>Ga0209344_10005140_pt1 | contig 11459 bp, 12 predicted proteins | sample Cruoilmetagenom6_FD_187293 | JGI IMG/M metagenome (GOLD analysis project Ga0209344, IMG submission 187293) | Oil polluted marine microbial communities from Coal Oil Point, Santa Barbara, California, USA - Santa Barbara Oil Seep Sample 6 (SPAdes)... | ecosystem: Environmental > Aquatic > Marine...
ACAAATCCCCAACAACAAGAAAATGCAGCACAACGTATTCTTTCAGGTAATGTGAGTTCTGGTGTGACTGTAGGTGGTTATGGAGAGATAACTTATAATCAACCAGAAGGAAATAATGGTGAGTTAGATGTACAACGTCTCGTGTTGTTATTTGGTTACAAATTTAACGATAAAGTACAGTTTGTAACAGAAGTTGAATTAGAGCATGTAGAAGAAGTATTTGTAGAACAAGCTTTCTTACAATATAGTTTATCAGATCGTGTAAATCTTCGTGGAGGTTTAATGTTAGTTCCTATGGGAATTGTAAACGAATATCACGAACCGACCACTTTTAATGGTGTAGAGCGTCCAAGTATGGATAAAAGTATTGTGCCAACAACTTGGCGAGAAATTGGTGTTGGTGTTTCAGGTAGGTTCAATGAAATTTCACTAGGCTACCAAGCTTATATATTTACTGGGTTTGCTTCAGTAAATGGTTCTAAAGTGTTAGGAGGTAAAGATGGTTTACGAAATGGTAGACAAAAAGGCATCCAGTCTACTGTAGATTCACCTAACTTATCTGCAAAATTAGATTATTACGGATTACCAGGATTACGTTTAGGATTATCAGGATACGTTGGTCGTTCGCAAGCTGAAGACGATGTAGAAGAATTAGATGGTTCTAGTGTTGGTCTTTCAATGGTTGGCTTAGATGCTCGATATGCTTACAAGCGTATTGCTGCTCGTGGACAATTTGTGTATGCAGGATTAACAGATACTAAAGCTTATAACGAGTTGTATTACGATTTAGAAGCAGATCCAACTCAAGGACTAGGAAGTGCTATGCAAGGTTGGTATTTAGAAGCTGCCTTTAATTTATTACCATTAACAAAAGAGCAACAGCTTTATGCATTTGCTCGTTACGAAGATTACGATACAAATGCCTCTGTAAAAGGAGATTTGTTAGTTAATGATGCGTATAATAGAAGTGAATGGACTTTAGGATTGAGCTATAAATTAACACCTGGAGCTGTTGTTAAAGCAGATTATCAGTTTAAAAAAGACGCAACAAGCAATAGTTTACCTAACCAATTAAATTTTGGAATTGGTGTTTGGTTCTAACATAAAAATTAGTTTTTAATTGTCCTGTAGCTAAAGTTGAAATGCTTATTTCGCTTTAGCTATTTGGCATTTTAGTTGGTAAGGCTAAAGATTTAAATATCTTTGTATAATGAATTTGAAATATATAGTTATCCTGATTGTTTTTGTTGCATTTCAAGTAATTGGACTGCCAAAAAACATTCAAAAGAAAGTGGATAAAGAGATATCTGAAACGTATCAGGTTGAAACATTTCAGTTTGTATCTTTTGCTGTTCCTAATAACATTACAAAACTGTTACCTTCAAAATTTGAAGAAGATAATTTTTTTCAAATACATAACAGCAATCAATTATTAGGCTATGCTTATGTTTCAAAAGCACCAAGTAAAACAGATCAATTTGATTATTTGGTTTTACTAGATAATGAGTTAGTTGTTTTAAAAGCTAAAGTTCTAGTTTATAGAGAAGATTATGGTGGCGAAATAGGAAGTAAGCGTTGGTTGAAACAATTTATTGGTAAAACACAAAACGACGATTTAAGATATGGCGATAATATCATGGCTATTTCTGGAGCAACAATTTCTGTACGATCCATGACAAATGCTGTGAATAATTTATTACAATCTATAAAAATCCTTCATTCAAAAAACATAATTTAAGATGCAACTAAACGGATTGATATATACATTTCCAAAAGAATTAAAATTCTTAATTGCTGCATTTATCATTGTGCTAAGTATTGGTTTTTATTCAGGACTACTTTTTGTTGGCGAAACTTCTACAGCAAATCCAAATGGGATTGAAGAGCAATATTTGGGTAATGAATTTAATGAAGAAGCAAACGTGATGAAATTCAAAAAAAGTGAACAAGAAATGCTAACATTGGTTCATAATCACATCTTGTCTATGTCTGTTATTTTCTTTTTGGTAGGATTAATCTTGACTACAACAAAACTGAGCAAAAAGCTTAAATTATTTTTAATTATAGAACCTTTCTTATCCATCATCCTAACATTTGGAGGTCTTTATCTACTCTGGACAGGACTCCTTTGGATGAAATATATTGTAATGATTTCAGGGTTATTAATGACACTTACTTTTACACTTTCTGTTTTAATCATTCTATATCAAGTTTTTAATTTCAAAAAAGTGAATAATTAGTTTATTCTTGTAAATTTATACTTCATTAAATCTATATGAAGTCATTTTTACACCTGCTTTTTTTCTGTATTACTACTGTTAGTTTTTCAAAAGAATATAAAAACTTAAGAGCGTATGAGAAACTTACAGGCAAACTACAATTAGAATCTTCAGATTGGCTGCGTTCAGACAGAAAAAATAACACAACTGTTTGGCAACATGCCAATCTGTATAATTTGCAAAACAATCTTCCCTTAGAATATCAATCCATAAAAGAGCGAACCGATTTTTATTTATGGCTGTATGAGTCTTTAGATGATAAAGGATCAGAAGTACTTTGGCCAAAAATGGCACATTTTATATCAAATAAATTAGAAAATATAAAGTCTTTTCCATTTAATATGTTCACACGAAAAGAAGTGAAACGTTATGCTACCAAAGGAAGCGAAACGGTTTTCTCAAAAGCTTTTGAAAACATAAAAGCGCTTTATTTTTCTGAGTTAATATTAAAATCTGACGATGCTCTAGCTTGGGATGAAACCATTATTTACGAAGAGCAATATGTTTGGTTGCAAGAAATTTACAGTGAAATAGATCAAAAAACACTAAAAACAATCGATAAAATGGCTAAAGGTAAATGCATTTATAAATTAATGGTGCCTAAAAAAATAGTGTATTCCGGAGATTTATCAAATAAAGAAGATAGGTATGATTATGCTTTAAATACTTTAATGGTTTATTGTAAAACGGAATACGAATAATTTAATAATAACTTAAAACTTTAATCCCTTTACATATTGTATATTTTTTCTGAAGGTTTTTATTTAGAAAATATGATATCAAGAACCTACAACTTAAAGATTCCTTTTTAAAGTTTTAAAGAAAAAAAGCGTAGATTTGCACGCAATTATAAATGTAATTGCAACATGACATCACATTCAAACAAAATTGTAGGAGAAGGCTTAACCTACGACGACGTCCTTTTAATTCCTGCTTACTCTGAAGTCTTACCTAGAGAGGTTAATATTCAAACAAAATTTACTAAAAACATTACCATTAACATTCCAATAGTTTCAGCAGCTATGGATACTGTTACAGAAAGCGCTATGGCAATTGCTATGGCTCGTGAAGGTGGTATTGGTGTGCTTCATAAAAATATGACTATTGCACAGCAGGCTAACGAGGTGCGTAAAGTAAAACGTGCTGAAAGTGGCATGATTACAGATCCAGTTACTCTAACCTTAGAAGCAACAGTTCTTGATGCGAAACAAAATATGGCTGAGCATGGTATTGGTGGTATTCCAATAATTGATGAACATGGCTTCTTGAAAGGTATTGTAACCAATAGAGATTTGCGTTTTGAAAAGGATGGAGAAAGACCAATCGTTGAAGTTATGACTAGCGATAGGTTAGTTACTGCACCAGTTGGAACATCATTAGAGCAAGCTGAAGTGATATTGCAAGATCACAAAATAGAAAAATTGTTGATTGTTGACGACAATAATAAACTAGCAGGATTAATTACATTTAGAGATATTACAAAATTGACTCAAAAGCCAATTTCAAATAAAGATGTTTATGGTCGTTTACGCGTTGCAGCAGCTCTTGGAGTAACTGCAGATGCTGTTGAACGTACAGAAGCTTTAGTGAAATCTGGTGTCGATGCAGTAATTATTGATACAGCTCATGGACACACAAAAGGTGTTGTAAAAATTCTTAAAGAAGTAAAAACTAAGTTTCCAAAATTAGATGTTATTGTTGGAAACATAGCAACTGGAGCAGCTGCAAAATATTTAGTTGAAGCTGGAGCAGATGCTGTAAAAGTTGGTATTGGTCCTGGTTCTATTTGTACCACACGTGTGGTCGCTGGTGTTGGATATCCACAATTTTCAGCAGTGTTGGAAGTTGCAGCAGCCATTAAAGGTTCTGGTGTTCCTATAATTGCAGATGGAGGCATTAGATATACTGGAGATATTCCTAAAGCTATTGCAGCTGGAGCAGACTGTGTTATGTTAGGTTCATTATTAGCAGGAACAAAAGAAAGTCCTGGTGAAACCATTATTTACGAAGGAAGAAAGTTTAAGTCTTATAGAGGTATGGGTTCTGTTGAAGCCATGAAGCAAGGTAGTAAAGACAGATATTTTCAGGATGTTGAAGACGATATTAAAAAATTAGTTCCAGAAGGTATTGTTGGTCGTGTACCTTATAAAGGAGAATTATACGAGAGTGTTCATCAATTTGTTGGTGGTTTAAAGGCTGGAATGGGTTATTGTGGATCTAAAGATATTGCTACCCTACAAACAACTGGTCAATTTATTAAAATTACAGCTTCTGGTATTAATGAAAGTCATCCTCACGATGTTACAATTACCAAAGAATCGCCAAATTATTCAAGATAGAATTTATTAATTAGTTTATATTTTTTAATTTTGCATTATTAATTTGTACGTATAATGAAACCTGAAGTAACAACAGATTTTCAAACTGGACAAGCAGAGATCTTTAAGAATCCTATTTTGGAGCGTTTAACCAAAACAGATCCAGTCTCGAATATTATTGTTTACGGATTACTAAATGCTTTTTTAGTTTATATAGCCATTGCAGTTAAAGGCTTAACTGTTTTACAATTTGTTGGTTTGTTTGTCTTTGGTCTTTTCTTTTGGACTTTTGCTGAATATATGCTACATCGTTATGTGTTCCATTGGGTTACTGAAGCCAAATGGTCTCAAAGATTTCATTTTATCATGCATGGTGCACACCATAATTTCCCAACAGATAAAGATCGTTTATTAATGCCTCCAGTTCCAGGTATTATTTTAGCCTCATTTCTATTTGGAATTTTTTATGTTATTTTCTGGATAGCAGGTTATACACAATTGGTTTACGGTTTTTTTCCAGGATTTTTTATAGGCTACCTAATGTATTCGTTTGTTCATAGAGCGACACATGTTATGCGTCCTCCAAAACGTTTTAGAGATTTATGGCATCACCATAGTTTACATCATTATAAATATCCTAACAAAGCATTTGGAGTTTCTAATACATTTTGGGATAAAGTGTTTGGAACAATGCCACCAAAAAAGGAGAAAAAAGCAGCTTCAAAATAGATTAAAATTCATATTGGAAAGTAAGTAAGTATTGTTTGTTTCCTGAGTAAAAGCCAACATTGATATTGTTTTCTTTATAAGGTTTTGTAAAGATATATGTGCTGCCAATTCCAATTGCTGCACCACCAAGAACATCCCAAATGTCATGCCATCCATCTGGACCTTCCATTCTGCTTACGCCAACAATAGAAGCTAATACATAAGCCCATTTTCCATATTTCCAACCGTAACGTCTCTGAATAAAAGAAGCACCACTAAAAGCTGAGGTTGTATGTCCAGAAGGGAAGGCATCGTATAAATTTCTGCCTTCAGGTCTTTCTTTATGAACTACTTTTTTTAAAATATGTGTTATAGCAAAACCAGTAGCATAAGAAAGGGCAAACTGTTTTGTGCCCTGCCAATCTTTTTTAATTATGGTTGTTAATCCAGCTGCAACTGGAAGAGCAATTTGAAGAAAATCTCCAGTATCTTCTAAGACATATTCCCATGTTTCGTGTGTGCTATTTGGGTTGGGATCTGTGTTTTGTGAAAAAGAATTAGTTATAATTATACAGAAGATTAATGAGGTAAAGGCTTTAATCATTCAGAAATTAGTTTAGTTAGTTAGTAATAAACTCAATTCGCACCTTTAATATTGTACACTTTATTAAGAAAGTAATTTTAAAAGTTGTTTGACACCTTGTGTTGCAGATTCTGGAATCACAACAATTCTATTACTATTAACTTTAGCTGGTTTTGGATCTATATAATAAATAGGTGTTTGACTTGGTACAAAATCCATAAGACTAGCTGCAGGATACACTTGCATAGATGTGCCAATAATAACAAGAATATCTGCAGATTCACATATTTGTATGGCTTCTTCCATCATAGGAACTGCTTCACCAAACCAAACAATATGTGGTCTTATTTGATAGCCATTCTCACACACATCTCCCAAAGCAATATCACTTTTAGAAGACCAAATATCATGTTCATTAAAACTACTTCTAGCTTTTAATAACTCTCCATGTAAATGAATAATATTGCTGCTTCCACCACGTTCATGTAAATCGTCTACATTTTGAGTAATTATACTAACCTGATATTTAGATTCTAATGTTGCTAAAGTTTTATGAGCACTATTTGGCTTTACTGTTAATAGTTGTTTACGTCTTTCGTTATAAAAGTTTAAAACCAATTCAGGGTTTTTAACAAAGCCTTGTGGCGAAGCTACTTCCATAACATCATGTCCTTCCCAAAGCCCATCGGCATCTCTAAAGGTTTTAATGCCACTTTCGGCACTTATTCCTGCTCCTGTAAGTACAACTAGATGTTTCATTTTGTGAAACTATAAAATTTCATTCTTAAAAGAAAATTAAAAAGGAGTAGAACTTCACTTTAAAAATTTATATATTATGTGTAATATTACAGATAATTAATTTCAGATTATGAAGAAACTATTTAAGTCGCTAATTTTAATCTTACCCTTAGTTATTTTAATGGGTTGTAGTAGTGACGATCATATTACACCAATTCCATCGAGTCAAACGTCTAAAACCTTTGCATTAGGTTCTATTGACGATAATAATGTAAACGGAACTGCAAAATTTATTAAAAATGAAGATGAATCCGTAACTGTCGAGTTAGACTTTACTGCTATACCAACAGGTCGTATGCATCCAACACATATTCATTATAATACAGCTGCTGAAGGTGGAAGCATTGCAATTACTTTAGGAACACTTAGTGGAACTACTGGTTTTAGTACCATGACTTTTTCGGCTTTAGACGATGGAACTCCTGTTACTTATGAAGAGTTATTGAGTTTCGATGGCTATATAAATGTTCATGAAAGCGATTCGCAATTAGATATTATTGTAGCCCAAGGAGATATTGGTCAGAATGAGTTAACAGGCGTGTCTAAAACCTATTCTTTAAGCGAAAAAGATGTTCCTGGTATATCTGGAACTGCTACTTTTTCTGAACGGGAAAATGGTGAAGCTTTGGCTGTTATTCAATTGTCAAACACTGTTTCTGGAGATATGCATCCAGCTCATATTCATACCAACACTGCAGTTGAAGGTGGAGGAATAGCCTTTACTTTTAATCCAGTAGATGGTGACTCTGGTAAAAGTTACACCAATGTATCTGTATTAGATGATGCGACTTCTTTTTTATATATGGATGTTATTAATTTTGATGGTTATATAAACGTGCATGAAAGCGATATGAATCTAGGGACTATTCTTGCTCAAGGAGATATTGGTGAAAATGAACTTACAGGTGAATCTATTAATTATAATTTAAGTGAAGTAGACGTTACTGGAATAAGTGGAACTGCTACATTTTTCCAAAGAACTAATGGTGAAGCTTTAGCTGTTATTGGTTTAGAAAATACACCTGTAGATGGCATACATCCTGCTTATATGTATTCAAATGATGTTGAAACAGGAGGAAGTATTATGTTTACTTTTAATCCAGTAGATGGAAATACAGGGTTAAGCCAAACCAATGTAGCTGCACTTGATGATGATACTGTTTTTGGTTTTGAAGATGTCTTAGATGTTAATGGCCATATAAAAGTGCATTTAAGTAGTACGCAATTAACGACTGTTGTAGCACAAGGGAATATAGGCTCTAACGATTAATATTGAAATAATTTATTTAATAAAAACCTGATGATTCATCAGGTTTTTATATTTTTATTAGATGGTAGATTTAAAACTTCTGGAATATTTAGAAACCTATTTAACAGAAAATAGAAGGCATCGTTTCGATAAAGTTCTCTCACAACGAACCAAGCATTTTACAGTGGTTACAGAAGATGTTTATCAGTTACATAATACAAGCGCTGTTATAAGAAGTTGCGATGTATTTGGTATTCAAGAGGTCAACATAATAGAGGAAACAAATACCAAACAAATTGATAGAGAAATAGCTATGGGAGCCCAAAAATGGGTCGATTTAAATAGATATCATTCTGTAAAAGACAGCATCAAAGATTTAAAACAGAAAGGCTATCAAATTGTTGCTACCACACCTCATACAACAGATTGTTTGTTGCATGAGTTTGATGTAACAAAGAAGTCTTGTTTTTTCTTTGGAAGAGAAACTCAAGGCTTGTCTCAAGACGTCTTAGATCAAGCAGATTGTTTTTTAAAAATCCCCATGTCTGGTTTTACTGAGAGCTTAAATATTTCCGTATCAGCAGCTATCATTCTACAACATGTAACTACTAAATTAAGACAATCGGATGTTTCTTGGCAATTAACACTAGAAGAACAACAAGAAAAAAGATTAGACTGGATTAAGAAAACTATAAAAAGTTACGAAGAGATTACGACACATTTTTACAAACAATAATTTTCGTAAATTTATAGAAACTAACAAACTAAAGTTATGATTTTTCTATACGTTATTCTTGCACTTATTGGTTTAATAATCCTTTTGGCATTAATTGCTCCAAAAAGATATGAAGTAAACAGAAGTGTCATTATCAATAGATCGCTTCCAGTGGTATTTGACTATTTAAAACTTGTTAGAAATCAAGATTATTGGTCTCCTTGGAAAAAGAAAGATCCGAATATGAAACAAGAATCTATTGGTACAGATGGCCAAGTAGGGTTTATAGCTAAATGGGAAGGAAACAAACAAGTTGGTACTGGCGAACAAGAAATTCTTCATATAGAACATAACGAGCATATTAAAACACAATTACGGTTTTTAAAGCCTTGGAAATCCACTTCTGATGCTTATATAAAAGTAACAGAAATTGATAAGAATCAAACGAATGTTACTTGGGGTTTTACTGGCAATAATCCAGTACCTATGAATATTTTTATGCTCTTTTTTAATTTTGAAAAAGCTGTTGGTAAAGATTTTGAAGAAGGCTTAGCAAGTTTGAAAGACATATTAGAAAAATAATGACTTATGAAATGAGCCAAAACTGTTTTTTGAAACTCATCAATATTTTTAATGGCGAATAGCATCTGACTAATAAAAAAACAAATAAATATAAACAGATGAAATATAACATGGTAGGTTGGTTTGAAGTGCCTGTTAACAACATGGATAGAGCCAAAAAGTTTTACGAAACCGTTTTTAAAGTCGATATTAATGTTCAAGATTTTGGAGGTGTTTTAATGGGTTGGTTTCCGGATAGAGGAGTGGTACCAGGAGCACAAGGAACATTAATCAAACAAGATACGTATGTGCCAAGCCAGGAAGGTACGTTGGTTTATTTTGTTAGTGAGAATGTGCAAAACGAATTAGATAGAGTGGAAGCAGCTGGAGGCACTATTTATCAAGCAAAAACACAAATATCTCCAGAACATGGATATATGGCAGTTTTTATAGATACCGAAGGAAATAGAATAGCTTTACACTCTAGAGCATAAAAAAAATGTCATTCAGAGTGAAACGAAGAATCTAGAAAATAGTAGATTCTTAAGTCATACTTCCTTCTGAATGACACTATACTTTTTAAAGTCTTCCTTTATTTTTACTTCTAGTCAAGACTTTATATTCTTCATAACATTCGCTAATGGCATCTAGTATTTGAAGGTCGTTAGCAGAATCAATAAAACTCTTAGAATAATTACATTGCCTAATAATTTCATCTAAATCAACACGATTTACTTGTAATAAAGCCGTTAGCATTTCCCTATCAAATCTATTAGCAAGAAGCGTTCTAATCTCATCATCTTGCTTCATTTGTTTCAGCTTTCGCATTTCGTTTGGTTGTTTGCCAAACATGCTATAGAGAAAATCGGCAGGATTAAAAACAGCTCCTAATACTCTGGTAACTGCATTTGTGGATGAACCACCAGCTTCATAACCTGTTTGAAGACCAGAAATGCTATATCTATAACTTGTATTAATAGGTACTTGCTTAATATCTACTTCTAGAAAACCTGTTAGTTTAAAATCGTTAACTACAACTTCTTCTAAGGCAAAAGCCAATTCAGTTAATTGAATGGTAGAACTTCCAAATTTTATCCAGTCGTTTGTTACACGTACTTTAATTGATTTAAAACCTAAATAAGAGAGATGAATCGTATCTGTTGCTTTCGCTTTAATTTCAAACTCACCTCTCGCATTTGTTGTAGTTCCTCTTACCTGAGTTAAGTTAACGATATTAACGCTCTCTAATGGTACGCCTTCAGAAGCATTAATAACAACTCCTTTTACTGTTGTGTCTTCTTGACCTAACATAAAAGAGCTTATTAAAATAAGCGTAATAAGGAGCAGTTGTTTTTTCATTAAAGCAATATTAAGCATAAAAGTACTAAACTAAACGATAATACATTTATGTATCTTATATTTTGACTTAAAATTAACAATTTAACTTACAGATAAACAAGAATAATTAACGTCTTGAGCGTCTAGGTCTAGAAGAACCAGAATCTGAATTACTTGAACGTCTTGAACGTGATTCGTTATTTGAAGAACTACGTCTGTCGCTTCTGTTTCCATCACTTCTTGAGCTTGAACGTCTGTCTCCTCTTGGTTTAGAGTCGCTACGTCTATCGCCTCCACCATCGCGACGTCTTTTGTTTCTGCTTGTTCCACGACCTTTGTCTTCGCTAATTTCTACATTTACAAAACGACCATCGTGTTTAAAATCTGTAAAGAAAGCCAATACTTTTTCCTGAAGTCCTTTTTCTGTATTAAAGAATGAGAAACTTTCTTTCACATCTACTTTAAAGACATCGTCTCTACCAAGGTCTAATACTTCTTTTAAGAAATCTTTCAATTTCATCCAGTCGTATCCATCTTTTCTACCAACATTTATAAAGTATCTAGAATCGTTAGAACTTCCTCCATAACCACGACCACCTTCAGATCTTTCTCCACCACGATCGTAATCTCGAGAATCTGAAACGTTTAGGTTCTTAGTTTTTTGGTAGTAATTAAAGAATCTGGTAAACTCTACAGAGAAAAATTTCTTGATTAATTCGTCTTTAGAAGTATCTTCAAATAATTCGTTTATACTAGTTAAGTATTTATCAATTTCATGATTAACTTCAGTATTATGAATTTTGTTTGCTAAAGACATTAACTGCACTTCGCAAATTTCCATCCCATCAGGAATTTCTTTATGCTCAAATTTCTGATTTATAATGCGTTCAATACTTTTAATTTTACGCAC
>Ga0209344_10005141_pt1 | contig 11459 bp, 10 predicted proteins | sample Cruoilmetagenom6_FD_187293 | JGI IMG/M metagenome (GOLD analysis project Ga0209344, IMG submission 187293) | Oil polluted marine microbial communities from Coal Oil Point, Santa Barbara, California, USA - Santa Barbara Oil Seep Sample 6 (SPAdes)... | ecosystem: Environmental > Aquatic > Marine...
TTTCTTATCGCATTTCTCACAAAGACCGGACGTTCGTGCATGCCGCGGGAAGGATCAGAACATAAATTCACTGGGTGCTGACAAAGCTGACGATTGCAGCAGACAATCACGCGATAGCTACGTTCCAATTGCCCCTAAGATGAAAACCGAAACTCACCAAATATGTGTTGCAACACATAGGAAAATTACAACGACAACAACGATGCGGACAGCTTCCGGTTGACGTGTTCAATCCCTTGACTGCAAACACATTGGTTTTGAAATCGAGCAGAATTTTATCTCAGTAAATGACTGCATTGTTCCACAGCATCTGTGGGCCTTTCACGCGTCATTGTCCGATTTCGAAAAAGCCGCAATTCCTAGAGGTTTTGTTGCTTTATGGGGGGCGCAGTGAAATACGGGATCTTTTCGACACTTGGTGACCACAGGCCAGTTCTCTGCAACTCATCCATATGATCTGCTATTCCGGCAAGGGTCGAAAACCAAACATTGCGCGTTTTGAGCGTTTCTTCGATCCAATTTTCAACCAATCGCCACCGCGCCAGCCTCCCGGTCAGGAACGGGTGGAGGATCAGCATGAAAAACCCACCAGCTTCATATTGTGCTTCGAATTCTTCCCAGAACCCGGCAAGGGCTGCGGCAGGCGGCCTGACCGGCATCATATAGCCTATTTCTTCGTAATGCGCGAAGGGCGGCCAGTCATCGGTGCCCCAATGCACGGGCATTTCATAAAGCTTCCCCCTGGTGGTTTCGATGACATAGGGAATGTCATCAGCCATCATCGAGCTGTCATAGCGTAGCCCGTGTTCCTGCATCAAATCCACCACTTCGTCAGTGATATTATAAACCGGCGCACGGTAGCCTTGTGGCAGTTTTCCACAGATGCGTTTATGGGCGTCCAGCGTGCGTTCAAACCATTCACGCTGGCTGCCATAGGTCGCGATGGGATCTTCGTGCAGATAGCCATGATGACCAACCTCGTGACCGTCTTTCAGAATGGCTTCGGCGGTTTGCGGATACTGCTCCAGGCACCAGCCGGGAATGAAGAACGATTGTTTCAAGCCAAACCGCCGGTACGTGTCCAGAATGCGGGGCAAAGCGACATTGGGGCCGTAGCGTCCCATGGACGTCGGATAGAGACGGCGGTGGCTATCTTCAGGCCGTGCCACATGGATCAGGCTGTCAGCATCCATGTCAAAGCTGATCGCAACCGCGCATTTAGCTCCGTTGGGCCAAGGGATCGGGTTGCGGATCATGGGCTACTCTCCGTCCAGAACATGAGCATTTTCCACTGCCCAACAGAGCCATATCTGACTGCCACTATGAAGGTCCAATTCGATCAGGTCGCGTTCCTGCATCTGCACTTTAAATTCGTGACTATCGGGGCTTTCAAGGAACAGTGTCACCATCGAGCCCACAAATTCCTCTGAAATCAGGGTGCATTGAATACGGTTTTCGGCATCTGGCTCTGAAAGAGACACGTTAACCAGATCGGCGGAGACCACAAAGGTCGCGTCGCTGCCGTCAGGGCGCGACATTTCCGGGGTTGTCGCAACAAATTTTCCTGAAGGTGTGGAAATTACAACTCCGGTGCCGTCCTGCGATACCAGGGTACCGGTCAGGATGTTATTGCGTCCCACAAATTCAGCCACAAAACGGTTTGCCGGTGCGCGGTAGATGTCCTTGGGTGACCCTATTTGCGCAATCTCGCCCTGACTCATGATCACCACGCGGTCGGCCATCGCAAAGGCCTCGGATTGCGAATGTGTGACATAGACGAAGGTAATGCCCAGTTCCTTCTGCAATCGGGTCAGAACAGCCTGCATTCGGATCACTAGGTTTGCGTCAAGAGCGGACAAAGGCTCGTCCAAGAGCAGCATTTTGGGTTCCATCACCAGGGACCGTGCCAAGGCAACGCGTTGTTTCTGCCCGCCCGAAAGCGTTGTAATGTTACGATCGGCAAATTCGCCGATCTCCATCCGTTCGAGCCATTCCAGCGCACGGCGTGCGCGCTCAGCCTTTTCGACACCGCGCATTTTCAAGCCGAATTCGACATTTTCGCGGGCATTCAGGAATGGGAACAGAGCCAGAGATTGCCAAACCAGTGGCGTGTCGCGCTCGTGTGGTTTCACCTCGTTCATCATTTCGCCACCGATGTGTATTTCGCCCGATGTCGGCGAATCCAGTCCGGCCAGCATCCTCAAGGTTGTGGTCTTGCCGCAACCGGACGAGCCCATGATGGCCAGAAATTCACCCGGATAGATATCAAGGTCCATGTCCCGAACTGCAACAAAGTCGCCAAAGTGTTTCTTTACATTGCGGAAGGTGACGAGAGGCTCGGTCATATTAGGAATGGCTCTTTACTTGGCGGCTGATGAAAAACACCTGTGCGAGGATCACCAGCGTCATGGAGGTAAGGAAAACAAATGTGCCGATGGCGTTTACCTGCGGATCAATGTTGCCCTGTACAATCTCAAGGATCACTACAGGTACGGTTTTGTTCAGGCCTGAGACGAACCATGATACGGCGAACTCGTCAAAGGATACCGCCGCTGTCAGGCACAGGGCTGATACGATGGAGGGCATACAAAACGGAATGATAACATGGCGCATAGCCTTCCATTCCGACCCGCCAAGGTTCCACGCGGCGGATTCCAAATCAGGATCCATCTGGTTCAGCCTGAGGCGGATGATGGCCATGGCGAAGGGCGCGGTTAGCACGGAATGCGCCAGTATGATCGACCACAGATGACCCGACAGCCCCAGTTTGCTGAGCCATGCCAGCATCGCTAGTGCCATGATGATCAATGGAATGGTGGGCGGAAGCAGGATCAGAGCAAGGTACGGGCCTTTGAAACGGAAGTTGTAACGAAAATCCGAATACGCGGTGCAAAACCCCAGAAAGGTGGCCACGATTGATGTGCAGACCGAAACGGTAAGCGAATTGCGCGCCGCGACCCAGACATCCGGGTCGGCAAAAATTTTGGCATACCATTCAGTTGTAAAATCGCCCAAGGGAATAGTCGGGAACCGCTGGGAATTGAACGAAAACACCAGTGAAAATAGGATCGGGGCAAAGATGAAGGCAAAGATACAAGCAACATAAAGTGCTAGGATCACGTTGAGGAAACGGGTCTGGTTCATTTCGCACCACCCTTCCTGTAGGCCAGTGCAATAGCCGCAAAGGCAATCGTAAAGAGCGTCGCCATCATCACGATCGCCACCACCGCCGCGCGTGGCCATTGCTGGCCTGATTTGGTGGTATCAAGAATCAGGATCGGTAGGGTCGGCTCTTGCGATCCACCCAGGTAGAACGGTGCCACGAAGTCCCCGAAAGACAGGATGAAACAAAAGAGGGCGGCAACTATGAAACCGGTTTTCGACAAAGGCAGCACTACGCGCCAGATTGTTGCAAGCGGCTTGCATCCCAGATTCCGCGCAGCTTCAATCAATGTTTTATCGACGCTTGCCATTGTGACTGTTTGCAAGATCACCACCAAGGGCAGTGTCAGCGTCAGATAGCCCACAACTGTTCCGAAATGGGTGTTGAGCATCTTGAAAGGTCCCAGACCCAAATAGGCCAGCATCGCGTTCAACACGCCGCTTTCCGCCAGGATGACGTACCATGAAAAGGTGCGCACCAGATAAGAGGTGAAGAACGGGATGATGAGCAGAAAAATTGCCCAGCGGCGCAGGTTGTCAGAGGCACGAAACGCTAAGGTAAAAGATGCCGGAAAGGCAAGGATCATTGCCACGGTTGTGCTCACGCCCGCAATAAAGATCGTGTACCAGTAGCTGTCCCAGAAGTACCCTTTCGAGAACATCTTCTGCCAGTTCACGAACTCAAAGGCCTCCATCATGCGGTAGTTCTTCACCACGAAGAACGAGATCGCCACCATGAACAACAACGGTCCGACAAAAAACAGAAACTGCCAGAAGATGATCGGCAGACGCCATGTCATGGCATAAAGGTCAAATTTCCGCTTCACCTGCCGGAGCCCTTATCGGTTTAGGTCAGGCGGCCCATTGTCAGGCCACCCGCCATTTTGATCAAGTTAGCCTGTGGGATTAGGCGTTTTTGTATTCGGACCAGAAATCGTTCCAATCTTCCAGCGATTGTTGCTGGGGAATGTTACGATAGTGAATCCGCCCTTCGTTGATCAGGGCAATTGGTTCGTTCGCCATACCGTCTATCTGATGGCTGCGCTTGGCTTCGGCTGCGTCCACCTCCTGCAACATGGCGCGGCCCGCTTTGGTCACACAGAAGCCCGGATAGGCCGCCATCTGCGCGGATTTCACCTGACCTTCAGGTGAAAGCATATATTGGATGAATTTGTTGACCAGATCGGCCTTGCCGCTGCCTTTGCCAATGCAATAGCTTTCGGTAAACTGGATGCCGCCCTCTTTCGGGATGGCCGATGCCACAGGCGCACCGTCACGTTCCAGCACTCCGGTGATCCAGTCGCCAATGCCACACATCGCCAGCATCTCACCATTTTTCAGGCCGTTGAACGTGCCACCATAGTCAAAGAAGCCACCCACCTGTGACCGCAGGCTCATCGTGGTGTCCTGAACTGCCTGCCATTGGGCGGCGTCAATGTTCCAAAGGTTCGCGCCATTACCGTTTTTCAGGCTCATCATGCCCAGGCTGGGCAGGTGCCAATCGAAATGCCCGACTTTGCCCTTCACTTCGGGTTTCCAGAACGCGTCATAACTGGTGGCCTCTTCGGCGCTGATCGCGGTGGTGTTATAGCTCACACCCAAGTGCCCGCCGCGCAGGATCATCGAATAGAGAGTATCGCCATCCCAATGGCCGGGGAATTTGGTGAAATCCTCGTGCAGCATGTCATCGAACGGGTAATCATCAGCGTTCAGTTCTTCAATGTAGCCGGCCGCATTCAGCTGCTGCACAAATTCGCCGTCCGACAGGATGATGTCATATGTTCCCGGAGGAGATTGCGCGATCAGCGCCAGCATGTTGTCACCGCCCGCATAATATTTTGGGACAAATTTGACGTTGTTGGCTTCTTCAAATGCACCAACCATGTCCGGTTCACCATGACCGTACCAGGCCAGCATGTTGATTTCAGTGGTCGCGGCCCAGGCCCGACCGACGAAAGGCGCGGACAGGGCGACGCCACCGCCAATCCGCAACACATCGCGGCGCGTCGGTGTCACAAGGCGAGATTTTAGGTGTTTCGACTTCATTATCATTTCCTCCAAGGTGTCGGGCAACGTCTTCTTTTTCTGAACACGACATTGCTGCCGCGCGCGACTTTCCATCGCGAATTAACGGAAAGCGTATTCCACTGGGGTGGCAATGGGAAATTTATCGTCAATATGATTGCATAACGGATGCTTATCCAAGGTTGATATCAATAGCTTGTGTTTCAAGCGTCTGCACGATTGCATCGATTGCCGCGTATCCACCCGCCCCCAATTGGGCTTGCCGGGCAAAAAGGCCAATATGGAGGGGTGCCAATGCGGGAAGCCCATCTTTTTCGGAAAAGCGGCGCATGCCACTCAGGACCGTGGGGCCAGTTAGACATGATAATCCCAAACCGTCGCGCACGGCATGCTGAACACCGCCAATGCCAGGGCTGGAAAAAGCGATGCGCCAGTTTTGACCCGATAACTTTAAAGCGGCGGCCATACGGTCCCGATAGACGCAGCCATAGGGATGCACCACGAGTGGGATGTCGGACTTATCAGGGATTTTGAAATCCATGGCACCAACCCAAGTGGGTTGTTCTTTCCAATTGCGGAACAGAAATTGCTGATCATCGCCATCAAAGAGGGCAACAGCGATGTCGATTTCATTACTGCGCAAAGCTGAAAGAAGGTTTTTTGACAAATCACAGCGTATCTCAATCTGAATTTCAGAATACTGCCTCACCACATTTGTCAGGCAGGCCTGAAGCGTGTTAACTGCATAATCAACTGGCAAACCAACGCGTAATTTGGAAGATTGTTTCTGATGCTCGAACTGCGCCACGGCCAGATCGTTCAAGCGCAGGATTTGTCGGGCATGAACTGCCAGTGCCTCGCCGCGCTCAGTCAGAGATATCTCTTTGCCTTTCCGCCTGATCAGACTGTGGCCGACCATTTCTTCCAGACGTTTGACCTGAAGGCTGATCGCCGGTTGTGTACGTCCAAGGATTTCAGCGGCGCGGGTGAAACTTTCCACTTCAATGACGGTCACAAAGGTCCGTAAAAGCTCGGTTGAGAGGTTGATGACTCGCATGTGTGAGACATTAGCGTCGAAAATGATTGTCGGGCAATCATTAATGAAGTGAATGATCGCCGATCATTCGAACAAAACGCTGACGGACTCCCCGCTGGCAATGCGTGTGATCGCATTTGCGAACATCGGCGCAATGGAAATGCTGCGGATCGTCGAGGAAACATCGACCCCCTCTGTCGCGGCAATTGTGTCAGTTATGACCAGCGATGCAAGATCTGAGGCATCGATCCGCTCGACGGCCTTGCCGGACAAGACACCATGAGTGATGTAGGCGGACACATCGGCGGCACCGTTCTCCCGCAGGGCGGTCGCCGCATTGCACAGGGTCCCGCCTGAATCGATGATATCGTCAACCAACACACAGGATTTACCCTCTACATCGCCGATGATGTTCATGACTTCCGATGATCCTGGCTTGTCGCGTCGCTTGTCGACAATGGCCAGTGGGCAGGAAATACGTTTGGCCAACCCGCGCGCACGTACCACACCACCCACGTCAGGCGAGACGACCATGATATTGTCACGGTTGCATTGTTGTTCGATGTCCCGGATGATTTCGGGCACCGCAAAGAGATTGTCAGTCGGGATGTCAAAAAAACCCTGAATTTGATCCGCGTGCAAATCCATCGTCAAAACCCGGTCAGCGCCCGCATGGGTAAGCAAGTTCGCCACCAGCTTGGCCGAAATCGGTGTGCGTGGGGCCGGTTTTCGATCCTGCCGTGCATAGCCGAAATAAGGAATTACGGCGGTGACCCGCCCCGCAGAAGCCCGGCGAAGCGCGTCAATCAGCACCAGCAATTCCATCAGATTGTCATTGGCCGGATAGGATGTGGATTGGATGACATAGACATCATCCCCGCGTACATTTTCCTGAATTTGCACGAACACTTCTTCATCAGCAAAGCGGCGGACATTACACTCTGCCAGCGACACTTTCATGTGCGCAGCAATCGCTTCTGCAAGCGGACGATTGCTGTTTCCACAGACTAGTTTCATCTGTCGAGCCTTCTACTGGGTGACGTTTTTTAGAATGCGTATCGGGCTCAGGCCCTAGACCGGGAAAGCCATCTCAGGCTTATAGGTTTTGAAGCTATCGAGATACTGCGCGTTTGCCTGGCGTTGCCATTCAGTGCCCGGCTGAATGGCGGTGACACATTTGTATTTCTTACGATAATCAGCCGTAACCTCATTGTCTTCCATGACAATGGCCACCATTCCCGCGACGCTTCCCTGCTGCTGTTCAACCAACTGCACCGCACCGTGCATCGTGCCACCCGTTTCGACCCATTGATCGACCAGTAGAACGCGTGTTTCAGGTGCGAAGGCGGGCAGGCGCATTTCCATCGCCTGCGTCTGGCCAGAGTAATTGGTCATCGACGCCCTATCCGTATCGACACACAGCTTGCCGGGTTTGCGTATAGGTAGAAAGCCCCGCCCAATTCGCGTGGCAATGCCTGCCGCCAGCACGAACCCCATGGCATCGAGACCTGCCACAACATCAATATCCTCCGCATCCAGATCAGCACACAGATCATCCAGCAGATCGTGATATGCCTTGCCGTTGATGTATATGGAAGTTGGGTCCAGCCAGGCAAACTTATCGCCCTTGGTGTTGGGCGCCATGAGCGAAAAGTACCATCGGTCGTCTCTGGGTCCTTTATCATGCGTCATTTAACTTGCTCCCTTGTTTCTGTGTAAGGCTCATGAGGTGTTTCAGGCGATCAGGATCAATGTTGTAAAAATCCCCTTCGAAATTGATCCCGGTCGCAACCATGAAAAGATCAACCGCTTTGGCGTATCGCGCTGTGTTTTGGGGGGTAATACCAGACGCAAGACCAAGCGCGGTATCCCCGCAGTTTTCCCGAAACGTGTCAATTTTGACCACATCTGCGGCATGGCCGGTCGCAACGCCGGACGTCACCACAACATCCATGTAGCGCGTGGCGATACGGGCGCTTTTGCCATATTGACCGGGGGCGACTTCGCGCTGTTTTTTGAAAGCTGTGCCACCGATATATAGCCCATTCCAGCCGCTCTTTTTGCGAATTTCGGCAATTTCTTCCGCTTCGGGCTGATCATCCTCGGGCCGACGTTCATCTATGCGAGCGTCGTCAGCCCAGTAGCCGTCAATCTGAACACCTTTGGCTTGCAGCTGACCCAGAATTGGGAACGCAAACTTACCCGTCACCGCTAGGAAGTTCACTCCGATCCAGTATTCTGGAAACGTCTGACGCATTTCACAAATGATCGGGACTAGCTTTTCTTTCTCAAAGTCGTGATTGATCAAAAAAACGCCAGGGCAACCACCGTCGATGGCCGTTTCAATGTTCTTTTTTGCCTGCTCAGCATCAAGCACGTGGATAACCGGAAGTACGACCGGGCCAGAGGATCTGAAATTATGTTGAAAGTCCTGTCGGTTCATTTTTCGTCTCAACTCCGTAGGTCTCGACAGAAGGTATCACTGCGATTTGAATTTAGAAAATTTATAGTCTTTATTTGGACATAAGAATTCGAAATAAATAACAGCCAAACAACAAAGTATCTTGAACAATTCAAAACCACTTTGCCACGCCACCGGCCACCGGGACCTATTGATAAAAGGCGCTATGAATCAGGCTATCTCATAGCAGTGTTCAATGGCGGCTTCGGCGATGTGGGCTACATCGCGGCAAAAGAGCTGCGCCAGACGGGAAAGGTTTCTGCGCGACCAATAGCTGCGCCAGCAAAAGATGGTTCTGCCCCGCAAAGTCGACATAACGGTTTGGCTCCACCAATGTGTTCTTGCCGGCACTTGACCGTATCCCAAACCTTTTGTGTTTGATCGTGCAGTGGATAGCATGGTTTTGTCGGTAACTGATTGTAATCATTCCGGCAGGGCAGAGGTTTGCCATCAATTCCTGGCAACGCCCCCTTCAATATTGATCCTGGAACAGCGCCTTGCGCCGGGCAAAAATCGCCACCCAAAGAAACAGCCCCACCACAACTGCAATTGTCGTGGGCAACTGAACCCCGGACCCAACGGCGAATGCGCCGATAATATAGGCACCGATCCCGGCTGCCAGTTGGGAAAACATAAAGACGGAACCCATGACTCGACCCCGTTGGTTTTCGTCCACCACCATTTGGATTATCGTCATTGTTCCGGTCTTGCGCGTTTCGGTTGCAAAGCCCATCAGCGCCGCAACAATCGCTGCGAAATAGATGTTGTTGGTCTGAATCAGGGCTGCCAAGGCAATCAAAGCCGCCAAAAACGCCCACAGAACGTGGTCTATTTTAACCGCTGATGTCCCGCCATAGGCCAATCTAAGCGCTGCACAGGTGGCTCCAAACCCACGACAGGCTAGGATAATTGTCATGCCGACAACGCCCAATCCCAGAACATAGTCTGAAAATGCCGGCAACATATGGATGAACCCCAGGGCCACGGCATCCGCCACCAACAAAACCAGCAACAGGGATGCGATCGTTTTTTGGGCAAGGATATAGGACGCCCCGTCAAAGATATCGCCGACTAACGAATGATCTGATGGGGGCGGGGGCACGTAATCGGGGGGCGTTTTCAACCTTAGAAACGCCACTATCAACCCTAAATACCCAAGTGCGTTGACAACAAACGCCACAGTGATCCCGTATTCCACAATGATCCAACCCGCCAGCGCAGGCCCGACAAAGACAGCAAGTTGCGTGTATGCTGACGATACCGCGATGGCTGAGGGTAAAACCGGGCGGGCGACAAACCGCGGCAATATTCCGTACATTGCGGGGACCATCAGACTGATAAAAATACCGTGAATCAGGACAAGTGCCGCAAGCGACCAAATGCTCAATGTGTCACTCCACGCCAGAGCGGCGAGCAAAGAAGCCTGTAAAAACAGTAATGTACAGGTCGCAAACATGATCTTGTGGCGGTCAAACCGGTCCGCAAGCGCCCCTGCGACCGGCATCAAAACAACGTTCGGCACAATATCCAACAGCGCCATAACCGCCAACCATTTTGTCGACCCCGTCATTTCCCAGGTCAGCCAGGACACCGTGATGATCTGAACAAAAAAGCTGATCCAGGACGCAATCGAAGCAACCGAATATATCCGGAAATTCCGGTCTGAAAACGCGTCACTGATGCCCCCCAAACGTCCCGGTTTCTGACTGGTCGGCATTTCAAAATCACTTTTTGACGGAAAGAAATATCAGTGCGCCTACCTTTGACTGAATCTATGCAGGCTGCAACATTCCTGCGCCGAACAAACACCGCAGCTTAACAGGGCGAGGCGCCTGCGTTCAGTTGGGAAATGCCCGATGTGAACTGGGGTCTTGCAACGCATCATCTGCGCGGCTTAAACCGGCAGCCAAATCAAAAGGCTTAGTCGCCGTTTCGCCAGCCAGCCTGAAAGGCACCTTATGGATCGGACATCACGGATCATTCAGGTTTTCTCGTGGGAATAAGTATCGTTCTCTTGGTTCTGGTATCCGCGGTGATGCATCCTTTCTGGAACCTGTTAATCAAGAAAAACCCCGACCCGCAGCTTGGTTACTTGTTTCTTACAATCACAATGGGCCTGTGTGGCCTGATGCACGGGGTGGCCACCGGTGCCGATTTTTTCGCCATATTGACTGTTCTACCGCTTCTTGGATTTTCCATCCTCGGTCAGGTTTTGTATGGCACCTGCCTGACGGCTACACTGCAACGCGGGGACTTGTCGACTTACTACCCGATCATCCGCAGTTCGCCGGTTTTTGTGGTTTTGGTCAGCGTGCTGTTATTTGGCGAAACATACCCAATTGCCGTTCTACTTGGTATTGCAATGGCTGTTGGGGGTGGGTGTCTACTGCTTTATCGTCGTGGCACAAGCGTTCTGGGGGACCGGCGCGCGCTGAGTTTTGCGCTGATCGCGATGAGCGGCACGGGGATTTATTCGCTGGCCGACGCGGGCTTGATGCAGACAATAGAACCGCCCGTTCTGGTGGTTTTCGTCGAGGCGGCCTTGGTGGTGTTTTACACGGCAATCTGGTTGCGACGACGCGCTGTTGCGACGGCGCGGCCGGCGCAGATGACCGGTGTGTCCGTCCTGTACTTGGTTCTGCCGGGCATTCTGGCCTACGCGTCCTACTACCTCATTTTGATCGCCTACCAACTGGGCGGGGATGTGGCGTCAGTGACATCCGTGCGGCAGGCTTCGATCCCGGTGTCGGTGGCCCTGGGTGGTCTATTCCTGCG
>Ga0209344_10005143_pt1 | contig 11452 bp, 9 predicted proteins | sample Cruoilmetagenom6_FD_187293 | JGI IMG/M metagenome (GOLD analysis project Ga0209344, IMG submission 187293) | Oil polluted marine microbial communities from Coal Oil Point, Santa Barbara, California, USA - Santa Barbara Oil Seep Sample 6 (SPAdes)... | ecosystem: Environmental > Aquatic > Marine >...
TTCAAAAAAAGGTCTTGGTATTGATCTTACTTTAAGAAGAATGGAGAACATGGGCTTTTATTCCGATCGTGAAAAAACAGGAAATATTTATAACGAAAACATTGTTAATTACACGCCTGCATTAACAAAACAACATGATTATGTGTTAACAAATATCTTTGTGTATCAGTCTCAACCTTTAGTCTCTTTCAATTACGAATCGAACGTATTTAAAGTTGGTGAAATTGGAGGTCAAATAGACATATTCTATAAAATTGAAAAGGACACACCTTTAGGTGGTAAATACGGAACTAAAATTGCATTTAACGCTTCCTATTGGGCAGGTTTAAAAGCCGACATAACTCAAGCTGGTTTTGAAATAGATCCTGATTATGAAACTGAATTTTTAGGATTTGGTTCAAAATATTTTTCAGACTTCAACTTAGAAGTTAGAAAAAAATGGAGTTCAAAATGGAGTTCTATTTTTTATTATGTAAATCAATATTATAATACAGAACAAATTGAAGCAAAGTATAATGCTGAAACTATTAAAAATAACATTGGTGTTATTGAATCTACATATAAATTTGGTAATAATAGATCCCTTAGACTTGAAGCTCAAAAACTATGGTCAAACTCTGAAGGACAAGATTGGCTAGCAGGAACTCTTGAATTTAATTTAAGTTCTAAATACTCCATTTATGTAAACGATAGTTATAACAGTGGTACAGACCATGATACATCAAAAATTCATTATTACAATTTTGGTGGAAGTTTTACTAAAGGTGCAACAAGACTTGGTATAAATTACGGAAGACAACGTGGTGGTTTATTATGTGTTGGAGGTGTGTGTAGAATAGTTTCTCCAAGTACTGGATTATCAGTTAACTTATCAATGTCTTTTTAAACAAATTAACCTTTATATTTAATAGGCAAGTGCACCACTTTTTTGGTGTCAAAAAAGTCTTCAGTAAAGAAATCTGTAATGTTATAAATTGTAGCTGTACTATAAATTTGAAGTTCTTCACTTAAATCACCACCTTTTAAATAAAGAATACCATTTTTAAGTTCGTGATTTTGTTTTTTAGCTATTTTTCCTTTTATCCAATGCACAAAAGTTGGCATGGCAGCTACTGCTCTACTTACAATAAAATCGTAAGTATCATTAATCTCTTCTACACGTTTGTTAGTTGTTTTAACATTTTCAAGACCTAAACCTTCAACAACCTCATCGACTACTTTTAATTTTTTACCAATACTATCAACCAAATGAAAAGAACATTCTGGAAACAGAATAGCTAAAGGAATTCCAGGGAAACCTCCTCCTGTTCCTACATCCATAATTTTTGTGCCAGATTTAAAATTAATCACTTTTGCTATCGCTAAAGAATGTAGAACATGTCTTAAATACAATTCATCTATATCCTTTCGTGATACCACATTTATCTTTAGATTCCAGTCTTGATATAAGCCTTCAAGCTTCGTAAATTTATCAATTTGATCTTCCGTAAGGTTAGGAAAATACTTAAGAATTAGCTGCATGAATTTGTAATTTTGCACAAAAATAGATAAATTATTATGCATTTTTATGAAAACTTTATTAAGATACACGTCTTTATTAATTATCTTTGGCATCATATATGATTCTCGTTAGTAAAACGTTATCTGATAGTAAAACTAATAGCATGACAAAACAAACTTTAACTTTCTCTAGAACAGACTCAGCAAAATTTTTTAGGACGCTAAACAAGCGTGTTAACAATTATTTTAAAGAAAATAATATTAAAAAAACAGGAAATTGGAAGCTATATTTAAAAGCCATTTTCATGTTTACTTTATTACTTGGACCTTTAGTTTTATTACTAACTATTGATATGCCAACATGGTTACAAATTGTTTCCATGATGATTATTGGCATAGGAATGGCAGGAGTAGGAATGAACGTCATGCACGATGCAAACCATGGCTCTTTTTCAAGTAAGAAATGGGTTAATAAATTAATGGGAAGCAGTATTCATATCCTTGCTGGTAACGATTATAATTGGAAAGTACAGCACAATGTATTACACCATACCTATACAAATATTCAAGGGCATGACGAAGATATAGATGCTGGTAGAATTATTAGGTTCTCGAAGCATTCTAAGTGGTCTAAAATTCACCAATATCAAAAATATTATGCCTTTTTACTTTATGGTTTATTAACAGTAAACTGGGCAATAACTACCGATTTTAAACAGACTTATATCTATTTAAAAAGAAAATTATCTTATGGAGATTTTCCTAATCCTGCTACACAGTGGACCAAATTAATTATTGGTAAAATAATCTATTATTCTATTTGGGTTGTACTTCCTTTAGCATTAGGTTATGCATGGTGGCAAGTTTTAATTGGATTTCTAATCATGCATTATACAGCTGGAATTATTCTAAGTGTTATTTTTCAGTTAGCACACGTGATGCCAAATACGGAAATGCCTTTACCAGACGAAAATGGAAATATGAAAAACACATGGGCAATTCATCAATTATTTACTACTTCAAATTTCTCACCTAAAAGTTGGATTGTAGAATTTTATACTGGAGGTTTAAATAGACAAGTTGAACATCATTTATTTTCAAATATTAGTCATGTTCATTATAAAGACATCGCAAAAATTGTTAAGGATACTGCTCATGAATTTAGTTTACCATACAACGAATATAATTCTATTTGGAAAGCTATATCAGAACATTATCAGCAATTAAAAGTATTGGGTAAAAATCCTAGCTTGGCTTAATTTAATTTTAGCACTACAAACAACATTTCACAATGAGCTTACTTTCAGATAGAGTTTTAAACATGTCTACTTCTGCCACTTTAGCTATGGCAGCAAAAACAAGAGAACTTAAGGCACAAGGAAAAGATATAATAGGATTAAGTTTGGGTGAACCAGATTTTAACACGCCAGATTATATTAAAGATGCAGCCATTGAAGCTGTAAACCAAAACTACAATTCCTATTCTCCTGTAGATGGTTATGTAGAACTAAAAGAAGCCATTATTAACAAATTTAAGCGTGATAATAATCTAACATATACCTTACCACAAATTGTGGTTTCTACAGGTGCAAAACAGGCGTTAGCAAATGTGGCTTCCGTATTAATAAACAAAGGAGATGAAGTTATTTTGCCTTGTCCATATTGGGTAAGCTATGCTGATATTGTTGAGTTATTTGAAGGTGTTCCTGTAGAAGTAAAAACATCTATTGACAACGATTTTAAAATGACACCTGAACAATTGGAAGCTGCTATTACACCAAAAACTAAAATGATTTGGTACAGCTCACCATGTAACCCAAGTGGTTCTTTATATAGTACTGAAGAGTTACGTGCTCTAGCAGATGTGCTTCAAAAATATCCGGATATTTATGTGGTTTCAGATGAAATTTACGAACACATAAACTTTACATCCAATGGTCATGCAAGCATGGCGCAATTTGATGATATGTTCGATAGAACCGTTACAGTCAATGGTGTTTCAAAAGCATTTGCCATGACAGGTTGGAGAATTGGTTATATTGGAGCTCCAGAAGTTATTGCTCGTGCTTGCAATAAAATGCAAGGCCAGATTACAAGTGGAGCCAATTGTATTGCACAACGTGCAACCATTACAGCTTTAAACGAATCTCCAAGTCGTGTGAAATTCATGATTGACGAATTTAAAATACGTAGAGATCTGGTTCTGGATTTACTTTCTGAAGTTGAAGGGTTTCAAACCAATACACCTGAAGGTGCTTTTTATGTGTTTCCAAATATTTCTTATTACTTCGGAAAAACCTTAAAAGGGAAAACCATTAATAACGCGACTGATTTTTCATTATATCTTTTAGAAGAAGCTTTAGTAGCAACCGTTACAGGTGATGCTTTTGGAAATCCCGATTGTATTCGTATTAGTTATGCAGCAAGCCAAGAACAAATTATTGAAGCTATAAAACGTATTAAAGAAGCTGTTAGCTAATTATTAGCAATTCATATAAAATAACAAATCCACTATTTCTAGTGGATTTTTTTGTTAAAAGAAGTAAATAATCACACTCATTAAAGTAATCATGAAAATACTAAAAATAACTATTGTTTTTAATAGCTTTTGCTTTCTTTCCTTTTGAAGTCTTAATTTTATTTTCACTAAATCTTCTTGAGTTGAAGTGTTCTTAAATTCAAGTTTTTCACCAGAAAAACTTCCATTAATTACACGACGGTCTTTTCTTTTTGTCAACATACTCTTATTGTTTCTTAAAGTATGTATCATATGCATCATTGATCCTTCTCCACCCATAATAATTATTTTTAAAATGAAACGTGTAAGCAGTAATAACTAATCAAATCATGGTTATGATTTTGATTTACGTAAATTATAAAAGATAGTTTGTATTGAGGTCATACTCAAAGAACATCAGTTAACGATCTATAAAAGCGCTTTATATATAAGTAGAAAAAACTTACAAAATGTTACAGTAAAATAGACAATTATCTATTCCGCCAAAAGAAAGGCGTTAACAAAATAAGAACTGTAAACAATTCAAGCCTACCAATAAGCATTAAGAAAGAAGCCCACCATTTTCCAAAAGGTGGTAAAGATGCGTAGTTATTTACAGGTCCAAAATCTCCAAGAGCTGGACCAACATTCCCAAGGCTTGATGCAGCAAGTCCAATAGAAGACACAAAATCTATATTCATCATAGAAAATACTAAAGCTCCTACAATAAAGGATAACATATAAAGAATAAAAAAGGCTAGAATATTAAATACAATATCTCCTGTAACAGCTTTATTATTATATCTTACAGGTAATATAGCATTTGGATGTAGCGCACGTTTAAATTCTAAAAATCCGTTTTTAATTAATATTAAATGTCTTACAACCTTAACTCCTCCAGAAGTACTACCAGCTGAACCTCCAAGAAACATGAGTCCAAAAAAGAAAATCATCAAGAAGGGTGTCCATAATGTATAATCTGCAGTAACAAATCCAGTAGTTGTTATAATGGCTAATACTTGAAAGAGGCCATGTCTAAAAGCGCTTTCAGCTTCTCCCCAAACCATTGGATGTTGTATAAAAGATTTAGAAACATCTGCTTTAAAATATATTATTAATGCAGCTATTATTGTAAAAATGGTAATAAACTTAAAATATAGTTTAAACTCTTCATCTTTAATTATTTTTTGAACTTTTCCTTTAAAAGCGAAATAACTAAGCACAAAGTTAGTACCTGCTAAGAACATAAATACTATAATAATGTATTGGATTATAGGTTGGTCGTTCCAATAGGCAACACTGGCATTTTTAGTAGAAAACCCACCTGTAGACAAGGTACATAAAGAGTGGTTTATGGCATCGAAAAAAGACATTCCTGCTACGTTAAGCAAAATTGTTTCGGCTGCTGTATAACTAAAATAAATTAACCATAATCTTTTGGCTGTATCTGTAATCCTTGGATGAAGTTTATCTGTACTTGGTCCAGGAGCTTCGGCAGCAAACATTTGCATACCACCAATCCCTAATAGCGGCAAAATGGCAATGGCTAAAACAATAATTCCCATACCACCAATCCAATGTGTTAAACTTCTCCAGAATAAAACACCTTCAGGTAATATTTCAATATCATTTAAAATAGACGACCCTGTTGTGGTATAACCAGACATGGTTTCAAAAAAAGCATCAGTAAAATTAGTGATACTTCCTGTTAATAAATAAGGGATTGTGCCAGACAAAGCCATGACAATCCATCCAAAAGCTACAACAATGTAACCTTCTCTCTTATTCATTTCTTTATTATGATCCTTTGTATTAAACATGGCCAAAAGACCAATTAATATAGTAAGACCTCCTGAAATAAAAAGATTAGACGTTACACCATCTTTATAGATTAAACTTATTAAAGATGAAAGCAACATAAAGCCTCCATTAAATAATAATAGAAGTCCTAAAAAATGAAAGATTATTTTATAGTTAAGTTTCACTGGTTAAAATTATAGAAATAATTTTTCTACTAGTTTAATAGATCTTGGTAAGCAACAAACAACAACTTTATCGTGGACACCAATTTTAAAACCTCCAAGTGCCGAATACCCTTTTCCATTTCTAATAACTCCACCAATTATTGCAGATCTTGGAAAGTTGACATCTTTTATCAACTTATTACATATTTTAGATGTTGGCTTAACTTGAAACTCAAGTAATTCAGCATTCATATTATTCAGCTTAGTCATTGCTATAACTTCACCTTTACGTATATATCTAAATATATTATTAGCAGCTAATAATTTTTTATTAATTAAAGTATCTATTCCTATAGAATGAGATAATTCAAAATAATCCATGTTTTCAACCAAGGCAATGGTTTTTCTAACACCTTTAGATTTCGCTACTAAACAAGACATGATGTTTGTTTCAGAATTACCTGTAACTGCAATAAAGGCATCCATGTCTTTTAAGCTTTCTTCATCTAGTAAATCTACATTCCTTCCATCTCCATTAATTACAAGAACATCAGCTAATTCATCGGCTAAATCGAAAGCGCGTTCTTTATCTTTTTCAATAAGCTTCACATTTGTATAAACTTTGCTTAAGTCTCTAGCAGTTTTATATCCAATTTTACTACCACCTAGAATCATGACATTTCTAATTTCAGTATTTATTTTACCTGTAAGTGTACAAAGCTCTTGTCCACCACCTTCAGAGGTTATAAAAACAACATTATCTCCTTCTTTAAACTGGGTATCTCCTCTTGGAATAATTGTATATTGAGTTCCAAAACGTTGAATAGCAATAGGTACAAAATGTATTTCTGGATATATTTTTGCAGCTTCCTTTACTGTTTTACCAACAAATGCAGCTGTTCTGGAAAGGCTTAAACCAACCATGGTTAATGCACCTTCTTCAAACTCATAACTATCAGTAAAAGCAGATTGGCTTAAAAGCAGTTCTATTTCTGAGGCAGCTAAAGATTCTGGAGAAATTAGTTCATCTATTCCTAATTTTGTAAATCCAATTTCATCTTTATGGTTAATTAATTCGGTGTTAGAAATTCTTGCTATGGTTCTGTCTGCTCCTAATTGTTTAGCCAATACACAAACAGTTATATTAGTGGTTTCGGAAGATGTAACTGCTATTAACAGATTGCATGATTCAATTCTTGCTTCCTTTAAAATAGCTATAGAAGTGGCATCGCCTTTAATGACTCTAATATCTAAATGATTGTCTGCATAAGTAAGACTCTCTTTATTGGTATCTATTAACGTAATTTCTTGAGACTCGTAAGACAATAATTTTGCTAAATGAAACCCAACTTCACCTGCTCCTGCAATAATTATTTTCATGTGTTATTTAATAATAAAGTAGGGCAAATATACTGCAAAATTGATAGATTAATAAAATTTCAAGAAATATAATAATTTGATTTGTAGTTACTAAATACTCTTATAAAAGTTTATATTTGGCAAAAAAATTACATTGGCAAAAGTAACTCCTTATAAAAATAGCGATTTAGGTAAGAAAGAGCAGGTAACCAAAATGTTTGATGCTATTTCTAAAGAATATGATGGGCTAAATCGTGTTATTTCTTTTGGAATAGATATTAAATGGCGAAAAAAAGTTGTTGAAATAGTTGCAAATACTAACCCAAAATTTATTCTTGATATTGCCACAGGAACTGGCGATATGGCAATTAATTTAGCAGAAACGAATGCTGAAAAAATTGTTGGTCTGGATATTAGTGAAGGCATGTTAGATGTTGGTAAACAAAAAATTTTAAAAAAAGGACTTCAAGACAAAATTGAAATGGTTGTTGGTGATTCTGAAAATTTACCTTTTGAAAATGATACTTTCGACGCTATAACAGTTGGCTTTGGTGTTAGGAATTTTGAAACCTTAGAAAAAGGGCTTTCAGAAATTTATCGGGTTTTAAAACCAAATGGTATTTTTGTTATTTTAGAAACTTCTGTTCCTACTAAAACACCTTTTAAGCAAGGCTACAATATGTATTCAAAACACATACTACCTATTATTGGAAAACTTTTTTCTAAAGACAGAAGTGCTTATAGATATTTAAGTGATTCAGCCTCTGTATTTCCTTATGGAGAAGCATTAAACAATATTTTACGGAAAATTGGGTTTATAAATGTTATAAACAAACCTCAAACATTTGGTGTTGCAACCATATATACATCCTCAAAATAATACTATGAAGAACTTCTTTTTTCTAATAGCTTTTTTATTCATCTACCAGTCTGCTCCTGCTCAGCTTTTTAGTAAAGAAAAAGTTGTAAAAGATGCAAATAGTGGAAAAGGATCTTTAGATAACGATTTACTTAGTTGGGGATATTATGTTGGATTTAATAGTTACGATTTTAATTTCGATTATGTTCAGAACAAAGAAGATCTACAAGTAAAAAAATCAACCGGATTTAATGTTGGATTGATAGGTAACATGCGTATTAATAAATTTTTAGATTTAAGATTAGAACCTGGTTTAAGTATTACAACTAGGACATTAGAATATCCAGAAAGTTATTTTCAAGGTATGGAGTTTACAAGCTCAGACCTAGAAAGAGAAATTAAATCTACATACATATATGTTCCTATGTTGTTGAAATTTTCAACAAAACGATTAAATAATTTCAAGCCCTTTATTGTTGGTGGTTTATCAACTGCTTTAAATTTATCTAGTAATCAAGATAATCCAGACGATAATAGTGCTGGAAAATTTAGAACTAAGAAAAGTATGTATTTCTACGAATTAGGTTTTGGTATCGATTTTTACTTACATAATTTTAAGTTTACACCATCCATAAGAGGTGTGTTTGCCTTAAACGATGAACTTGTAAGAGATGCAGACCCAGATAGCCCATGGACTAGTAATATTGAGACTATGAAAACACGTGGCTTATTTATTAATCTTACGTTTCAATAGATTTTCGTTTAAACTCACTCAACAAAACGGCTGTTGCAGTTGCAACATTTAAACTTTCGGTAGCTTGAATATTTCCAAAACGTGGAATAGCAATTTTTTCGGAAACTAGATTTTCAATATCTTCGGAAATACCATTAGCCTCATTTCCTAATATTAAAATGCCTTTCTCTGGAAGCTCTTTTTTATATAAATTCTCTCCTTCAACAAAAGTACCAAAGGCCTTGGATTTAGTGTTCTTTATAAAAGTTTTTAAATCAAGATAGGTAATATTTACTCTTGACACAGAACCCATTGTAGCCTGAATTACTTTTGGGTTAAAACAATCTACCGTTTCTAAGTTACAAACCAGATCTCTAATTCCAAACCAATCGCAAAGCCTTATAATTGTTCCTAGATTTCCAGGATCTCTTACATTATCTAAAGCAACAATTAATTGGTTAGTATCAATTTGTTTTGGTTCTGGTATATTAAAAAGAGCTAATGCTGTATTAGGTGAAGCTAAAAAGCTAATTTTTTTTAATTCTACTTCTGTAATTATGGTTTCAAGATTGGCATCAATTTTGAAGGAATCTATAGAGAAAATCTGATTTAATTTGAAATTTGAAGCTAATAACTCATTAATTGTTTTAACACCTTCAGCAACAAATAAACCATGCTGAAGTCTGTATTTTTTTTGTTTTAAACTACTTATTAATTTTATTTGATTTTTAGATAACATTCAAACTTATTTAAATATATTTTTCAATAGAAATAGTGTATTTTTGAGTTTAAATAATAGTAATTAATAAATGATATTGTATTAATTACTATTAAAAAAACAACTCTTTTTTCTACAAGTTAATTTTATTTGTATTTGAAACTACAATTCTCAAAAATAGCATTAATAATTGTAATTACAGGTTTTTTATATTCTTGTAATTCAGTAAAAAGAGTTCCTGAAAACGAACATATCCTTGTAGAGAATACCATTTACGTTAATGATAAAAAAACCAATTCAGAACGTATAAACAATCTTCTATTTCAACAAAGAAATAAAAAAGTAGTCTCAATTCCACTAAGAGTATATATTTACAATACGGCAAGACCAAATATTGATTCCATTATTAAAGCAAATATTGATTCTAAACCTAACAAAAGAAAAAGGCTTGAAAATTTTCTTTCAAAAAAACAATTAGACAGATATATTCAAGCAAGAATTGGTTTTAACAATTGGCTAAAAAAAACTGGTGAAGCTCCTGTTATTGTTAAAGAATCTAAAACTTTAAAGTCTGAAATACAATTAAAAAAGTATTATTTTAATAATGGTTGGTTTAATGCTGATATAACTTCAAAAACCACCAAATTAGAAAACAAAAAAGCTACTGTTGATTATTATGTAGAAACTGGAGAGCCTTATATTATTGATTCTATTACTACAAAAATAGCCTCACCTGTTGTAGATTCATTATACGAGTTGACTAAAAACAAATCATATATATTACAAAACAAGCAATATAGAACACAAACATTTAATTCAGAAAAAGAACGAATTACTACTGAATTAAGAAATTCTGGCGTCTATCATTTCAGCCAAGACTATGTATATTTTGAAATGGATACTGTAAACACCAATAAAAAAGTTAATGTCCAGTTACAAATTTTAGATAGAGCCATAAGAGTTCAAGACACCATTTTAAGAGAACCTTTTAATATCTATAAAATAAAAGATGTTAACGTTATTACAGATTATTCCTATGAGAAAAGAGACTCAACTTTAAATGATTCTCTAGTATTTAAAGACTATAATCTATATAGTATTGGAAAAATGCGTTTTAGGCCAAAAGCCATAACAGATGCTATTTTTATTACACCAAACGATGTTTTTAGAGATAGAGATAGATCGAATACTTTTAGGCATGTTAATAACTTACAAACCTTTAAACACCCAAGTATAGATTATGTAGAAAATGCTGATACGACGCTAACAGCAAACATTTTACTAACGCCATTAAAAAAGTTTGGATTAAATTTTAGTGCTGAAGTTTCGCAAAGTAATATACAATCAATTGGTCTTGCTTTCAACCCTAGTATTTTAATGAGAAATGTTTTTAGAGGAGCTGAAACTTTAGAATTATCAGCATTTGGTTCTATTGGTGCTTCTAAAGATGGCGGAGATGATAGTGACCCTTTCTTTGATATCAACGAACTTGGAGTCGATTTAAAATTAACAATTCCAAGGTTACTATTTCTTTTTAATACAGAAAAAATTATTCCAAAGACCATGTTTCCTAGCACTAGAATTTCTATTTCAACTTCTAGTCAAACTAATGTCGGGTTGGACAAACAAACTGTTTCGAGCATTATTAATTACAAATGGTTTGCATCTAAATTAGTTACAAACAGACTAGATTTATTTAATGTGCAGTATGTAAGAAATTTAAATCCTGATAATTATTTTGGTGTATATAGCAACTCTTATGATGCCTTGAATGATATATCTAATGATATTGGTTATAACGATGACGAATATTTAACTTATC
>Ga0209344_10005144_pt1 | contig 11450 bp, 9 predicted proteins | sample Cruoilmetagenom6_FD_187293 | JGI IMG/M metagenome (GOLD analysis project Ga0209344, IMG submission 187293) | Oil polluted marine microbial communities from Coal Oil Point, Santa Barbara, California, USA - Santa Barbara Oil Seep Sample 6 (SPAdes)... | ecosystem: Environmental > Aquatic > Marine >...
TTAAACGGGAGCATAGGAAGCAGGGATTTTCACGATTTTCGGACCCATGAGCCCTGGGCCCGATATCACTCTTTATAATTCTGTATTCAAAACCGTGTTCCTCAAAAAAAACCGCCATTCCGGCAGCAGAATCAGCCCCAAAACCGGGATCCACATGCACCGCCGTCAATTTGTATGCAATGGGGATGCGCTTAATCCGTTCCCGCAAAAGCCACAACAGGGCCAGGCTGTCCTTGCCGCCTGATACGGCAACCATCACGTGATCACCCTCCTTGATCATATTCCTGGTATGGATGGCCTTTCCCATGAGGCGTTTCATTTCTTTCCTAACAAAACCCAATGGTTATGCCTCTCTTCTAATTTCTTTGTCCGAAAAGCCTGGTCCCGATCCGCACCAGATTTGCGCCTTCTTCAATGGCCACCCGGTAGGAATTGGACATACCCATGGAGAGATATTTCATCTCCACACGAGGAATATTTATTTTTTTGATCTCGTCGTAAATCTCTTTTGTTTTCTGAAAATAAGGCCTTGCAAATTCCGGATCTCCCCCGAATGGCCCCATCGTCATAAGTCCCATGATTTTGATGTTTTTCAGTTCGGCCATCTGCCTAACCAACGAGATGGCATCCACAGGCATTACACCGGCCTTTTGATCCTCTTCGCCACTGTTAATCTCAACCAGGGCCTGTATCACCTTCCCTATATTTTGGCATGCCCTGTCTAAGGCTCTGGCAAGCTTCATTGAATCCACGGTCTCAATCATGTCAAAGATCTGTACCGCCTTTTTGGCTTTATTGGACTGTAGATGGCCGATCATATGCCATTTCACCTTCTGTCCGATGATCTGGAATGCCCTCTCAGCTTCCTGGATATAATTTTCACCGACAATATCGAGTCCGGCATCAATCGCCTCAAGGATCTCTTCGCCGGACCGGGTCTTGGCCGCACCTACAAGCGAAACAGCATCAGGTAGCTCGTCCAGGATTTCTCTCACATTTTTTTTGATCATACCACTTCTCCTTTGAACGTGAATTGATACCCCAAACCCAAGACAATGTAAAGAGAGCTGATCTTAAAACCTGGTTTACACACCCATACATGGAAGTCTTCGCTAGGAGACTGTCCCCAGTTAAATAGGCGGAGCATTTAACGTGGCAAATAGGCATATAGCTGATATTCCAAAGATATTTTTTGAGGATAATGTAGAGGTTGGGAGGAAGGGCATTCTCGGACAACCTCCTAAGATGGCTTTTTCCGACTTTGGATAAGAGCATAAAGTCTAAAACATAAAAGGGATACTTCTACTCGATGAAAAAACGTCGAAAGATATCCGAATTCTTAAGCTGTGGGGAATAACAGGAATCAATATTTTGAGTGAGTTTGACTCAGAGCAGAAATTATTTAACAAGTGCCAGCTTCCTGGTAATATTATCTTGAACCCAATGGGGGTCCCACCATTCCACGGGATTGACGAATTCACCATTCACCAAGATGCCAAAATGTAGATGATCACCCCCTGCAAGCCCGGTCTGACCGGTGTTTCCGATCGGGTCTCCTTTATTGACCTCCTGCCCGAGTTCAACATCTATTTTGCTGAGATGTGAGTAGGTGGAGCCGAGTCCCTGGCCATGATCCAGAATAACCGTTTCCCCGTATATCCCCAGACGATCTGCAAAAATAACGCGGCCGGTGTTGGCGGCAGGGACTGGCGAGTGAGCAAGGGATGCCAGATCTACACCTTTATGAATCTGCTTATCGATCATTTTACCTTTGTAATAATACTGCCGGCGGTCTCCAAACTTCGCCATGGTGGCAGCATTATTGAGCCTTAACCATTTTCCCTTCCAAAGCTGAGAAGTGTCTGTCGTCGTTCTCAAATCGTAGTACATTTGAGAATTCTCATTTCTCAACTTCTGATTAATTACAAGAAATTTTTCAACATCGCTGTCGGCATCACCAAAGTCATAGAAAGAAAAATAGGGTAAAACGCGTTTGATAAATCGATCTGAAATATTAAATTTTTCTGTGGAAAACCGCTTCCTTCGGATATGAAAATAAAAATTGGATCTCGAATGGTTACTAGCGCGATCTTTGCTCCACAGGTATATCTCCGGATTCAACTTAATATTACTGGCAATAGCAAAATAACAGACGTGATATCCGTCCTGTGAATCTTCGTCAACAGGATACCCCTTAAAAAAACGATCGTTTACAAAAACGCCATTTTCCACCGAGTCTGAAGACGTCTGGTATACAACCAGACCGGTACCACCCGTGTTGATATAGTGTGTACGACTCAGTGCGCGGATAGCAGGAGGAATAGTGTCTACAACCATTTTAAGATGAATCATAGCCATGTTTCCGTCACCACCCCCTCGCCTGGAATGGTCCCACGCTTTTATTTTAAGGTCTGTGCGACCCTGAGCGAGATTAAGCTTTGATGGATCTATTGAAAATTCAGTCTGATAGTCTCGAGTACCTCCGCGGTTAAAAAAGCCCGAAAACGGAAAGGACTGATTGAGCACGTTCACCTCACGTCCCTCCTGACTCAGAAAGACTTGAATCCGTTTAAGCCCCCGTTTCATATCACTTGCGGTGAGTGTAAACAACTGATCTTCTGAGAGGTATTCAGGGGAAGGCTGAATGGCTATTTGAGGTTTTTCACCCTCAAACACGTGAAATAAAAACCAAGCAAGCACGAGTAAGACGATTAAAATAGTCCCAATGGCCAGGATCAGGCGTGTCTTTTTGTTTTTGCCCATATATTTATTTTACTCTCGAGGCAAATGACAAATCAACTGTTTTGATGCAACCAAAAAACAAAATATATGAAATAACAGAATGCATTAAATAAAGCTTGAAACAATACGTTGACGAACATATATCATAAATGGGTTTCAATCAAGGGGTATACATATAGCAGTTTAAATTCTGAATAATCAAATGATTTTGTTGTCGAATGGAAATGTTATGAAAAGATCCTTTTATATCGGAGTGATAGGAGCCGGCGTGTGCTCTAGTATCACCTACAATATGGCCAGGGACATGGGTTTTGAAATAGGAAAAAAGGGGTGGGCACTGGTCTGCGGAGGTCTTGGTGGTGTTATGGAGGGAGCAGCAAAGGGTTGCTCTGAAGCCGGAGGAATAACAATCGGCATTCTCCCCGGTCTAGACAGGAATTCTGCCAACCCCTATATCCAGGTACCTATACCTACGGGTCTGGGTGACGGAAGAAACCTGCTCGTGGTACGGGCTTCTGATATGCTGGTTGCCATTTCAGGTGGCCATGGAACACTTTCAGAGATAGCCCTGGCGCTCAAGGCCGAAAAACCGGTTATTGGTCTTGAAACATGGGGTAATATCAATGGAATAACCTATGCAGCCGATTATCATGATGCCATCCAAAATATTGAAGGAATCCTGAGGACGAACTAATGTCCATCCATAAGTAAAAATCCGGGCCCTCAAGACCCGGATTTTTGTACAATCCGCCTGCTGATCAGCCTTACCTTGTCCATAATTGCTGCAGGATCAAGTGTCACGAATTCCCTGTTTTCCATTAACACCCGGCCTCCCACAATGACATCTCTCACATCTCCCCCGGTTGCAGAATAAACCAGGGTCGATACAGGATCATAAATCGGGCATAAATGGGGACTGTGAAGATCAATGACAATAATATCGGCCTGTTTCCCTTTTTCCAAAGTCCCGATCGCTTTCTCCAAACCCAGGACAGCGGCTCCCCGCGAAGTAGCCATTTCAAGGACAGTTCTTGCTGTCAATCGGGTAGGGTCATGAGATACGACCTTGGCAAGTTTCGCAGCCGCGTCCATTTCGCCGAAAAGATCCAGGTTATTGTTCGATGCACATCCATCTGTCCCCAACCCCACAGTCAATCCCGTGGCGATCATCTCAGCCGTCCTCATTACACCTGAAGCCAATTTCATATTACTCTCAGGCAAATGAACGACCTTGGCCCCTGCCTGTTTAAGACAGACGATTTCTCCTTCCTCCAGATGCACCGCGTGGGCTGCGATGAGATCTTCATATACCAAACCAAGCTGATCCAGATAATGCACAGGCCTTTTACCTGTTTTCTCCTTGATTTCAATTACTTCATCACGGGTCTCTGAAAGATGGAGCTGAAGGGGAACACCATATGCCCTGGATATCTCCAGAGCATCTTTAAGCGTGTGATCAGAACATGTGGACGGACTGTGGCAAAATATTCCAGGTACAATGAGGTCTGAAAAGTTTCGCCATTTTTCAATAAATTTTCCGGCAACTTTCAAATTGTCCCTGGCGTCTTCAACACCCGGCGCAGGAAAATCCAGAACTCCCTGGGCAACAAGGCCTCTCAGTCCGGATTCATGAATCGCAAGCACCGTCTCATCCTGGAAAAAATATCCGTCTGCCAGACAAGTTGTTCCTGAAGAAATCATTTCTAGGCATCCAAGAAGTGCGCCCCAATATACGGTCTCAGGATTGAGGAATGCCGCTTCAGCAGGGAAGATCTTTTCAAACAGCCATTCTTTTAAAGACATATCATCGGCAAAGCCTCTGAAAAGCGTCATGGCCAGATGGGTGTGGCCATTGATTAGCCCTGGCATAACAATGCCGCTCATTGCATCCATCACTTTTGTATGGCCGGGAACGACCGTATCAGGTTCATCTTTTTTTCGGATATTGACAATTTTTCCGTCGGCAATATCTATGCTGGCCCCGGAAATCGGTTCTTCACCCTCCACCATGGTGAGAACCAGGCCCCCTTTAATGATTAAGTCAGGATACCCTCCTGCCGGTTGCGGATCTGACCCCGAATTTTGAGTTGAACGTGTCATTGATGAATGCCCCCAAAGGCTGCAAAAAATGAGTAATGAAACAGCTGGGAAAAGTTTTTAAAATACCATGTTATCCCATAAAAAGGAAAAGTTCAGCATGGAAAATCCCCTGCCTGAAATTTCTTGACACCATAGCACTTTCTAAGAGAGATTAGGGCCTCATTCAACATGCGTATGTGAAAAATGATCTCCTCCGGGCAATAAAGGAAAACACGAAATGGCAATCATCGCCCCATTCAGGGGAACCACTTATAACATTCATTCAGGGTACGACTTGTCAAAACTCGTCGCACCGCCCTATGATGTTATCTCAGAAAAAGAACAGGATGAATTCTATCAGGCAGACCCGCACAATATCATCCGATTGATCCTTGGAAAAAGAAAAATGGGCGATTCTGACTGGGACAATAGGTATACGCGGGCTGCAGACGATTACAGCAGGTGGGAATCCGAGGGGATACTCATGCGATCTGCACACCCCGGCATTTATCTCACCTCACTGACATACGCCCCTGGAAACGGAGAAGACCATCGAACAAGATGGGGGATGGTATGTCTGGTTAAAATAGAGGACGAGGGTTCAAAGGTCATTCTCCCCCATGAAAAAACATTCTCAGCCCATAAAGATGACCGTTTAAAGCTGATGAGGGCATGTAACGCCCAGTTCAGTCAGATATTCGGCCTGTACGAAGACCCTGATAATGCCGTCCTAAATGCATGTAAAGATGAGGCCACTGCATCCCCTCAAATATCCTTCGAATTCAAGGATGGCACAAAACACCAAATGTGGCGCCTTCAAGGCCATTCACTTTTCAAGAAAATCGCCCAGACCCTGGCAGAGAAACCCATTTTTATTGCCGATGGCCACCACCGATACGAAACTTCACGCAATTACAGAAATATTCTGCGAAAAAAATATGGCCGTCGACATACGAGCCAATCCTATGAATATGTCATGATGTACCTGTCCAACATGAACGATAAAGGCCTGACGATCCTGCCTTCGCACAGGCTCGTCACGGCTGCGCCCGAGGTTGAAACCCAGCCTTTTTTGGAAAGCCTGGAGGAATGGTTTGACATAACCGGTTTCCCATTCTCAGACATGGACATCCCTGATCAATGCACCAAACTCAAAAGAGAACTTGAAGAAAAAGGCTCTCACAACACGGTCATGGCCTTCTGCCATCACAATGCCGAGTTACTATACCTCTTTTCACTCAAGCCGGATGCAAGAGAAAAAGTCGGCAAAGACATACACCCGGCACTCCGAAAACTCGATGTGCTTGTTCTCTCAAAGCTAGTTCTTCAAAAAGCGCTCGGTTTCACGCGATCAGACCTGGATAACAGTGAGACATTTCATTATCAGAGCCATATGGAAACGGCGGTCACAGAAGTTGCATCCGGTAAATATCAAATGGCATTTCTGCTGAATCCTACCAAGATGGAACATGTCAGAGAAATCGCCGGCAATTCTCTGGTCATGCCCAGGAAATCCACCTATTTTTATCCTAAGGTATTGACGGGTTTGGTCTTCAATAAAATTAATCCCAATGAAACGATCTACACCCCCTGACATCGAACTTCGACCGGATGAGGATATCGATCCTTTTATGGACGGCCGATTGAAGCTGATCCAGTCTAAAAACGGCTACCGGTTCTCCATTGATGCGGTGTTCCTCTCCGAATTCGTATCCATCAAACCCACAGATGTGGTCGTGGATCTGGGTACGGGTTGTGGTGTGATCCCGTTGATCCTTCTCCTCACAGAACCGGTCTATCGGGTGTTTGCCCTGGAGATCCAGGAGGAACTGGCCCATCAGGCGGCAAGAAATGCTGCCCTCAATGGATATGCGGATAAAATGGAAGTCATCCTCGGGGATATCAAGTCCTTGCCCATTTCAAAGGCATGTGCAGATGTGGTCATCTGCAATCCTCCTTACCGTAAAGTGAAAAGCGGCCGGATAAATCCGAATTTGCGAAAAGCCATCGCAAGGCATGAACTTATGGCATCTGTTGACGATATTTTACAAGCGACCGGACATATACTCAAAAAGAAAGGAAGGCTGGCAATGATATACCCAGCAGAGCGACTGGTGGACATCCTGGTTCGGATGAGACGTTTTGGCCTGGAGCCCAAAAGGGTCCAGATCAATTACCCTGATATACGTTCAAACGCCAAGCTGGCACTAATAGAGGCATCCCTCGGTGGAAGACCGGGACTTGAGATATTACCGCCGCTGTTCGGGCAGGGAGACTATGCCACTTAGGTCTCGCGCAAAAATAAATTCGCAGAGGTGAGGGCAAAATATGCTAATGAAAAACTGATCACCGATTCCCGATCACCTCTCACTCAAACGAGGACCCACACTGAATTCGATTTTCTCAACCGCCTCTCTACCCAAACATTGATTTAATTTCTCTCTGATACTTTCTTCCATAAACTGCAATTCCTGAAACCAGATGGGATCATAAACCCTGACTTTAAGCAGCCTGTTTTTTATTCGCAGAGGCTGGGCATTTCTTGCAATGGCCGGACCAACGGCATCGTCCCATACCTCCCATATCTTTGAATCATTAAGGTTAAACGGCAGTGCGCTACTTTTCAGTAAATCGGCTATAACATCTTTCAGCAAGGTCATTGATGTTTTGTCATTGCACATAAAAATATATTAGATTTTCTCAGTTTTTTAGTCAAGAGGATGGGATAAATGTTCATTATTTCTTGACGTACAGTGATTTTCTCGATATCGTTTATTGAAAATCTGTTCACATCTCAAAAACTTGGGAAAAAACTTAATTCAAGCCTTTTGGCAAACTTCAACTGACTGAAATACTTTTCAAGGTAGGGAGCGTAACCCCTCCCTGCCTAGGCAACATTCAATTCTTCTCTGCCTTTAATTATGAACAGTTTACCGTCAACAATTTGAAATATTAACCTATAATTAAGGAGTAAAAATTATATGGCTTGGGATTGGGACAAACTGCAGCAGCAACAGAAAGGTGGTGGGCCCCGAGGAGGCCCTGGCGGGAATTCCGAAGGACCTCCCGGATTCGACGAAATCATTAATAAAATTCGCGGGGCAAAGGGAATCTTCCCGGGCAGTGTATTTCTCATTGTGATTGTGATCATTGTCCTCATGCTGGCATACAGCTGTGTTTACACCATTGCCCTAAACGAGGTGGGTGTCATTCAGAGGTTTGGCGACTTTGTTAGGATTGAAGAGCCCGGCCTCAACTTCAAACTCCCTAATGGGATTGAAAAGGTGACGAAAGTCAAAACAGATTACACCTATAAAGAAGAATTTGGGCTTCGAACCGTCCAGGCAGGCGTCCGAACACGCTATGCGGCTGATGCATCCTACCTCAGGGAATCCCTTATGTTGACGGGTGATCTGAATGTGGCACTCGTTCCATGGGTTGTTCAATTTCGTATTAGTGATCCGTACAACTATCTCTTTAAGGTGAGGAATGTAAAAGCCACGCTCAGGGACCTTTCTGAATCCGTTATGCGCCTTGTAGTGGGAGACAGGAGTATTAACGAAGTTATCAGCAACCGTAAAGAAATCGCCTCTGAAGCCAAGGTGCTCCTGCAAAAGGAACTGGCGTATGCGGAAACGGGAATCAGACTGGTTAATATTGAAATGAAAACAACAAACGTTCCCGAGCCGGTTCAACCCTCCTTTAACGAAGTAAACCAGTCTGTTCAGGAAAAAGAGAGGGTGATCTATCAGGCAAAGGAGGCCTACAACAAGGTTATCCCCGCTGCCAAAGGAAACGCCGAAAAAACCATCAAGTCGGCGGAAGGATACGCCCTGAACCGGATAAACCGGGCAAAAGGGGATGCCGCAAGATTCTCCGACATGTATGAAGAATATGTCAAAGCCAAAGATGTTACTCGCAAGCGTTTGTATCTGGAGTCTTTCCAGGAGATCTTTCCTAAACTGGGCACAAAATATATTGTAGACGCTGATCAGAAGAACCTTTTGCCATTCCTGAATATGGGAAACACCAAAGGAGGCAACCAATGAAAACCAAGGCCCTAGTTATCGTCGCTGCAATCCTGTTATTCGTACTCTATCACAGCGTGTATATTGTGGATGAAACCGAGCAGGTGATTTTAACCCAATTCGGCAAAGTGATCGGTGAACAGGTCACAGAGCCTGGTCTCAAGTTTAAGGTCCCCTTTATTCAAAGGCCGAACTACTTTCCAAAGAATCTTCTGGAATGGGACGGCGATCCCGGCGAGATCCCTACGCAGGATAAAACATATATATGGGTGGATACGTTCGCCAGATGGAAAATTGTTGATCCGCTCAGATTTTTCAAGACTGTCTACAATGAGAACGGCGCCCTGAGCAGGCTGGATGATATCCTCGATTCAGAGGTTCGCAACAAAATCACATCTTTTCCCCTGATAGAGACAGTGCGCAAAAGTAACCGGCCGCTTGACACCTTTGAGGTGGAAGACCGAGGTGATGAAACAAGGGTTCTCGGGAAAATTAAAATGGGTAGAGAGAAAATCGCGCAAGAAATTATGACCAATGCAAAGCCCAAGCTGGCTGATTTCGGCATAGAGCTGGTTGATCTGAAAATAAAGCGGCTTAACTATACCTCACAAGTTCAAAAATCCGTCTATTCACGGATGATAGCCGAACGGAAACAGATCGCTGAAAAATTTCGTTCCGAAGGTCAAGGTGAAGCCCGCAAGATCGAAGGTAACCAGGAAAAGGAGTTGAAACGGATTACATCAGAGGCCTATAAAACGGCCCAGGAAAAAATGGGTAAAGCAGATGCTGAAGCTACCCGGATATATGCTGAGGCCTACGGTAAAGACGCGGATTTTTATTCCTTTCTGAAATCAATGGATGTGTATAAGGAAACCCTGGACAAAGACAGCACGCTTGTCCTTTCCACTGACTCTGAATTTCTAAAATATCTTAAAAGTGCCGCAACGAAAAAATAGGTCTTATTAAGGGTGTTAAATCAAAACGAGATTCAATAGCAATATCAATAAGTTGTGCATGAAATGCCGTACGGAAACGGCATTGTTATATCAGTTTCGATGGGTTATCGTGGTTTTTCCCTTTATCTGAGGTCGAATCAACCACGCAGAGTTCGACAATTAACGTTGATTATCAAATGAAATCAAGCTGATGAAAAACTGGTCTCTATCTGCGGAATAGCTATTTTAACACCCTTTTATTGTAACGTCTCAATCTGTTAGGGCCATGGGGTCTCTTTTTGAAAGTCCGCATATTTGTGAGTCATTCCAAAACAAACGGCAGCTTGATACGCAATTTGTCTTCAGTGTCCGAAAAAGCGCGCCTTCCGCTCAAAGTTGGCCTTATCTGCCGTTACATTGCTTGAAATCCAGGCCTGACGGGCGCCATCGCAGCCATCATGGGGGATGCGGACTTCCAAAAAGAGACCCCACGGCCCTAACCCCCTTTTTCAGCAGGGGATTTGATATCAATAACGCGAAGCTGGATATTCTCATATCCCTGCCATCGATTTAATTCGGGAGTAAATATCAAATCAACAGTCCGGCCTGCGGGAAGGGACATACCCCCCAGGCCAAAACCGATGGCATCAAAGGGCTTGCCATTCCCTGCCTGCCGGACTTTGAGTTTGAGATGACTCTCACCAACAACCCGCGATTCCAGCACATCCACTGAATGCGCCACAAAACTCGGCTCAGGATTTCCCGCCCCGAATGGCGATAACATTCTTATCTCGTGGATCATCTCAGTATTAATCTGTTCCAGGGGGAGTTCCATATCCACGTCAATTGAAGGGATCAAAGCTTCATCCCTGAGCTTTTCCCGGGCCATGGCCTCCAATTCTCTTTTAAAGACACCTATATTTTCTACACGTATGGTAAAACCGGCTGCATGGGAATGCCCCCCGAACTTTTCAAGCAGCGGAGACAAGGCATTCAGTGCCAGAAAAAGATTGAAACCGTCAATGCTTCTTCCAGAACCCACAGCCAGCCCGTTATGCACGTTATATATTAAGGCGGGACGATAATATTTGTCTACCAGTCTTGAAGCCACAATGCCCAGCACCCCTCTGTGCCATGTTTCATCCCCCATCAATAGAGTTCTGCATTCTTCTACGCCACCGGCTGTGTCGACTCGATCCTCAATGCGCGTAAAAATCTCTCTTTCAATAATCTGGCGCTTACTGTTGGCAGAATTGATTCTCAAGGCAAAATTCTTGGCAAAAATGCCGTCCTGGCTGGTTAATAACTGGATTCCCAAATCTGATTCACCGATTCTCCCCGGGGCGTTCAGGCGAGGGCCCAGCCTAAAGGCCAGATCTTCTGCGCTGATTTCTCCATTTTGTATATCGGAAACCTCCACCAGGGCTTTCATTCCTGCCCAGCGGGTTCCTGCCATGGCCTCAATCCCACTATTTACCAGTATCCGGTTCTGACCGATCAAACGCACCCTGTCGGCCACTGTCCCCAGAGCAACCAGATCCAGATACTCTTTCAGATCCGGTTCAGGTCTTGTTTTGAACCAGCCCCTGTCTCTGAGTTCGGCCCGGATTGCAACTGCGAGAAAAAAAGCAACGCCCACACCTGCAAGGTCCTTAATCGGGAATGA
>Ga0209344_10005147_pt1 | contig 11446 bp, 9 predicted proteins | sample Cruoilmetagenom6_FD_187293 | JGI IMG/M metagenome (GOLD analysis project Ga0209344, IMG submission 187293) | Oil polluted marine microbial communities from Coal Oil Point, Santa Barbara, California, USA - Santa Barbara Oil Seep Sample 6 (SPAdes)... | ecosystem: Environmental > Aquatic > Marine >...
GGTATTTTGCAGATTTGTACGACTTTTACAGTGTGCTGTATAAATGCTCAATTCTTCGTTTATCTTCCGATAATTGAATGTGTTTAAGTGCATGTTCAGTGAGTAATTCGGCGCTGTTTTTTAGACGGTTATTTTCAGCGCAATCGGTGGGGGCTATCTGAATCAGATTTTTGTGCATATACAACAGTTTTAAAACAATCAAAATATCATGGGCGCAATAAGTGCGGAAGGGGGCCATGATTTGAAACAATAAATCTTCGAAATCCAGGGTTTTAATTTGTACACGGGTGGTGGGTTTGCTTTCATCGCTATTATCGACTTTGTCTTGAAACCACTCGCGTGGTTGATATTGCAGGCGAAGCGCCAGTAACTGGGTGAGGTAATCAATACAGCTGAGGGCAGTGCCGGGGTCGTTAATGCCCGGTGACATGGCTTTGATGGCGATTTCGGTAATCACTTTAAAGCCCAAATCTTCGTTATCGCTGACAGATACGGATGATTCAATGATGAATTGGTTTTTTATATCAGATTGTAAATCGTCATCAACCGCTTTACGGGTTTTAAACAGTGGCGTGCCGGCCAGCATGTAATAACTTTTACCGATTAAAATCTGCAGCTGATTGTCATTCATTTTCATTAGTTTAACCAAAGCAGCCATATCCACCGCACTGAGGTAGCCGTTTTTTTCAGCACGGTATAAGGCCCAGTTGTTATCGGGAGAAAAATCTGTCGGTGCTTGCGTCAAAACAGGGGAATCAACCTTGTTTTTGCTCTCTTCAAGCAGGTGTTTAAATTGATTGGCGGCATCATCGTATATCCGGTACAAAATATGATCCACCTGAATAGATTTTGAGATGGAATGAATGAAATAGATAAAGGCCGTTAATGAGGTTGCCATCATTAAAATCGCCATTAAAATCATACTACCCGGTGTGCTGACTTCTTCACCTTCGGACTGAATCAGCATTAAGGCTAACAGGCAGAAAAATAAACTGGCTAAATAAATGCCTAAGATAATCTGGTGTTTTTTATTGGACACCAAGCCGGGCAATAAGCGTGGTGAAAAATTGGCCGCAGCTTGGTTCAGCAAAATCATCACCATAGAAAAGCTAAACACCAATATGGAAATAAAACCGCCGATAAAAGTGCCCAAGATAGTGCGGGCAGTTTCAAAGCTTTGCACCATCACAATCGGTACATGCTTAATAATCAGTTGGGATAATCCAAGTTGTTCTAAATACATCATCACCAATGCCAATAACAAGCCGGCTAATGCAAGAACACTGGGGTAAAAAGCGATTTGACGCTCAAGTTTGACAAAAAAGTGAAGGGTTTTTTTAATTGGGTTAATCATTAGCCGATCTTATAATTATAGCCAGCGTCCAACCTTATGTAAGTAGCGGTAATAAATATCACCAAATTGCTTAAGTAGTATTTTTTCCTCAGGGATGATTTGATAGCGATTCATATAAAATACAAATAACGGCAAAAACACAAAACTAACCAGATTAGATAATAAAAAAGCCCAGGCGGTCAGCCACATCAGAAAACCCAAATACATGGGGTTTCGACTCACACGATAGATACCGGAGGTAACGATGGTGGTGGTTTGTTCAGGACGTCGAGGGTTAATGGTGGTTTGTACTTTTCTGAAATGGAAAAAACCGGCTAATACCAAAAACAGTCCGAACAAGAAAAATAAGCCAGCCACATAAGGGGTCAGGAACAGTTGATAATTTAAGCCCTGGAAGATGTAACGTAAAGAAGCCATAATCCCCAACCAAATAATAAAAATTAGGGCTGGTGGTATTTTTAATGCTAAGCGCGTTAAATTGACGGATCGTTCTTTAGTCATAATGTGAAAATCTACAAACTACATTTATTGTAACGCAAAAATGTCACTGAGTGGCAATGAAAAAATCAACTGTTTATGTGCAAAGCCAACAGACTTATAATAAAAACCCTCACCTATAAAGAGAATCAACTATGGCTGAATTATTTCCAGTACCTGATATTCTACAAAGTGGCTTGTTAGTGGTTTCAGACATTCACACCCTCTATTGGGAAACAGCGGGCAACCCACAAGGCAAGCCGGTGATTTTTGTCCATGGTGGACCCGGCGGCGGGACTTCTGAAGAGACTTTGCGTTTTTTTGACCCAAAAAAATACCAGATTATTCAGTTTGATCAACGCGGTTGTGGTAAAAGCACGCCACATGCCTGTGTGGAAGAAAACACCACCTGGGACTTAGTCTCGGATATGGAGCGAATACGCGAACATCTGAATATCGAAGAATGGCAGGTGTTCGGTGGTTCCTGGGGCAGCACCTTATCTCTGGCGTATGCCCAAAAATATCCTGAACGGGTCACCGAACTGGTGTTGCGTGGGGTGTTTTTATTCCGTGAAAAAGAAATGCACTGGTTTTATCAGGATGGTTGCAGCCGGATTTTCCCCGATGCCTGGCAGCCTTTTTATGAGCATATACCTGAGAATGAACGGGATAATTTGATGGCCGCTTATCAAAAACGCTTATTCAGTGAGGATAAAGCCGTGCAACTGGCGGCAGCTGAACGGTGGGCAGTGTGGGAAGGTTCGGTTTGTCATTTGTATCCAGACTTAGCGCATATCGAGGATACTGCGGAACCTGAGTTTGCTCTGGCCTTTGCGCGTTTAGAAAATCATTATTTTATGAATAAAGGCTTTTTTGAATATGAAAATCAATTGCTGGATGATTGCCACAAAATTGCCGATATTCCCACCATCATTGTCCAGGGACGTTACGATGTGATTTGTCCGGTGCAGTCGGCTTATGAACTGAATCAGCGTTTGAATAATTCGGAACTGGTGATTGTGCCTGATGCCGGCCATTCTGCTTTTGAGCCAGCATTGGCTAATGCGCTGGTAGATGCCACCAACAAGTTTGCGACTAATGGATAATTAAACCACTTCCAGCTTGGCGTATTTAGCCGCCAGGACTTTAGGGCCGGCGTCGTTAAATTGCACCAGGACTTGTAGATAATCGCCTTTGCCGTTCATGTCGGTGACCACGCCTTCGCCGAAACGGCTGTGGCGGACGGTTTGGCCGATTTGATAGGGCAGGGGTTCTGATGAGCCGGGGTTAAAACCTTGGCTGCCGGGTCTATGATAACCGCTGATTTGAGGTTTCGGTGGGTGAATGTTGCCGCGAATTTGGTTGATTAATTCTTTCGGGACTTCGCGTAAGAATTGTGAGGGTAAACAGGCGGACATCTTACCGCGAATACGGCGGGAGGTGGCATAGCACAGAATCAGTTGTTTTTCCGCGCGGGTAATCCCTACATAAGCCAAGCGACGTTCTTCCTGTAATTTAACAGGATCTTCCATGGATTGAATATGTGGAAATAAGCCCTGTTCCAGACCGACGATAAACACCACCGGAAACTCCAGGCCTTTGGCTGAATGTAAAGTCATCAGTTGCACATGCGGCTCGTCCATATTATCGGTGTCACCGGCATCGAGGCTGACTTGAGATAAAAAGGCCGATAAGGGCGTTAAACCCAGGGCACTTTCTTCATCAGTCATGCTGAAACTTTCAGCGGCATTAATTAATTCGTCTAAGTTCTCTAAACGGGTCTGGGCTTTTTCAGGCGGTTCTTTGAGGTAATGATCCTTAAGACCGGTACGTTCGATAATGTCGCTGAATAATTCAGCTAAAGTTTGGTCTTTACTGTTGAGTTCTAGTTCGTCAATTAGGGTGGTGAAATGAGTCAGCGAACCGGCGGCACGTTTGGTGAGCTTACCGGCCTGGCTGAGTTGTGTGCCTGCCTGCCATAAACTAACGGTCTGCATTTGTGCCTGATTTCGGATGCGATTCACGGTGGTTTGGCCGATGCCCCGGGTTGGGGTGTTAATCACCCGCTCGAAGCCTAAATCATCCTGCCGATTATTGACCAAACGGGCATAGGCCAGCACGTCTTTAATTTCCATGCGTTCAAAGAAACGCAGGCCGCCATAAATCTGATAGGGAATCGAGCGTTTGAGTAAGTTTTCCTCTAACAGCCGAGATTGGGCATTGGAGCGGTACAGGATGGCGATATCGCTGGCTTTGGTGGTGTTCGCAATCATGCGCTCGATTTGTTCGACCACAAAATACGCTTCGTCATAATCAGAATGGGCGCCATAAACTTGAATTTTTTCACCGGCAGATTGGGCTGACCAGAGGTTTTTGCCGAGTCGTTTTTGGTTGTTGGCAATCACTGCGTTGGCGGCATCTAATATGGTTTGGGTGGAGCGGTAATTTTGTTCCAGCGTGTACTGTTCTGCTTTGGGATAAAGCGTTTGAAAATCTAAAATATGATCCACCCGGGCGCCACGCCAGGCATAAATGGACTGGTCGTCATCGCCGACCACCATCACGCTGTTCTTGGGGCCGACTAAAATTTGAATAAAGGCCGATTGGATGGCGTTGGTGTCTTGAAACTCATCCACCAAAACATGCGAAAAACGCTGTTGGTATTTGGCCTGTAAGTCTTCATTGTCGAGTAATAATTCATGGGCCCGGATCAGCATTTCAGAAAAATCAACCAAACCCGCGCGCCGACAATGGGCATCATAATGGGCATAGACTTTTAAGAATATTTCGATGTTATAGTCACCCATGTCATCAATTTCATGGGGTCGCAGACCTTCATTTTTCTGGTCATTAATATAAGCCTGAACGGTGCGCGGCGGCCATTGTTTTTCATCCAGTTCCAATTCACTCAAGCAGCGGCGAATCAAACGGTATTGATCATCGCTGTCTAAAATCTGGAAATTACGCGGTAAACCGGCGGCTTCATTGTTAATCTGTAAAAGTCTTAAAGCAATACTGTGAAAGGTGCCGATCCATAAATCCCGAACCTCTCGGTTGAGCATATGACCGACACGGTTACGCATTTCAGCGGCTGCTTTGTTGGTAAAAGTGACCGCTAAAATACTAAAAGGTGAGACAAATTCAGCGGTAATCAACCAGGCAATGCGGTGTACCAAAACCCGGGTTTTACCACTACCTGCACCGGCTAAGACCAGCGCATGTTGGGCATCGGTGGTAACGGCCTGTGCCTGGGTTTCATTGAGGTTTTCAATAATACTGTGGGGGTCTAATGACATCCTGAGGACTCCTTTGAACGCCCATCCAGGCGTTGCTTTTGTTTGTTGGCGGCTTGATACAATTCGTTGTATTCGGTTTCAAGATAAACATCAATGGCCGACTGGCCGCTTTGGTCGAGTGGATAAAACCAGTGCTGCCGGCCACTGGTTTCGGTTAATACGGTCCAGACATAACCGGCTGTGGGGTGTATATAATCCACCAGTTGGGCTTGTTGAGGATGCTGGTCAGTGCTTTCTTGATGGTGATAAAAGCTGCGATTTATGCGGTTGTGTTTAAGTGTTTCGTCATACGGGTCTTTAAGATTGTCCGCGATAAAAAATAGAGCCTGTAAACCGTGGCTGTTAAAAACCTCCGCAGCCAGACGTTGCGCCAACAGCCAAACCGGGTAATCCTGTTCAGTGCTGTCCGGGTAATGAGTAAGAAATGATTGGCGCGTATAAAACGGCATATAAACCTGCCGATTGCGTAGATAAAATGTTTGTCGATTATGCGTCACCTCAAGGCTCGGCTTATCTGCCAATAAGGCCGATTCAATCACTTGCCATAAATGATGCATGCCCACCTGATTATAGTGGTTGTGCATCATCGCGATAAGATCCAAATGGGTCATGTAATTGGCATGAATAATCTGGCTTTGGAATACATCACACAACAGTTGATAGGTGGGTGGTGAGACCATGCCTTTGTCCAACATAGTGTTTTCAAAGCGATGAATAACCGCTGGGTCTTCGGTGATGAGCACAAAGGGTACATGCATTAAGGGTGCAGGTGAATCAGGAGGTTGTAAACCATCCGGCATGGCACCCTGGTGGGCACCAATCGCCAGTACCCGATGTTGCTGCTGTTCGCCTTGAAACACCGCTGAGGCATATTTAATCAGATTATTGTGGATCACAAAGTCGGGCGTTAATAGGGATTCGGTGGGATAACAGGCTGCCGCCACCACCAAAGAAGTCTCCGGACTTAAGCGCAAAACCTTGCTGAGCTCGGACGCCATTTGATCGCCTAATTCTGTGGCCTGGGTTTTATTTAAGGTATTGGCGACCGCATGTTGGCACTCTAAGCTGATGACGCCTAACTGGTGCTTTTTATTCATCATGATTGGTAAACCATGAACTGATGGTGGTTGATAAGACATCGGCGCCTTGTTTGCGTAGCGCAGAAAAGGTCTGGCACGTGGTTGTTTCACTTATTTTAGCAATGGCGTTTTTATTGTCTTGCAGTGCTTTATTCATGTGTGAACGACTGAGCTTATCGGCCTTATTCAACAGCACATGACTGTGTAGACCGGACTGATTGGCCCAGTGAATCATTTGCTCATCAAAAGCTTTCATGGCGTGACGAATATCCATAATAATGACCACACCAATAAGACTTTTACGGTTCATAAGGTAATAATCAATCTCTTTTTGCCAATGTTTGCGCATTTTCTCCGGTACTTTGGCATAGCCATAGCCGGGTAAATCAATCAAACGTCTGCCGGGAGCAAATTCAAAACAATTAAATAACTGCGTACGTCCCGGGGTTTTGCTGACTTTGGCCAAACCTTTGTGATTGGTCAGGGCATTGATGGTGGTGCTTTTACCGGCATTGGAACGGCCCACAAACGCAATCTCCTGACCGATGTCATCGGGTAATTGGTCATAGCGATAAGCGCTGACTAAATATTGGCTTTGATTAAATAATTGGCTCATAGGGGTTTGTTGGTTTATGGATTGTCTTTAACTAGCACTTATAAGTATTAAGCGGCGTGTTTTGTAGCGGCTTATTTTAATGGACTGGCTACAAATTTGATATGTTTGCTTGCTGATATTGCGTTATAATAGCGCACTTTGTTAACCAATAAACCGATTAGGGGTTGTTATGAAACAGATTTTTTTAGTGGTTTTGGTCGTGTTCACAAGTCAGCTAATGGCACAGCAAGGTGATGCTGAAAAAGGACAGGCCTTATCAGCCACCTGTATGGCTTGTCATGGTGCTGATGGTAACAGTGTTAATCCCATTTGGCCGACCATTGCCGGACAGCATCCACAGTACACCGCGCGCCAATTAAAACTATTTAAAAGTGGTGATCGACCAAGCGCCACCATGTTGCCGATGACCATGGGCTTATCTGAACAAGATATGGCCGATTTGGCTGCTTATTTTGGTGAGCAAGAGGCTAAATTATTGGCGGCTGATCCCACTAAAATTGAATTAGGTCAAGCCATTTATCAAGGTGGTTTAAAAGATCGTGATATCCCCGCTTGCATGGCTTGTCATGGCCCAACAGGTCAGGGTAATCCCTTGAGTGGTTATCCGGTTGTAGCGAATCAACATGCCCCCTACCTGGTGAATGAATTGAAATTATTTAAACAAGGCCGCACCGTACCCGGTAAAGATGATGTGAACGGTAAAATTATGGCTGACATCGCCAAATACATGAGCCAAGAAGAGATTGAAGCTGTTTCAAGTTATATGCAAGGTCTGCAAGCTGCAAATTAACTGAACTTTGTGTGCTTCATTGAGTCCATATTGACGATAATAATCGAGGAATAAACATGAGAAAATTGATACTTTTACTGGCAGTGACTTTAATTTGGGGCTGTTCTCAAGCGAATGAGTCTGAAACTGAAACAGTCGTTAAAGAACAAGCTGCAGAAACCACGCAAGCGGTGAAACAAGAGCTTAAACAGAAGATCAGCGAGGAAGTTGACGAGGCGGTCGCAGAACAAAGTGCCGAGGCCAAAGAAGAAGCCAAACAGGTTGTTGAAAAAGTGGCTGATAAAATGAGCCATAATCATGCGCACAATGAATCAGCAGCTTCTGATTACCAAGCCGGTATTCATTATAATGTCATTACACCCGCTTGGGACACCGGCAGTGATGATGTTGTTGTTTATGAGTTTTTCAGTTATATGTGTGCGCATTGTAATACCTTCCAGCCGTACATGAAAAAACTGGAAAATGATTTACCCGAAGGCATTAAAGTCCAACGGGTTCCGGTGGTTTTCTATCCACAATGGCGTCCACAAGCGCAAGCGTATTACACCTTTGAAGCCATGGATTTATTAGATCAGGTTCATGCCCCATTTTTCGCCGCCATCCATCAACATAAAAAACGTTTCCGTAATATTGAAGAAGTGGCTGATTGGGTCTCAGGATCTTTTAATGTAGATCGTGATAAGTTTTTATCCACCGCAAATTCCTTTATGATTGACGGTCAAATTCGTAAAGGTATGCAAATGATGCAAGCCATGAATGTGACTTCAACACCAACCTTGGTGGTCAATGGAAAATATACTCCAAATCGGGAACAAATGAAATCTCGTCAAGACGAAATTGATGTCGCTGAAGCGCTGGCGATTAAAGAAATGCAATAAATTAAAATGTATAGAATGAGACCCTGACTTATGCAGAGGTTTCAGAATAAAAAAACCGGTTAATCAACCGGTTTTTTTATGCTCAAAATAGTTAGGATTTGCGTCTAATGTCTTTAACCGCCTGTAAACTTGATAAACGGTTAATGACCTGGTCTAAATGATCAAAGTCTTTGGTTTGGATGGCGATTTCAATGCTTACAGTATCGTCATCAGTGGCTGTTTCTGTGTTCAGTGCCATAATATCGCTGTCTAATTGCGCCAGTAGATGACTGATGTCTTTAATGACATTTTTACGGTCAGCGACAACCAGATGCAGGACACTGGTGTTGTGATTAGACAGACTGTCCTGCCAACGGACATTAATTAAACGATTGGGTTCTTCCGAAATCATGTGAATGTAATTATCACAACCGCGTCGATGAACGCTGATACCACGCGTACGGGTGATAAAACCACCAATGTTATCGCCCGGCATGGGTTTGCAGCAACTGGCCAACGAGGTTTTTAAATCAGCCACCCCTTCGACCACCAAATCATTGGGGCTGGCTTTTTTAGAGAGGGTTTTGGTGGCTGCTTTGGGTGCCTTTTTCTTCGGGTTAAGCTGTTGGTCAGCACGCCTTAATACTTGCGAAACGGTGATGTCGCCGGTGGCAATCATGGCATACAGCTTGTCTAAACTTTGTAAATTAAATGAATTCAATAGTTTATTGATGTCAGCATGTTGCAAAGCATATTTATTCAGTTCGCTCTCCAGCATGTCTTTACCAATGGTCAGATTTTTATCAAAATCATTGTCACGAAACCATTGTCTCACCTTGGCTCGTGCACGGGCGCTTTGAAGATAGCCGGATTGTTCGTAGAGCCAATCTTTAGACGGTTTGGGTTCTTTGGCGGTTAAAATTTCAATTTGTTCGCCGGTTTTTAAGGGTCGTGTTAAGGGTATAATGGCACCATTTATTTTGGCACCTTGACAGCGATGACCCACTTCAGTGTGAACCTGATAAGCAAAATCTACCGCTGTTGATCCTTGTGGTAAATCAATCACATCGCCATTAGGGGTAAACACATAAACCCGTTCTTCTTTGGTATCTGATTGAAAGGCATCTAATAAATCATCACTGTGGGTATTTTCATTCAGTAATTCCCGCATCCAGTTAACCTTTTTATCATAACCGCTGTCTTCCTTGCTACCATCCTTATAGCGCCAATGAGCGGCCACACCGAGCTCTGCATGTTCATGCATTTGGTGGGTGCGAATTTGTACTTCTAAGGTTTTACCGTCGACCATCACCACGGTGTGCAAAGATTGATACATATTGCCTTTAGGTTGGGCGATATAGTCATCAAATTCTTTCGGTACATGTGGCCATTTGGCATGCACCAACCCCAATGCAGCATAACAATCAGCCACCGTATCTACCAATACACGAATCGCACGAATGTCATAAAGCCCTTCAAACTGCAGGTTTTTTTGCTGCATTTTTTTATAGATGCTATAAATATGCTTCGGTCGTCCGGCGATATCTGCATCAATGTTATTATCTTTCAGGGCTTGCCGCAATTCTGTTGAACAGCGGCTGATAAATTGTTCACGATCATCGCGTTTTTCAGCCAGCTTTTTGGCTATCATGCGATAGGTTTTGGTGTCTAAATAGCGAAATGATAAATCTTCCAGTTCCCATTTTATTTGCCACACCCCTAAGCGGTTGGCCAATGCCGCATGATAGGTCATGGTGGAGCTCGCCAGTTGTTGTTGTAAATCTGTAGAAAAACTAAGTGCGGCACGCATTAGCACCAATTGTTCGGCCAATAAAATAAGTACCAGACGGACATCGTTGAGCATCGCAAACAGCAGCCGTCTTAAGCCTTCGGCATTATTAGATTTAGGGTTGAGTAACCAATCGGCTTGATGTATTTTTAATAAATCATCTAAGGTGTTGCGTTGATTTTTTGTTAAGCCGTCAAGCAATTGTTCGTGCTTATCAGGATTGTTTCTGATCTCGTGAAAGCACACAAAAATTTCTTTGATATCTTGATCGGCCCTTAATTCATCAAGCAGTTGCAGGGTTTTACTTTTGTGCTCTTTAGAACAGTGGCTGTCATCTAACCAGAAGTCTTCACTTGATTGTGCGGCACTTTCATTCATGACGTATGAGGCTTTCAAAATTTAAAAAAATGAGTTGGTCTATAAGCCGGGTTCTGTACGATAAATCGTGGCAATCATTCATCTGGAGACAACATTGCTGCCGCTCTCAAGCAACCTACCCGAAAACAAGTGCGGACCACACCATCTGTTTTCCTATTTGGTCTTGCTCCCAGTGGGGTTTACCATGCCGTCTTTGTTACCAAAGCCGCGGTGCGCTCTTACCGCACCCTTTCACCCTTGCCCGACCACTCAATTTTAATGCCTGAAGACATCAAAATTGAGTGGTCGGGCGGTCTACTCTCTGTTGCACTGGCCGTAGGCTCGCGCCTCCCGGACGTTATCCGGCACTGTGTCCTATGGAGCCCGGACTTTCCTCGAATGCAAGAAGCACCCGCGATTGCCCAACCAACTCACCCTGTATTATTGGGTTGAAGTTGTCTAATTACAACTTGTATTTATGATTAAAAAAATTAAACAGTGGATAATTAAAGTGGCAAAGTATATTTAGCGACAGGTTCACAAAAAACACTTTAAATGATTGAGCAAATTAATTATAAGTGTAAAATCATGGACTATTTTTTGAAGGGTAGAAGCAATAACCCTGTCAGTTATACATTAAATTTAAAGAGGAGTGTGGCATGTATCGTCAATATTTATTCATTGTGGTTCTTGGAATGTTTGTTTCGACAGCTCTTGCCGAGCAATCGGATAACTGGTTGAGAATTGACAATCCAGGAATCCAATTACGACAGCAAATAGATGATGTGGCGATTGATTACGGAAATTTTCTGTGGCTTCAGCAAAGCCAGT
>Ga0209344_10005148_pt1 | contig 11444 bp, 6 predicted proteins | sample Cruoilmetagenom6_FD_187293 | JGI IMG/M metagenome (GOLD analysis project Ga0209344, IMG submission 187293) | Oil polluted marine microbial communities from Coal Oil Point, Santa Barbara, California, USA - Santa Barbara Oil Seep Sample 6 (SPAdes)... | ecosystem: Environmental > Aquatic > Marine >...
ACGCTCTTTACGAGAATGTGATTCGTAAAGAGCGTCGCGGTGATTATTTGGGTGGCACGGTACAGGTCATCCCCCATATTACCGATGAAATCAAAGAAAAGGTTCGCTTAGCGGCGCAAGGCTTTGATGTCATTATGGTGGAAATCGGTGGTACCGTCGGTGACATTGAGTCCTTACCGTTTATGGAAGCCATCCGGCAAATCGGCGTAGAAGAAGGCCGCGAAAATACTTTATTTGTGCATTTAACTTTGGTGCCGTATATCAGTGCCGCCGGTGAATTAAAAACCAAACCCACGCAACACTCGGTGAAAGAACTGCGCTCAATCGGTATTCAGCCGGATATTTTATTATGCCGCAGTGAACACAGTATTCCGCAATCAGAACAAGATAAAATTGCGTTGTTTACCAATGTGAAGTCTGAAGCCGTTATCCCGGTTTTGGATTGCGCTAATATTTATCAAATTCCCGAGGAATTGCACAAAGAAGGTTTTGATGAATTGGTGGCACAGCGTTTGGGATTAGACGTTGAGGCCATTGATTTATCTGAATGGCAACGGGTGGTGGCAGCTGAAGCCAACACAGAACACCGGGTCACCGTGGCCATGGTCGGTAAGTATCTTGATCACAGTGATGCCTATAAATCATTGAATGAAGCTTTGCGCCATGCCGGTATTCGAAAATCAGCCAAGATCAATATAAAACATATCGACTCAGAGGAACTGGAGCATAACCCTGATCCGGCCGTATGGGATGGTGTGGATGCTATTTTAGTGCCCGGTGGTTTTGGTAACCGTGGCTTTGAAGGAAAAATTTGGGCGGTGGGCCAAGCCCGTGAACATAAAATCCCATATTTAGGCATTTGCTACGGCATGCATGCAGCGGTGATTGATTTTGCCCGAAACGTCTGTGGCTTAACCGATGCCAATACAACCGAGAATAACCCTGAAACAAAATACCCGGTGATTGGCTTAATCACCGAGTGGATGGATGCTCAAGGTCAAAAGGAATACCGGGATGCCCATTCTGATTTGGGTGGCACCATGCGACTGGGTGCACAAGACACCCAATTAACAGCCGAGACGCTGGCTGCCCGAGTTTATGGCCAAGATGTCATTAGTGAACGCCATCGTCATCGCTATGAATTTAATAACCATTACCGTGAACAACTGGCTGAGGCCGGACTGGTCTTTTCAGGGCACTCGGCCGATGGTCAGTTGGTTGAAATTGTTGAATTAGAAGACCACCCGTGGTTTTTAGCCTGCCAGTTTCATCCCGAATTTAACTCAACGCCCCGTGATGGCCATCCTTTATTTAGCCATTACATTGAAGCTGCGTTAAACTATCAACAAAGTCAGTAAATAGTTAGGTACCCTATGAAAATATGTCACTTTGAAGCCGGTTTGGATCAACCCTTTTTTCTACTCGCCGGCCCCTGCGTTATCGAGTCCATGCAACTGGCGCTTGATACCGCCGGTCACTTAAAGGAAATCACCGATGAACTGGGTATTCCGTTTGTCTTTAAATCCTCCTATGACAAAGCCAACCGAACTTCACTGGATTCCTTCCGCGGTTTGGGTATGGAAGAAGGCTTAACTATTTTATCGGAAGTGCAAAAACAAATAGGCGTACCGGTGATTACCGATGTGCATGACGACAGCCCCATTGATGAGGTTGCGGATGTGGTGGATATATTACAAACTCCGGCTTTTTTGGTGCGTCAAACCAACTTTATTCTCAGAGTCTGTGCCGCCGGAAAACCGGTGAACCTGAAAAAAGGCCAGTTTATGGCGCCCTGGGATATGAAAAATGTGATTGAAAAAGCCCGATCCACCGGTAATGAGCAGATTATGGTGTGCGAGCGTGGTGCCAGTTTTGGGTATAACAATCTGGTCTCGGATATGCGGTCACTGGCGGTGATGCGTGAAACGGATTGTCCGGTGGTGTTCGACGCCACCCATTCAGTGCAGCTACCCGGTGGCCAGGGCGGCACCTCAGGGGGTCAGCGAGAACATATACCGGTGTTGGCGCGGGCGGCCACAGCAGCCGGTATTTCTGGTTTATTTATGGAAACCCATCCACGGCCGGAAGAAGCCAAAAGTGACGGCCCCAATGCGGTGCGCTTATCACAAATGAAATCATTGTTAACCACTTTAAAAAGAATTGATGAAACGGTGAAAAACCAACCGTTTGCGGAGGAAACTGATGACTGGCATTAAACATATTCACGCGCGTGAAGTATTAGATTCACGCGGCAACCCAACTTTAGAATGCGATATCACCTTACAATCCGGTGCTTTTGGTCGGGCCATGGTGCCTTCAGGGGCCTCCACCGGCGCCCGAGAAGCCATTGAATTGCGTGATGGCGACAAGAGCCGCTACTTAGGCAAAGGCGTACAAAAAGCCGTCAAAAACGTCAACCAGACCATTGCAGGGGCTTGTGAAAATAAGACATTTGACAGCCAGTCACAATTAGATCAAACCTTACTGGATTTAGACGGCACCGACAATAAAAGCAAACTGGGTGCCAATGCCCTGTTGGGGGTGTCGTTAGCCTATGCCCATGCGGTGGCGGCTGAAGAAAAACAGCCTTTGTTTAAAAGCATTGCCACGGTGGATGACTTCCAATTGCCGTTACCGATGATGAATATTATTAATGGTGGTGCGCATGCCGATAATAATGTTGATGTGCAGGAATTTATGGTTCTGCCGACCGGCTTTGATTCCTTTGCCGAAAGTTTACGTGCCGGTACCGAGATTTTTCATGCCCTCAAATCCGTGCTAAAAAAACAAGGTCTGTCCACCGCCGTCGGTGATGAAGGTGGTTTTGCACCCAATTTAGCCTCCAATGTGGCCGCAGTTGAGGTGATTTTAACCGCCATCGAACAAGCCGGTTATAGTGCCGGCAAGGATGTGTTCTTAGGTCTCGATGTCGCCAGTTCTGAGTTTTATCGCGATGGTTTGTATCATTTAGATGGTGAGAATAAGCAATTAACGGCTGAGCAAATGAGTGACTTTTTGGCTGACTGGGTGCGACAGTATCCGATGATTAGCATTGAAGACGGTTTGGATGAAGCCGATTGGGATGGCTGGCAGTATTTAAGCGAACAATTGGCCGATAAGGTTCAGTTGGTGGGTGATGATTTGTTTGTTACCAATCCACGCATTTTTCAGCAAGGCATCGATCGTAATATCGCCAACTCAATTTTGATTAAACTCAATCAAATCGGCACCTTAACTGAAACTTTAGAAGCCATCGAATTGGCCCAAAAATCCGGTTATACGGCGGTAATTTCACACCGTTCGGGAGAAACCGAAGATGCCACCATCGCTGATTTAGCCGTGGCCACCTCGGCCACCCAGATTAAGACTGGTTCTTTATGTCGTTCTGATCGCATGGCGAAATACAATCAGCTGTTACGGATTGAAGAATACTTAGGTCAAGAGGCGCGTTTCGTCGGATCTAAGGCTTTTGATTTGCTGAATATATTTTAAGAGACCTTTGCATTAATCGTGAAACGAGTTAAAACCAAAAGTAGGGCCCCTGAGGGCAGTCTAAAATTCCACCACTCAGCGTTAGAAAACTGCCTAATGGCCCTACTTTTGGTGCTAATAACAGGCTCTTTTTGTTTTTGTGGTGGTTTGCCAAAGGCAAGACGCCTCCATGGATGGAGGTGTGTCTCGTGAGCAGGACGCGGAAGCGACCGCCACAAAATAAAAAATGAAAGAGCCGTGTATTAGACAGCGTTTCCTGCCTTGATTGGTGGAATTTTAGTTCTTTTTTCCAACGACCCAGATTAATGCAAAGGTCTCTTTAAGCGCATCTTAGCCATCGTCTTGAATCAAGTTTTGGCTTTGTTCACTGAGTTGATGTTGTTCGGCTTGTTGCTTAATGCTGTCAACTTCTTCATTACTTAAATTATCTTCCGCTTCACTATTTAAGGGCTCATCCGGTGTTTTAGGGGTTTGTTTTTGCGCCGGGGCATCTTCAGACAAGATGCGAATACCCTCAGGAAACACCACTTCACGGGCTTCATCCGGCAAACTGATGCCGGCCTCGTCATAGGCACGCTTAACCAACCGGATCAAAGCTGATTTAACCCGACTGGTACTATTTTCAACACCATTGACCCAAAAATAGATTTCCAGATTAACCGTGGCTGCGCCTAAATTATCCACCAACACTTGTGGTCCCGGATCATCCAGCACCGCCGGATGGGCTGAGATGGTCTCAAAAGCAATCTGTTGTGCCCTGGCAATACCATCATCGTAACCAATACCGACAGTGAATTGTTGTCTGACCTGGGGGTTGGCGACCACATTAATGATGGTGCTTTTATAGATGGTGGTGTTGGGGATATGAATGTGATTGCCATCCAAAGTCATAATCACCGTACCGCGGGTGGTGACACTTTGCACCACACCTTCGGTGTCGTTGACTTTAATGTAGTCATTGATTTTAAACGGCCGCTGAATACTGATTAAGATACTGGCCAAAAAGTTCTCCGCAATGTCACGAAAGGCCAGTCCGATAATAATGCCCATCAGCCCGGTCCCGCCGAGTAAGGTTAATGCCAGTTTTGTGAGTCCGGTGACTTGCAGCACCAGATAGAGGCCAATGATGACCACCGGTAGAGCGGCCATTCGAGCGGATAAGCGCATCACAAAAGGGTTGCTTATGCGTTTTTGTAAGACACGACGGGCTACATGAACCGCCACTTTGGCTAACGCCCAGGTTATCAGCAATATGATGAGTGCAATAACAATTTTCGGGATGGTGCGGACAAAGTCGTTATATAGAGACACGGTTTCATCCACCGCCGGTTGAAAACTCCAGGCAGCCTCTTCATCAATGGTGAGTTGATTAATCACCGCGATGACACCTTCTGTCCGTTGTGCCAACTTTTCTGCCCAGGTTTTAAATTCTGATGATTGGGTTTCACCCGTTAAGAAAACAATGCCCTCTTCAACATGAACGTCAATCTCATTAAATCGACCTGAGCTGGTTAGAATGCGCTGTAAACGTTGACCGATGGCTTGATCTTGAATGGTGTCTTTCACAACGACAGTTTGATCGGTGTCTTGTATCGCCTGGGGAGGAATGTCAGATTGGGCAAGAATCCAGGGACTATTAAGGATTAGCCACAGTATCAAAACATATTTAAATGAAGTTGGAGCAGTTGTCATATTGAATTATCAATGGTCAGGATTAAATATCTTAGCACATGAAAAACAGTTGTTTTAACCAAACATCAACACTAATTAGCACTCAATTGTTATGTAAATTTAACGATGAATCCCTTACAATACTTGGCTTTCAACACAGGCCAAACCATGAGCGATAAAATTTTTGATTTGATTAAAGAACACGACATTAACTTTGTTGATTTAAGGTTTTGTGACACCATTGGCAAAGAGCATCATGTGACTTTACCGGTTTCGCAAGTTGATGAGGATTTGTTTGAAGACGGTAAGATGTTTGACGGCTCCTCCATTGCCGGCTGGAAAGGCATTAATGAATCCGATATGGTGCTGATGCCGATTGAGGACAGCGCCTTTGTGGATCCATTCAGTCAGTTTTCGACCCTGGTGGTGCGTTGTGATATCTTAGAGCCCAACACCATGCAAGGTTACGAGCGTGACCCGCGGTCAATCGCCAAACGTGCCGAAGCCTTTTTGCAACAATCCGGTATAGCTGATGAGGCTTTTTTTGGACCGGAGCCGGAGTTTTTTGTGTTTGACGGCATCAGCTGGAACACCGAAGCCAATAAAATGAACTTTGAAGTGTATTCCCGTGAAGGCCACTGGGATACAGCCACCGATGCCCGTGAAAATATGGGACATCGGCCACGTCATAAAGGTGGCTATTTTCCGGTGCAGCCGGTGGATAGTTTAAATGATTTACGCTCAGCGATGTGTAAGGTCATGGAAGACATCGGTCTGGAAGTGGAAGTTCATCACCATGAAGTCGGCGGACCTGGCCAGTGTGAAATTGGCATGCGCTTTAATACCCTGGTTAAAAAAGCCGATGAAGTGTTGATGATGAAATACGTGGTTCATAATGTGGCCCATGATTATGGTTATACCGCTACTTTTATGCCTAAACCCATTATTGGTGACAATGGCAGCGGCATGCATGTCCATCAATCTTTAATGAAAGACGGCGTTAATTTATTCACCGGTGAGGGTTATGGTGGTTTGTCACAAACGGCCCTTTATTACATTGGTGGCATATTTAAACATGCCCGTGCCATTAATGCTTTTGCCAATCCTTCAACAAACTCCTATAAACGATTGGTGCCGGGTTTTGAAGCACCTGTGATGCTGGCTTATTCCGCCAAAAACCGTTCGGCTTCCGTGCGTATTCCATTTATTAATAATCCCAAAGGCCGAAGAATAGAAATACGATTTGGCGATCCCATGGCCAATCCCTATTTAATGTTCGCGGCCATGATGATGGCCGGTTTGGATGGCATTAAAAATAAAATTGACCCGGGTTCTGCGATGGACAAAGATCTCTATGACTTGCCACCTGAAGAAGCCAAGGATATTCCCACGGTATGTCATTCTCTGGACCAGGCGCTGGCAGCTTTAGATCAAGACCGCGACTTTTTAAAAGCCGGTGGTGTCTTTACTGATGATGTGATCGATGGTTTTATTGCACTGAAGATGAATGAAGTGCAGCGTATGCGAATGAGTACCCATCCGGTTGAATTTGATATGTATTACTCACTGTAATTTATTGCCTTAAAAAAATGTCCGCAAGCCGAATGGGCTTGGTTATAATCTTAAGCGTCTGTGCGAAGAAACATGTTCTACAGACGCTTTTTCAATTCATAAAAGAGGATATAAATATGGGAATGATGACTGAGTTTAAAAAATTTGCCGTAAAAGGCAATGTCATGGATATGGCAGTGGGTATTATTATTGGTGCAGCTTTTGGTAAAATCGTCTCGGCCTTTGTAAATGGTGTTTTGATGCCACCCTTAGGCTTACTCATTGGCGGTGTTGACTTTTCGGAATTGGCCATTGTTCTTAAAGAAGGTTCTGAAAATGCTGAACCGGTGTTATTGCAATGGGGTGCCTTCGTCCAAACAACCATTGATTTTTTGATTATCGCTTTTGCCATATTTATGGTGGTTAGGGTGATGAATAAACTCAAAGCCAAAGAAGAAGCCAAGCCAGAAGCGCCACCGGAACCCAGTAAAGAAGAACTTTTACTCACTGAAATCAGAGACTTATTGAAAGAAAAAAATTAAGTGGATAACAATCAGGAATTACTATTACAACAATTGGCTGCATTGCTTAAAGGTGAACATGACCCTTTGGCCAATGCAGCCAATATCTCATCATTTTTGTATCATAGTCTAGACGCTGTGAATTGGTTGGGATTTTATTTTCAACAAGGCGATGAGTTGGTCCTGGGGCCTTTTCATGGTCAACCTGCCTGCACCCGTCTGCCCATTGGTCAAGGTGTGTGTGGTACCGCTTTTGCGAACGACAAAACACTGACCGTTGCCGATGTATCACAGTTCAGTGGTCACATATATTGTGACACCGCCAGCCAATCCGAAGTGGTGGTGCCTTTTAAACAGGAAACATTAAAGGGTGTGCTGGATGTCGACAGTCCTCAACTAAATCGATTCAATGCTGAGGATGCGGCTTTTTTTGAGCGGGTGGTTGATATCTATCTCAATCAATAGCCTTATGGCCGTTAATCATCATTCAATAACTGCATCAAAGTATCGATTTTAAAGGGTTTGATGATTAATTTATCGATGCGATGTTGCTGGCAGCGTTGTTTAAGCTCGCTGGAAATATCAGCACTCATCATCACCACTTTACAAGCATGACCAATTTCTCTGGCAGATAAAACAAAGTCCACACCAGTCATATTCGGTAAATGATAATCCACCAGTAATGCATCGTAATGGCATTTGTCGATGGCATTAAGGGCTTGATATGGGTCGTCGAAGATATCCACCATGTGACCAGATTTTTCTAACAGTTCAAGCAATAATTGTTGGTTGATGGCGTTATCTTCCAGCACCAATAAGTGCAATGATTGTGCAGTTGAGCTGGTTGTGGCTTCAGTTTTAATGGTTTCTTGTGAAACACTAAACAATGCGGCAATTTGTTTATGTAAAAAGGGCCAATTGAGTACTTTAAAAGAGCCTTGATGTCGGGGGTTGTTTTGTAATTGGCTTTTAAGCAAATAAACCGGTTTAAATTCACGTTGTGCCGTGCCGATGGCTTGGGTAAAAGGTGTTTCATCGTCATCAACCACAAACAGATAATCAAAGGCTTCATCGGCATCATAACTAACGGTAAACTTCAGACGCATTAAACATTCACTCAGTGCTGATTTAACCACTGAATCGTGAGCCATCAAACAGGCGGTAGTTTCACGAGATTTTGGTGTCACTGGGGCAGATTGATCGAGCTCAATTTTAATGAAGCAGCTGACTTCGGTGCCTTGCCCCGGGTGGCTGTCAATATTAATGTCTCCGTTCATTTTTTCACACAATTGTTTGACGATGCTCAAGCCCAGTCCGGTGCCACCGTATTTACGCGTAATGGAGCTGTCGGCTTGGGCAAAGGGATCGAATAAATTATTAATCATATTTTGTTCAATGCCCATACCACTGTCTTTAACCACAATCAGTAATTCATTGGGCTCATCAGCGGGTAGTATGCTGAGCACCACCTGGCCTTTTTGGGTGAATTTGAACGCATTACTCAACAAATTAATTATGATTTGCTTAATCCGAATACGATCCCCCAGCCAGTAAGTTGGTAAGTCAGCATCCAAACAGCTAACAAAATCAAGCCGATTCTTTTTACTGACCGATATAAAGGATTGGGTCACTTCATCAACCAAGTCAACCAAGTTAAAAGGTCGTTGTTCCAGCACCAGCTTACCGGCTTCGATTTTTGATAAGTCCAGGATATCATTAATAATATCCAATAAATGTTCACCTGATTCATTGACGGCTTCGGCATATAAATTTTGGTCTGCAGTTAATGTGGATTCTAACAACAGTTGATTCATGCCGAGAATACCATTCATCGGGGTACGAATCTCGTGAGATACCTGGGCCAGAAAATCACTTTTGGCTTGACTGGATGTTTTGGCTTGTTCCGCCAGGTGTTGTACCGCCTGGAACAAGCGGGCATTTTCAATCGCCAAAGAAGACTGTGCCACATAGGCTAAAGCCAGGGAAATGGTGTTGTCCTTAAAAGGTTTTGTTTGTCTAAAAAAGGTGATTAAGCCCATTCGGTCTTTTGAGTGACTAAATAAGACATGCAGATAATGACCTTGCTGATTCGATTCAAGTTGAAATTTTTGTTGATTGTTGTACAAATCCAGTGCCAGGCTACCTAAGCGGTTTTGTTCAGTAAAAGTCAACTTGTCGTCACTGAAGATCTGGTCATTATTTTCATTATTCCAATAGCATATTTCTATGGATGAACAGCTTATGTGTTGGCTGATTTGTTGTTTGATCTTTCTGAATAGTTCATTAACATCCAGGGACTGAACCAATGAACGGGTCAACGACAATTGGTTTTCGACGAAAGCTTGTTTTTCCTGGGCGTATTTGAGTTCTTGATTGAAGTGCCATCTTTTTCGCCATAGAAAAAGCAATATGACGGCAACAAACAGGCTTGCCAGAGCGTAAATCCAATAAGCAGTGGGTGTTTTCCAGGGTGCTTTGGCCACTTGAAAATCAATGTTAAGTGGCTTTGACCAATCCTTATCCATGGTTTTGCCACGGATTTGTAAATGGTAGCTATCAGCGGGTAACTGATAAAAATTTTGACTGGTTTGGTGGCCGGCTTCTAACCAGTCCTGATCAGAGGATAAGCGGTACTGGTAACGGTGACTATCTGGTTGGCTGTAAGATAATAATTGATAATCAATTTGTAAACTGCCGTAGTTATAAGGCAGCACCGTTAAATTTTTAACGGCTTCACCATTATGGCGTAATTGCTCTAAAACAATGGCAGGTTTTGTGCTGTTGTCATTGTTTTCAGTAGGCCGTTGATTGTTAACATGAACCAAACCATTGGCGGTAATAATCATTACACTGCCATCATGCATTTTATAGCTGTCGAGTACCGTGCGTCCGGGCAGGTTGTCGGTGTTGGTGTAGCGTTGTATCAGGTGGTTGTTTTTCGCATCAACAACTAAGACGCCTGCTTGACTAATCAGCCATAATTGATCATTAAACAATTCGAATCGATACACACCGTCGGTTGAAATGAGTTGGTTAAGCTCGCTGGTTGGTTCATTAATAAGCTCGCCATCCTGAAGACGGTAACGCACGATTTTGCCATTCGATAAGAGCCAAATCTTGTCTTCATCTAAAATAATGTCTGAAAAGCCTTCTTGAGTGTGGATTTTAAATAGCGTTTCAAGGCGATTGCTGTCTATGACCTCTAAACCATGATTGCCGATTAGCCACAGATTGTTTTTTGCATCAGTGGCTGTATTGGTTGAAATGTCACTGAGTAGTTGATGTGATTGGATGGCGACGGTTTTTTGCTCCTGTTCCTGCCAGCGGTAGAGTTGATTGTCGCCATAAAAAGTTACATATAATTGATTATTCATTTCAAACAAAAGTCTGACACCGGGATTATCACCGACCAGCTCAAATTCACTGGATGTTGGGTTTAAGCGGTATAGTCCCATCGAGGCAGCCACCCATAAATGGTAATTTTGATCCACATAAAGACCATTTATTTGATCCGGTAAATTATGCTCAGTCGTATAACTTTTTAAGGTACTGAACTGGCCGTTTTTATATCGATTTAAGGTTAGGACGTGTTGTTGGCTGTCATACAGCCACAGGCTGTCTTCAAAGGTTCCAGAGGTGTGGGTATTGCTTCCAATATCCATATTATTTGCACTTGAATAAGGTCTTTTTATGGTGGTTTGATACCAACGGTGATTTAACCGCAGTACCCCCATATTATCGGTGGCAACCCAAATATTGTGTTCTTTATCCTCAAATACTGAGCGAATGTTAATGTTATCAGCCAGCACTTCGCCCTGACTGATAAATTGTATTCGGCTCAATAAGCCGTCATTCAATAAAGCCAGGCCTTTCACTGTTGAAAGCCACAACCGGTTAGCACTGTCTGTGGTGATGCTGCGAACTGTTAAGGGTTCACCCATCAGTTGATTAAAGTGTTCCCGACGAATGATGTGGCTGAAGGTATTTTGCTGTGGATTAAAGCGATAGACACCTTGATAAGCGGCTAAATAGATTTCCCCCTGGTTGTTTATGGTGATGCCATAGATGCGCGCTTCTTTGGAAGATGGATCGGCCACATTAATGCGATGAATAACGGCTTGCTGGGTATTTGGGTCGATATCATAGACGATGCCTTCTAAGGTCACAGCCCAGATATGTCCGTTTGCGGCAGTTTTTGCGTCAAAAAAC
>Ga0209344_10005150_pt1 | contig 11437 bp, 6 predicted proteins | sample Cruoilmetagenom6_FD_187293 | JGI IMG/M metagenome (GOLD analysis project Ga0209344, IMG submission 187293) | Oil polluted marine microbial communities from Coal Oil Point, Santa Barbara, California, USA - Santa Barbara Oil Seep Sample 6 (SPAdes)... | ecosystem: Environmental > Aquatic > Marine >...
AGCGACGGGCCAGAGCCGCGTCTTTTTCGATGTACTTGCGATACTCGTCGAAGGTGGTCGCGCCGATGCACTGGATCTCGCCTCGGGCCATGGCTGGCTTGAGGACATTGGACGCGTCGATCGCGCCCTCAGCGCCGCCCGCTCCCACGAGGGTGTGGAGCTCATCGATAAAGAGGATGACATTGCCCGCACGGCGGACTTCGTTCATTACGGCTTTGATGCGCTCTTCGAACTGCCCGCGGTACTTGGTGCCCGCGACCATCATGGCCAGGTCGAGGACGACCAGGCGCTTCTCGTGGAGGATGTCGGGGACTTCCTGCGAGATGATGCGTTGGGCGAGCCCTTCGATGATGGCGGTCTTGCCCACACCAGCCTCGCCCAGCAGGACGGGGTTGTTCTTGGTGCGTCGGCACAGGACCTGGGTGAGGCGTTCGATCTCGTTGGATCGACCGATCACGGGGTCGAGGTGGCCGTCGATGGCGAGTTGGGTGAGGTCACGCCCGAAGGAATCGAGCGCGGGGGTTTTGGACTTGCCCTTGGGCTTGGATGAGCCGGACTCGGAGGGGCCATCGCTGCTGATTTCTGAGTCGGACTCAGCGCCGGCTCCGAGCAGGTTGAGGACTTCCTCGCGGACATCTTCGAGCTTGAGCCCGAGGTTCATCAGCACCTGGGCGGCGACGCCGTCGTGCTCACGCAGGAGCCCGAGGAGGATGTGCTCGGTGCCCACATAGTTGTGATTGAGGTTGCGCGCTTCTTCGATCGCGTACTCGATGACCTTTTTGGCGCGAGGGGTCTGTGGGAGCTTGCCCATGGTGACCATCTCTGGGCCAGCGCGGACGAGCTTCTCGACCTCGAGACGCACCTTGCGGAGGTCAACATCAAGGTTCTTGAGGACATTGGCGCCCACGCCAGAGCCTTCTTTGACGAGCCCGAGCAGGATGTGCTCGGTCCCGATGTATTCGTGGTTGAAGCGTTGGGCTTCTTGATTGGCCAAGGCCATGACTTTGCGGGCTCGATCGGTGAATCGTTCAAACATGATTTCTTCTCCCGCTGCCCGGATCCTGCGATCCGAGCGGCTCTTTGGCGTTCGCACGCCTTCCTAATCGTCGGGTATTCAACGAGCAAAACGCTCCCCGACACTGTGTTATTCGCACCAAACCGGGTGTTGGATCGGATGACGGGCATCGAATCCGGTTTGAGGCGCATCTTCCCCTCTATCGGCTGCATCGGGCGTGCCAGATTGATCCCACCGGGAAAGTGAGGGAAGATCGAGGTAATGGCTGATCAGCGGGGGGGTTATGGCGGCGAAAACTTGGCGATCGGGTGCCGAAAGTGGGGCTCGGCAAGTTTGGCCTGTCAAACCGGCAGGAGATGCAACTGATTGCCGCGGTGGGCATAGGAGTTGGTGCATCGAACGGTTGGTTGAGAAAAGGAGCGCGCGGATGAGATGGTTCGTACTAATGTGTCTGGCTGGACTGGGCGGATTGCCAGTGTTTTCGGGGTGTTCGGCGTCTCCAACTCGCCAAACTCAGGCCACGCCCGCCCGGCTGTCGGCGATTGCTGAGGAGCTCATCGAGCTGGCGGCGGACGATCAGCGGTATGAGCAGCTGGTCATGAACAACGAGATTCCGGGCGATCGGGACGAGTTCATGGCGACCAAGAAACGACTGATGAGCGTGCGGGGTCAGCGATGCAAGGCCATCTTCGACGAGATCGGGTTCCCGGATTATGAAATGGTCGGCCAAGAGGCCAGCGAGGCGTTTTGGATCATTGTGCAGCACAATGACGCCGATCCGGTGTTCCAGGAGCGGGTGGCGGGCGCGATGCGTGGGGCGGTCGAGCGCGGGGCGGCTGATGGTTCCAAGCTCGCGTATCTCACGGACCGGGTGCTGATAAACACCGATCGCCCGCAGATGTACGGCACGCAGCTCGATTACATCCACGAACAGGCGCGGGCGATCCCCAAGGAGCTGGGTGATCCGGCGGGTGTGGACGCTCGGCGGGCGGCGGTGGGGCTTGAGCCGTTGGCTGAGTATATGAATGGGTCGAGTGAGCTGTTCTTTATGATGAACGAGGGGGCGTTGCGTGAGATGGGCGTGACTGAGCCGTTCGTGTACGAAGCAGGCTTTTCGGCTTGGTAAAGGGGGATTGTCCGCCATGCGGGGGCGGTGAACGCACTCCGAGCGCGCTATAGTGATGCTTCGGCATGAGCCGACGAATTTTTGATTCCAGACAGCTGACTCGGCTGTTCACAGACGCGCTTTGAGGATTGATAACAATGGCAAACAAGCACTTTGATCTGGTGGTAGTTGGTGGCGGGCCCGGTGGTTATGTCGGGGCGATCCGGGCGGCGCAGCTCGGATACAAGGTCGCGATCATCGAGCGTGCAAAGCTCGGGGGCGTGTGCCTCAACTGGGGCTGTATCCCGTCCAAGGCGCTGATCGCCAACGCCGAGCTCATGGAGCGTCTGGCCGAGCAGGAGGACTGGGGCATCTCGACGGGCGAGGTCAAGTTCGACTGGGACAAGGTGATCGGTCGCTCGCGGGATGTGGCGTCCAAGCTCAACAAGGGTGTTGAGTTCTTGATGAAGAAGAACAAGATCGAGTTCATCAACAAGCACGCCAAGATCGTCAAGGCCGGCGGGGGCACTGGGGCCAACGGCGTGCACATCGAGCTGCGTGATTGCGAGCTCAACGAAGAGTTCACCCCATCGCCGGTGAAGGTGAACAAGGTGGCCGAGACGATTACTTGTGACAAGGTGATGATCGCGACCGGAGCGGTCGCTCGGGATCTGCCCTTCGCCAAGTTCGACGGCGACAAGATCTGGGGCGCCCGCGAGGCGATGAACAACAAAGAACGCCCCGAGCACCTGATTGTGGTCGGTGCCGGCGCGATCGGCATGGAGTTCGGGTATGTCTACAAGAACTTTGGCTCCAAGGTCACGATCATCGAGATGATGGATCGGCTCGTGCCCGTCGAGGACGAGCAGGTCGGCAAGGAGATGACCAAGATCTACAAGAAGCAGGGCTTCGATGTCAAGGTCAAGACCGGGGTGCTCGATGTGGACTCTTCGGGCAAGGGTGTGAAGGTCACCGTCGCGCCGATGGGCAAGGACGGCAAGCCGGACGAATCGAAGAAGGAAGTAATCGAGGGCGACAAGGTGTTGCTGGCGATCGGGGTCATGGGTCGGTTCGACGGCTTGTTCGACGAATCGCTCGGGCTCGAGGTTGAGCGTGGGCACATCAAGACCGATTATGTTGCGCTCAGCAGCGATTCACCCAGCGAGCCCAAGGCGCTTGACTACAAGACGAACCTGCCCGGCGTGTACGCGATTGGCGATGTGATTGGCCCGCCTTGGCTGGCGCATGTCGCCGGCGAGGAAGCCGTGCTGTGTGTCGAGCGGTTCGCGTTCAAGGACGGCAAGGCCAAGCACGATCCGATCCCGATGGACTACACCGTGATCCCGGGCTGTACTTACTGCCACCCGCAGGTCGGCAGCGTGGGCTACACCGAGCAGGCGCTCAAGGCCCAGGGCTTGAAGAAGGGCGAGGACTACGAGGTCGGCGTCTTCCAGAACCAGGCACTGGGCAAGGCCATCGCGACCATGCACACGCATGGCTTCGTCAAGATCATCCGCGGGCTGCCCCGCGGCGAGATCCTGGGCACGCACATCCTGGGTGATCAGGCGACCGAACTGATCGCCGAGATGACCCTGGCGAGAAGGCTCGAAGCGACGACCGAAGAGATTATCGCGACCGTGCACGCCCACCCGACGATGCACGAAGCGGTGCACGAGGCGGCGCTGGCTTCTGAGGGTCGTGTGATCAACTCGTAGTCTTTGCTTAGTAGTCATGGCTTAGTAGGCATGGCTCATTAGTTGTGTATTCAAGCCGCCTTTGGGCGGTTTTTTCTTGTGTTGATGGTTTGGGCTGGTAGAGTCGCACTCGGATACAAAGGAAAGAGCAGTTGATCTTGAAGGTCGAGGGGTGTGTTGTATGTTGCGAACAATGTGTTTGGCGGGGCTGTGTTGCGTGGGTGTTGTCGGTGTTGCGTCTGCTGATGGGCTCCCGAGCGGCAGCCAGCGGGGCGGTGGGATTTGCGATGAGTGTGTGATCGAGCTGCACATCATGGTTGATCAGGCCCTGTTTTTACAGCTCGGTGATGGCGTGCGGGCGTATGTCGAAGAGGTCGTGACCAAGATGGATGCGATCTGGTTGCAGCCGTTTGCGCAGGGCGGGATCGGTACCGGGGTGATGCTCAGTGAGTTGACGGTCTTTGAGGACGGCGATCCTTGGGCAGAGGAGACGAACTCGCTTCTTCTGGTCAATGTTGTGCAGGACTTTGTGGAATCAGAGTTTCCGATCCAGCCCGACGGGCGCGATGCGGTGTTGTTGTTGAGCGGCGTTGACCTGAGCACTTTCGGGGCGGGCTTTGTGGGCCAGCTGTGCCGACGCAACGGCGTCGGGGTTCTGGAGGCGGGTGTTTCTACAACGGACTTTGTCGCCTCGAGTGCGAGCCATCAGCTCGGGCATATCGCGGGGGCTGTCCATGACGGGGCGATCGGGGGCAATGGGTGCGCGGACAGCGGGTTTATTATGTCGGCACCAAGCGTATCGAATCCGGCGACGGGGTTGAGCAGTTGTTCGCTCGGGTCGATCGTTGAGTATCTGCTGAGCCCGGGGCTTGATATACCTGCGTGCCTTGCGCCGCCGATCCCGGAGTGTGCGGGGGATCTGACGAACGATGGGCTCCTGGATTTCTTTGATGTCTCGGCGTTCCTTGATGCGTTTGCTTCGCAGGATTCGATCGCGGACTTCACCGAGGATGGCCTGTTCGATTTCTTCGATGTGTCCGCATTCCTCGATGCGTTTGGGGCGGGCTGCCCATAAATGATGGGTTGATCCATCATGGAAGCGCTCGCCATCCCGCCTTCGTGCGGGATTTTTCTTGTCTGTTTGGCTCGGTGTGGTAGGATCGGGGACGCTTGGCGGGGCAGCCGATGGGGTGCTCGGCGTTGTACAGATCAATCAGAACCATGGAGAGATGAACAATGGTCCAATATTTACCGTTTGTATTGCTCGCGGGGGCGTGTTTGCCCGCGATGGGGCAAGATGTGTTGCTGGTCCCGGATTCGACCTCGGATCGCGTCTGGGCGTTCTCGGCCAGTGATGGCTCGCTCGTCGATGACTCGTTTATCGTTGACCCTGGATCAGACGACGGGGTCGATGTGTTCGATCGCCCGCTCGAGGTGCTCGTCGGGACGGCCGGTCAGCTGTATGTCTGCGACCAGTTCGCCGATGTGGTGTCCGAGTTTGGCAGCGATGGCTCGTTCGTCGGGGTGTTCTCGCTCGGTGGCGTGCGTGATGGCGACATCATGAACAATATCCGAGGCGGGCATGTGCTGACTTCGGGCAGCGGGGCCGGCGATGTGCTGGTGACCAACTCGGGGGCGTTTAATGACCTAGCGGTGTCGCAGAAGAATGTCAAGCGGCTGAATCCGGGCGACGGGGCGGAGAAGGAGGACTTCGCGTTCAACCGCTACGGCGGGATCCGTGGGCCATTCGATGTCATCGAATACAACGGCGAGGTGCTTGTGGCCGACGAGGGCCAAGACAAGATCGTGCGCTACACAATGGACGGCAAGTTCAACGAGCGCTTCACCAGCGCGTTGGCGGTGCCTCTGCTCGATTTCCCTCAGCAGATGGCGGCCACGGCCGACGGAAACTTGCTTGTCTGTGCGTTCTCGACCGGGTACATCCTGGAGTTTGACTCGACGGGTGCGCTCGTCGGGCAGTTCCAGGCGGGGCTTGAGCTCTTCCGCGGCGTGTGCGAGCTCGATAGCGGCAACCTGATGGTGACGACGACCACGGGCGTGTTCGAGGTGACGCGGGCGGGCGACTTCGTGCGGACAATCGCTTCGGGCGATGGGTTCCGGTACATCACGCGGTTCACGCCGCCGGCGGGGCTGCTGAGGGTTGGCGATGAGCCAGCGTTGACGGGCACGCGGACGGATTCGATGTATGAACAGAATGAACAGATCGGAAAGCCAGCGGTCGATCAGCGATCGAAGGCTGAGATCATCGCCGACGAACGCGGGATGGTTTCGCAACGCAGCACGGAGGTGGCACGATGAACAGCACGCACACACACAAGCGATCGGCTTGGAAGATGAGAGCCGCGGGCGCTTTGGTCGCCGCGGCGGGCACGCTGGCTTTGGGTGGCGACGGGCCGTACGCGTACATTGTCGAGGGCTCGGGGTACTTCGGTGCGCCCGGGATCGAGCTGGCGCATGTCGGGCGGGTGGATCTGTCGGATCCGAGCCAGGTCGAGGTGATCGCGCGGGCGGCCGACGACTTGCGGTTCGGGGGCGCGGACCTGCGTCCGGGCACCGGCGAGCTCGTCGGGTTCGAGAACACCACCAACGCGCTGCGGATCTTTGATCTCGTCAACGGCGGCAATACGCTGATCGATTCGATCGGGTACATGGACGCGGGGGTGGCGGCGATGTCGTTCTCCAACGATGGCTCGGTGGTGTATGCCGCGACGACCGTTGGCGGGTTCGCCCGGATCGTCGAGGCCGATGCCGACACGGGCAAGGTGCTCGGGGTGCACAACCTCCTCGGATTGACCATCACCTCGCTGGCGGTGGTCCCCGATGGGCACCCGACGCTGACGGCGGGCGAGCTCTATGGGTTGACCTTGACGAGCGGCGGCGGGGTCCGGTTGGCTCATATTGATCTGGACACCAACACGGTGGTCTCGCAGCCATTCGTGGGCGGGATCGGGTTTAGCCCGCAGTTCGAGACCGGGCTCGACTTCGCCAGCGACGGCACGCTCTACGCGGTGATCCAGGGCTTTGACCAGCTCTCGCCCGATGAGTTCATCGAAATATCGAGCCATCTCTACACGATTGACCCGGCGACGGGCGATGCGACGGACTTGGGCCCGATCGAGGCGCAGGGGACCTGGGACGCGGTGACTTTGGTGATCGACGAGGGCCCGGCGGCGTGTCTTGCGGATCTCACCGGCGACGGGGAGCTCGACTTCTTCGATGTGTCTGATTTCTTGGATGCCTTTGGTGCCCAGGATCCGATCGCGGACTTCACGGGGGACGGCGAGTTTGACTTCTTCGATGTCTCCGATTTCCTTGATGCCTTTGGCAAGGGATGCCCCTGATCTTGATCTTCATCTTGATCTGATCCAAGGTTGAACGGAACGCATGCACTTAAAAACCCCCGGCCGATTGGTCGGGGGTTTTTGTTGGTTGAGATGGCTGTGTTTTCTCTACACAGGCGTTCCTTTGCGGATGGGCCTGTGCGGACGGGCTTACGGGCAGCCGATCGCGTAGGCGTCGAGGAAGTCAGAGACATCGAAGAAATCGAGTGCACCATCGTTGTTGAGATCAGCCTGTGGGCTTTGCTCACCGAAGAGGCTCAGGAACGCGGAGATATCGAAGAAGTCGAGCGTGCCCAGGGGCTCGGCGAAGTCTGCGTCGCCGCAGCCCAGATCCACGATCTCGTTGCCGACAAATATATTGTCGACCTTGATCACACCCGTGGTGGTGGAGGTGAGCTTGAGACGCATGTCGTCGATCCCGATCACGGTGAACGGTGCCTGGACTTTAATCGTGGTCGGCGTGCCCGAGAGCTCGCTGGCGAGGACGGTGCCGGCGACATCGAAGCGGTTGCCGATGGTGTAGGCCTCGACGAGCAACTCGTCGGATGGCGAGACACCCTCGTCGGTCCATGCATCGAAGTAGATGAACACAAGCCCCGGGTCGAGCAGGTCGGCCCGGAAGTTGTCGGACTCGATCACCGCCCCGTTGGGCATCTCGGCGTGGTAGCTGTTGTCTTCGAGGGCGATGCTCGCGTTTTCGGAGCCTCTCCAGCGGGTTGTCGAGAAGAGCTCGGACTCGAAGTTTTCGCTGAATGGGGATGGGGCATTCTGGATCGCGTCGATTGAGAAGTTATCGACGAGCCAGGTGTCCGAGCTGTCCGAGCCCAGGGCGACGAACCGGATTTTAGCGCCGTGCCATTTAAACTCGGTAGGGAGCTGGATATCAAAGGGGACAAACTCGGACTGGGCGAGCCCCTGGGCGCCGATGGTGTGCAGCGTGGTCCATGTGGTGCCGGTCGATTCGGTGTCGGGGAGGTACTGCACGAGCAGCGTGTCGCCGGCTTCGAGGCTCTCTGATTTGAGATCGAAGTGGAGGTTGAGGATTTCACCGAGGGCTCGTCCCTGGAGCGGGGCGGTCTCGGCGATGTCCATCTGGTTGAGGCGCAGGGCGATCGAGTCGCCGGGGTTGCCCGATGGGTCGGAGGTCTCGATCGCGCCCGAGGTCGCGACGAAGGCGCTCTGCCATTCGTTGGATTCGAAGTTCTCTTGGAAGGGGATGGCTGACGGGCGGATATAGGTCATCGCGTTCTCGATGGCCTTGCGTGTGTTGACGCGTCCACGCCCGAAGGTGTCGTCGCGCCCTGATGCGCCCAGGTCATCGACGCTCGAGTAGAGGATCGCCTGGACATCGTCGCCGTTGAACTCTGGGTTCACGGAGTAGATCATCGCGCCCACGCCGGCGGCGATCGGGCTGGCGTAGCTGGTGCCCGAGCTGTTGCCGTAGCTGCCGCCGTTGCGGGTTGAGCGGACGCTCGATCCCGGCGCGGCGACATCGACCCCTGGGCCAAAGTTGCTAAAGCCGGACTTGCGGTCTGTGGAGGTGGTGGAGCTGACGAGGACGAGGTCTGGGCGGTTTGGCCCGATCTCGGCGTTGCTGTTGCCCGCGGCCCAGAAGAGGAGCCCGCCGTTGGTCTTGATGTTGCGTCCGGCGAACTGTGCCGAGGCTTCGGCGCCGCCCGTGAAGCTCGCGTTGACGACATGGGCGCCGTTGGCGGCGGCCCAGCGGGCACCCTCGGTGATATCGAACGCGCCGGCGGTGCCGTCGTTGTTGTTGGTGACGCGGATGGGCATGATCGAGAAGTTCCAGCCGACCCCCACAACGCCACGGTTGTTGTTGCCGCGGGCCGCGGCGCACCCGGCGACGAATGTGCCGTGCCCGTTGATGTCGTTGACATCGCCGCCGTCGGCCTGGGCGGTGTCGGTCGCGGAGTTGTAGCCGGAGACGAGCGAGGCGGCCAGGTCCGGGTGGTCGAGATCGACGCCCGAGTCACACACCGCGACGATGATCTCGGAGCTGCCCGTGTTGAGGTCCCAGGCGGAGGCCGATTGCAGGCGGGAATGCTGCCAGCTCGAGCTGTACTGCGAATCGTTGGGGGTCACGGTGGGGTAGCGGAGCCAGTTGGGCTCGACGAACTCGTACTCGCCGGTGGCCATGAGCAGCGCGGCCATCTCGCCTTCGCTCATGCCCGCGGGGACATCAACGACATACTCTTCAACGAACTTGCTCTTCTTGCTGACGATCGGCGCGATCCGGCGCGAGGCGCTGAGCCCCTGGGCTTGCTTGGGGTGGACGATGAGCTGGCCGGTGAAGGTGCCCTCGTTGGCGACTTCGACGAAGACCATCGGGGTGATGGGCTTGGCGAAGAGCTCTTGATCACCGGGCTGGAGATCAAGCGAGCGGGCGGCGGCCCGCGAGAGCACGACGCTGCGTGGCTGGTTGTTCTGGGTCGCCGACGGCTTGGGGTCGGCCTGATTGCCCAGTTGGTTGTTCTGTTGGCTGTTGGCGATCGAGAGCGTTGATCCGGTCGCCAGGGCGAGGATCGACAGGCTCAGGGCGGCGGAGAGTGTTCGCTGGTTGCGGTTCATGCGGGTTACTTTCTGGTAAGGAACATTTGGGTTTTCAAATGAGCGGGTGTCTGGACAAGTGATTGGTCTGGGTGATTGGTCTCGTGATTGATCGGTCTATGGGCAGCCGTCGCCAAAGGCGTCGAGGAAGTCGGACACATCGAAGAAATCGAAGACGCCGTCATCGGTGAAGTCGGCGATCGGGTCTTGTGCACCGAAGGCGTCGAGGAAATCGGATACATCGAAGAAATCAAGGATGCCGTCGCCGGTGAGATCAGCGGGGCAATCGGGCACGACGATGAAATCGTTGGTGATCGCGACGCTGTCGATGTACCAGGTGTCGTTGGTCTCGTTGCCCTGTGCGGTGAAACGCAGGGCGGTGGTGTTGCCGATGGCGTTGAAGGGGAACGGGATCTGGAAGAGCGAGAACTCGGATTGGTCGCTGCCGGTGGATTCGATGGTGTCGAGTGTGCTCCATGCGCCCGCGGCTGTTTTGTACTCAACGAGCAATGACTCGCCGATCTCGACGCCCACATGCTGGGCGTAGAAGCGATAGAACAAGGCCGAGGTCGAAGGGCTGACATCCACATCGGCGCTGGTGATGGATTGGGTGTTGGTCAGGCGGGCGCTCATCGAGCCGTCGGGCTCGTTGCTCGCGTCGGTGGTGGCGCTGGCGTCGCTTTGTGCCCATTCGAGCCCGAGCACGATGCCGTCCTCGAAGCCGTCCTCCCATGGGAGGGTGTTGTTGATGAACTCGGTGATGGTGAGGTCGTCGATGTACCAGTTGTCGGATGGGTCGGAGCCGTCGGTTGAGAAGCGGAGTTTGAATCCGTTGTGGAGCCCGTCGCTGGGGATCGACATGCGGTGGCGGGTGAAGTGCGTCTGGTTGGTGCCCACGGATGGGATCACCTTGAGCGGTGCCCAGTCGGTCGAGTCGTTGAGGTATTCGAGCGTGAGGTTTTCGAAGGATTCGACCCCGAAGTGCTCGATGAAGAACACGATCTCGCCAACGCCGCTGGGGATGTCGCCGGCGCGCATGGCGATGGTCTCGATCGAGGATGTGCTATCGAGGTGCAGGGCGTAGTCGCCGGTGGGGATATTGGTCGCGTCGGTCGAGAGATCAACATTGCCCATCGGGTTGCGCCAGTGGTTGGCCAGTGTGTCGGTAGAAAACAGATCAATAAATGGGAGATCTATGAGCGATGGGCCCGCGACCGCGTCTTGGGCCGCGCGCCCGACATTGATCCGTCCCCAGCCGGTCTGATCGTCCTGGCCCGGGGCTTGGAAATCGTCGCAGGCGTTGAGCAGTGTCAGTTCGACCTCGTCGGCGGAGAGCGACGGGTTCGCGTCGTGCACGAGCGCCAGTGCGCCCGCGGTGATCGGGGCGGCCATGCTCGTGCCCAAGGTGGTGGTGTAGGTGCCGTTGCGGTTGGTCGAGCGGATGTTCTCGCCCGGGGCGATGCAGTCGATCCCGATGCCGGTGTGCGACCAGGTCGCCCAGTTGTCGCCGGGGGTGGACGCGCCGACGATGGTGACATCTTGCCAGTCGTTGACCTGATCGGCGAGCCCGCTGTTGCCCGCGGCGTAGACGAGCAGGTGGCCCTCGTTGCGGATGTGGGTCCCGTTGGCGCCTGCGGCTGGGTCGCTGGCGCCGCCGAAGGAGATGTTGATCGCGTACGCGCCGTTGTCCGAGGCC
>Ga0209344_10005151_pt1 | contig 11436 bp, 5 predicted proteins | sample Cruoilmetagenom6_FD_187293 | JGI IMG/M metagenome (GOLD analysis project Ga0209344, IMG submission 187293) | Oil polluted marine microbial communities from Coal Oil Point, Santa Barbara, California, USA - Santa Barbara Oil Seep Sample 6 (SPAdes)... | ecosystem: Environmental > Aquatic > Marine >...
CAACAAAACAACGAGTTATAAAATTATTAAAGAATAGTGAAAAACCGGATTACCGAACTTTTTAATATTCAATACCCTATAATTCAAGCTGGAATGATTTGGAACAGCGGATGGCGTTTAGCCTCCGCTGTTTCCAATTCTGGTGGTTTGGGTCTTTTGGGCGCAGGGTCTATGTATCCTGAAATTCTTCGTGAACATATTCAGAAATGTAAAAAGGCTACCGATAAACCTTTCGGCGTTAATGTGCCTATGCTCTACCCTGATATTGAAAAAATCATCAATATCATTATAGAAGAAGGTGTAAAAATAGTTTTCACCTCAGCAGGAAATCCAAAAACCTATACTTCAAAACTTAAAGAGCATGGAATTACCGTTGTTCACGTGGTGAGTAGTGTGAAATTCGCTTTAAAAGCCCAAGAAGCTGGAGTGGACGCGATAGTTGCTGAAGGTTTTGAGGCTGGCGGACACAATGGTCGAGAAGAAACCACTACTTTCACTTTGATTCCAATGGTAAAAGAGCAGTTGGATATTCCTTTAATTGCTGCTGGTGGAATCGCAACAGGTCGCGGCATGTTGGCCGCTATGGTTTTAGGTGCAGACGGTGTGCAGGTAGGAAGCCGATTTGTGGCTTCGGAAGAGGCTTCATCTCACCATGCTTTTAAACAAATGGTGGTTGATGCCAAAGAAGGCGACACACAGCTTACCTTGAAAGAATTGGCTCCCGTGAGAATGCTAAAAAATAAATTCTTTGAAAGTGTAATGCAACTTTATACTACAAATCCTACCAAAGAAGAACTCATAAATCACTTGGGCCGAGCCCGCGCCAAACGAGGTATGTTTGAAGGCGATCTTGAAGAAGGGGAATTGGAAATTGGACAAATTGCGGGGCTTATTCACAATATAAAACCTGCCGCTCAAATTCTGAATGATATGGTGGAAGAATTTGAAATCGCTAAAAAAGAGATTTCTGATTTTTAAAAAATCTTTTTCTAATTAAATAATATTGATAACTAAGGCTCTATATTGTCATAGTAGGTAAATGTAAAACGTTTTTTATTGACTAAGTCACCTCGAGCGCAGTCGAGAGGTCATGAGGTCTCGACTGCGCTCGACCTGACACTTAATAGAATATTTTTAGTGCCAACCAAACTATAATTCTACATAGACCCAAAACAAAAAACCCTTCCGAAATTAATCGGAAGGGTTTTATTTTAAGTTAAATTCTATTGTTTATTCTTTAATAAGCCTCTTGGTTATCTGCCCGTTTTCACCTTGAATAATTACAAGATACGTTGCAGCAGCCATTTCAGAAACATCGATAGCTTTCTGAGCTCCCATATTTCTTAGATCGATGGTTTTAACCATTCTTCCTCTTATATCGAATATCCTTAGATTTTCAAGAGAAAGACTTGCTGGGTTTCCAATCGTTACCGTATGCTTGGCAGGGTTTGGATACATTTGCACACTTCCAATATTAGCATTGTTATCGCCAACACCCAATATACTTTCAACAGTAAGCTCAAACTCACAAGTACTTGTGTTGCCATACTCATCGGTCGCTGTTAGGGTGATGGTATAAACACCATCAGGTAGCGGTGTGCCAGCAGCAGGATCCTGCGTAGTTATGGTAACTGGGTCTGTACAATTATCAATTGCCGTTGCCGCTCCAGTTCCGAAATAATCTGGAACTATATAGAACAGGTTGCCAGCTCCTGGATCAACAGTTTGGTCAGCAGGACAAGTTAATACTGGCGCTAAAAGATCTACAGCTGTAACTACAGCAGTACAAGTAGATAGATTGCCATTATTATCTTGACTGAAAATTTGAACCGTTACTGGTGTTCCAATATCAGCACAAGTGAACTCCGTAATATCCACAGCCACCGTCAAGATACCACAGGCATCATCGTTAGAAGCTATCACATCACTTGGAGCAAGGGTTGCTGTTCCATCTGCACCGATTTCAATAGTGAAATCTTGGCAAACAAGCATTGGAGAAGTGTTATCTTCCACCGTTACTATTGCGGTACAAGTACTAACATTTCCATTTACATCAGTTACTGTAAGCACAACAGTATTGTCGCCTATGTTTGAACAATCAAAAGTATCAATATCCAAGCTATAGGTATCAATTCCACAGGCATCGGTGCTTCCGCCGTCAACGTCTGCTCCGGTAATAGTTACAGTACCAGTTATCGGATCCAATTCAACAGTAATGTTTTGGCAAACTGCTACTGGAGGCGTAATATCCTCAACTGTAACAATTGCCGTACAAGTATTTGAATTTCCGTGAATATCGGTTACTGTAAGTACTACAGGGTTATCACCAACATCGCTACAATCAAAAGAGCTTGGGCTAACCGAAATACTTGCAATTCCGCAGTTATCGCTTGATCCTCCGTCCACATCAGCTGCCGTTATGGAAGCATTTCCAGAGGCATCCAATTGAATGGTGATGTTTTGGCAAACCATTGTTGGCGCCTCATTATCTTCAACTGTGATGATAAAGCTACAAATAGCTGTATTTCCGCTTCCGTCAGTTGCGGTAAATTCTACGGTGTTCACTCCTACCGGAAATGCACTTCCACTTGCAAGCCCCCCTGTTTGGGTAGCTGTTGCACTACAATTATCCAGCACTAGTGGCATTGGGAAAGTCACAATCGCGCTACACATTCCCGCATCTGTATTTACAGTTATGTCTGCAGGGCAAGCTATAATTGGCGGAAGGTTATCTTCTACCGTTACTACGGCTACACAGGTACTTGTATTTCCGTTTACATCGGTGACCGTTAAAGTTACGTTATTCGGACCAATATCCGCACAAGTGAAATCTGCAATGTCAATTGAAGTACTTGCAATTCCACAAGCATCGGTGCTACCACCATCAACATCCCCAGCAACTATTGAAACATTTCCAGTAGCATCCAGAAAGACGGTTATGTTCTGGCAAACTGCCGTTGGAGCTACATTATCTTGCACCGTAACAACTGTGGTACAAGTGCTTGAATTTCCGTTATCATCGGTTACCGTTAAGGTAACTGTGTTAGGGCCAACATCTGCACACGTAAAATCTGTAACGTCTATTGAAGTACTTGCTATATTACAATTGTCTGTACTGCCGTTATCAACATCAGCAGCAGTAATACTTGCCATTCCGTTTGCATCCAACTGGATGGTGAATGCTGCGGCACAATTTGCTACAGGGGCTTCTGCATCATTAACTGTTACATCAAAGCTACAAGTATCTGTGTTTCCAGCTCCATCGGTTACCACAAATGTATTTGTGGTCGTTCCAACAGGAAAAGTGCTTCCGCTAGGGAGACCCGCTGTTTGATTCACAGTTAATGAGCCACCATTAACATTTAATTCAAATGTTAAGTCATAAATACTAAAAATATCATAAGTACCATTAAAAGCGATTAAATTACCATCTGCATAGAAATCGTCAGAAAAAGCAATTCCGTCAGTATTACCCAAAAACATAAAACTATATGGATTCCCTTGGGTTATAGCTAATGGAGTATCTAAAACGATTGTATTAGCTCCTGTTGTCAATGATGCCAAAGGAACTAATTGAGAATAAATAGAAGTTGAAGTATTAGGATCGGCTCCATCAAAAATTTCTAAAGTTAAATCAGTATTTGGAGCACTATTATAATAAATCGTTATATCATTTATACTTGTAGAACAAGAAATAAAAGAAGATCCTGAACCATCCCAGCCACTGAAAGTTAGAGTATTAGCCAATTGGGAGATATTACAAGTTGATGAACAGTTATCTGTTGCAGTTACTGTATAATCTACCACAGCACCACATGTGCCAGGATCATTATCTACTGTGATATCTCCTGGACAGGTTATTACTGGAGCTTCAGCATCATTAATTGTTACATCAAAAGAACAGGTTTGCACTGGGTTTATACCATCGTCATACTCAAACGTATTGGTGGTTGTTCCAACAGGAAAGATTTCGCCACTGGCAAGACCTGCTGTTTGGGTGATTGTTCCGCTTGGTGCACCAAAAATGGTAAAGCCGTTCCATCTGTCATTAGCATACACCCATGCTTGGTCATTTTCATAAGCAAAACCAAAATTAGTTGTAGTTAAACCTATTGAACTTGTAGCCGCATACGCTCCCGTTGCCCGATCATATAAATGGACAGATTGGGTAGTATTATCATAGATTGCATATTCATAACCCACTACACCTGTATATCCCACAGAAACTACTGCATAGACTGAACCTCCAGGCACTCCAGAAAGTGCCAGGGTACCATTAGTAATTCCTGTTGCTCTATCAACTTGCGTGATGGAACCTGCATTATAGTAGATAATTTCATTATTATCATAGTCTAAATCACCGCAAGATTGCGAGTCGGGTTGATTGACTGGAAGAATAGGTGTTGTTGTTCCGTCTGGACAGTCACCTGCCAAATCTGTAACCACTATACCTCCTGCATCATAACCATTCCCTTCAGATTGATTCAAATTAGAATTCCACCAAGCCCCTCTATAATCAAAACCACTTGCAATACTACTAATAATAGCTCCTGTAGTACCATCAAAGCAATCTATTGGATATCCACCAGATCCTGCATTTACACTATAATACCTGTCTGTTGAAGGATTATAGCTAACTCCAGACCTGTTTCCAGTTCCCCCTGCTGAAGAAACCAATTCCAGTGTAGCTATTCCTGTTGCCAAAGGTCCAGAACCGCCACATCCCGTAGGAGACTCAACGGTATAAGTCACAACGGCACCACAAATTCCCGGATCATTGTCTTGGGTAATATCTCCCGGACAAGTAAACGGGCCTCCACCGCCTCCGCCGCCAATAACGTTTACAATGGCAGAACAGGTTGCTATTGCGCCACTATCATTGGTAACCTGAACAGCAACCGTATTCAAGCCAGTGTCTGAGCAAGTAAAACTAACTGTTGCAGCCAATGGGCTTCCTGCTAATACAGAATAACCTCCACAATCAACAGTAACACTAAACAATAAATCTTCTGCATTTACAGTTGCGTTTCCGCTACCATCTAGGGTAACATCTAAAATTGGGGCTGTTACTTCATAATCGTAATTTAAGCCCCAACCATTTAATATACCTGTATCTCCGCCTACAGTATCTGAAACCGAAAGAATCCAATCACCAGCAGTATTTTCGCCATCAAAGACAGAAAGTGGGGAAAACGGCTGATAGCTTGGGTCTGGATAGGCTTGATTGGTTCCTGTACCATAACAAGCGCTGGATGTAGTTGGTGCTTCGTCATCTAGAAGGATAACAACATCATCACCGCTACAAGTACCTGGATCTAAAATTGTAATTACCGTACCCGCTGGGGATTCCAATGTAATTACCAAATCGCCAACCCAAGTGTGGTTAATGTTTAAATCCACATTTAAGTCTGTAATACTTACGTTATCAGTAACAGTTAACGTACTTGTTATTGTTGTATTATCACTAATTGTAGTACCTGGGTTAATACTAGAAGAACCATTCATAGGTATTAAACCAGAGCCCATACATACAATTTCTGGTGGGTCGTTAGTTACATTGATATCGTCTGTTATTGCTGTTGGAGCTCCTGTACAAAAATCATTAACCGTATAGGTAACGGTTACTAAACCTGGGCCTCCAACGCTTGGGTCGAAAGTAAAGGTTGTACCGTTTCCGTCATCGGTTACACCAGGACCGCTGTAAATACCGCCAGTTGGATTACCTCCTGAAAGCCCAGATTGAATTCCATCGGATAGACATACTTCATCTATAGCATCTAAGCCTGAAAAAGTTGGTGGTAAATCGAATGCTTCGGTACCGTCTGTATTACTACTAGAAGAACCTTGGCTTGCACTGTAGCCTAGCCCTCTTCTTGCAAAAGCTTCCCAAATAGTACATAGGTGAGCACCTCCATATAATGCCTGATCTGCTGCCAAAATAGCATCACGACCATCTACAAAGCCTGGACTACATGGCTGCAGCTTCAACCCTTCGGTAACAATTGCCAAGGCAACGTTGTTTCCACCTGTACCATTATAAAAATCTGTATCAAAGCCATCTGTTCCTATTATTCCCCAAGTCATATCCCAGAGCATAGTGGCCCATACTTCACCTCTATAATGTACAGCCGTAGAAGTCTTAATGTCATCATAGGTATGATCGTTAACTGCAAAATCTGTACTATATTTTTGGGTTCTCACGCCGAGACCAGTTACAGGCTGTCCTAATAAATAGGTCCCCACTCCTCTAGCATCTGTACCTGTATCGCCAGATTCAATAGTGAGAAGTAAGCCATAAAAATCGCTCCAGCCTTCGCCCATTTGTTCTCCGTTGCTTAAACAGCCAGAGTTGCCAGGGCCTCCAGTAAGCCTATTGGAAATACCATGACCATATTCATGCACAATAACTCCAGCATCAAGACCACTATCATGAGAGGGAGTAGAGTTGTTACAGAGATACATATTCATGGTAGGATTTCCACCATCTGCAGGAGTACCAAAATTAGCGTTACAATTTCCAGATGCTTGTGCATTTACGTTTACACTATCAGAGCCTGCACCACCATTTCCGTAGTTGTTTTCTTGAAAGTTACCACTCACTTCATCAAATCCATAATGGTACATAACATCATGTGTTATATTATTCCAATAAAACAAGTTGGTTATATACGGTGCTGTGTTTAAAGCAGGATTTTGGTTTAAATCTATTGGAAAATCAAAGATTAAAGATGCTGTTCCGTCTGGGCGGTCTGAACCTTTGTGGACATCTGCATTATTACCTGTGGTAAGTGTAGATTCCGGTCCCGCAGAACCATTTGTATCATGCCACCCAAAAGGGGAAGCAATAGCATCGTCTGGATTGTTTACCAAAGTTCGCGTCATGGATCCGTGATTGGGAGATTCCAAAGGCATTGCATAGACTCTGTATCCGCCTACTAAAGCAGCAGCCCCTTCGGAAACCATGGAAGCTTCATTATGGCTTATAGCAGTTTCAGCTTCATTAAGAGGGCCAATAAAAGTTGAAATGGCTACATTCTCCCCACTATGAAAATGTTCGTTATGGGCATCCATAATATTACAGGAAACTGTCCAATTGTCTTTATCAATTATCTTTCCGGTTGAAGCATCAACACGGAAATTCCACCAATCGGAAGAAGTTGTTTCTGCTATAGAAAGCTCCCAAATAAGCTGGGTGCCGACTCCTTCTTTATAATAGTACATCAATTTGGCTGGAATTTCCACTAAAGAAATTCCTGCTCTATTGAAAACGGCAGCTTTATTTTTACCGCCAATACTTTTAACTTCTTGAAGGTTGGAAACTTTGTAGCCCATTTGGTTAGCAACCGAAGAAATGGCTGCACGGGCGTTTATACCCTGTGAACTGCCTTTAAGCGTAGTTTGTACATCTGCCAAAAACTTATTGTGCTCCGCTATAACCTTCCCGGTTTTATCGAAATGCACACTGGATTCTGTACCGTAAACCTCCATGCCATTGATGGCTTGTCGTAAATATACATGGCGAATACCGCTAGCTTTACTTACGTTTTCATTTGTAATTACGTACGAATCACTTTTTTGCTGAATAAGCGTTTCAAGCGAAATAGTTGATGGCTTTGTTGCCAATCGAGCTGCTTCCTTTTCTTTTTCTGGGTTTTTATGCTGCGCGGAAAGCTGAATAGTCAGCATGCACAACACCATCAATAGTAGAGTTGATTTTTTCATTATTGAAATTTGATTTAGTTAGTTATATAAATTTATAATAAAATCGTTATAATCAACCATTTGTCATCATAAACTTCAAAATAAAACTTTCCAGAAAAAAAAAGAACAAAAAAAAAGCCTCCCAAATGGGAGGCTTTGTCTTAAAAAAATTGTGTGTATTAAAGCACTTTTACGTTAACCGCGTTCAATCCTTTTTTTCCTTCTTGAAGATCAAATTCTACTTCGTCACCTTCACGAACTTCGTCGATTAAGCCTGTAACGTGTACAAAATGTTCTTTGTTTGTTCCTTCTTCAGTGATAAAACCAAATCCTTTGGTGTCGTTGAAGAATTTTACTGTTCCTTTGTTCATTGTATTTAAATAAATAATTAATATAAGCGGCAAAGATAGTATTATTATTGACAAATACACTTTTTAGTAATATTTATTTTAAAAACTAAAAAACAGAATCTTCTTTTAAATTTTAACAATACAGTTAGATATATTATAATTTTTTACAGAATTACTCAATCAACCATTTATATTTTTTCTTTTTTTACTTTCTATTTTGCTATTCAGCCATTTGGGATAATTAGTATTATTCTCGGCTTCTAAGATTGTAATTTGTTGCTTGGTATCTGTTTTTAAAAGTTCCTTTTGCTTCAATTTCAAAATTTCACCAGCGGTCTGAAGTCCTGAATAACCAGCACCTGCAACGCCATGGCTCACTATACTGGCTCCACATAAATAGAGGTTTTTTATTTCGCTTTTCGCTTTATAGGCAAATGGGCCTATTTGAGTTAGTTTTTTTTCTGTTCCGTAAACACTGCCTCGTGTTGAATTTATATAGTACTCATTGGTTATGGGTGTCCCTAATTCTTGGTGAACGATATGTTTTCTGACATTTGGCAATATTTTCTCCAATGTTTTTATCATTTTTTCGGTAAGCAACTCTTTAAATTGAAGGTATTCTTTTGAGCGCGGATTCTTTTCGCTTTTAAATTTTTCAAATGTCCTATAATCCAAATACGTTATAGCCTCGATGCTGTGATGCTTTCCATCAAAGCTGGAGGGGTCCTTTAGTGTTGTACAGCTAATAAACATTCCTTCTAGTGCTTCATCATTGGTTATATCTGGCATCATCATCCGTTCATAAACTGTGTCCATATCTTCATTTGGCATCAGCCAGATATTTCCGGAATCGATTCCGGAAGCTCTTAAATCCATATCCACCGTTAGAAATAGCATTAATGAAGTACAGGAATAACTAGTTTTATTTAGTTTTTTTTGAAGCCTTCTACTCAAATTTTCTTCCCCAATAAGTTTTTGATAGGTAATGTTTGGATCTGCATTTGATATAATATGTTTTGCGAATAACCTCTCCCCACTTTCAAGTTCAATACCAATAGCTGTTTTTTTCTTACCGCCTTCCAAAAGGATTTTTTTAACCGTCTGCTTTGTTTTTACTAAGCTATTATTCTTTTTTATAGCAGTTGTCATCGCTTTCACAATTGCCGCACCGCCGCCACAAGGATAAAAACCTCCATTAAAATAATGGTCCATAACCGCACAATGCAATGGAAAACTGGCCTTTGCAGGAGCTAGTCCGTGGTCGCCAAACTGTATGTTGAGAATTTTTTTAAGAAGCGGATCTTTTATATACCAATCTATAACCCTCTTTAAACTGAAAAGCGCATACTTCCCCATATTTTTGGTTCGAAAAGGAATCGTTAAATGCTCCCAAAACCCTTCCACATCAGGAAGCAGTTGCAGTTCTGCACTTACATTTCTAACAAGGTTTAAATATTTTTTTATGTTTTTTTCTTCCTTCGGAAATCTTTCCACAAGCGCCGCCAACAACTCATCAAAATTTCCTGGAAAGTCGAAACGTTCATCGCCAATGTATGCGTGCTCGTAAGCAGATGGATTCATTCTGAAAAAAGTAAGGTCGTTCGCAATGCCCAAACCTTCATAAAGAAGAGCAGTGGATTGTCCTTTTTCCAAAAGACCAACATAATGTACTCCTGGCGTAAAACGATGTCCGTTTAAATAAAAACTATGGCACCAACCGCCGGGAACATCATGCTGTTCCAAAACCAAAACTTTTTGGCCGGCACGAGACAAACATATAGCTGCAGAAAGTCCACCAACCCCACTGCCTATAATAATTGTATCAAAATGTAGTTTCGTGGAATTAGGGAAGTTATTTTCCAATCCTATAGTTTTGTTTAAAATTTTTTAATTGAATTTAAACAAATCTAGGCTTTTTATTGAAAAGGTTTTTGTTAGAGTATAAAAATCTGAGAAAATTACAAATCCACTACAATTTGGTTTTTAAGAATATCCTCAAAAGTTTCTCTTTTTCTAATTAAATGTGCTTTTCCTTTATACCAAAGTACTTCTGCAGGACGATAGCGGGAATTATAGTTGCTTGCCATAGTGAAGCAATAGGCGCCAGCGTTGTGAAATGAAAGAATATCCCCTTCATGAACTTCTGGAATTCTACGATTGTTTGCAAACGTATCAGTTTCACATATATAACCTGTCACGGTATAAAAACGATCCCTTCCGTGCGGACGGGAAACGTTGGCAATTTCGTGCTGCGAACCGTAAAGCATGGGACGGATCAAATGGTTGAAACCGCTATCAACTTGTGCAAAAACTGTAGAAGTAGTTTGTTTTATTACATTCACCTTTACCAAAAACTGGCCCGCTTCACTTACCAAAAACTTGCCCGGCTCAAAAGCCAAGGTTAGTTTTTTACCATATTTTTTACAGAAATCGTTGAATCTTTTGCTCAGTTTTTTTCCAAGTTCTTCAACGTTTGTTTCAATATCGCCTTCTTTGTAGGGAACTTTGAAACCACTTCCGAAGTCAATAAATTCAAGGTTGTCAAAATTTTCCGCAGCGTTGAAAAGTATTTCCGAAGCGTAAAGAAAAACATCAATATCAAGTATATCGCTACCAGTGTGCATATGGATTCCGTTGATATTCATTCCAGTATTTTCAACAATCCTTTTCAAAAGCGGCATTTGATGAATTGAAATTCCAAATTTACTATCAATATGTCCAACGGAAATATTTGCGTTTCCACCAGCCATTACATGTGGATTTATACGAATACAGACTGGAGTTTTAGGATGCTTGGTTCCAAATTGTTCTAAAATAGAAAGGTTGTCAATATTTATTTGTACGCCAAGTTTTGCAGCCTTTTCTATCTCTTCCAAAGAAATTCCGTTTGGTGTGTAGATAATATCCTCAGGTTTTGCGCCAGCTTCCAAGCTTAGCATTACTTCCTGTATTGAGACGGTATCTAGGCCGCCACCCATTTTTATAATCAGTTTCAATACTGAAATATTGGAAAGTGCCTTTACAGCATAATTTATTCTCAGACTGTCAACCTTATCAAAAGCGCTGGTTAAACGTTTATACTGCTTTTCAATTTTAGCGGCGTCATAAACATAAACAGGGCTTCCGAATTCTTGGGCGATTGCCAAAAGGTCTTGATTTTTCATTTCTTTTGAATAAATTTTTAAAAATTAAGGCGCAAAAATAGGGATGTATACTGAATTACTTCATTAATAAATACTTAAATTTCAATATTCACTAAATATGTAAAATTTCAGAAGTGCAATGCTTTAAAAAACATTAGTCCATTCCTGCAACATTTGTTATTTTTGCAATCCATAAACAAGTACAAAACCGCTACTATGAATTTACACGAATATCAGGGAAA
>Ga0209344_10005152_pt1 | contig 11436 bp, 9 predicted proteins | sample Cruoilmetagenom6_FD_187293 | JGI IMG/M metagenome (GOLD analysis project Ga0209344, IMG submission 187293) | Oil polluted marine microbial communities from Coal Oil Point, Santa Barbara, California, USA - Santa Barbara Oil Seep Sample 6 (SPAdes)... | ecosystem: Environmental > Aquatic > Marine >...
AGCCACCGCTGCGGGCGCCCGCCCTCTGACGACCGACCTCGCACTCAACGGCGCAATCGCGCTCACCGTTGTCGCTGCCTCTGCTGCCGTAGGAACCCTTCTCGTACTCGCGGTCATCATCATTCCAGGCGCGGTCGCACGTCTGGTGGGCAGCTCGCTCTCCGTCGGAGTGGCTATCGCGACAGCGTTTGGTGCCTTTTCTGCCTGGATCGGGCTTACCGTCGCCTTCTCGCTCTCCGTTTCGGGCGCCACCCACCTCCCCGGCGGCGCGGCAACGGTGCTCGTCATGGTGCTCGCCTATCTTCTCGCGGGGGCAATGCGATTCGGCAGAAATGTTGCGCGCAAGCGTCTCCCAGCGAGAGAGCGCTGATGGGGTACTTCGAACGGGCGCTTCTGTTCGGTGCCCTCGTCGGCATCCTCACCGGTCTGGTCGGAACGGTTACCGTATTGCGCGGACGCATCTTCTTCGCTCAAGCGCTGTCTCACGCCACCTTCCCCGGTGCGATCCTTGCCGCCATTGCGGGTGTCAACATGCTGCTTGGTGCGGGAATCTCCGGGCTCATACTCCTCGGCATGATGCTCGTACTCTCGCGGGTCCCTCGTCAGGGAATGCAAGTTGCAACGGGGGTGACTCTCACTGCCGGGTTCGCTCTCGGATCAGTCTTGCATGCGCTCAATCCACAGATCCCGCTCCGCCCCGAAACCGTTCTGCTCGGTAACATTCTCTTCGTCACCGCGAGCGACATCACCCTCGTCATCGCGACCATCGCTGTCACGGTACTACTGCTCGTCGCGCTGCGACGCCCCCTCTTATTCTCCACATTTGATCCCGACGGCTTCCGAGCTAGTGGAGGACGTGAGTGGGCGGTGGAAGGTTCCGCGCTCGTACTCGTTGTGCTCACCACAATTGTCGCTATTCCCGCCACCGGGTCACTGCTGGCAATTGCGCTCATAGCGGGACCACCAGCGGCAGCGCGTATCCTGACTCGTTCTTGGATCGGAATGATTGTTCTCGCGCCCATCCTCGGTGCAGCCATCGCCGTGTCTGGTGTTTTGCTATCGCGCGAAGCGGACGCGAGTGCGGGCGGCCTCATCGCCCTGCTGTCAGGAAGCGTCTTCGTTCTCGCGCTCGGGGCACGTCACCTCGTGAAACTGCGGCAGTTGTCGAACCGCGACTAGAGCGCCGTCACCCGCAATACGAGCGCTTCATCGGGATGAAGAATGGGCAGCTGAAGCCCGACCGACCCGAGCGCTGCGCCCGACAGCGTGAGCTCGCCATCGTGCCACCACGCTGGCGCAGTGCCCGGGTAGGTTGCCGCTGCCGCACCCACATCTACGGGGCTGATGCGGTATTCGCGGTGCGGGTCAAGCCCGGGCAAACGCCGGGACGTCGGAACAGCATCGGAGGGAGTATCGAGGCACGTCACCCAGAAGACCGCGTCGGCAACGCCAGTAGCGTCATCCGCAACGATTCCGGTGACAACCGGCTGAGCACTTTCGAGCTCGCCGCGAATGACGCGACCCGAATGAATAAGGCCCCGCAGCGAACGGTACGCCGCCGCCCACACGGGTAGAGCAGCGCGCTCGTCAGCGGTCGTTGCCGTGAGGTCCCATTCGATGCCCGAGTGGCCCATGAGGGCAGTCGCCAATCGGAAGCCGAGAGATAGTGAACGCCCCGACGTGTGCGCGGGCGAAGAGCCAACGTGGGAGCCTAAGTACTCGAAGGGCACGAGCAAGTTCGTCCAGCGCATGATCGAAAAACGGTCGTGCGCATCGTTGGTGTCGGATGGCCACACACGCTGCACACGCTCGAGCACTCCGGCATCCACCCGGGCACCGCCCGAGGCACACGACTCAATCTCCACATGCGGGTACCGCTCGCGCAACTCATCCATCAGCCGATAGGTCGCCGCGACATGCCGGTGAACCGAGCCACCGAGCAGGTCGCGGTTCATGTCCCACTTCAGGTAGCTGATCGCGTACTCGTCGAGAAGCGCTGCGATCGCATCCCGCACGTATGCGAAGGCGGCAGGGTTGTCGAGGTCGAGGACAAACTGGTTGCGCCACGACTTCGGTAACGGCCGATCATCATCGCGAAGAATCCACTCCGGATGCTCGCGCGCAAGATCCGAGTCGAGAGACACCATCTCGGGCTCAACCCACAGGCCAAACTGCATCCCGCTGGCGGTCACGCGATCAACCAGTGGAGTCAGACCCTCGGGCCACGACAGCTCGTCGACGGTCCAGTCGCCGAGAGCCCGTTTGTCGTCTGTGCGGTTTTTCATCCAGCCGTCATCGAGCACGAAGCGTTCGACGCCGGCAGCGGCAGCGGCGTCGGAGAGCGCCGCCAGCTGCTCAAAGTTGTGGTCGAAATAGACCGCTTCCCACGTGTTGAGGGTCAGCGGGCGCGGAGTCGAGGGGTGCGCGGGCAGGCTGCGGAACCACGAATGAAAACGGTCGCTCAGGCCGTCGAGGCCAGCATCCGACCACGCAGCGTAGACCCACGGTGTTTCGTACGAATCGCCCGGCGCAAGACGAATCTCGCCGGGCGCGAGAAGCTCAGCGGCACCGACGGTCGTTACGCCCAGCGTCGAACGGTCAAGCCAGACCCGGGTATCGCCGCTGGTGCCGAGGTGCATCGCCCATACCTCACCGTGGCGAAAGCCGAAGCCGGGTGTGCCCGCCACGGTGAGGTAGGAATCATCGTGACCGCGGCGACCGTGACGCGATTCGCGCAGCCAGGTTCCGTAGTCGATGGCGGAGCGTTGAGGCTGCCGTTCGGCAGCCCAGATTCCGCTGAAGTCGAGTCGCTCGCGCGCTACCGGGGCAAGCGGAAAGATGGTGGCCAACGACGAGAGCTCGAACGTCTCGGTGGCGGTGTTCGTGAGTTGGGAACGACTGCGCAGCACTCCGGCAGCAGTCAGCTCAAAAGTGATCGTGAGGCGAAGCGCGACAGCGTCATCGGCGTCGGCAGCGGCGGCGGCAGATGAGCCCGTAGCGTCGACAAGCACGATGCGAACAACGCGAGGCTCCGGATGCTCGATGCTCTCGATGCGCAGTGCAGGGCGGCGCACTCGGCCACCGCCAGCATCCGCGGGTTGATCGTGGCGGCCCTCAAGCCCCGGCAGCCCGCTCCAGCCCTCGGCGAGTATGGGAACGATGCTCAACCGGAAAGGTACGTCGATGGAACTCGGCCCAAGGGCACGCTGGCGCGAATCCGCGAGCGCCGCGAGCTGGTCGCGGTCAAGTTCTCCGAGGTCTGCACCCCAGTGCGTGATCGACGGCACGCCCGTGCCGCGAGCATCCAGCACGAAGCTGGTGCCCGCGGCACGGAGGTGAACGATATCGTTCGTGTTACTCGTTGACGGCAATCGCGGCAGCCTTCATGGCGTCGATTGTCTTCTGCTGTCCCGTCTTCAGAGCATCCAGGAGGGTGCCCGAACCGGAGATCGCACCGGAGAATCCGTCCGCAACGTCGGTGTATACCTGCGTCATGGTCGGGCCCCACGTGAAGTCAGGGTTGACTTCAGCGCCGGCAGCAGCGAACACGTCGTAGATGTTCTGTCCGCCGAAGAAGTCGAGACCTTCGGAGAAGGCCGGCAGGTCGCCACCGGTCTTCGTTGCGGGGTAGATGTTCGCCGTCTTGTTCATGCTGGCGAGTGCCTCAGGGTCAGTGTTCAACCAGAGAGCGAACTGTGCAGCTTCGTAGGGGTGATCGCTGCCCTTGAGAACTGCGGTGCTTGATCCACCCCAGTTACCGGCGGCGGAGTCGCCTTCGTTCCACTGTGGCATCGGAGCTACAGCCCAGTTGCCCGCCGTGTCAGGTGCACCACTCATGATCGAGTTTGCGCCCCATACTGCGGAGACCCAGGTCCAGACGTCGCCCGAGTTGTAGCCGTTGTTCCACTCGTCAGTCCAGGCCGGGAGAGTTGCAACGAGGTCCTCATCGAGGAGTCCCTGCCAGTATTCAGCAACCATGGTCGATTCGGGAGAGTCGAGGGTGACATCCCACGCTTCGCCGTCGTTCTTGAACCACTGTCCGTCTGCTTGCCAGACGAGTCCGGCAAAAGCGTTGATGTCGCTCTGCGAGAAGTTGGTGATGTAGCCACCTTCTCCGCGGATTGTCTTCGCTGCCTCAGCGTATTCATCCCACGTGGTCGGGATGGCGATGCCAGCCTGCTCGAACAAGTCAGCGCGGTAGAACAGCGCCTCGGGGCCGGTGTCCTGCGGGATCGCGTACACAGCGTCTTCTTCGCCAAACGTGACCTGGCTCCAGGTCCAGTCGATGAACTGGTCCTGAGCATCCATTACTCCGGCACAATCGGCGATGTTCATTACGCCGTCCTGCACGCGGAAGTTGGGCAGGGCATCGTATTCGATGTGACCGAGGTCGGGCGCATTGCCTGCCTCAATCTGGTTGAAGAAGTTCTTGTACGTTCCACCAAGACCGTTAGGACCGGTCTGAACCTTGACCTGAATGTCGGGGTTCTTCTCGTTCCAGATTGCGGCGGCATCTTCCATGCCGGGCAACCAGGTCGTGAAGTCGAGAGTAACGGGTCCCTCTGACGGGGTGCACGCGGCGGCGTCGGTGCCACCGTCTGTGCTTGCGCCGGTCGAGCATGCTGAGAGTGCGAGAGCAGAGACGAGCACCAATGCTCCTCCAGCTCGAGCTATGCGGTTAGCCATGCGAGTTCCTTCCTAGTGATTGTGGTGCGGGGGTTCCCTCGGAGTGTGCCGAGAGGTTGTTTCGGGCGGTCACTTGAGCGCGCCCGTTCCTAGTCCGCTGCGCCAGAAGCGCTGCAGTCCAAGGAAAGCGATGATGAGCGGAATGATCGACAGCAGTGCGCCGATGATCACGTACGCCCGGATTTCGGGGATCTGGTTCACCTGGCTGTTCCAGATGTACAGGCCAAGGGTGACGGGGAAGAGTTCTTCGTCGCGCAGCATGATCAGCGGCAGGAAGAAGTTGTTCCAGATCGTCACGAATTGGAAGAGGAAGATCGTGACCATGGCGGGCACCATGAGTCGCGTCGCCACCGTAAAGAACGTGCGAATTTCACCCGAACCATCGATACGAGCTGCTTCGATGAGTTCATCCGGCACGCTCGAAGCTGCGTAGATCCGCGCTAAATAGACTCCGAAGGGACTCACGATGCTGGGGAGGAATACCGACCAGAAAGTGTTTGTTGCGCCAACCTGGCTAAACACCAAGAAGAGCGGCAGGGCAAGCGCCGTTGCGGGAACCAAAACGCCACCGAGCACGACATTGAAGAGTGTCTCGCGTCCGCGGAAGCGGTACTTGGCGAGCGCATACCCCATCATCGCGGCGAAGAGCGTTGCAACAGCGGCACCCGCACCCGCGTAGAGCACGCTGTTGAGCATCCACTTGAAGAAAAGACCGTCGCGATAGACAGCGAGGTTTCCGATGTTCTCAAAGAGGTTGAAATCGGCGAACCACAAAGGCGCGCTCGTGGTGAAGTCGCTGCGGTCCTTGGTGGATGCCACGAAGAGCCACCAAATGGGCACTAAGAAATAGAAGGTGCAGATGGCCATCACGAGCATGGCGCCCGCGCGCGAGAAGAGGCTTTCGCGGGGACCGCGGTGCTTCTGTGCTGCTGAAGTTGTCGTGGCACTCATCAGTCAGCCTTTCGTTGGGTGAGCTTGAGCACGGTAAAGGAGAGCGCGAAGGTGAGAAGGGCGAGCACGACCGAGAATGCGGCGGCAAGGTTCACGTTGGGCACAGACGCTGTGGAGTAGATGAGCAAGTTCGGCGTGTAGGTGCTCGTCACGGCTGACGTGAAGCTCTTGAAGACTTGAGGTTCAGCGAGCAGCTGCAGGGTTCCGATGATCGAGAAGATCGAGGTCAAGACGATGGCTGGCATGACAAGAGGAATCTTGATGGACCAGGCGATGCGCGCTTGCGAAGCACCATCGAGTCGAGCGGCTTCGTAAATTTCACTCGGTATCGACAAAAGCGCCGAGTAGATAATGATCATGTTGTAGCCGACGAACACCCACGTCACGACGTTGGCGATGGACCAGAGAACGAGGTCGGCGCCGAGGAAGTTGATCTCACTCGTGATCGCAGTGAACGGCGACAGCTTGGGTGAGTAGAGGAAACCCCACATGACGGCCGCGATAACGCCGGGAACCGCATACGGCGCAAAGAACGCGAGGCGGAAGAAGCGCTTGCCTTTCACCAGCGGCGAGTCGAGTAGCAGTGCCAACAGAAGTGCGAGACCGAGCATGATCGGCACTTGCACGATACCGAAGGTGGCCACGCGAAGAATGGATGCCCAGAACGCGTCATCTTGGAAGACTCGGGCATATTGCACGAGCCCGCCAAAGACCTCAGTCGGCTTACCGAAGGTGCCTTCACGTTCGACCGTCAGCAGTGACTGGTAGATCGCGACGATGATCGGGATGATGTAGAACAGGCTGAACAGGACAGAGAACGGTGCAACGAAGAACAGCACCGCTGCTCGATTCTTGGTCACCGCCTTCTTACGCTTGGCGGGGCGTGCAACCGTAGTGGTCATCGCGTGGCTCCTTCTTCGACGGACATGCGGATGACGCGAACGCCCCCGGCCGGAACGGTCACCGAACCTGCGACCGTGTTCCCTGTCAACAATTCTGCGCCGTCGGCGGGGAGTGTAAGTTCGTGGGCGCTGTGATTGATCACGAAGCGGAATCGGTCTGTGTCGTTGGATCGCGTGACGACTTCAACATCGGCGGGAACCTCAATGAGTTCCACCCCTGCCTCGTTGAGGGCGCGTCCCATCAGATCCGCAAACGATGCTTCGTCGAGCGCGGTAGCCACGTACCAGGCTGTTCCCGCGCCGAAAGTGTTGCGAGTGATGGCAGGCCCACCGGCGACGGGACCGTGCGCGAACTCGGCAACGACATCCGCGGTCGTGGGTCGCACATGCTCGGCCCACGTGTGCGCGCGGCCACCGTCATTGAGCGCCAGCGTCACTTCGGGCATCACGGGGAAAAACTGCTCTGTCCACACTCCGAGAAGTTCGTGGAATGCTCCGGGAGGTTGCTCGCCTGAGGGGTCGAGTCGGATGCCGTCTGTTTCGTCGACGATTCCCGAGAAGAAGGTGATGACCGCGTTGCCGCCGCCAGCCACGAACTCGCTAATGACGGCTGCACTGGAATCGTCAACAAGGTACAGGCTCGGAACGATCACGAGGGAATAGTCATCGAGGGCAGCACCCGGCGCAACGACATCAACTGTCACACCGTTAGCGCGTAGTGCGTTGTAGGCCGCGTGAACCTGTTCCAAGTAGCGAACGTCGGCGGATGGCTGCGAGTCGCCCTCGGCTGCCCACCAGGCTTCCCAACTGAAAACCACAGCGACGGAAGCCTCGACCCGAGTGCCCGCGAGAGACTCGAGCGCGTGGAGTTTCGCACCCAGGTCGAGGGTCTCACGCCAAATGGAAGTGTCAGTGCCGGCGTGAGGAAGAAGCGCCGAGTGGAACTTTTCGGCACCGTGTCGTGACGCGCGCCACTGGAAGAAGCAGACGGTATCTGCACCTCGAGCGACGTGAGTCAACGTATTGCGCAACATCTCGCCGGGCTGCTTGGCGATATTGCGGGGCTGCCAGCTCACGGCACTGCTGGCCTGCTCCATCAGAATCCACGGCTGGCCCTGAGCGAGGCCGCGCGTGAGGTCTGCCGCGAACGCCAATTCGCTAACGGGGTGCGACAGCCTGTGGTCGAGGTAGTGATCGTTAGCGATCACATCCATATCGCTGGCCCACTGCCAATAGTTCTGGCTGCGGATATGAGCTGTGACCATGAAGTTCGTAGTGACGGGAACCGAGCTCACAGAGCGAAGAAGCTCCGCTTCTCCGCGGTAGTAGTCGAGCAACTCATCCGAGCTAAACCGCGAGAAGTCGATCGCTTGCGCAGGGTTCGCCGCGGAGAGAGTCGAGCGGGGAGGCAGAACCTCACTCCAGTCGCTGTAGCGCTGGCTCCAGAATGCGGTGCCCCACGCAGTGTTCAAGGCATCGATGCTGTTGTAGCGCGACTGCAACCAGACGCGGAACGCGGCAGCGGAAGTGTCACAGTAGCAGTGTGCGTTGTGGCATCCGAGTTCATTAGAAACGTGCCACATGGCCAGCGCGGGATGGCTGCTGTAGCGATCGGCCACGGCGGCGACAAGAGTGAGGGCTGCGGCGCGGAATTCGGGGGAACTCGGGCACCACCCTTGTCGCCCGCCGGGCCAGCGGCGGGTGCCGTCAGCTGCGGTGGGGAGAATCTCGGGATGAAGCGTGGTGAGCCAGGCCGGGGGCGATGATGTGCCGGTGCCAAGGTTGACTCGGATGTTGGCGGAGTGCAGCAGGTCCATGATCGCGTCGAGGCGCGTGAAGTCGAAGTTGCCCTGGGTCGGTTCGATCTCGGCCCAGCCGAAGATGTTGATGGCAACGAGCGAGATTCCTGCTTCACGCATGAGGGCGACGTCGTCGCGCCAAATGCTTTCGGGCCATTGCTCGGGGTTGTAGTCACACCCGAGCACAAGGGAATCGGGTGACCAGCTCGCGACGCGATCAGCGCGGGGTGTGGTCACACGTGCCTCCTTTGGCCTCTTGGTGTGGTTGCCCATGCAACCGATCCACCGGCATCAACGGCTCTCTGTGAACGTGCACAGATCACCACCCACAAAAACCGACGTGGGTTTCTGGGAGCGTGCACAGACTATGCGAGGTTCGTTCACAGTGTCAAGCAGAAAACCATTCTGTGAACGTGAACAGGGTGAGGCAGCCGGGCGCTAACATAGAGCAATGGCAACATCTGGAGCACGACCGCGGCGCGCGACGATCTTTGACGTTGCCGCAGAAGCGAACGTCTCTCGCGGCACGGTCTCCCGCATGCTCAACGGGGAACCCTACGTTTCCGACTCCGCACGCGAAGCCATCGAGAAAGCCATCGCCAAAGTCGGATACGTGCGCAACATGGCCGCGCGCAACCTCGCCACTCAACGATCAAAGGCCATTGCGCTCATCGTGCATGAGCCGCACTCTGTCTTTCTTGAAGACCCCAACATCGGCGCGATTCTTCTCGGCACCAACGAACGCCTCTCCGAGGCTGACTACCAGCTCGTTTGTCTCATCATCGGCTCCGACCGAGACAGCAGCCGCATCGCCGACTACCTCCGCGGCGGCTTCGTCGATGGCGCGGTCATCGTCTCCGCCCGCGAACACGATCCCATCTCCGATGCCATAGCCCACATCGGACTACCCGCCGTTTTCGTCGGCCACCCCTTCAGCGCCCCCGGCATGCCCTATGTCGGCATCGACAACCGCAGCGCTGCGCGGGATATCACGCGCGAGCTCCTTGCCACCGGCCGCACCAAAGTGGGCATGATCGCCGCAGCCCTCGACCGCGACTCCGGTAGCGAACGACTAGCCGGATTCCGGGATGCGCTCGGCGACCGCTTCGATGACAACCTCGTCGTCGATTTTCCGCTCTACTCGCGCAACAGTGGCGTTGAGGGGATGAAAGCCCTCTTGGAACGGGCCGGTGACATCGACGGAGTCTTCGCCGCATCCGATGCTCTCGCTGCCGGCGCAATGGACGTACTTCGAGAGAACGGTCTTTCGGTGCCGGGTGACGTAGGAATCGTCGGCTTCGACGATAGCGACTGGGCTCTTCGCTGCCAGCCACAGCTCTCGACTGTGCGCCAGCCCGCCGATCTTCTCGGTCGCGAAGCTGCGTCGATGGTGCTCGAACTCGTTAACGGAATGACGCCAGAAACCTCTGGCCGCCTACTGCCGACAGAGATCAAACTCCGCGGCTCTGCCTAGCGGCACTGGCCCTACTTCGACGCGGGTGCGTTAGCCTCCGCGGCCGCTTTCGCGCGCTCTTCCGCCTCGATCTTGGCGTAGCTGTTTCGCTCCGAACGGTCGGAGCGCAGAATTGCCGCCATCACGAACCAAAAGATGAGGCCGACGGCAATCGTGGGCACGAGCGAGAAGATCGCGTTTGACCAATATTCCTGAAGCACGCCTCAACCCTAACCGTTGATGAGGGCGACGACAGCGATGAGGAAGACGAGTCCCATGAGAGTCACAGTCATGATGAGGCGCGAAGATCTGCGATCCACGACTAAGCCTTCACCATAACGCCGACGAGTCCAGAAACGATCATGAAGATTCCGACACCACCGACGATGACCCACAACAGGATGCGCATGGGCGAAATGGCCGCCTTCGACGACTTTGCGGCGGGAGAGGCAGGTTCCGTTGCTGCAGGGGTTGATGCGGACTGCGGCATTGGTTCGGGATTGCTTGCGGCATTCTCCGCGGCAGAGTTCCTCGAGGTTTCTGGCTGTTCGGCGTCGGTCATAGCTACTACTTAACCAGAGGGAAGAGAATAGTTTCGCGGATGCCGAGGCCCGTGATGGCCATCAGCAAACGGTCAACGCCAACACCGATTCCACCGGTCGGGGGCATGCCGTGCTCGAGAGCGCGGATGAAGTCTTCGTCGAGGCGCATGGCTTCAACATCGCCCTGGCTCGCGAGGAGAGCCTGCTCCACGAAGCGTTCGCGCTGAATAACGGGGTCAACGAGCTCGGAGTAGCCGGTAGCCAGTTCGAAGCCGCGAACGTAGAGGTCCCACTTTTCAACGACACCGTCGATGGTGCGGTGGTCACGCACGAGCGGGCTCGTGTCGACGGGGAAGTCCATGACGAACGTCGGGCGGTCGAGGCCCGGCTTCACGTAGTGCTCCCACAGCTCTTCGACGTACTTGCCGTGGGTGGGCTGAGTGACCTCGATGCCGACGGCATCCGCCAACACCTTCAGTTCGTCAGCGGACGTCTGCGGCGTCACGCTCAGGCCGGCTGCCTCGTTGAGGGAGTCGTACATCGAGATGCGCGCCCACTCGCCGCCGAGGTCGTACTCGGTGCCGTCCGAGAGTGTGACGAGCGTCGAGCCGGTGACAGCCACGGCGGAGTTCTGAACGAGCTCCTGCGTGAGGTCGGCCATCTGGTTGTAGTCGCCGTAGGCCTGGTACGCCTCGACCATTGCGAACTCGGGCGAGTGCGTGGAGTCAGCACCCTCGTTACGGAAGTTGCGGTTGATCTCGAAGGCGCGCTCAATGCCACCGACAACGGCGCGCTTCAAGAACAGTTCGGGAGCAATGCGCAGGTACAACTCGGTGTCGAAGGCGTTGGAGTGCGTGACGAAGGGGCGAGCGGATGCTCCACCGTGCATCGTCTGCAGCATCGGCGTTTCGACTTCGAGGTAGTCGTGCGCGGCGAACGTGGCGCGCAGGCTGGCGTTGACCTTGGCTCGAGCCCGCACCGTGAAGCGGGCCTGGTCGCGAACGATGAGGTCGAGGTAGCGGCTACGAACGCGCTGTTCGTCGCTCAATTCGGAGTGCAGGTTGGGCAGGGGAAGAACGGCCTTGGCCGCAATCTTCCACTCC
>Ga0209344_10005155_pt1 | contig 11431 bp, 5 predicted proteins | sample Cruoilmetagenom6_FD_187293 | JGI IMG/M metagenome (GOLD analysis project Ga0209344, IMG submission 187293) | Oil polluted marine microbial communities from Coal Oil Point, Santa Barbara, California, USA - Santa Barbara Oil Seep Sample 6 (SPAdes)... | ecosystem: Environmental > Aquatic > Marine >...
GGAGAGGTGCTTTCGACCACGCGCGCTTCTGAGAGCGTGCCCCGGTACGGGATTTTCTGCGGTTTTTAGCTCGCGACCAGCGAGCGAAGCTGTCGGTTGGCCACGGCGAGCATCGAGATATCGACAGGGTCGGCGGCGCGGATCTCGTCGAGCAGGCGGTTGAGGCGGTCGATCTTGGGCTTCCGCGCCTCGATCCAGGCTTCGATAATCCCCTTGGCGACCACGGCCTCGCCGCCGGCCGCTTCGAGGATGTTCTGGCTGAGCTGGAATTGATGCGTATAGAGGTCTTCGGTAAAGGCGGTCGCCGCCAGCTCCTGCCAGTAGCCGCCCGCCGCCAGCCCCTCGGCGGCGCCGCGCAGCCAGTCCATCCCGAAGCGCGCACCGATGGCGAAGTAGAGCCCGCCGATGGCCTCGATCTCTTCGACCTTGCCGCGGGCCAGGCTGACGATGTCGGGCGCGCCGGCCAGTACGTCGAAGGAAGCGACCTTTCGGGCGAGCGTCTTGGGCGCGCCACCCTCTTTGAGCGCCGCCGTCTTGGCGGCGATCGATTTGCCCTCGGCTTCGGCGACCAGCTTGTGCAGGCTTCCCGACAAGGCAGCGATGCCGGGCCCGTACGTCTCGATGGCCCGGCGCATGTCGATCGGGCGGCTCAGGGTACGCAGGAACCACAAGGTCGCTCGGCCGATCAACTGGCGGGCTTCGAGGTGCATTTCGGTTTGCGTCGCCGCCGGGATTTTGTTGTCCAAGGCCTCGATGGCCGCCCACACTTCGCGCATCCGGAAAGCGTCGCGGGCGATCAGGTAGGCGTGGGTTACGTCGATCTCGCTTGACCCCGACTTCTCGCTCAGTTCGTGGATGAAGGTCGGCCCGACCCGATTGACGACGCTGTTGGTAACGAATGTCGCGACGATCTCGCGGGCCAACCGATGGCTTTCGATACCCTCCAGGAAGCGCTTGTGCAGGGGAACGGGGAAGTAGCGGACGAGGTCGCCCTTGAGCATCGGATCGTCGGGCAGGGTTGAGGCCAGCAACTGGTCGTAGAGCACGATCTTGGCGTAAGCCAGCAACACCGAGAGCTCAGGCCGCACGAGGCCCAGCCGGGCGCCAGCACGGTCGGCGATCTCTTCTTCGTCGGGCAGGAATTCGAGCGCGCGGTCGAGGCGGCCCTCGCGTTCGAGCGAGCGCATGAAGTCGGCCTGGGTGGCCAGATGAGCTGGCGCCAGCGCTTCAACCTGACTGATTGCCTGGGTCTGCAGATAGTTGTCACGGAGCACCAGATCCGCGACTTCGTCGGTCATTTTCTCCAGCAGCTGGTTGCGCTGTTTCTCGCTCATGCCGCCCCCGGCGACGACCTGGCCGAGCAGGATCTTGATATTGACCTCGTGATCGGAGCAATCGACACCAGCGGAATTGTCGATGGCGTCGGAATTGATGCGGCCGCCGCCTTCCGCGAATTCGATGCGGGCCAGTTGGGTTACGCCGAGATTGGCGCCTTCACCGACGACTTGCGCACCGAGCGCCGTTGCGTCGATCCGCAAGGCGTCGCTGGCCCGGTCGCCGACCGCGGCGTGGGTCTCGGCGCGCGCCTTGACGTAGGTGCCGATGCCGCCGAACCACAATAACTCGACCTGCGCCGCGAGGATCGCCCGGATCAGCTCGTTCGGGGTTACCGTGTCGCGTTTGAGATCGAAGCACGCCTTCATTTCCTTGGAAACGCGCAGCGACTTGGCTTTACGCTCGAATACCGCACCGCCCCTGGAGATCAGTTTTGGATCGTAGTCGATCCAGGACGAACGCGGCAGGCCGAACAGCCGCTTGCGTTCGGCGAAGCTTGCCGCCGGGTCGGGGTGGGGGTCGACGAAGATATGCAGGTGGTTGAAGGCGGCGATCAGCTTGATGTGCCTGGACAGCAGCATGCCGTTGCCGAAGACGTCGCCCGACATGTCGCCGACGCCGATCACGGTGAAATCCTCGTTCTGGATGTCCTTGCCGATCTCGCGGAAATGGCGTTTGACCGCCTCCCAGCCGCCGCGCGCGGTAATGCCCATCTTCTTGTGGTCGTAGCCGGCCGATCCGCCGGAGGCAAAGGCGTCGTCCAGCCAGAACCCATATTCGGCCGAGACCCCGTTGGCGATATCGGAGAAGGTGGCGGTGCCCTTGTCGGCGGCGACGACGAGGTAGGGATCGTCGTCGTCGTGGCGGACCACGCTGTCCGGCGGAATGACTTTGTCGCCGACCCGATTGTCGGTCAGGTCGAGCATGCCGCGCAGGAGCGTCTTGTAACATTCGATGCCTTCGGCGAGCGCCGCGTCGCGGCCGCCTTCGGTCGGCGGGTGCTTGACCACGAAACCGCCTTTGGAGCCGACTGGCACGATGACCGCGTTCTTGACCATCTGCGCCTTCATCAGCCCGAGGATCTCGGTGCGGAAATCCTCGCGCCGGTCGGACCAGCGCAAACCGCCGCGCGCGACCTTGCCGCCACGCAGATGCACCCCCTCCATGCGCGGCGAGTAGACGAAAATCTCGGCCATTGGGCGGGGCAGGGGCAGCTCGTCGATACGGGCGCTGTCGAACTTGATCGAGAGATAGGTTTTGGGCGTACCGTCGGCGCCGGGTTGGTAGTAGTTGGTTCGGGTGGCGGCCTGCACCAGATTGACGAAGCGGCGAATGATACGGTCCTGATCGAGGCTTTCGACATTGTCGAGGGCCTTCTCGATGCGCCCGACGACGCGGCCTGCCGCGGCCGGGTCGGCGGCTTCTGGGTCGAAGCGCCGTTCGAACAACTCGACGATCATCTGGGTAATCTTGAGGTTCGCCGAAAGTGTTTCTTCCATATAGGTCTGACTGAAGGGGATCGCCGCCTGGCGCAGATACTTGGCGAGGGCGCGCAGGATTACGATCTTGCGCCACGGCAGACCGGCTTCGACGACCAGGCGGTTGAAGCCGTCGCTTTCCATTTCTCCCGACCAGACGCGGGCGAAGGCTTCCTCGAAGGGCTCGCGCACGTCGGCCAGTGAGATGGCGTTGCCGTCGCTGCGGACGACGCCGAAATCGTCAACCCAGACCTTCGACGCATCGGACGGCTCGATCAGATAGGGCACTTCGTCCAGCACCTTCAGGCCCATATTCTCGAGCATCGGCAGGACATCGGAAAGCGGGACGGCTGATTTCCGATGGTAGATCTTGAACCGGGTCTGCCCGTCGGACGCCCTGTCGGGGTGATAGAGATTGAGCGCCAGGACGCCGCTTTGCCGGGCTTCCTCGATACGGGTAATGTCGCCGAGAGCGTGAGATGCGGCGAAGTGCTCGCGATATACTGTTGGAAAGCCGTCGCTATATCGCCTCAGGAGTTGCAGGCCCTTATCCTCGCCGCGATCGGCGACCAGAACCTCGCGCAATCGGTCGGCCCACGATCGGCTTGCCTTGGCCAACTCCGCCTCGATTGTGCTGGCGTCGTAGCGGGGGATTTCGCCGGGGGTTGTCTTGACGATGAAATGGATTCGCGCCAGCACCGAATCCTCGGAAATTTGCGTGTAGAAGGCGGTGATCGGCCCGTTGAAGGCGGCCTCGAGGATGGCCCCGAGTTTCTTGCGAAGCGTTGTGTCGTGGCGGTCGCGGGGCACGTAGACGAGGCAGGAGATAAAGCGCTCGAAGGAATCCTTGCGCACGAACAGCGCGGTGCGCTGGCGCTCCTGCAGATGCAGGATGCCGAGACCGATCGCCAGCAAATCCTCTTCGGAGACCTGGAACAGCTCGTCGCGGGGGAAGTTCTCCAGAATGTGCAGCAGCGCCTTGCCGTCGTGGCTGGCCGGCCGGAAGCCGGCGCTGGCGATGGTGCGCTCGATCTTGGCGCGCAAAATGGGGATGTTCGACGGGCTGCGGCTGTAGACCGTCGAGGTGAAGAGGCCGACGAATATCCGTTCGCGCACAACCTCGCCCTCGGCGTCGAAATGCTTGACGCCGATGGCATCCATGTGGACCGAGCGGTGGACAGTGGAGCGCATGTTGGCCTTGTTGATGATCAACAATTGCTTGCGCTCGAGAAAGGCGCGCACTTGCCGGGGCAGGTCGGCGAGGCGGCGGATGCCCTCGAATACGTGCGTCTCGGGATCGCGCAATACGCCCAGACCCGAATCCCTTGCGACGGTCATATGGCGCTCGGCCTTCTTGCCGACGACTTCATATTCGCGGTAGCCGAGGAACGTGAAATGGTCGTCGTCGAGCCAACGCAGGAAGGCGTGCGCCTCATCGCTGTCCTTGAGATCGATGTGTCCGGCATTGTCGTTGAGCCGGCCCAGCGTTTCGTCGAGCTTGCCGCGAATCTTCTGCCAGTCGGAGACCGCATCGCGGACATCGCCGAGTACGCTGCCAAGCGTTGATTCGATCTCCTTCAAAGCCTCCGGCGTAGAGACTTCGTCGATCTCGATATGCATGAAGGACTCGGCCGAGCCGGCCCCCGCCCCCCCAATGCCCGAAGCCCCGACTTCGATCAGCGCTCCCGCCTTGCCGCGGCGCACCCGGAAAATCGGATGAACCAGAAGATGGACGCTCAGATCTCGGCGGTTGAGCTCGGCGGTGATCGAATCGACGAGGAACGGCATGTCGTCGTTGACGATCTCGACCACCGAGTGCGGCGAGCGCCAGCCGTCCTTTTCAGGTCTTGGGTTGTAAGCCCGGATTTTTGCCCGGCCCCGCGGCCGTTTAGTCGCGAAATCCTTGAGCGCCAGCGCGGCGCCCAGCAGATCGGCGGGATCGCTGCCGACGATGTCGTCGGGCGGGACATGGGCGTAGAAGTCGCGGATGAAAGGTTCGGCCTTTTTTGCCGCTGCCTTGCCAAGTTTTCGCGTGGCCTCTCCGGCAATTCGATCGATCAGATCGGCCCTCGCCGAAACGTGATGTTTGGTCATTGCCCCTGCCGGTTAGAGTTCGGGAGATCAACTGGGCTGGTAGCGCCCTCGCTGGAACCTGCTGGCAACCATGGGCTGCCGAGGCGCAGGGCGCGGGAAAGCGGTCGGATGCATGTGGCCGGGGAGATCATCTTCGGGTTTCCTCTCGCAAAACGAGCATACAAAAGCCGGCACTAACCGAAGCTGCCTCACTCCATGCAAATTATCAATCAGTTGTTAATAGAATCTGTGCAGACTAACGGGTACAGACCTCCCCTCCCCAGCCCGTATTGGGCGGCGGCGGAGACCGGCTTCCTCCCCCCCCCTTTGCCGGTCCTCCGCCGCGTTTTTGAGGGCAACGGACAATCCTGGAGAAATCGATGCACAGCCTACAATCCGCGTGGGCTTGCGGCCTATAGTGTCGGCTGGTATGACCTCGCACCTGTCAGCCGTACTAAAAACTAACCTGTTATCTTGGGCCAACCCGCGCCCGAGCCCGACCCGTCCGCGAACTCCATCCAACCGGCAAAGAGGCCAGACGCAATCATGAGCAAAGACACCGGCACCGCCCAGCAAGATTACAAAGTCAAAGACATCTCGCTGGCCGAATGGGGGCGCACCGAGATCGATATCGCCGAGACCGAAATGCCGGGCCTGATGGCGCTGCGCGAAGAGTACGGCAAATCCAAGCCGCTAAAGGGCGCCCGCATCGCTGGCTGCCTGCACATGACCATCCAGACGGCGGTTTTGATCGAAACCTTGACCGCCCTCGGCGCCGAAGTGCGCTGGTCGTCGTGCAACATTTTCTCGACACAGGATCACGCCGCGGCCGCGATCGCCGCAAGCGGCGTGCCGGTGTTCGCCTGGAAGGGCATGGAGGAGGACGAATTCTGGTGGGCCATCGACCAGACCATCAAGGGCCCGGACGGCTGGACCCTCAACATGATCCTCGACGATGGCGGCGATCTGACCAAATTGATGCACGACGACCACGCCGAGCTTCTAAAATCGGAAGTGCGCGGCCTGTCGGAAGAAACCACCACCGGCGTCCACCGCCTGGTCGAGATGCAGAATGCCGGCACCCTCGCCGTGCCCGCGTTCAACGTCAACGATTCGGTGACCAAGTCGAAATTCGACAACCTCTATGGCTGCCGCGAAAGTCTGGTCGACGCCATCAGGCGCGGCACGGACGTGATGATGGCCGGCAAGGTGGCGATGGTCTGTGGCTTCGGCGATGTCGGCAAGGGTTCCGCCCAGTCGTTGCGCAATGCCGGTTGCCGCGTGATGGTTGCCGAGGTCGATCCGATCTGCGCCCTGCAGGCCTCGATGGAGGGCTACGAGGTGGTGACCATGGAGGAGGCGGCGCCGCGCGCCGATATCTTCGTCACCGCCACCGGCAACCTCGACATCATCACCCTCGAACATATGCGGGAAATGAGAGACCGGGCGATCATCTGCAACATCGGCCATTTCGATTCCGAGATCCAGATCGCCGCTCTGCAGAATTACAAGTGGCACGAGGTCAAGCCGCAAGTCGACGAGGTCGAGTTTCCCGACGGCAAGCGCCTGATTGTGCTGTCGAAAGGACGGCTGGTAAATCTCGGCAACGCCACCGGACATCCAAGTTTTGTGATGAGCGCATCCTTCACCAACCAGGTGTTGGCGCAATTGGAACTGTGGGGCAACGTCGGCAAATACGAGAACAAAGTCTACGTCTTGCCCAAGTCGCTCGACGAAAAAGTTGCCGCGCTGCATCTGGCTAAAGTCGGCGCGCACCTGACACAACTAAACAAGGAGCAAGCCGACTATATCGGTGTCTCCGCGGCCGGTCCGTTCAAACCGGATACCTATCGCTACTAGGGTTTCGCTTGCTCCTCCTTTGAACGCCGGGCGGCTTGTTAATCGAATCTTAACCACATAAACTATTGTTATTGGTCTCGATCGGCTTTTTTCTGTGCCATCGTGAAACTTACTGTGGGGGATCGCCGGAAGAATACCGGGCGGCGGACCTGGAGGCGAATGTGAGTTTGACGGCCACTATCATTGCCGGCATCGTCGCTCTTGTGGCGGCGGGCGTCGTGGCCTGGCTCTATTGGCAACTTCTGCAGATAAAAAGGTCTGCGCGGCAGCGGGACATTGCCGCCCGCGGAACCGAATCGACGCTCGCCACAAGTGGCATGGCGGTTGTGATCTGGCGGCGCGGTGACGCTGGCGGTGCCGAGCCGTATCTATCGCCGGGTTTCCGGGAATTGATGGGCATGCCCGAAGAAAGCCAGGCGGGTCTAAGCGATATATGCGGCTGCTTCGCCGAAGCCAGCGCCGGCGCGCTCGCGGATGCGCTGGAAAGATTGCGCACCGACAGAGCCGATGGAGCCGGCTTCGAGCTGACCCTGCACGACCGAAACGGCCATCCGGCTTGGAAGGCGGCGGGTTCGCGCATCGTCGTCGCGGGCGGTGAAGCCGACCTCTTGAGCTTTCGCAACGTGCGTGACGATATCGCCGCGACCAGCGCATTGCGCAGTGAAATCCTGCGCATGCGCACCCTGCTCGATGCGGTTCCCATGCCGGTCTGGTCGCGCGATGCCAATCTCGGGATCGATCAGTGCAACCTTGCCTATGCGCGCGCGGTCGAGGCGGAAACCAGCGAGGAAGCGCTATTGGGTCTGCACGAGCTTGCCGGCAGCAGCTCGGGTAATTCCAGTCGTGTGCTGGCCCGCAATGCTCTGCATTCGGGCATTGCCCAGAAGACGCGCGAGCACATCGTTGTGGGCGGCACAAGGCGCTACTACGAAATCAACGAGGAACCTCTGGACGGCACCGGCAAGCTGGCCGGTTTCGCTCTCGATCTCACCGAAATCGAGGAAGCGCAGACCGAACTCGCCCGCCATGTCGGCGCCCACCGCGAAATCCTGGAGAAGCTCGGCACCGCGATCGTCATCTACGGCCCCGATATGCGCGTCAGTTTCTTCAACAAACCCTACATAGACATGTGGGATTTCGATGAGAAATGGCTGCATAGCGGCCCGCTCATCGGCGAGGTCATGGATTCCATGCAGGAGCGCCGCCTGTTGCCGGAGACCGCCGATTATCCCGCCCTGAAACGCGAATTGGCGACCCAGTTCACGACCCTGCTGGAACCGTTGGACGAGCTTATCCACGTGCCCAACGGCGCTACCCTGCGCCGGGTTGTCGCGCCGCACCCGATGGGTGGGCTGCTCTACACCTACGAAGATGTCACCGACCGACTGGCGCTCGAACGGTCCTACAACACGCTAATCGACGTGCAGCGCGAATCGCTGGACAATCTGGCCGAGGCGATTGCGGTGTTCGGCGGCGACGGCAAGCTCAAGCTCAGCAATCCGGTGTTTGCTAAGATGTGGGGCCTGACCCCGGCGTACCTCGAAGGCGAGCCGCATATCTCGGAGCTTCTTGAGCGCGTCCGCCCGCTCTTCAAGGTCTCGCAAGACTGGAACGTCTACAAGCAGACGACGATCGAATTGATCACCGGCCGCGAGGAACGCGAAGGCGAAATCGAGCGCGCCGACGGGCAGCACCTGGAATACGGCATGGTGCCGTTGCCCGATGGAGGGATGCTGGCCCGCTATCTCGACGTCACCGACTCGACCAAAGTCGAGCGGGCCCTGCGCGAGCGCACCGAGGCGCTGGAACAGGCCGACAAGCTCAAATCCGAGTTTATCGCCAACGTTTCCTACGAGCTACGCACACCGCTCAATACGATCATCGGATTCACCGAAATCCTCAACAACGAATATTTCGGCGAGTTGACCCAGCGCCAGAAGGAATATTCCGAAGGCACTCTTGAGGCTTCCCAGCATCTGTTGTCGCTGATCAACGACATCCTCGAACTGGCCTCGATCGAGGCCGGGCGGATCAGCCTCGATCTCACACCGATCGATGCCGCCACCCTCGTCGATGCGGTCTACCAGTTGAGCCGCGAATGGGCGCGCCAGCAGAAGGTAACGCTCGATGTCGATGTTCCTAGCGATCTCGGTCGGGTCAATCTGGACGAGCACCGGCTCAAGCACGCCCTGTTCAACCTCGTCAACAATGCGATCAAGTTCACCCCCGTCGGCGGCAAAGTCACGCTGCGGGTTCGACGCGATGGCGATGAAGTCCGCTTCGTCGTCGCTGATACCGGCATTGGTATCTCCGAGGGCGAGCGCGAGCGGGTGTTTGATAAATTCGTGCGCGGCCGCGACGCGGACGGCAGGCAGGTCGGAGTCGGTCTGGGACTGTCGCTGGTCAAGAGCCTGGTCGAACTGCACGGCGGTTCGGTTTCCATCCGCTCCGCCGAAGGCGGCGGAACGATCATCACCTGCAGCGTGCCCTCTCCCGACGAATCGAAAGTACAAACCGGGGGTGCGGCGCCGACTGGCGTGACGGCAAATGGCGAAGCCAAGTCGAACGGCAGCGCGGACATCAAATCAATCCCCGCGCATCGGCAGGCAAACGCCTAAATTCTCAATACATTTGATTGCCGATGAGATAACCCCACCGAGGTGCTTGCCGCGCAGGACACTGGTGCTATCTTCGCGGTCATGAGCGAAGCCCTTACCCACCGCCCCGCAGCAGCATTCGGAGCGACGACCAACAGCGAAGCGGCGACCGAGGCGCTCGCCGGCGTGATTGCCGGGTTGGCGCGGACCAGCGACGTGATCGCCCTCAGCGGCGATATCGGCGCCGGCAAAACCGTTTTTGCGCGCGGCTTCGTGCGGTCGCTGACCGCAGCGGATGAAGAAGTGCCGAGCCCGACCTTCACGCTTGTGCAGACCTACGAGAGCGCGCACGGTCCGATCCATCATTACGATCTCTACCGCATCGACACTCTCGAAGACGCCCGCGAAATCGGCATCGAGGACTCATTTGCCGATGCGATTACATTGATCGAATGGCCCGAGCGCATCGCGGCCCAGCGCGGCGCGAACTGGCTCGATATCGAATTTTCGATGGACGCGAGTGCGCCCGAAATCCGCAGGCTGACCTTCCGCGCCGGATCGGCGTGGCGCGAGCAGATGGCCGATCCGACACTCCTCGCCTTGGGCCTGGAGCCCGCCGCGGCGCTCGATGCCTGATCGGGCAGGCGAGATTTCAGCATTCCTCGAGGCCGGCGGCTGGGCCGGGGTCCGACGCGTCCCGCTCGCCGGCGACGCCTCGTTCCGCCGCTACGAGCGGCTGGTGGACGGTGCACGGCCGGCCCTGCTGATGGATGCAGCGCCGCCCGAAGAAGATGTCGGTGCCTATGCGCGCGTGGCCCGGCATCTGCTCGCCCTGGGTTTCAGCGCGCCGGAAGTTCTGGCCGAGGATCTTGCGCGGGGCCTGCTCGTCATCGAGGACTTCGGGGACGAGACCTATACAAACCGTCTCGCCGCAGGCGGTGACGAAACGTCGCTCTACGAAACCGCGATCGACTTGCTGATCGCCCTGCACCGCCATCCCGACGCGGCCAGCATCGATCTCGGCGCTTACGACGAGGAAGCGTTCCTTGAGGAGGCGGCACTGCTCGCCGATTGGTATCTGCCGGCGATGCCCGGCGCGGCTTCCGGCGAGGCTGTGCGCGAGGAGTATCTTTCGCTGTGGCGTCGGCTATTGCCGCTGGCCGGGCCCCAACCGCCGACACTTACCTTGCGCGATTACCATGTCGATAATCTTATGTGGCTTGCGGACCGCCAGGGTGTTGGCCGCTGCGGCCTGCTCGATTTCCAGGACGCGGTGATCGGCCCGCCGGCCTACGACCTTGTCTCGCTGCTGCTGGATGCGCGGCGCGATGTTCCCGAGGCGCTGGTCGGCGCGATGACCGAACGCTACTTGGCCGGATTTCCCGGCGCCGACAGAGCGTCCTTCGAGCGCGCCTGCGCGATCCTGTCGGTTCAGCGCAATTGCAAGATTCTCGGCATCTTCACCCGCCTTTGCATGCGCGACGGCAAGCCCGTCTATCTCGATCATATTCCCCGCGTCTGGCGCTGGATCGCCCGCGATATTCAGCACCCGGCACTATTGCCCTTGCGCACCTGGTTCGACCGGCATATTCCACTGCCAGCGCGCGGCATTCCGCCGATACGCCCTGCGGCCTGACGATGACCATACGAACGATAACCCCGATCAAGTCCGCCATGGTTCTCGCCGCCGGGCTGGGTGTGCGCATGCGCCCGCTCACCGACAGCAAACCCAAGCCTCTGATCGCGGTGTCGGGCCAGCCGATGCTCGACCGCGTACTCGATCATCTGGAGCGCGCGCGCATCAGCCGGGCGGTCGTGAACCTGCACTATCTCGGCGATCAGATCGTCGAACATCTGGCGGGCCGCAAGCGACCGGAAATTGTGTTCTCGCACGAGAAAGACATACTCGAAACCGGCGGCGGGGTGGCCCTCGCGCTCCCCAAGCTCGGCGACAAGCCTATCCTCGTGACCAACAGCGATGCGGTCTGGCTCGACGGGCCGAGCCCTGCCATCGAACGAATGCGGCGGTTCTGGGACGGGCGGCGGATGGACGCGCTGCTGATGCTCTACCCGAACGCCGTTGCCTCG
>Ga0209344_10005156_pt1 | contig 11429 bp, 10 predicted proteins | sample Cruoilmetagenom6_FD_187293 | JGI IMG/M metagenome (GOLD analysis project Ga0209344, IMG submission 187293) | Oil polluted marine microbial communities from Coal Oil Point, Santa Barbara, California, USA - Santa Barbara Oil Seep Sample 6 (SPAdes)... | ecosystem: Environmental > Aquatic > Marine...
GGCCAGCCGAAATAGATTATAAGCGAAATACCATTCCATCGGTGGAACTGGAAAGCCGGTGCGGGTGACATAACGCTCAACTGATTCCTCAACCGAGGGGATGCCCAGCGCCTTTATATCCACGCCGCCCAATCCGGCCCGACCATCGACTTCATTGTACCAATTGAGCATCAGATAGCTGAAATCAGCAATTGGATCGCCCAGCGTCGAAAGTTCCCAATCCAACACCGCAATCACGCGGTTTTCTGTCTTGTGGAAGATAAGATTATCGAGCCGAAAATCCCCATGAACCACACTGCTGGCGTTTTGCGGGGGGATGGTTTGGGGCAACCATTCGATCAGGCGATCCATCTCGGGGATGGTCTCTGTCTCGGACAATTTATACTGTTTGGACCAGCGGTTGATCTGGCGTGCGCAATAATCCTCGCGCTTACCAAAATCTGACAACCCGATTTGATCAATATCGGCTTTGTGCAGATCGGCGATCGTATCGATCATCGCGAAATAGATGTCGCGCCGTTCGTCGGGTGTGTTGTTGGGTAGGGCCCCGTTCCACAAATTGCGCCCATCGGCCAATGACATGACGAAAAACTTCGAGCCAAGCACCTGGGGATATTCACATAGGCCATAGGTGCGCGGGACCGGAAAGCCCGTGGGGTGAAGTGCCGTCATCGCGGTGTATTCGCGGTCAACCGCATGCGCGCTAGGCAGCAATTTTCCAAATGGCTGGCGACGCAAGACATAGGATGTGCCCTGTCCATTTGGGCCTGTATCAATCCGATAGGTCGGGTTGGACTGGCCTCCTTTGAATTTGGTGTAGGAAATCGGACCGGCATATCCATCCACATTGGCTTCAAACCATGCAGTCAGCGCGCCAAGATCAAGCCTGTCCTTGCCTTCCGCTTCGATGGTGCCGACCATTTCCTTTTCATAGTCGATCGTGTTTTCTGTCACCTCTGGCATCAGTCGAACATCACGATGCTGCGCGCGGAATGGCCTTCGCGCATCTTGTCAAAGCCAGCGTTGATCTGATCGAGCGAAATGCGTTCGGCTATGATCGTGTCCAGATCGAGCAATCCGCGCAGGTAGAAATCGACCAAACGGGGCAGATCAACCGGAAAGTGGTTTTCGCCCATGATCGCGCCTTGCAGTTTCTTACCAGACAACAAATCCATCGCGCCCAGACCCACTTTGCAATCGAGCGGCAGCATGCCCAAAATGATCGCTGTGCCGCCTCTGCGAAGCGAAGCCACGGCCAGATCGGCAGAGGCCTGACGGCCCACCGCTTCGATCGCGTAATGGACCCCGCCACCTGAAATTTTCAGGATTTGCTTGGCCGCATCATCCGCCATGGCATCAACGGTGTGGGTCGCACCCAATACCTTGGCCAGATCACGCTTTTCGGCAATCGGATCAGCAGCAATTACCTTGCCAGCACCTGCAATTTTGGCGGCATTAATGGCGGCAAGCCCAACCCCGCCGCAGCCAATGACAACCACCGTTTCGCCCGGCGTCACTTTGGCAGCATTGAAAATGGTGCCAGCACCGGTTGTCACCGCACAGCCAAGCACAGCAGCCCGGTCAAATGGCATGTCTTTGTCGATCGAGACGCAAGCGTTTTCGTGGATCAGCATCTGTTCGGAAAAAGCTGACAGATTGAGCATTTGCATCACTTGATCACCATTAGGGCGCGTAATCCGTGGCGCTGCATCTGTCGCTCGACGCGTTGTTCCGCCCAGGCAAAGCGCCAGACGTCCAGTGACGCAAAACTCGCACTGCCCGCAAAAGGCAGACAGGCACGATACCACATGATCGCCCGGCTTTACGCTCTTAACCTCGCTGCCCACAGCGCGCACTACACCGGCAGCCTCGTGCCCTGGGATGGCGGGCAGGGGATGGGGATAGGTGCCGTCAATGAAATGCAGATCGGAATGACACAATCCGCACGCTTTGGTGTCGATCAGAACCTCATGCGGGGCCGGATCAGCAATCTGGACATCAGCGATGACCAACCCCTCGCCGGGTTTCTCTAGAATGGCTGCTTTTGCCATGAAGGCTTCTCCAATTAGGGTAATAGCTTAGCGGGTTGCGCCCATATCGCCGGAACTGAAGGAAACGCTGGCCATCGGGGTGCTGCCGCTACGTAAAGCGTTGGCTGATGGACCTTCCTTGGGCATATGCTTGGCAAATTCTATCCGTGCAATTGAACGGGCGTGCACTTCGTCAGGGCCATCGGCCAGGCGCAAGGTGCGTTGATGGGCATAGGCATTAGCCAGACCATAATCGTCCGACACGCCGCCGCCGCCATGCGCTTGGATGGCATCGTCGATGATCCGCAGCGCCATATTAGGGGCATGGACCTTGATCATGGCGATTTCCTGCTGGGCAGACTTGTTGCCAACCTTGTCCATCATGTCAGCCGCTTTCAAGCAGAGCAGACGGGTCATGTCGATATCGATACGGGCCCGCGCCACGCGTTCTTCCCAAACCGAATGCTTGTAGATTGGTTTGCCAAAAGCTTCGCGTTCTTGCAGTCGTTGACACATCTTGGCCAGCGCATCTTCGGCCACGCCAATGGTGCGCATACAGTGGTGAATACGGCCGGGCCCCAAGCGCCCTTGCGCGATTTCAAATCCGCGACCTTCACCCAACAACATATTGGTGACCGGAATACGAACGTCTTTCAGTTCCACTTCCATATGGCCATGGGGTGCATCGTCATATCCAAACACCGGCAAGTGGCGTAGAATATTGACGCCCGGTGTATCCAGATCGAGCAGAACCATGCTTTGTTGGGCATGACGCTTTGCTTCCCGATCGGTCTTACCCATCACAATGGCGACTTTGCAGCGTGGATCACCCAAACCAGACGACCACCATTTGCGGCCATTGATCACATATTCATCGCCATCGCGTTCAATTCGGGTTTCGATATTGGTGGCATCCGATGACGCTGTGTAAGGCTCTGTCATCAAGAAGGCCGAACGGATTTCACCGTTCATCAAGGGCCGAAGCCACTTTTCCTTTTGCTCGAGCGTTCCATAGCGGTGGAACACTTCCATATTGCCTGTGTCGGGGGCAGAACAATTGAATATTTCAGAGGCAAAGCCAATCCGGCCCATTTCCTCTGCGCACAAGGCATATTCCAAATTGGTGAGGCCGGGACCTTCAAATTCGAATGATTCCTCGACATGGTGGTGGCCATTATTGCGCGGCGGCATGAACAGGTTCCAAATGCCGGCCGACTTGGCTTCCTTCTTCAGATCTTCGAGGATCTGGATCACTTTCCACCGATCACCTTCTGCATCCTGCGCTTTATAGATGCTGACGGCTGGACGGGCGCGGTTTTCGATGAAATCGCTCACACGGTCGCGCCAAAATTGTTGCCGTTCGGTGGGTTCAAAGTCCATGGGGATATTCCTCTCAAGTCTTTAATTGCAATCGAAGCTGCTGGGCATGAATGTGGCAGAGCCATAGGTTCACGCCAAGCATTGAATCGTTAGTTGGTGCCTTAAAATCCTGAGCTGACCGTTTCTTGTTGGGCGGTCTCGCGTGCAGCTATGCGGGCCTCATGCTGTTCGCGGGTGATCGGGAACCGACCCAGCCAATATGCAGCTATCAGGGCCAGCACAATTGCCGCAGCCGCAAAGGCAATGATCATGGTTGCCAAAACATCATGCGCCACTGACGCAGGATCAACACCCGGCTCAAGCTGTGAGATGGCAATGATTTGTCCGGTCAACGCAGCGCCAAATCCAGTTGCGCATTTTTGTACCAACCAATTGCCAGAATAAAACGCCCCTTCGGCGCGCCGTCCAGTGCGTTCTTCAAATGCTTCGACAATTTCGGCCACCATGGAGCTGGCCGAAATCATAATCACGACGCCAAACATATTGGCAAAGATTACAAAGACGAAATACAGCAGAGTTGACGATAGCGACCCAGTCTGTGGCCAAAATCCGGCGAGAAACAATCCATAAGGCACCAAGCCAAAAACCAGTGACGCAATAGCGCCAATCGCGGCGCTTTTGGGTTTGCCAAATCGGTTGTGCATGGGGCTGACAATCAAGAACATTCCAACCACAGAAATTGCCAGAACAAAGGGGTATGCGGTCAGGCCATTCAACCATGCAGGTGCCCAGGAAAAGGCCAAGCTGTCCAACCGCCAAACAAAGATATTGAGGTAATTGGAGATCGAGAAGGTCATGCCTTGGGTGATATAGGCAGCCAGTCCACCCGCGGCGAAAATCAGAAATGCCTTCTCGCTAAAGGCCTCAATGATCTCGGAGAATGCCTCCTTCAAACTGAAGGGCGGCGGCTTATGCGCAGGCAATTGCGCCACGATGTGATGCTGTCCGATGGCAGATCCCAACACAGCGACCGCCATCAAAACCGCGCCAAATATTCCGAATGCGGGATATCCTTCTTGTTGCAGCAGACCGTTCTGGCCCGGCATAAATACCGTATAGGCCAGCACCATCATTAAAATCCCGCCCATCCAGCCTGACAGATAACGGTAACGGAACAAGGTTGTGCGCTCTGCATAATCAAAGGTCAGTTCAGGGACCAGACTGACCGAGGGTACTTCGCATGCCGACAGCATAACCCGCACCGCCACCATAATCCCCAGCAGTCCCAATACGCTGGGCGCGTCGCCGCCGGGCGGGGACCACAACACCACCCAAGCCAGCGCTAGCGGGATCGGTGCCGCGTAAAGCCACGGTAATCGTCTGCCCCAGCGGGTATAGGTGCGGTCGGATAAGTAACCGATGATCGGATCAATAAAGGCGTCGATCAACAATGCGGCGAGCAGAACCAAGCCCACCAATCCAGCATCCATGCCAAGCACCTGACTGTAATAGAACAGCAGGAAGAACAAAAAGCCCCCATCCTTCACGCCAAATGCCACCGCACCAAGTCCGTGGATCAGCTTGAGCCGCAATGGCAAGGGGCCAGAGACAAAGCTCATGCTTTGCCTTTACGGTATGGTGCAACCGCGTCGAATCCCGACATTTCTCTCTCCAAATTCTTGGGCACCAGACTAGGGTAAGGGTGGCCCGCGTCAACGTTGGTTGCTGTGACGCTACGGCATAGAGGATATTTACAAAGCGCCTTGCAGCCGACACAGGAATCACCCTAACGGAAGCGTCAAGCGAATAAGAATTAGAGGAGAGTCGATCCATGTCAGAGACCGCAGAGCTGGAAAGCTTCCGTCAGGAAACACGAAGCTGGTTGGAAGCCAATTGCCCACCAGAAATGCGCCAACCGGCGATCGAAGAAGAAGATGTTTTTTGGGGTGGCCGCAACACAGAATTTGCCTCGGATGCGCAAAAGGCGTGGTTCGAAGTCTGCCGTGACAAGGGGTACACCGTTCCGGCATGGCCGACAGACTATGGCGGGGCCGGACTGAACCCGGAGCAGGCGAAAATCTTGCGCCAGGAAATGAACCAAATCGGTGCCCGCCCACCATTGTCCAGCTTTGGCATTTGGATGCTCGGCCCGGCATTGCTGCAATTTGGCACAGAAGGCCAAAAGCAACACTTCTTAAACGAAATCGCACGCGGAGAAGTCCGCTGGTGCCAGGGCTATTCAGAACCTGGTAGCGGCTCTGATCTCGTCTCGATGCAGACCTTTGGCGAAGACAAGGGCGACCACTGGACCGTCAACGGCCAGAAGATTTGGACCTCTTACGCCGACAAAGCGGACTGGATTTTCTGTCTGGTACGCACGGATAAGGGCAATAAATATCAAGGCATCACCTTTATGCTGTTCGATATGCATGGAGGAGGGGTCACCACCAAACCGATCAAGCTGATCAGCGGCAACAGCCCGTTCTGTGAAACCTTTTTTGATGATGCCATCGTGCCCAAAAGCTATGGTGATGATTGCCCTGGCTATGTGGGTGAAATCAACCGCGGCTGGGATGTTGCGAAATATCTTCTGGGCCACGAGCGCGAGATGATTTCGGGCGCGGGCGGCGGTGATCGCACAGCAGCCATTGGTGCCTTGATGAAGCTACATGTAGCCAAAGAAGGGGGCGAGCTTGATCCGCTGCTGCGAGCAGAGCTGGCGATGTTTGATGTTGATGCGCTGGCTTATTCAGCCATGGGCGAAAAATTCCTCGACGAAGTTAAGGTGGGTAAAGCCCATCCTGCTCAGCCCAATATGATGAAATATGCCGGAACAGAGCTGAACAAGCGGCGTCACGAATTGATGATGAGCGCTGGTGGTTCACGTAGTCTGGAGTGGGATAGCGATGAAACCGGAGGCGGAAAACCTTCGCGCAATTGGCTGCGGACCAAGGCCAATTCCATTGAAGGCGGCACCAGCGAAGTTATGCTGAACGTCATCTCCAAACGCATTTTGGGCCTACCTGACGCGTAAATCGCCAAGGCCTTTGCTACGTTTAACGCGCCTTATGGCGCATCAGAAAATTTCAGAATGGGATGAATATCCATGCCCCTATATCACGATGAAGATCAGGCGATGCTCGCCGACACAGCTGGCCAGTTCATGGCTGATGAAGGCGCGATTGCGAAACAATTGCGCCATTTCCGCGACCGCGATTGTCCTGATGGATTTGGTAACGCGCTGTGGAGCCAATTTGCAGAGATGGGTTTCACCGGCATGCTGGTGGCTGAAGAAGATGGCGGCTTGGGCATGGGTCATGTCGAAGCAGGCATCGTGTTGGAAGAGATCGGCCGCAATCTGACGCCATCTCCGTTTTTGACCAGCTCGATTGTTACTGCCACCGCTTTGGCCAGTGCAGATGCCAATTTGCGAGAACGTTACCTGCCGGGCCTGATTTCGGGTGAAAGCGTGTTCGCAGTGGCGATCGATGAAGGTGCCAAGCACCGTCCAGAACGGATTGGCACCAAGGCCGAGCGTTCCGGCAATGGCTTTAAGCTATCTGGCAAGAAGGACTTCGTGGTTCAGGCAGTGGCAGCTGACATGATTGTGGTGGCAGCGCGCACATCGGGGTCAGATGCGGACGAAGATGGCATCACTTTGTTTGCTGTGCCCAAGGATGCAGCGAAGATGGACCAAGATCCGGTTCGTCTGGTGGACAGCTCAATCGCATCGCATATCACATTCGATGGGGTTGAACTGGATGGCGATGCGGTAATTGGCGAGGTCGATGGCGGCCGCGCTATCCTCAACAAAATGCTGATGGCAGGCCGTGTCGGTTCTGCGGCAGAGGGTGTGGGCGTAGCCCGCGGTGCGATGGATCTAACAGTCGAATACCTCAGACAGCGCAAGCAATTTGGTAAGTTGATTGGCCAGTTTCAGGCTTTGCAGCACCGCGCAGCTCATCTCTATTCTGAGGTTGAGATTACTCGCGCGGCCGTGATCAAGGCACAGCAATTGCTTGACGCGGACAGCGAAAAGGCTGACCTGATGACATCGGTTGCCAAAGCAAAGTCTGCTAAAACCGCTGCGCTTGCTGTGCGCGAAGGTGTGCAGATGCATGGCGGTATTGGCATGACCGATGAATATGACATTGGATTGTATATGAAGCGCGATCGTGCGCTGCAGGAATTTATGGGTGATGCCAATTACCACGCCAACCGTGTGGCCGAATTGAGCGGCTACTAAGAGGAAATCGCCATGGATCTGAACTCACTTTTTGGCCTGAATGGCCGTATTGCTCTGGTCACTGGTGGTTCGCGCGGGATCGGCAAGATGTTTGTCGAAGGCCTGCTGGCTGCCGGATGCGCACGGGTCTATATCTCGGCCCGCAAGATCGACCAGATGAATGCGACCATTGCCGAATTTGGTGCAGACAAAGTCATCGGCATTCAAGCTGATCTGAGCCAGATGGACGGTATGCAACATGTTGCCGATGAAATCGCCAGTCGCGAAGATAAGCTGGATATCCTGATCAACAATGCCGGTGCTGCATGGGGTCAGGACTATCTTGAATTTAGCGAAGCTGGTTGGCATCGGACGATGGATTTGAACGTCAAAACCCCGTTTTTCCTGACCCAAAAGCTGCACGATCTGCTGGTTTCTGGCGCTGCGGGCAATCATCCCGGCAAGGTTATCCATGTCTCGTCAATCGACGGTCAACAGATCAACCCTTGGGAAACCTACGCTTATCAGGCGTCTAAGGCGGCTGTGATCCAGCTAACGCGCCGAATGGCGGCACGCTTGATCAAAGATAACATCGTTGTGACAACAATCGCGCCCGGCGCTTTTGTCAGCGAGATGAATCAGGCGGCTAAGCATGCGCCCGATGCATCGGCAGCCAATATCCCGGCAAAGCGCATTGGTACGGCCGAAGATATGGCAGCAGCGGCGATCTATCTGTGCAGCCGCGCTGGCGATTATGTGGTTGGCGAAACGCTGACCGTGGATGGCGGCATTGTGAACGCATTGTTGCCCAATCTGTTTAATGATCCGTCGGGCAAGAACTGAATTTTGACGCGATAAAGCCCAGCAAGGGTGAAGCTGGTGTCACCATTGGCTTTGGTTCCGCTGTAATCTTGGATTGCTGATTGGCGAGATCTGGGGACTGATGACGCCCCGCGTGATGGCGCGGGCTTGTCAGGAAGTCAGTCTGTCAGCTCGCGGACAAAAGGTATCAGGCCGGTCTGACGGGTCCGTCGCATGCGTTCGGCATGCAGAATTTCGCGCACCTTGGCAAAGCATGTGTCGAGATCGTCATTGACCACAACATAGTCATATTCTGCCCAATGGCTGATCTCGCCTTTGGCGCGTTCCATTCGGCTGTCTATTACATCGGCTTCGTCTTGTGCGCGGGAGATTAACCGGCGCCGCAATTCATCAATGCTGGGCGGCAGGATGAACACACTAACCACGTCCTGCTGATCCTTTTGATAGAGCTGCTGGGTGCCCTGCCAATCAATATCAAACATGAAATCCTGACCGTCTTTCAGCGCGTTGCGGATGATTCCCTTGGGGGTGCCGTAACGGTGGCCGAAAACGGCTGCCCATTCATAAAAGTCGTCTTCCTCGATCATTTGGTCAAATTTGGCATCATCGACGAAATAATAATGGACCCCATCTTCTTCGCCCGGCCGCATTGGGCGCGTTGTGACCGAGACGGACAGCTTTATCTCGTCATCAGCATCGAGAATTTTGCGCGAGATGGTAGTCTTGCCTGCCCCGGAAGGGGACGACAGGATGAACATTAATCCGCGTCTATGCAGTTGGTCATTATCGGGCATGCATGCTGTTGGCGCAAAGCGGGGGTGATAATCAAGGGCGTAGGGCCAATCCCTGGCTATTTTTCCTCGGCTGAAGGTGCATCATCTGGCAGAATTTCGGGTTTATCGCCTTGATCCTCCGTCCGGCGCGACTTGCCGCGATCATACAGTGTTTTGGCCAGCAATCCGCCGCCTACCAGAACAGCACCTGGCACAGATTTTGTGGCGAATTTGGACAATCCATACAGCGCCAGCGTGGACAGGACGGTTTGATCATTCGCCAATCTACGCACTTTTTCGCGGCTGTAGCCGGTTCTAAGGGCGCTTTTGCGCAAGGTTTTGCGGGTCATGCGGGTGACGCTGCTCACAACCAAATCAGCAATCAGCAGATTTGTTGCGGGATTGGTACTTGGGCCCGGCATTTTCTGGGACTCAGCCTCGTTGTCGGTAGCTGTGTCTGGGTCATTCAGTGGCAATGTAATCTCCAGCGCGTTGCTACGAAGACATCGGACGAGCGTATTTTAGTCTTTGCGGCCAAAATCAACCGTGACGACATTCGAGCCGTCTTCTGCCCCATCAACGCCCGCATTGCCTAGCTTTTCCGGAGAATCGTTTTCTGCATCTTCATAGGCTTCCGGCGCCATATCGGCCACGGTCGCTTGAAATTGGAGGCCGAAATCGACCGCTGGATCAACAAATGCTGTGATCGCCGCAAATGGAACCGACAGCGAGGAAGGAATTTGGTTGAAGCTGAGCCCCACCGAAAACCCATCATCGCGTACTTCCAAATCCCAAAACTTGTTCTGCAAAACGATGGTCATTTCATCGGGGAATCGTTCGTGCAGATGCTGCGGAATGGACACGCCAGGCGCGCCCGTTTTGAAGGTAATGTAAAAGTGGTGGTTACCGGGCAGCTCGCTGCCGCTTTGTACGATTTCGTCCAGAACCCGTGCAACAACAGCGCGCAAGGCTTCTTGCACGATTTCGTCATAGGGGATCAGGCTGTCTGGCATTTCATCACTCATTGCATGTGCTAGGTGGCGATCCTGTGAGCATGGGTCAAGCGGTTATCGCGTCTTAATCACTCGATTTGCTGCGACGCACCAATGCTTGCGCGTTGCGACAAGGTAACTATAGCCCCCATATGCGAAACGCCCGTATCGAAAGAAGAACCGCCGAAACCGGGATCGAGGTTGTCGTCAACCTCGACGGAAGTGGCACCTATGACATTTCCACAGGGATCGGTTTCCTTGACCATATGGTCGAGCAATTTTCCAAACACTCCCTGATTGATGTTACCATGAAGGTGGATGGTGACTTGTATGTCGACCAGCATCACACGACCGAAGACAGCGCATTGGCCCTGGGTCAGGCGTTGGCGCAGGCATTGGGCGATAAAGCCGGCATTGGCCGCTATGGCGCGGCCTATTCGCCGATGGATGAAACTTTGGCGCGGGTAGCGTTGGATATTTCGGGCCGTCCCTATCTGGTGTGGAAGGCTGGTTTCACTCAGGAAAAACTGGGCGAATGGGACACCGAACTGATTGAACATTGGTTCCACTCGGTTGCACAGACAGCGGGCATCACGCTGCACATTGAACTGCTTTATGGCACCAATAACCACCACATTTGTGAAGCGATCTTCAAAGGCTTCGCCCGCGCCATGCGTGTGGCAGTGGAAAGTGATCCGCGCAAAGGCGGCGCCATTCCCAGCACCAAGGGCCAGTTGGGTGGGTAGGGCGCAAATATCTGCTGCCATGCTGACGCGAGCAAGATTTCACGATCGAGGGCTTTAACTGTGGCACAAGTGACAGCGCTGATTGATTATGGCGCAGGCAATTTGCACTCGGTTCACAATGCGCTGAAAGCGGCTGGGGCAAATGTTACAGTAACCAATGATCCCGATGTCGTGCGCACAGCTGACCGAATTGTGCTGCCTGGGGTTGGCTCTTACAAATCTTGCGCAGACGGATTGCGTGCTTTGACCGGGATGGTTGATGCGTTGGAGCAGCGGGTGCGAGCAGACGCGGTGCCGTTTTTGGGTATATGTGTTGGCATGCAATTGCTGGCTGATCGCGGCTTGGAACACGGTGAAACACTGGGACTTGGCTGGATCGGGGGCGATGTTCGGCTGATTGAAACCAGCGATCCATCGATCAAAGTGCCGCATATGGGGTGGAATGACGTAGCGTTATTGCCGCATGTGGGCGTGCATCCGCTTATCGAACAGGGCGAGGCCTATTTTCTGCATTCCTATCA
>Ga0209344_10005157_pt1 | contig 11428 bp, 4 predicted proteins | sample Cruoilmetagenom6_FD_187293 | JGI IMG/M metagenome (GOLD analysis project Ga0209344, IMG submission 187293) | Oil polluted marine microbial communities from Coal Oil Point, Santa Barbara, California, USA - Santa Barbara Oil Seep Sample 6 (SPAdes)... | ecosystem: Environmental > Aquatic > Marine >...
TGTCGATTTGAAGTCCTGTCCTTCGTCGATGATAAGATCATCATAGAGCTCTGGAGGCATATCCAATCCGATGTCGGTTAAAAGTTCGGGTAACCGGACTGACCAGAAATGCTGTTCCCCGCACCCCAACCGCTCGGCATCAACATCGATGCCCTTGGAAAGACACATGCGCGCGCAGAACTCATGAAAGGTTGCCACTGAAGCCGCGCTTCCCGCAAGTTCGTGGCGCAGCTGAACCAAGAGCGGCCGATTAAAGCAAAGCATGAGTACACGACGATCCGCGCGCGCTGCACGCCGTGCTTTCTCCGCCGCCAACACTGTCTTCCCCGTACCGGCGCCGCCTTGAATGAGGGCTCTTTTCGTTGTGCCCATAAAATCGAGATAACGATACTGCGTTGCTGTCAGCTTCTCGATAGCTGCTTCGCATTCGTGGATAACCGACGAAAGACGCGGAGTGAAGTCGATGTCGCGCCCATAGAAGTCCTCAAGCATAACGATACCTGCCGAACCGAGGCCGCCCAATGTTTCACGTTCGCCTCCGGGCTTCCAAATCATCATCTGTAAAAGGCGCGCGCCCAGATTGCTCAGGTCCTCGCGAAAGGCAAAGATTTCGAGGGGGGCGGCGGCCCCCATCTGCGCAACATTCGCTGGCTTGCTGCAATGGGGCAGAATCACCCCGTGCCTTGCAGACAACCAAGGTGCATTGCCCGGCCAGCGCTTTTTCAAGGCGTTCAAGATGACTTTTTTCGATTTCATAGCCTGGCGAACGGGGTTCTCGATCTCGAAAACCTGTCCGTTGCGGTCTTTGGTTGTCCATTTGCCGTCCGCAACACTGCGCCTCACGCGCCCGCCTTTTACCTCAAGGACAATGAAACCGATCTGTGGATGCGCAATCACGAAATCAGCTTCGCCGTCGCGCAGCAGGTCACCGTCAAGCCCCATCCATTCGCAGGAGTAGAACACAGTCGCCCCTGCCAGAATGGGGTCGCTCGCTAGCAAATCGTAAATCGCGGCTTCCGCGCTTCTTTTCGGATCGCTTCGTATTTCCGGTGGCAGTGTCGACGGGATCATTCGTGCAGTCACGAGTTTCAGCCGCCCGTTATCACAAGCGAATCGAAAAAGCCTTTCACGCTTCCGACACCGTCGCTGATCAGCATCGAGCGGTCGAGATAGCGGTTACCTTCCTCGCAGCAGGTTTCAGGCAATAACAGGCAACTGTGGCAGGCAGCAAGATTCATGCTTTCCGAAAGGCTCGAGACGCCCGAACGGCAAAGTGGATCGGAAGAACACCAGAAGGCGTCGCGAACAGCTGATACAAGAACAGGCACGAAACGCTCGGCGCGCCCTTGCCGCTCCAGCCCTCCAAGCGTGCCGTCGGCATCGCTAGTCGAGGTATAGATTAGGAAGCCAGCCATCCGGGGGTTCTCTCCGACGTAAATGCGCTCGCGTAGCGATGCGGCATCGTACCCGCATTCAAAGGAAAGCCGCTTTATCACGGCGTGGGCAAGTGAGTGAACCAAGAGGAATGTCGGCGTAATCGGGTCACCGTTGCTCTCTTCCTCGTGGATCCGCTCGTATTCGGCCGCGCGTGCTTCTTCGACCAGACGCGCGCGCTCATGCACAGCTGGATCGGCGAGCCAAGCGTCAAGCGCTTCAAGCTTGAGCGAAACGAAAATTCCTTCGCCGCGCACTTCAATTGCAGGAAGCCACGGCAGCGGGGCGAGAGAAAGATCGCCGAACCGACCGCGACCTGGCTCCTCGACCGACACGTTCTGATAGATCCGTTTAAAGCCGGTCAGCGCGCGGACTTCGCGTAACCGCTCGACGCGGCCGATCTTTGCGATGAACGGCTCGACTTCTTCGGGAACCGTTTCCTGTCGAACTTGGAAATCAGCGCCCTCGGCATCGCGCTCTAGCCTAATAAATTCCTCGAAACGCAATGTATCGAGAGTCGTCTCCTCGTCCAATTTAAGGCGTTCGCGGATTACTGCCGAATACTCGTCGGCATTCATATTGTGCATCGAGGCATTGGTCGCCGCGAGGCTTGCAATTATGGTCTCGCGCATGTCGGGATTAAGCTCGCGCAGAGCGCCCCAATAGGCGTCAAGCTCCTGCTGGATTGCATCGGTCCAAGGAGGTATGCTGAGCGTCGAATAAGTGACGGGGAAATAGAGATTCGATGCCCCGCGCTGGAGGGTCCTCGGCGGCGCTTTACAAGGCTCGCGTTCATTCGTCAGCCAAGGACGCCTGCCTGAACAACAATGACCTTCAAGGCCCTTGGTTGAAAACGCCCCCGCCATCGACGCCGAGGCTCCGCACCCTTCGGCCGAGCAGCTAACGCGTAGCCCTTCGATCCCCGAGCCTCCGACGCTTTCAAGGCGCAACCGGCAATGCTTGAAGGCGTCGTCGCCCGCCTCGCCATCGCTTTCGGATAGGCAGGGGAGCGGCTGTCCGCCGCGCATGACCAACCAGCGGACCCACGGAAACTCGTCGATATGGCCGTTTTCGCAGGCCGTAACGAAGCGCGAAGGCACCACGAAGACCCGGCGTTCTTCGGTCGAGCACCGGGCGCACCAGCGCGAGGGGTCCCCCATTTCTTTCGCCCATCCTCCGGCAAGCTTAAGCTCTTTGCAGTTGGGGCACTGCAGCCATGCGGGAAAACGATAGCCGTTGAGCCAACGGTTCGGAAACGCTGCATCGCGGCCGGCATCATCGACCGGCGGTAGCCTGAAATGGCCCTTATTCAGCACCTTCTCAAGTCTTGGTTCGCGCAGAATATGTGGATCGTTCAGGCCAGCCGCTATCTTGGCAGTTTCTTCCCAGCGATCAAGCGAGGCGGCGATGACCGAAACCGGCCCACCTCCCTTCGCGCCAGCCCGAAAGTCGATGACCGCCCCCGGCCCGTAGCCGAGTACCTGTCCGCGTCTAATCTTCCCCAGGTGGTTGTTACGGCTCACACGCGTTCCTTCATGATAAAGTCTACTCCGGGTTCAACATTGCGGACGCTGTTGGGCGTCGGTACAGCGGCGGCTTCGGCTTTGCCGGTTGCGCGCCGGGCCGCCGCTTCCTCGGCCGACATAAGTAGACTAGTCTGCAGCCGGCGATCGTCCCAGTAGCTTTTAATTCGACCGTCCCCGACCGCCTCGATCCAAGCATCAACGAATTGTGTGAGCTCGGTCCGCGCCTGCGACACCTCCCCGCGGTCCACATCCTGAATGCGATCGATAATTTCTTCGACGAGCTTCATCACCTGGGCCCGGTCGGCGACCGCCGCCGATGCCACGGTCGGATTAATCAGGTGTCTTACCAGCGCCACCAGCGGCGCATGAAGAGCCTTGTCGCGCGCACGGGGTGCAAATGGTGTCACGCTCGACGGCTCGACGGATCGGTAGAGCGCCGCGTGACGGGACGCGAAAGTTTCAAAATGAGCGCGGTCACGGATCTTGTTATTGTTGAAGATCGTGACCACTAGTCCCGGTTCACGGCGACCGACGCGGCTCGTTGCCTGGATGTATTCGGCCATAAATTTAGGCTGGCCATTGACGAGCATAAGACCGAGACGCGGAATATCAACGCCGACGCTAAGCATGTTGCTGGCTAGCAGAACATCAACCGCTTCGGGATTGGAATGCGGCAGGTTGAGACGCTCGAGGATTAACGGGATTTCTGCGGATGCCTTGCGGCTCGTCAATTCCTCTGGGTTGCCAAGCTCACGGGGTGCTTCTCCTCTCCGAGACGCCAGCGCGTCGATCGTTACGCGGACGTCGTCCTCCATCAGAACCAGCGCTCCGCCCAATACCTTTAGCGAATTGAAATAAGCAACCAACGTTGCATAAGCGTCAAAGGCGGGATTGCCGTGTGCTGCGGGATCCATTTCAGCCTGAAGAAGCGAAGCAGATGCCGCTTGCAATGCAAACTTCTCCGATCGTCCCGCAGTAGTCAGACCGACGTAAAGGCGGCCGTCATCCTCACGCACCTTGGCAAAGCAGGAATTCGACCAATCGAGTGCGGGCGGTGGAAATTGGAACGCGCACCTATTGAAGACCCCACGCACCTGCTCGTCGGCACGCCGGATCGTCGCCGTCGAACCAACGATTTTCGGAGGCCCCTTCGGTGTGCTGCAGAGCCGGTCGACCGCAGCCTCATACAGGCCCGTGAGCGAGCCGAGCGGCCCACCGATCAAATGCAGCTCATCCTGTATGATTAAATCCGGCGGCTCGACCGCGCCGTTCGTACCGAAAAAGGCGCCGCTTTCGGCTTTGCGCACAATTTGCGCGAACTTGTCGACTGTACCAATCAAGAGCGAGGGAGGCTCGGCATAGAGGTCGTCATCGACAGTCATGACTGGGATGGCACCTTGCGGCCGCGCGGTACGGCAGCTCTCTGACGGACAACGGCAATTGATCCGCCGTTGCGCTTTGTCACTGCTCCATTCGAGTTCGCTCGCACAGACCGGGCAGCGCGTAAGCTGACGTGGGGTCGACGTCGCATCGTAATCGGAGAGGGCTTCCGCTGCATCGGAAAACCGGTTTGGAGTGCTATCGCCGCCGACCCAAAGGCCGATCGAAAAACGATTGGAGCCGAGGTCTTCGCCCGCAGTCAATCGTATTGTTTCACACGCAAGAACCAGCGCCGCCGCACGCTGAAATTGCTGAACCGTCAACGTGCGCAGCGTATAGCGCATTATGATATTGACCCCAGCTCCTCGCACACCGTGCTTGAAGCGTCGGTAGAAGAGCACGAAGGCAGAGATAAGCAAATAGGCCTCAGTCTTGCCGCCGCCCGTAGGGAACCAGATAAGGTCGAAAATGCCCCGATCGTCGTGCTCGCGATCAGCGGCCGATGGCAGACACATAAGCGCGAATGCCAGCTGGAATGGTCGCCACTCAAATTTGAACGCTCCCGCGTCGGTTTCTGTGGCCGCCTCCGGACGCTTCGCCGACCAAGCGGCCTGAACATACATCGCGCGATTGGCGAGACGGAAAGCGGTCAAGCCTTTTTCGTCCTTTCTTAAATAGACTATGCCTTTGCGTATCCGATTTGCGGCGGAACGACAGCGTTTAATATTCTCTCGGGCTTGCGGCTTCAATGTCTCAGGCAGCTCCGAAACTTCCGCTTCCCGCATATCGATCCAATCTTCATAGCCCTGAGCTAATGCCTCAATTGCCGAAAAAAGCGACTCATCGTCGGCAAGAGCAAGTTCAAGACCGTGCAGACGACCCAGCGCGGTTGCCCCAATCCGGTCCTGAAGCATAGCGTCACCAGATGCGTCCATGCCATGGACAACGGCTTTGGGCATCCAAGTGAGCAATAACTTTTCCGGTTCCGTTTCAGGGAACCAGGAAGCGGACGCTGTATGACCGACAGCATATTCGGCACAGTCGCGGTAGATAAGATCGGCCACCCGTTCATCTTCGTCGTTTCCGCGAAAAGATGTCCGCCTCGGCACGAAGCGGCAACCTTCCGAACATCGAAAATCAGCAGCGAACTGGAAGAACGAGGCTTCCTCGCTCTCTATTAGGCCTTGCACGATCAAAGGATCGGTCGGCACGTCTTCCAAAGAGGATCTGCGGGACAGTTCACGATAGACATTAACGAACTGGATCGTGACAGTCGCATACGCACCATCGCGGCGCACCCGACGATACATTCTAAGACCTACGGCGAGCTCAATATCGTCGCTGCCCGCGGCGGTAGAAATCGGAACATCGGGTATGGCATATCCCGAGCGAACCCATTCGAGCCGCGGTCGTCCCTTGCTCTTCCCCTCATCAGCGATCTTTTCTTCGGCGTTGTAACGCGCATAAGACAGATCAAGCAGCAGGACGGCATTCTCGTCCGTCACCAAAACGGAAAAAGACAGACCGCAGGCCGCGGGCTTAAAAGTGCGCAGCAGCGAAACCGCGTCGCGTTCTTCGTTCTCCGCTTCGCCGGCGCCATTTTCAGCAGCAATGCTCTCGTCTTCATCCTCGCTAATTTCCGACTGTTGCGGATGGAGGATTGCTGTAAGATACCGTGCTGATGGTCGCTCCTTCAGAACCTCGTCTTCACTGCCAGGACCGATCAAATCAGTTTTGAAACGCGTCAAAAGATGCGCGCGTGCCTTTGCCGCTTCACTCATACAAACACCAGCGGTAGGCCGCACAATTGAGGAACGAGCCAAAAACCGCTGGTACCACCAATCTGCTTAGCTCCGTTGAGACGTTCGTCGCCCGGAGCAGCGATCATGGTACCGAAACCCATGAGGAAGATGTTGCGAATTTGATCGTTCAGGCGCCTTCCGGACCCGTGATACTTCTTGGAGATTTCGTAAAGGTCATTGATCACACGCTTACTCAATGTTCCAAGTGGAATGCCCGTCTCGGTCTCGACACGCCATAGCCACGAGCCTCTTTCGAGCCGCGCATAGCAGCGAAATGGCAAGTCTTGCGCAGCGGCCGCATCAATTGATCGAGCCAAGTTGAGAGGCGAATAGGCATCGAAGTCGCCATCTAGGCCCAGCTGGAATTGGTACCCGTTTCTGTATTTAGGCATTTTGCGATAGCAGCGCCCGCTTTTGGTCATGCTTGCATACTTCATGGCGAACCCGCCTTGCACTGCCAAGCTAAGCTTGGCGCGCGTAGCGCCGACGAAGAGAACCCGCGCTTCTTCAGCCAAGTCTTCATCGTCAATCCCCGACTTTGCCCCCCAGTTGTCATTTATTTGCAAGACGACGTGGTCGGCCTCACGCCCCTTGGACGCATGGATTGTACCAAGGATAGGGCCTGAATGACCAAATTCCGGTGCCATAAATTCGTCAGGAGGCGCCCCGGCTAGCCTGCTGCGCAATTTGAAAAGGTCGACCCGCCCGCCGCGCATCGATGCATAGCGACAAAGCCGATCCCATCGCGCATCGGCCGAATTCCCTTCGATATCTTGGCCAAAAAGTAGCCGAGGAAACTGGTCCCGCGCTTCGGCCCATCGCTCCATGAACTCCGCTTGATCGAGTTCGCGCCCCTGCGTTTTGCGGAGAACCAAAGCGAGCCACGGCAACGCGAATCGTCCCATGCCCGACATTCGAAGCCGGTGGCGATGGCCGCTGTTTGCCATGAACGCCGAGGCCTGCACTACTTCCATCCGTTTACGGAACAAGACTAGCGCGTCGTCGTAGCCGTTGAGAGCATCGTGATCGAAGCCCTTTCCCTGGGAGACAGCCGCTGACCTGACAAGATCGGTTTTTGCGCGGAAGGAATCGGTGCCGACATCTGCGTTACCGAGGATGTCGAGCCGTAGGTCTTCGTAGAGTTTAAGCAGCGGGGCCTCGTCCGTGCGATAGATCTTTTTGAGCGACTGATGTTGCAGCTCGTCTCCGAGCAGGGACACTAGACCGTCGGTAAAGCGAAAGAGTTCTTCGCCACCGGCATAGTCGTAGATGGCCTGCGCCGGATCATGAAAGACGGTGATTCCGCAACCGTGAGGTAGAAGGTCAATCAGCTTTAAAAGGAACCTAGCTCGGTCGCCCGTAATGTCCTGTGCTTCGTCTACTATGAGATGTTCGAGATCGCCGAAGATCTCCTGGAAATCTTCTAAACGCTCGTCCATGAGCTCGGCGGCAGCATTGATGCCGGTCTCGAAACCGCCGAACAGCTTTTCGACCTCCTCCGGCGAAAACCCGTAGCGAATCTTCCACGCCTGCGAGTCGATAGTCGAAATCTTAACCGCGGTGACGTTGCTCGGGTCTTCGGCAAAGTCCCCGATGCGTCCCTTTAGCTCAGCGATGGCTGAGCGCGTGAAACTGACCAACCATACATTGCTATCGGCTACGCTCTCGTATTCGATGAGATGGGAGACTCGCGAGCAAGCAACTGCAGTTTTCCCCATGCCTGGTCCCGCCGAAACAAGCAGGCGTGCCGAGCGGTCGGCTTCGATAATCCGAAGCTGGTCCTCGTCCCATTTGATCGGCTTATTGAGGAAAGAGACGGTAACGCCCCAAGCCTGCTGCATAGCACGCAGCATGCGGATTTCTCGATCGTCGAGCTTCTCGTCGACCGAGGCGATCTCAAACAAAATCGAGGCAAGACGCTCGCGGTCGGCTGGATGTTCGACCTGCAGCAGCGTCGCGGTAAAGCTCTCCATCGGATCGTGCATAGCGGTGCGGAGCGCGTCATCGAGCAGCTCGAGCGGCACCGCAAACTCCTCGCACGCCTGACGCGCGATAGCGACCTCGTCGCTGTCCACCGTCCCATCCGCATGGATGAGGGCAGCAAGCAACATAGCTGCGTGCTCCGAAAGCACCCGTTCATCCGCTTTAGGCATCGCTTCAACCGCAACACTAGTTCCACTCATACTCGCCCGCATCTCCTCCACTGCGCACCCAAGCATTCTGCACCCATAAGTTGACGAAATCATCTATAAAATGTTTTTAGGCGATAAATCCTGCCTGTGGATTTCAAGAAACTTGAGAAGAAATGGACACCCACTTAGAAGACATCGCCGTGATCCTCATCTGGCAAAGCCAAACGGGGAGCCGCTAAGTGCTTGCGGCTTGATCCGTCAAGCCCGCCAATGATCCTTTTGGCAACATTTTGAAAAGTGGACTCGAAGGTAGACATGCAGTCAGGCGCCGAGCGGATCTTGGGTTTCATGTCCGATGTTGAATGACAGCTATCACCAGCGAGGCAATCCAAACCTGATGGTCCACTTTCGGCCGCAATTCAGCCGTTTGCAACAGGCAACAGCAAGTGTTTTGGCCATTCCATTAACTCGCTATCGCCCGGCTCGACTGATACTATGACGCGCTTTCAACATGGCTGCAGAGCGACATTGTTTCTTCCAGTTCCTCGACCCGCACCATCCAATCTCACCGCCACAATTCCGCCCCCAACTCCGGATCGAACAATCGTTCGTTTCTGGCGTTCGACTTTTCGCAGCCGGTCTTCGCACATCAATCAAACACGTCCAGATGAGCCATCAAGCCATCAAATCTTGAACTTTGGAAATTTCGCCATTTCGCGGAAGAGAACATGCGGTTTGTATCCGCCATACGCCTCACCATCGGTGGCGGGCACATGGCCTTGCATATAATCCCTCGCGCCCACGTCCATGTCTACGCCGCGGGCCTCGGTTTTGAACAAATGACGCCATGCATGGTTCGGATCAATTCTTGTGTCAGATACGCCGATTTTCCTGACCCAGGCGGCTATTCTCTCTCCGGCCTTTTTGTACTGAGGATTGCCGTCCGCGCCGCCACGACGAAGTGCAGGGTTGTAGAATAGTGGTCCGGCTTTTCTTGAATTGATGAACTGAATAAACCCTTGCTCAATCAAGTCCGGGTGGATCGCAACGAAGCGAGGATTTTTATCTTTGGTTGATCCAGCGTCAGGTGTAATCCAAATCAGCCAATGCCCATCATGAAGCTGCACATCTTGTTTGCGAAGCTGTGTTATCTCACCGACTCGTGCGCCGGTGTAGGCACACAACCAAGGGACCCATCGATATGCAGATTTCATCTGCATAGTGCAGCGCGACTTGGGAGGTGCCATAGCGGCATTCAGAATTGTCGAGGCCTCATTTGGAGTGAACCACTTTTCACGCGTTTTTATCTTATCGGGAACAGACACTATAATCCCTTCTACCGGATTTACAGAAATTCTCCTGTTGCCCTTTGCCCACTCACATACAGCTCTTAGCGCAGCCAAGTAGCCGTCTTTGACAGTGAGTGGGGATAGTCCTTTCGCCAAAAGTTGGTCTTTCCATCCAACAACCCAGTCGCCCGTCAAATCCCGGATGTCAGGAACTTCGACTGCTGCCTTTTTGATTTTTCCCTTCCAACTCTTGTAGGTGCTGGGCGCCGGGTCCCTTTCGTTCGCATAATCTTCAAACACCTGAAGCAACGAATATTTTCCCAAATCTTCACGCATTTCTTTTTTCACGACAGGATCGGCTTGTTTCGCGGTTAGGTCCAACTGTGGGAAACGCTCTGCGTCCGGATCAGGTCGGTAATCCCCCTCGGAGAGCCGAAGCAAATGCTCTCTTGCCTGCAATACCGCTTCAGCAACCGCTTCGCGGAGCCGCCCCATGCTTTCATCGTCAATCCGGTAGCCGTGGCGAGACAAATAGTCATTTATTGCCCTGTCGTTGCGCTTCAGCCTAAAGCTTTCCATGATCAACTCATGTGAAGACTCTGAGGTCGTGCGAAGGACTTTCACCCCTTTTTCAGGCCGCAGAAAGTAATGATCTATCATAAGAACACCTACGCCGATCATCGTGGGTATACGAGGATTTTCCTCGTGTTCGGTCACCACCGAACGATAGATTTCGCCGGCCATTGCCACGGCCTGTTTATGGGAAAGGGAAATCACCCCTTCCGACAATTGCCGCCAGCGCGCCTCGATTTCTGCGAGCATTTGCGCATGCACGATCTTGGCTTCGTGGGGATCGCGTGTCTTGAGGCTCTGCTTCTCTTCGCGTTTGCCGACAAGCTGGATCAAGTGCTGCGGAACGCGCTTTCGAAGTTGATAGATTCCAGTATCAGGATGACGTGTTGGACGTGACATTTTAAGGACCATGTGTGTACTGCCTTTGTGTACCAAAACAGCAGTTACAAATCCTTTAAACTCAACATGATGAGCGTTTTCAATGTCTTCCGAGGGTAATGGCGGAGAGGGTGGGATTCGAACCCACGGTGGAGTTGCCCCCACGCCGCATTTCGAGTGCGGTACTTTCGACCACTCAGCCACCTCTCCGCGTCTTTGGTCGGCGCAACATCAGTGCGCGGTCGCCTCCATAACCGGCGCGGCCCGCTTGCACAAGGGGTAAGTTTGCCTGTAGCCTCTCTTGCCGGGCCGAAACCGCCAATTTGGCTTGACTCACGGCACTGGCTCACGTATCTCGCGAACCGAATGCGGCGTGGGGCTTCCTGCGCCGTTGGCCTTTGGTTGAGAATTCCATGAAATTGGAACTCAGGCAGGCTTCACCCGGCCATCCGGCAAACGGACCGGCCGATCAGTTCCGACTGGCAAAAAGACGGCCCGCCGCAAGGTGAGAGCCGGACGAACACGAAAGGACAAAAGATGTTCGCAGTCATTAAAACCGGCGGTAAGCAGTACCGCGTCGCCGCCAATGACGTATTGACGATCGAAAAGCTTGAGGGCGCCGCTGGCGATACCGTCGAGTTCAACGAAATCCTGATGGTCGGCGAAGGCGCCGGCGCAACCGTGGGCGCTCCGCTTGTCGGAGGCGCCATGGTCGTTGCCGAAGTTGTCCAGCAGGGCCGCGCCCGCAAGGTTATCGCCTTCAAGAAGCGCCGCCGGCAGAACTCCAAGCGCATGCGCGGTCATCGTCAGCATCAGACGGTCGTCAAGATCATCGACATCCTGACCGGTGGCGCCAAGCCAACCAAGAAGGCTGCCGCGAAGAAGGAAGCCGCGCCAAAGGCTGAAGCCAAGTC
>Ga0209344_10005158_pt1 | contig 11426 bp, 10 predicted proteins | sample Cruoilmetagenom6_FD_187293 | JGI IMG/M metagenome (GOLD analysis project Ga0209344, IMG submission 187293) | Oil polluted marine microbial communities from Coal Oil Point, Santa Barbara, California, USA - Santa Barbara Oil Seep Sample 6 (SPAdes)... | ecosystem: Environmental > Aquatic > Marine...
GCAAAATATACTACATGGGGAGCTGCTTCACAGGTGGCTTCCCAGCTCAAATTTTGCTAACTATCCTGCCATGCCTTAAAAAACCTAAAAAAATGAGCGAAGCGAATTAAATGTGTATTTTAAAGAATATTATTACAAGAAAATAAATTTGATTTAGGCGACAACTTGCTTGACAAACACCGGTGCCTCCTGATTTACAGGGATATCTTTTTCAATGGGTATGGTTTGCATAAGCTGGGGAGTTTTTGAAAAAAACTGTTTCTGAAAAACCGGCATAAATTCTTTGTTCATTTCTGCAAACTCTTTTGTCATACAATGAGCCTGAAATTCATAGATACCTAAAACCCAGGGGATCATTTTGAAGATCATAACACCTCCTAAAGGTGCTCCCATTAACTGTCCTTTTTCCAGCATGTTATTAAGTAAATCTTCAAGACCTTCTATGGGACGGCCTGTGCGTTCTGCAATCTGTTCTGCTGTTTCAAATGTCAGTCTTAAATCACAAAACAGCTCTGCTTCTTCTGGTGTAAAAACCCATTTAAGCAAATTAATTTCAACATTGTTTTCTGTCTCAGGAAAGCCATTTGGAAGTGTGTCAAGGACTTTAGCCAGTTTTTTGTAAATTTCATCACTCATATTTTAAGCTCCTTTTTGTTTATTAATGGTTGCCTGTTTTATCCATTTGTACCAATCATTTAAACCATCACCGGATTTACATGAGATCTCAAAGATTTTTATATCAGGATTAAGTTTTAAAACGGAATCTTTGATAGTATTAATATTACAATCAACATATGGAAGAAGATCTGTTTTGTTTATTAAAAGAACTTTACTTTTTTGGAACATAAGAGGGTATTTTAAGGGTTTATCATCTCCTTCTGTAACCGACAGAATCATAACTTTTAAATCTTCTCCTACATTAAATTCAGCAGGACAGACCAGATTACCTACATTTTCCACAACAAGCAGGTCAAGCTTTTTTAAATCAAAAACATCTAATGCTTCATAGATCATATTTCCATCAAGATGGCATGCGCCTGCTGTATTAATTTGTATTACTTTAACACCTTTTTTGGCTATTCTTTCAGCATCAAAGCTACATTGAATATCTCCTTCTATAACACCTATCTCTATCTCGTCCTTTAAATGGGTAATTGTTTTTTCAAGCAGACTGGTTTTTCCTGCTCCAGGACCTGACATAAGATTTATAACAAAAATATTGTTTTTTAAAAAAAGTTTTTGGTTTTGTTCAGAAATACGTTCGTTTGCTTCTAAAATATTACGAATAACAGGTATTTTCAAAAGGCCTCCTTTTTTTTAAATAAAATAGTTTTTTATTCTTCACCTGTTTCTATGCTTTGAACACTTAACTCTTTTCCGGCTGTTATAACAGGATTTTTTTCTTTGCAGTAGATGCAGTGAAAAATTAATTTTTCTGATGTGAAATATTTTTTGCATTTAGTACATGTATAGCATATTGGTATTACTTCTATATTTAATATGGTTTTAGAAAATTTTGTATTTTCTGTTAATATTTTAAAACACATGGACAGATGAGCAGGCACAACTGCTGATAATTTCCCTGTAGTAATATTTATGGCCTGTATTTTGTCAACACCGTGACGAGACATTTCGTCCTCCACAATATTTACAATATTTTGAGCTATGGACATTTCATGCATTTAGAAGCCTGATATTTTAAATATATTTTTCTAATATAAACTAATGGCCATGAGGCCGACCTGGATTTTTTATCCTGATTTATCCACAACAAATCATGGAAGAGACGTATTAATTTTACATTTTTTCATATAAATTTATTAAAGATTATTATTGCAAAAGAATAAAGGCAATACTGTTTTTTGTAAAGAAAGAAAATTTTTATGATGGAGATGTGTTTTGTCAAAAAGATATTTCAGAAGTTTTTTTACAATTCATTGTTTTCCAAAAAGGAGTAATATCCTTATTATCTATTTTAATTTGACATAAAGCCATAAATACTATATTTTTTTAAAAGCAAGCTTTTATCTGTTATAAAATTTCAAATAACTTACATGATCGTGCGGTTACAAGAAAACATGAAAGACAATTATGGTCGTATTTAGAATTTAAAGAAGTCTTTCATATACAAAAAAATTCCTTCAGACATTAAAATACATTAAAAATTAAAAAAAATTTTAAGGCAGATTTATTAAACAGCTTAATAAATTTAAAGACCCTGGTTTTTCTAAACATCTACTGGAGGAGATTCGAAATATTTGTTTGCATAAAATCAGGTTGATGGAGGTATGTGGTACTCATACGGTATCTATTTTAAAAAATGGAATTAAAGGGCTTCTTTCTCAATCTGTTTCATTGATTTCCGGTCCTGGGTGTCCTGTATGTGTAACTCCAACATACCAAATAGATTCATTTATTACCCTTGCAAGGGAAAAAAAAGTTATTTTAACAATTTTTGGTGATCTTGCAAGAGTTCCTGGAACAAGTTCTTCCTTGGCCAAAGAATTAGCATGCGGTTTTGATATTCGTTATGTTTATTCTCCGGCAGATGCTATGGAAATTGCAAAAAAAAACCCCGGAAAAAAAGTGGTATTTGCAGGAGTGGGTTTTGAAACAACAGCTCCTTTGGTTGCAGCTACAATTCTTTTGGCTGAAAAAATGAATATTGATAATTATTATGTTTTTTCTGCTCATAAATTAATGCCCCCGGCTCTTTTTGCTTTGATGGGTATGGGAAAGGTAAAAACAGAAGGTTTTCTTCTTCCTGGACATGTTTCAGCTATTATCGGGGAACAGGCATATATCCCTTTTTTTAATAAATATAAGATTGCGTGTGTAATATCCGGGTTTGAGCCCGTGGATATTCTTTGTGGAGTATCTGCTTTGGCCAAACAGATTGAATCTGGCAGTACTATGCTTGAGAACAGATATAAAAGAGTTGTATCTTTTTCAGGAAACAAACGGGCACAGGAGGTAATGTATCGTGTTTTTGAAAAAACAGATACTGTCTGGCGTGGTCTTGGTATGATTCCTGACAGTGGACTTCATATAAAAAATGAATTTGCACACAGGGATGCTGCAAAAGTATTTTCACTGAAAATAGAAAAAGCTGAAAAGAGCAACAGATGTATATGTGGTGAGATTATTACAGGGATTAAAGTTCCGCTGGATTGTCCTCTCTATAAAACTGTCTGTACGCCTCTTAATCCTTTTGGGCCGTGTATGGTCGCAGGTGAAGGGACATGTGCTGCATATTTCAGATATTACAGCTGATATAAAAGATCCTTTAAGAACGAGAACAAAACTACTTGCTATTTCATCTATATATATTTTGTGAATATAAAAGGGAGTTTGTATGGGAAAAGATAAAATATCCGGTGATTTAGGTGGAGGCGGACAACTCTCTTATGATTTTGTAAAAGAAATTATCCTTCCTGCATTTAATAATCCTTATTTAGATAGATTGGATGACGGAGCTGTTTTTGATATAAATGGAGTGCGGCTTGCTTTTTCAACAGATACTTTTGTGGCTGATCCGATTTTTTTCCCTGGTGGAAGCATAGGGGATCTTGCTGTTAATGGTACGGTAAATGATATCTCCATGTGTGGTGCAAAACCTCTGTATATAAGTGCTGGTTTAATTATAGAAGAAGGCTTTCCTGAAAATGATCTTAAAATAATATTAAAGGATATGGCTGAATCTGCTGACATGGCAAATGTTAAAATTGTTACAGGTGATACAAAGGTTGTTCCCAAAGGTGCTGTTGATAAAATTTTTATAAACAGCTCGGGAATAGGTATTGTATCTGAAAATATAACTGTTTCATGCAGTAATGCGAAGCCAGGCGATAAAATTATATTAAGCGGGACAATAGGGGATCACGGTATTGCCATGCTGACCCAAAGAGAAGCAATGGCATTTGAAACAGAAATTAAAAGTGATACAGCTTCTTTGTGCAGTATGGTTGAAAATATTTTATCTTTTGGCAGAGATATTCATGTGCTAAGAGATCCTACGAGGGGTGGAGTAGGAACAGTTTTAAACGAGATAGCTCTGATGTCCGGGGCTGGAATATTTTTCTATGAAGAAAAGATTCCAGTAAAAAAGGAGGTGGCTGGTATTTGTGAAATACTTGGGCTTGATCCTTTATATATTGCAAATGAGGGAAAATTAATTGCAGTGGCAGCACCTGCTGCTGCTTTAGATATTTTAAAATCAATAAGAAATGATCCTTTAGGGTGTGATGCTGCTATAATAGGAGAGGTTGTATCTGATTTTTCCGGACAGGTAATTATGGAAACAGGAATTGGGGGAAAAAGAATAGTTGATATGTTGAAAGGAGAGCAGCTTCCAAGAATTTGTTAAATACATTAAAATATATAAAATAGTAAGAGGTAAGAATGAAACTTAATTTAAAATTGACTCTGGCTATTCTTGTCGGGCTTATTTTAGTACTTTCCCTTGCACAGTTAATACAACACAAAAATATGACTGGAATAATTTCAGAAATTTCTGCTTCCAGTATTAAACTTTTAAAGGAGCGTGAGACTGAAAATGCTCTTAATATATTCCATTCGGTTGATCGTGCTGTTGCAGGATCACTTGAAAGAGGTGAAATGGAAAAGTTTGCAAAACTTATAAAAGCCCAAAAAAAGGTAAAAGGACTCCTTGAGTTTTCTCTTTTTGATATAAACGGGACAGCTACTCACTCTTCTGATTCTTTATTTATAGGAAACAAACTGGAAGAAGGTATAAAGGAAAAACTTTTTTCCAGTCATGAAATGGTTATAAAGCATACTGATGAAGCCATGAAAATATATAAACCACAACCTGTTACAAAAGATTGTGTCAGATGTCATATAAGTTGGGAGGAAGGTAATACAGGCGGTGTAACATATTTCAGATTTTCAAACAAAGCTCTAAAAACAGCTAACTTAAACTCTTACAATGTTATGTCAAAACTTAAAAAAATATCTTTGAGAAATTCATTGATTTCACTTGTTACAATAATAGCAATATGTGTTATTTTAATGACTTATTTTGTAAAAAAGTTTGTAGGTATTCCATTGGGGCAATTTGTCGGGTTTCTCAGGCTTTTTGAAAAAGATGAAGGGGATCTTACGAGACGTATACCTGTTAAGACCAGAGATGAAATAGGTGAACTGGCAAAGACATTTAATCTTTTTGTGGAAAAAATCAAAAAAATGGTAAAAAACATTGCTGCTAATATTAAAACACTTGGTAATTCAGCATCGTCTCTTTCTTTAATTTCAGGCCAGATGTCTTTGTCTGCGGAACAGACTTCCAACAAGGCGAAAACTGTAGCTTTTGCAGCCCAAAAAATGGACTCTAACCTAAATTCGGTAGCAGCAGCAGCTATGCAGGTATCCACCAGTGTTAGTACGGTGACTATATCTGTAGAACAGATGAACACAGTTATTAATGAGATTGCAAAAAATACTGAAAAAGCAAGTGTTGTAAGCAAGGAGGCTGTTTACAAAGCAAAGAGTGCATCAGGCAGAGTGGACGAACTTGGCAAAATTACTATTGAAATAGGAAATGTTACTGAAATCATTGTTGAGATTTCTGAACAGATAAAGCTTTTGGCTTTAAATGCAACCATCGAAGCTGCAAGGGCAGGTGAGGCAGGTAAAGGGTTTGCTGTTGTGGCAAACGAGATTAAAGAACTTGCGAGACAAACAGCAGCAGCAACTGAACAAATCAAGGTAAAAATAAAGGGAGTACAGGATTCAACAAGAGTTACGGTAACGGAAGTAGAAGAAATTTCAAATGTAATAAAGAATGTAAATGAAATTGTATCTCTTATATCGGTGGCAATGGATGAGCAATTATTAACCACCAGGGAAATTGCAGAAAACGCATCCCATGCATCAGATGGTATCAGGGATGTTAGCGAAAATATAACACAAAGTTCGGAATTTGCAAATGCAGTAGCAAGGGATATTTCAGAAGTAGACAAGGCAGCAGAAGAGATGACAACCAGTTCTCTGCAGGTGGACAGGAGTGCTGGAGAATTGACAGATTTAACCGGACAGATTAAAGAGATGTTGACAAAATTCAAGGTGTAACCTGCATATAACTTATCAGGGCTTTTGATTTATTTAACCTTTGTACTGTATATTCAATATTTGTTTTTGCAAAAGGAGATATTGCTTATGAAACAATTTACAAGAAGGGATTTCATAAAAATTGGTTTGAAAGTCACAGCTATTACCGGAATTTCAATGTCTGCTTTTCCCAAAGTTATAAGTGCTTTGGAACAGCTTGCAGGAGGGAATGCTCCTGTTTTATGGATTCAGGGCCAAAGCTGTTCTGGCTGTTCTATATCTTTGCTTAATTCTGAATCTCCCGGGCCGGCGGAAATACTGACAAGTTACATCTCTTTGCTGTTTCATCAAAATCTTTCAACAGCAACAGGTGAAACCTCTATGGATATAGTTTCAAGGACCATAAAAAGCAGTAACTTTTTATTGGTGGTAGAGGGTAGTATTCCAGCAGGAATGCCTGAAGCATGTGTTCTTGGAGGAGAGAATATAACAGATTTGATTAAAAGAGCAGCTAAAAGTGCAAAAGCTGTTATTGCTGCTGGTACCTGTTCTGCTTTTGGTGGAATTCCTGCAGCAGAAAACAATCCTACCGGGGCTGTTAGTGTTTCAGAATTTTTAAAAAAAGAAGGTGTTGCAACTCCTGTTATAAATCTGCCGGGCTGTCCCAGTCATCCTGACTGGATAGTAGGAACACTTGTTCATGTTTTGAAATTTGGATTTCCTTCAATGGATAAGCTGGGCAGACCAAAAATGTTTTATGGAAAACTCGTTCATGACCAATGCCACCGCTATCCTGATTATGAAAGGGAGAAATTCGCAAAAACTTTTTCTGATCAGGGATGTTTATTTAAACTTGGCTGTTTAGGTCCTGTTACATATGGAGATTGTACAACCAGATTTTGGAATTCAGGAACATCCGAATGTATAAAATCAGGAGCACCGTGTATTGGATGTGCTTCGGAAAATTTTGCAAAAGATCTGTCTTTTCCATTTTATACAAAAGACCGTATATAGTGTCTAAAGCAGCAAAGCCGCAGTTTTAGGTTTTTCAGTCAATGAACTTCTTGTTTTTTATGGAATGATTTCAGGACTAAGGTGCTAAATGAAAAGCAGGGTTTTTGTTTGGGTATTAAATAAAATGATAAGGAGAAGGAGTAATGAAACTTAATTTGAAATTGACTCTGGCTCTTCTTGCCGGGCTTATTTTAGTACTTTCTCTCGCACAGTTAATACAACACAAAAATATGACTGGAATAATTTCAGAGATTTCTGCTTCTAACATGAAACTTTTAAAGGAGCGTGAGACTGAAAATGCTCTTAATATATTCCATTCAGTTGATCGTGCTGTTGCAGGATCACTTGAAAGAGGAGAAATGGAAAAGTTTGCAAAACTTATAAAAGCCCAAAAAAAGGTAAAAGGACTCCTTGAGTTTTCTCTTTTTGATATAAACGGGACAGCTACTTACTCTTCTGATTCTTCATTTGTAGGAAATAAACTGGCAGAAGGTATAAAAGGAAAACTTTTTTCCAGTCATGAAATGGTTATAAAGCATACTGATGAAGCCATGGAAATATATAAACCACAATCTGTTACAAAAGATTGTGTAAGATGTCATGTGAGTTGGGAGGAAGGTGGTACAGGAGGTGTAACATATTTCAGATTTTCAAACAAAGCTCTAAAAACAGCTAACTTAAACTCTTACAATGTTATGTCAAAACTAAAAAAAATATCTTTGAGAAATTCTTTGATTTCACTTGTTACAATAGTACTACTTTGTGTTATTTTAATGGCTTATTTTGTAAAAAAGTTTGTGGGTATTCCACTGGGTCAATTTGTAGGGTTTCTCAGGCTTTTTGAAAAAGATGAAGGGGATCTTACAAGACGTATACCTGTTAAAACCAAAGATGAAATAGGTGAGGTGGCAGGTCTTTTTAATGCATTTATAGAAAAACTTAATACTGTTATTTTTAAAGTGCAGAATGTTGTTATGCAGGTACAGGGAAAATTTCAGCAGCAGGCTGAATCGGTGAATGAGGCAACATCATCTGTTAATAAAATATCATCTGTAACCGGGCATAATTTAAAAAGTGTTGATAAAGCTAATACTTTGATTCAAAAAATATCAAAAGAATTTTTTATGGCAGGTGAAGCCATGAAGCTTGTTATAGATGCTATAGAGGAACTTGCAGATAAAAGTGACCAGACAGTTCAGGTTGTCAAAAGTATAGATGAAATAGCATTTCAAACAAATCTTCTCTCTCTTAATGCTGCTGTTGAAGCTGCAAGGGCAGGTGAGGCAGGAGCAGGTTTTGCAGTTGTAGCCGGAGAAGTGGGGAGTCTTGCAAAGAGATCTGCTGCTGCGGCAAAGAATACTTCAGAGCTTATTGAAGCAACCATGCAAAAAACTCATCGCAGCAAAGAGGATGTGGAAAAAACAAAAATTGCTTTTGAAAAGGTTGAAGCAAGGCTTGCTAAGGTATCGTTTCTTATGGGTGATGTGGCATCTTCTTCATCGCAGCAGTTTCAGAGTATAGAAGCTGTGAACAAGCTCCTGAAAAATATGGATAAGGCAAGTATGGAAAATGGTGTTCAATTTAAAGAACTTATAAAAATTGTTTCTATGTTTAAGACACATAATTAAAAAGAGGCGTTTTCATGGCTAAAATAATAAAAATAGATCCTGTAACAAGAATAGAGGGACATTTTGCAATTCGGGTAGAAGTTGAATCAAATTTGATTGTAAATGCATACAGTTCAGGTGAGATGTTTAGAGGCTTTGAGACAATTTTAAAAGGAAGAGATCCTTTAGATGCTCAACAGATTACCCAGCGGATTTGTGGGGTATGTCCTGTGTCACACGGAATAGCATCTATTTTGGCTCAGGATCAGGCATATGGAATTAAACCTTCAAATAATGGACGAATTTTGAGAAATATGATTCTCGGTGCTAATTATATTCAGTCTCATATACTCCATTTTTACCATCTTGCAGCTTTGGATTTTGTTGATATAGCAGCAATATTAAGTTATAATGGCAGGAATCCTGTTTTGAATAACCTGAAAGGATGGGTAGCATCTGAAGTTTCATCAAAAGCAGTTTTTCCGGCAGCCCCTTTTTTACCAAGGTACAAAGGTGAATACTTAACAGATAATGAGCTTAATTTTACTGCAATCAGAAATTATATAGAAGCTCTTGAAATACGTGCTAAAGCTCAAAAGGCAGGGGCAGTATTTGCAGGAAAGCTCCCCCATGCTGCATCTCTTTTTCCAGGCGGAGTAAGTGAAAAAGTAACCGTAGATAAAATTGTTGCATATAAATCGCTTATGAAAGAATTAAAATCTTTTATAGATAATGGATATCTTAATGATGTGGTTAACGTTGCAAAGGCTTTTCCTGATTATTTCAAACTTGGAAAAGGGTGTGGTAATTTTCTTGCTTATGGTGCTTTTAATGAATCAAATGATAATTCGAACCTTTTATTTCCATCTGGAGTAATAATAAATGGTACAATAGACAGCTTTGATCCATTAAAAATTACTGAAGACACTGACTATTCTCTATATTCATCTGGTTCAGGAATACATCCGGCAAGTAGTGAAACTACTCCGGCACCCCATAAAAGCGGTGCATATTCATGGATCAAAGCTCCAAGGTATAATGGCTTTGTTATGGAAGTAGGATCACTATCCAGGGTAATGGTTTCTTATATTAAAGGCAGGGATTTAAAATTGAAAAAACTGGTTGATGGTCTCTTGTCAGTGCTTGATAAAAAACCGGAAGATCTTGTATCTGTTATGGGAAGGCATGCAGCAAGAGCAATAGAGACCAAGATCGTTGCAGAGAGATGTTTGCAGTGGGTAGATGAGCTTGTGCCGGGAGAACCATCATGTACAGATTTTAAAATACCTGAAACAGGAACAGGAGTTGGTTTAACCGAAGCACCAAGAGGAGCCTTAGGGCACTGGCTTAGCATAAAAAACAAAAAAATAGAAAAATACCAGTGTGTAGTGCCTACAACCTGGAACTGTTCTCCAAGAGATGATATGAAAAAACCAGGAGCAGTGGAACAGGCACTTTTAGGAGCTTATATAAAAGATGATAAAAATCCTCTTGAAGCTGCAAGAATTGTCAGGTCTTTTGATCCGTGCATAGCCTGTGCAGTACATTAAACTGATCTGCTTTAAATCTTTTTTGCTTATTGATGAATTTTATATGAAACTCCGCTCAACAGACCGTAATCATGAGAGTTTCAATTTTCGTTGCGGCAGATAAATTTGCCATGTATGTTACTAAAAAACTGGTGCAAATATGTGTATAGCAGTTCCTTCTAAGATAGTTGAAATCATTGACTCTGACACAGGTATTATTGATGCAGGGGGAGTAAAAAAAAAGATAAACCTTACTCTTCTTGAAAAACCTTATAAAGGAGAGTATGTTATTATCCATGCTGGTTTTGCCATAGCACAAATAGATATAAAAGAGGCAGAAAAAACGCTGGAATTTATTCAGCAGGCCGCAAATAAACTATAAATTTTAACAGACCTGACAAATTTTTGCTATGGGGGAAATTGTATCAAAAAAACTTGTCATAAAAGGCATGGTTCAGGGAGTTGGTTTCAGACCCTTTATTTTTAACCTTGCAAACAGTTTTTCTTTAAAAGGCAGTGTGTTAAATACTTCTTTTGGAGTATCAATTCATATTGAAGGAAGAGTCGGTGATGTTGAATCTTTTTGTAATTTAATACCTGTAAAATGCCCATCAATTGCATTTATCACAGATATCTCCATCCAAAATGTTTTACCCGAAAAATTCAAAAAATTTTCAATATTAGTCAGCAGTACAAAAAGTAACAATACAGGGCTGGTTTTACCTGATATTTCTGTATGCGATAGATGTGTCCTTGAAATGTTTAATCCTCTAAACAGACGATACCAGTATCCTTTTATAAACTGTACAGAGTGCGGGCCAAGATATTCTATTATAGAAGATATCCCCTATGACAGAAAAAAAACTTCAATGAAACAGTTTGAAATGTGTGATGCCTGTACGTCTGAATATACAGATTATAGAAACAGGAGATTCCATGCTCAGCCCAATGCCTGCAAAAATTGCGGGCCCGGTATTTTTCTTTTGGACAGGAATAAAAATTTTATTAAAACAAAAGACCCGGCAGGTAAAACAGCAGAATTGCTTAAAAAAGGATATATTGTTGCTATAAAAGGAGTAGGAGGGTTTCATTTATCTGTTGATGCTGAAAATGATCATGCTGTAAAACTTTTAAGAAAAAGAAAAAAAAGACCAGAAAAACCTTTTGCTTTAATGTCATATTCCATTAGTCATATCAGACAATTTGC
>Ga0209344_10005159_pt1 | contig 11424 bp, 13 predicted proteins | sample Cruoilmetagenom6_FD_187293 | JGI IMG/M metagenome (GOLD analysis project Ga0209344, IMG submission 187293) | Oil polluted marine microbial communities from Coal Oil Point, Santa Barbara, California, USA - Santa Barbara Oil Seep Sample 6 (SPAdes)... | ecosystem: Environmental > Aquatic > Marine...
CGCATGGAGCGTGGCAACCTGCGCTGCGACGCCAACATTTCGCTGAGCCCGCGTGGTTCGGGCAAGTTGGGTACGCGCACCGAAACGAAGAACGTGAACTCGATGCGCAGCGTTGAGCGTGCGGTTCGTTATGAGATTCAGCGCCAGGCGGCCATTCTTCAGAAGGGTGGCACGATCACTCAGGAGACCCGTCACTGGCACGAAGACACCGGTGTCACGAGCGCTGGTCGCCCCAAGAGCGACGCCGATGACTACCGTTACTTCCCCGAGCCCGACCTGCTTCCTGTCGAGCCTTCGGCTGAGCTGATTGCCGAATTGCGTGCGGCTCTTCCGGAGCCTCCCGCGCAGCGCCGTAAGCGTCTGCAGGCGGCATGGGGCTTCACTGACCTTGAATTCCGTGACGTGAACAATGCTGGACTCTTCGACGAGATCGAAGCCACTGTTGAGGCTGGCACGACGGCCGCTCAGGCTCGTAAGTGGTGGACGGGCGAGATCGCTCGGCTGGCCAACATTAAGGGTGCTGATGCTAGTTCGATGGTTAGTCCCGCGGATGTCGCGGCGCTTGTCGCGCTCATCAATGATGGGGTTCTCAACGACAGTCTGGCCCGCCAGGTTCTCGAGGGTGTTATCGCCGGCGAGGGAACTCCCGCCGAGGTTGTCGAGAGCCGCGGGCTCAAGCTCGTCTCTGATGACGGCCCGCTGATTGCTGCTATCGATGAGGCTCTTGCTGCCCAGCCCGATGTTCTGGCGAAGATTCGCGAGGGCAAGGTGCAGGCTGCTGGTGCTGTTATCGGTGCCGTGATGAAGGCGATGAAGGGTCAGGCCGACGCGGCGCGCGTTCGTGAACTGGTCTTGGAGCGCGCCGCCGCCGAGTAGGGCGACGGACTTGGCGTGGGCTTGGCGTGGCTCGAACGTCAGTTGTAGGCAGTACCGTTGTGATCATGTCTGATACTGCCGCGCTTGTCGTCGAGATTCATGTTCCTCTTACCGCTGATACCGACGTTGCTGAGGGCGAAAGCAAATTCCCCTGGATCGACACTCTCGTGGAGTTCACGAACGAGCTCGATGAGGGCGGCGATGTATTCGTCGTTGAAGAGGGCGATGTCTTCAACGATGCCTACGTGATTGTTATCACCGGCGCTGAGGAAGCCGTGCTGACGGGGGTGGCAACTCGAGTTGCTAACCTTCCCGGCATCCCTACCGGTGTTTTCGCTGTATTGACGGATGCCGATGCTGACGAACTCGGTCAGGGCACCGTCGTTGAGATCGCCTAGCGGTTCGCTGCCGCCGCATGACAGCCCGCCTACTAAGTAGTCAAATTTGTTTGATTTGAGGGGTGCCGAGCGTAGACTGGCACTGCACCGCAGCCGCCAGCTCACCGTGTGACACAGTCACCGCCCTGACGAGGGGCGTTTAGCCCCGTCTGCAGTAGCTTCGACCTACTGAAGAGCCACAACACCATGACACGCAATATTCCGGTGGATGCACCGTCAAGCCCCGCAGCCCGCCCTTCGTCTATCTTCGGTCCGGAATTGCTGTGGACTACCATCGGGGCTTTCGCGCTGATCTTCTTGGGAGCGTTCGAGACGCTCGCTGTCACGACGATAATGCCCACGATCAGCCGCGACCTTGATGGCGCCTCGCTCTATTCCGTAGCCTTCTCCAGCACGCTTGCCGCCAGCGTTATCGGCATGGTGGTGTCTGGGCGGTGGGCAGATCGCACCGGTCCCGCGCGCCCACTAGTCTCCGCGATGGTCATCTTCATGATTGGACTGTTGGTCGCGGGCTTTGCCGGAACGATGGGCATCTTTGTCGCGGGACGATTCCTCCAAGGACTCGGGTCCGGCGCGCTCATTGTCTCGCTCTACGTTGTAGTCGCCCGGCTCTACCCTGCGGTCCTGCATCCGAAGATTTTTGGTTTGTTTGCCTCCGCGTGGGTGCTGCCTTCGTTGATTGGCCCTCCAGTGGCAGGCGTGATTGCGGAACAAATCAGCTGGCACTGGGTATTCTTCGGCGTCGTCATTCTCGTCGTAGCGGCCGCTGCCGCGATTCTTCCCGCTGTGCGCCTATTGCTTAAGCAGCCCGTCTCGGCAGGCGAAAAATCGTCTGGGTTGTGGATCGTGGTGCGGGCCATCGTGGTCGCGGCAGCAATTGTGGGGATCAGTCTGGGAGGCGAACGTGACGGGGCGTTGGCGTGGCCGCTGGCAATCGCCGCTCTCGTGATCAGCATTGTGGCAATTCGCCCGTTGCTGCCCTCTGGGGCGCTGCGTTTGAGCCGTGGTTTGCCGACGACAATAGTGCTGCGAGGTGTGTTCGCTGCGGCATTCTTCTCAACCGAGGTATACCTCCCGTATCTTCTCAACGAGCGCTATGGGCTGCCGCCGTGGGCGGCCGGCCTCATCTTGACGATTGGCGCGGTGTCGTGGGCGACCGGCTCAGCCCTTCAAGGCAGATTCCCTGATGCCATCGCCCACTCCACCGTCGTCACGTGGGGAGCATTCCTCTTGAGCATTGGCATTGTGACGCAACTGATGACTGCATTCTGGATGCTTCCGCTCTGGGCCGCCGGCGTCGGTTGGCTCGTCGCCGGGGCCGGAATGGGCGTCACTTACCCGCGCCTCTCCACGCTCGTGCTCAGCGGGTCAAGCACGGCCAACCAAGGGTTCAACAGTGCGGCGCTCTCCATTTCGGACGCTGCGGGAGGTGCCGTCGCAATCGCATTTGGCGGCCTTGTATTTTCGGCGGCAGGAGGCCTCGCCGACGGTGCCGGATTCGTCGCCGCACTAGCGCTTGCAGCGGTGTGCGCGATTGCCGCGGTTCCCATCGCGGCTCGAGTGCGCAATCGAGCCTCGCGGCAAGACATCCCGGTGGTTTGAGTCGCTTCGTTGAGCTTTGTGTCGCCTCGTGACTTCGACTGTTAAGCAGTGTGTCGGGCTGTTACGGAGTCGTGGTGCAGTCTTTGCGCCACGGGGTTAGCGTCATCGCATGACACTCCTCACGAACCACAATGCTTCTTCTGATCTCGCGGCCGAACGGGCTCGACGCTTGACCGCCGCGGGGCAGGCATGGCACTCGCGCGTTGAGAAAAAGCCCCACACCGCCCAGCTGACCTATGCCGTGTCGGGCAAGGCGGAAGGCGCTGTCGGCACGGTGGTGAAAGCCGGAAAGCACGTGTTCCATATCGATGAGCCAGAGGGGCTTGCCGGCGATGACATTGCGGCGAGTCCGGTAGAGGTCGCTCTCGGTGCGCTCATTGCGTGCCAGGTTGTTGTCTTTCGGCTCTATGCGCAGGCGCTTGACATCAAGCTCGACGAGATTTCCATCGCTGCCGAGGGCGATCTCGATGTGCGCGGACTCTTTGCTATCGATGAAGGAGTGCGAAACGGATTCAGCGCAGTGCGCCTCATTGCGACGCTCTCGGGCCCCGAAACCCAAGAACGCTATGACGAACTTCGTGACGTGGTTGATGCACATTGCCCTGTTCTTGACCTCTTCGCTAACCCGACGCCGATCACGACCCAGGTCGTCGCAGGGTAGGTCGCGCTCCGGCGTGCCCGACAGCTTCGCAGTCTAAGAAATTTGCCGAGAAGCTGAGCAAGCTCGGCGTCGACACGACGACGGTCTTCTACCCAGAGGATCATCCTGAGCAGTTGCCGCACGAATACCAGTTCCATCTCGACTTCAGCGATGCTCGTTCTGCATTCAACTCGACGGTCACTTTTCTGAAGTCCCTCGAGGAGTAGAACCGGCGCGCTTAGCGCAGCTACGCTCGACGGATGAAGCCGTCATTCGATTTCACCTCCGAGCTCACGCCGTGGGAAGCAAAGCCCAACGTCTTCTTTCTGCACGTGCCAGCGGATATCGGGGCTGCGATCAGAGATGTTCCGACGCCGCCGCGAGGCTTCGGATCGGTCGCCGTTGAAGCGACGGTGGGCTCGTCGACATGGAACACCTCCATTTTTCCGAACAGCAACGATGAGGGTTTCGTATTACCCGTCAAAGTTGCTGTACGGCGCGCTGAGGACATCGAGCCGGGCGATCGAGTCAGCGCCACCGTCCAGCTCGTCTGAGCCGCTCTAGGCTGGCCAGACGCCAATGATGATGGCCATGACGACGATCGTCACGAACTCATGGCTGATGTTGAGCACGGTGAGCCCGTTGGGGCGGCCGTCAAACTGGTCGTGGGTGATGAAGCGTGCCGCCGTGAATCCGGCCCAGAGAATTACCCCCGTCACGAGAGCATTCACGAAGAAGCTGCCGCCGTAGAAATCGAACGAGATGAACGCGGCGCCCGCCAAGACCCAGGCCGTGATGAAACTGACGACGACGGTGACGAGGATGGGCCGCACCGCATCCTTGACTTCGCCCGTCGGCGTGATATTTGCCGCCTTCATCCAATAGGCGCCGAAGACTTTCGGCGTGTACCAGATGGTGCCAACGATCATGCTCGAGAGCGTGGCGAGAATAACGGCAATGTAGTTGATTTCAGGAATCATGCGAGCCTCCAGTTGATGAGAGTGCCCGAATACTACTCCTTCAGAACCTAACCGGTAATGCCCTCTTCGAATCGCTGGATTGGGTCGTACCACCCCTGCTCAAGAACGAAGCTCTGGAACTGTTTGTCGAGTCCGAAGATGACGGCAATGCCAACCAGAATCAACAGAATGCCGATGATGCGCTTGAACAGGCCGCTGGGGTTGGCGAGCCAGCCAAGTTTGCGTGCGAAGGCCTGACCGAGAAAAGCAATGAGCAAGAGCGCAACTGCCAGCCCCACAGCGTAGATCACGATGTACAAGAGCCCCTCGGCAAACGACACCGGAAGCACGGTAGCCAGAATAAGTGCGTAAGTGGGGGAGCAACTGCTAAAGGTGGGGCCGAGAGCGGCGCCGAGCATCACGTCGCCAGCGAGGCCGCCACGGGAATATGAGCGGTTCATCACGGCATTCGCGCGGTTCTGGATGCCGGTCGCGATCATGAACCGCTCCCAGAGTGTCGGGAAGATCAGGGTGAGCCCGAAAAGCAACAAAATCCCGCCGGCAATCACTTGCCACACCAACTGAGGAACACCGAGGAGAGCGGTCGTTGCTTTGAGTAGGAGCGTGAAGATGATGACCGAGACTGCGAGGCTCGTTGCAATGACGATGGGGCGGAACCACTGCCGCTCAGCGACCGCCTGATCGCTACTCGTGCGGGCGATTGAGCCGCCCACGATCACCGGCAACAGCGGAAGCACGCAGGGTGCGGCCACCGTCAGAACTCCCGCAACGAACGAGAGCAACATGAGACTCAACATGAGGCTTAGAGGAGAGCGTCGAGTACAGGCTTCAACTGCGGGTCAGAATAGGCCACGAAGTTTTCCTGCAGCTTCTTTCCTGTTGAATCCACTTCAACGAACGTTGTCTGCTGAGTCACTCCGTACTCGGCTCGCAAGTCTTGATTCGAGTCGTAGTCGACCTTGACGATAGTGACGCCGCTCGGAACGCCCTGCGACTCGATGTCGTTATCAATCGAAACGCACTGGGGGCACCACGAGGCGTGGAAGAAGAGCAGTACACGGCCATCGGCGTTGGCCACGGCGTCCTCGCTGTAGTCGACGTAACTACCGCCGCCATCGTTAGATGCCGTATCTGCTCCATCGGCTGATCCGTCGGAAGTCTCGGCAGCACTTTCAGAGGAGTTATTTTCAGTGGAGGCAGTGTTGCCATCTTGCGACGACAGAATCGACATCGTCGCGATTGCGACGCCGATGAATACAACGAGTACGAGGACAACCGTCAGGATTCGCTTGTTCATGCCATTAAGTAACGCATGAGCGCTGCCGGTTCATTCCATCTCGGCAGAATTCTCTGGCTATACCCAGACTTCCGCTTTATGGGTAAAGAGCTTGAGGTCACCGAAGGTAAGCGCACCCGTGAAGCGAGCGCGGGTGTACGGCAGGAGAACCATCAGAGCCGCTCCAGCACGGTGTTCAATGCGGACCTCGATCGCGTCAGTCTTCTGAGACACAATTCGAGTGTTCGACACGATCGCGCTGCAGCGAGAGATATTGGCCATCTGGCGCAATTGCGACACCGTCTGGTTGATGAGCGACTGAGCATCCGGATGCTTCTTGCGGAGTTCTTCATCGGCCGTCATCTCAAGAACGCGACCGCTACCGTCCGTCATGAGGGCAAAGGTCATGAACTCACTGGCGTGGCCGAGGTTCGTCCTCGCGACGTGAAGCGCGGAATCGAGAATGCGGTCGACGTCTGACTGCTCGTCAGCGCTGAGCGCGTCCCTCCAGGATTGCATATCCAAACCGTAGCGACTGGAATGCCTCCTTGTCCCGCGAACGACGCAAATCACCCGCGTTTTGGTGTCAAAAGTGGCCGCTCAACCGTGGTCAGAGCGCTGGATGCCTCGACGGCGTCGAGAAGGCTGCGCTAACGTCAAAGAATGCAGAAAGCTCAGCTCAGCAATGCACAGCGCGGCCACTCCCTTATTGCGGGCGCGACAGCGAACATCCTCTTCAGCACGGGATGGTTTCTGCTCGGCTTCGTGCTCTTAGGCGGTGGCATCGCGCTTGTCGTCGGTGGAACGGCCAAGCGTGCCAGCGGACTTTTTGAACAGATCCCTCAACTCAACGACTTAATTGCCAGGTCAGGCGACATTGTGGGCTTTGCCATCGTCGCCATCGGCATTCTGTCACTCGTCTTCATCGCGCTTGCCGCTGTCGTGAGTGGCTTCGTTCTGAAGCGCGGGCGTGTGCGCAAACCCTGGGCGGTGACGTTCCAGTCGCTCGGCATCGTTGCACTTCTCGACATCCCCTTGTTTCTCGGTTTCTTCGCGGTGGCAGCGGCATTTTCGGATTCAGCTACCAGCATTATCTTGGTCATCGAGCCCCTCATCCGGCTTATCGGTTCTGCGCTCGTCGGGGCTCTCGTGTGGTGGCTTGTCGCGTGGATGCGCCGCGGCTCTGCGTCGAAATTTGCGGGTGTGACAGCGACAGCGTCATCGATCGCAGTGGAAGCGCCCGCTCAACTCGACACCCCAACTGAGACAGAAACAGATGACCAGCCGCGTTGACACCCTGATCATTCTCGGAGCTGGGGGAGACCTCACGTCGCGATTGCTGCTCCCGGGATTAGCGTCATATCTTGCCAGCGATGACGCCCATGCGGTTTCGCTCATCGGCGTAGATCGAGCTGATCTGGATGACGCCTCGTGGCGTTCTCGAGTTGTCGACTCATTCTCGGTTGAGCCTTCTCCACTTTCCGCCAGCGTCGCAGAATCGTCGCAGTACGTGAAGGCGGATGTTACTGACGCCAGTCAGCTTGAGCGGATCATCGCGAGCGCACCAGGACGGGTTGCGCTCTACTTCGCGCTCCCTCCTGCTATCGCGCAAAAGGTCTGCGCGGTGCTTGCCGCAGCAGACCTTCCCGAGGGCATCGTCTTTGCCTTAGAGAAGCCCTTCGGCAGTGACGAAAAGAGTGCGCGAGATCTGAATCGTTTGCTGCAGACCGTACTGCCAGAAGACCAGATTTTCAGGGTCGATCACTTCTTAGGTAAGTCGACCGTTCTCAACCTCATCGGCTTGCGCTTTGCGAACAGGGTTTTCGAGCCACTCTTGGGTGCGCCCAACGTGGCCAAGGTCGAGCTCATTTTCGACGAGGCCCTAGCTCTCGAAGGCCGCGCGGGATACTACGATCACGCTGGCGCTGTCGTCGACATGATCCAGAGCCACCTCCTTCTGGTTCTCGCGCTGACCGCAATGGAACCCCCGGCCAGTGTCAGCTCTGAGGACCTCCGCGGCGCGATGGCGCAAGTGCTGCGAGCGACGCGAGTGCAGACGGCTGATGGAACGTGTGCTCGTCGAGCCCGCTACGGCGCCGGAAAAATCGGTGACCGAGAGTTACCTGCCTACGTCGACGAAGATGGCGTCGATTCCACATTAGGTACCGAGACGTTGGCCGAAGTAACTTTTGAGATCGACAATTGGCGATGGGCAGGCGTGCCCTTTGTATTGCGATCGGGTAAAGCGCTTGGCGCGGCGAGGCAAGACATCGTCATTACTTTCGCCCCGGTTCCCCACCTGCCGCACGGGCTCACGGGTGTTACCGGCCCCGCTCAGCTCACGATCTCGATCAAACCCGCGACGCTCTCACTTGACCTTATGCTCAACGGCGAAGGGGATCCCTTCACCCTCGATCCCACTCAGCTCACCACAACGCTCGGGGATGCCGCGATGAGCGCCTACGGAGAAGTCATTGCGTCGCTCATCGATGGCGATCCTGTTCTGTCGGTGCGGGGCGACGTCGCCGAGCAGTGTTGGCGCATCGTGGCCCCTGTCATCGATGCGTTCCGGTCTAATGCGGTGCCGCTGGAAGAGTATCCGGCGGGGTCCTCCGGCCCTGCAGCGTGGACAACGTCGTGAGCAATCGCCCCAAAGTTAAGCGACGACTTATTCGTGGGGTCAGCGCGACTGCATCCGCCTTGAGTCGCACAACGCCTGGCCGCGCCTATGCGCTTTCTGGGCCGCTCGATCCCACTCAGTTTTACCCTCGGTTTGGACCCTTGCCTGCTGTCGTAGAGGTGCGAGACCAGAGCGGCACTTGGGACGCTGTCGGTCGAACCAGAATGCTTAAACTCTCCGATGGCGGACACGTCATTGAAACCATTACAGACACGACGAGCGCGGCGGGTTCCGATTCTGTCGCGCTCTTTGCCTACGAGCTGAGCGAATTCCAAAAACTCTTCGGGCGTCTCGTTGACGGAGCGAGGGCTGAGTGGGAGTTCGAGGCGGTTGAGAGCGGCACGCGCATTCGTTGGACCTACACTTTCTTTGCGAAACCCGCTCGACGCTGGGTCGTGTGGCTAGTCGTCTCGCTCTGGTGGAGTAAATACATGGGCACGGTGCTTCCCGTGATCGCTCGCGAAGTTGACCACTTGTCGGAGCGCTAACCCGGAGCGAGTGCATGGCGAGGCATACCTCAGGTGAGCAGTTATCAAATTGTTGTCAAAATTGGTCTCGTTCACAGTCCGCAAGCACCCTTCTCACAACTTGCACAAAGCTGCGCTTGTCACAATGTCTCTATGTTCCGATCGAGACTCGTAGTCGCGCTGTGTGCCGCGGCCTATTTCGCCATGCTGGCGAGTCTCGCTTTCGTTGAAGCGCCCGGCAGCAACGGGCGGTTCTGGATTTGGACGACAGTTGCGTTCGTACCCGTCGGAGCTTTTCTCGTTGGCATGTTTGGCCGTCACCGCTGGTGGGCAGCTCTCGCGTTCAGCATTGTTGCCGCCGCCTGGCTTGAAGCGGCTCAGACAGTGTGGATGCCTGCAGGCTACGCCGACGTGATCGACATCGTGCTGGCCAGTGTCGGTGCTGCTGTGGGCGTTTCACTCGTCGTGGCCGTTGGCACAATGCGCGCTCATTCGCGTCGACCATCGCAGCACCGCGTCAGTGCAGCGCAGAGCAGCACGAAACTCGCGACCACTCGTCGCGCCTCCGCCAGCAACACGGCGGCACCGCTTAACCTCGACCGGTGACTGACGACCGCTATTCTCACGACGTACTCGCAGACTTTGCGCGCGAACGAACTCCCCAAGTGCTGCCTCGTGTGCCCATCGAGCCGGGGATGGTGGTTGAAGTTATTGCGGATGGATTCGTCGGAGCGATCGTTCGCTTCAGCAATGGCCTCATCGAGCTCGAAGATAGGCAGGGACGCTCTCGCGCATTTCCGCTCGGACGCGGATACCTCATCGATGGAGCCTCGGTCGAACTGGTGAAGCCCGTTCCGCAAGCGGCCTCTGTGCGCAAGACGGCATCAGGCTCGGTCGCTGCACCAGAGCAGCGCGCGCGTACCGCGTTGGCGAGCCGAATTTATGTCGAGGGCCGTCACGATGCCGAGCTTGTCGAAAAAGTGTGGGGAGACGACCTGCGCGCTGAAGGTGTCGTTGTCGAATATCTCGGAGGCATCGACGATCTCGACGCTATCGTCGCCGAGTTTGCTCCCACCGCGACCCGAAAGCTTGGTGTGCTTGTGGATCACCTCGTCGCGGGTTCCAAGGAGAGCCGCATCGCTGACGCGGTTGCGCGTGGAAAATTTGGCGAACATGTTCTCGTCGTCGGGCATCCCTTTGTGGACGTGTGGCAAGCGGTCAAGCCCCAGAGTCTCGGCATCGCCGCGTGGCCAACGATTCCGCGCAGCATCGAGTGGAAGCACGGCATTTGCGAGGCGTTCGGGTGGCCTCATGATGACCAAGCGGATATTGCACGCGCGTGGCAGCACATCCTTTCAAAGGTCTCGAGCTTTGCGGACCTCGAACCTGCGCTCTTGGGTCGCGTCGAGCATCTAATCGACTTCGTTACGGTCGACCAGAGCTCGTAGGCTTCACTACTGCTAGTCGAGCTGCGGAACAACTTCGCGAGCGAGGAAGTCGAGCTGTTCCAGATCGTGGAAGTCCATGATCTGGAAGTACACGCGAGTGAAGCCCAACGCTTGGAGCTCGGAAATTTTGTCAACTACTTCACTTGCGGTTCCGGCGAAACCACCGTGACGCAGGTCAGCAGGAGTGCTATTGGCGGCGGTCGCGCGCGACTCTATCTGAGCTTCGGTCGACCCCACAGCGGTCGTTCCCGCGACAGACAAAACAAGTGATTGTGGGTCGCGGTCGAAGTGTTCGCAGGCGGCGTGAGCACGGTCAATACGTTCTTTTAGTGGCGCAATCGTGGCGAACCCGGCGTTGTATTCGCTGGCGAACTTGGCCGTGAGCGCTGGGGTGCGGCTCGGGCCACTGCCGCCAATGATGATCGGGAGCGGGCTCTGAACGGGCTTAGGCAACGCGGGGGACTGGCTCAATTGGTAGTGCTTGCCTTCGTAAGAGAAAGTCTTTCCCACGTCGGTCGCCCAGATTCCTGTGATCACATCGAGTTGCTCCTCCAGCATGCCGAAGCGCTTGGCCGGAAACGGAATCCCATACGCGGTGTGCTCGCGCTCGAACCACCCGGTTCCGAGTCCAAGCTCGATGCGACCGCCCGACATTTCATCGACCTGAGCCACTTGGATCGCGAGAATTCCGGGATGCCGGAAGGTAGCGGAGGAGACAAGCGTGCCGAGTCGAATGGTGGAAGTTTCGCGCGCGAGACCCGCCAGCGTGGTCCAAGAATCGGTGGGGCCAGGCACGCCGCCATTGCGGTCGTCCATCGTGAGGTAGTGATCTGAACGGAAGTATCCGTTGAAGCCGAGCTTCTCTGCAGCCTGCGCGAGAGCAAGCTGATCGGAGTAGGTCGCGCCATTCTGAGGTTCAGTAAAAATGCGGAATTCCATATCCCGAGCCTATTCAGGTTTAGACTGGGTGGCGAACACGGGAGTCCGGTGAGCCGGGCTGAGAGGGAGCTTCTCCAAGCTTCGACCGTCGAACCTGATCTGGATCATGCCAGCGCAG
>Ga0209344_10005160_pt1 | contig 11424 bp, 7 predicted proteins | sample Cruoilmetagenom6_FD_187293 | JGI IMG/M metagenome (GOLD analysis project Ga0209344, IMG submission 187293) | Oil polluted marine microbial communities from Coal Oil Point, Santa Barbara, California, USA - Santa Barbara Oil Seep Sample 6 (SPAdes)... | ecosystem: Environmental > Aquatic > Marine >...
ATGTACTCATATTGATCCACTGTTAGCATTCTCCTTTCTCCTCTGATAATAAGTTTTCATTATATTGAAATCTATCTTATCAGAAGTCAGTTGCAGGTGGGTCAATTTTAGGTTGTAATTTAATACGTTAGTGGGTCAATTTTAGGTTACCAAAACTAGTCATAGGGCTGTTGATTAATAAAGTTGAATTTGGTTTAGATATTCATGCTAAATTACAGCTTTGACCCATCACCCTTTTTCCTTCTATCTTGCATCAAGAAGGGGAGAAATTTTTCGAAGTAAATGGTCTGATGTTGACTTCAAGAATGAAAAAATCAGATTATGGACACGGAAAAGACGAGGTGGAAATCTTGAATCTGGCTGGTTGCCTTTGCACAAGAGTTAAAATCAGTTCTTCTATTCTGGTGGGAAGTACGTTTGTTTCAAAACACTGAGGACAAAGAACATATATTTGTGTGTCTTTGTCCTCATCCTTCCTGTGCAGAGTACTTTGGTAAACCGTTCAAACCCAGAAAACGATTTATGAAAAGCATTTGTAGTAATGTACTGAAACGTCGCAAAGTGGAAGCTATAGAAAAAGGCGAACTTGATCCTGAAAATAAACAAGTTACTGAAAATTTTAATAAACTTTTCAGTATTAAACCCTTTGGATTCCATGCAATCAGACATCTATCTGCAACAGTCCAGTATCAAAGCGGTAAGGAGTTGAACTGGTTGCAACGATTTTTCAAACATTTTCAGACACAAGAATGCAACGACAACTGAAAAATACTTAAGGGATCTTGGACTATAATCTGTACGTGACGGCCTTGAAGAAGGGTTTAAAAGATCCTATGAAATTGTGGAATTTCCACAAAAAAAAAGCCTCCGGAAACTCGAATTCCAGAGGCTAAAAGATGTCAGCCAAGGTGTCTGACCACTTTTTAAAATGACTTACTTTGCTTAAGTCATTGTATTTACTGGCGGGAGCGACGAGACTCGAACTCGCGACCTCCGGCGTGACAGGCCGGCGCTCTAACCAAACTGAGCTACGCCCCCATTTTTTACCTTTGTTCCTTTAATATTGAAAGTATTAATTAAGCTTTCATTTTCTTCTGATACTTTAACTTTGTATCAAATTTGGTAGGCGGAACAGGGCTTGAACCTGTGACCCTCGGCTTGTAAGGCCGATGCTCTCCCAACTGAGCTACCCGCCCTTGAAGAAAATTACGCTCTCTCATTTCAATAGCGAAAAATACTACACCTATTTTTTATTGTCAAGCAAAACATTAAATAAAATTAAATTAAAGGTGCCCTTTGCTCAACATTTTCCTGTATTAATGCAAAAGGAATATCTGTATCATCCTGGAAAATGCTTTCTCCATCTTTTACAATCAATGCATGAAGTAATACCTCATCCATATGTTCTACCAAAATGACTTCTATCTGTTTTAAAACATTAGATGGAATATCACTTAAATCTTTTTTATTATCTTTAGGAATAATTACTTTTTTTATTCTTCCCCTGTGAGCTGCAATTATTTTTTCTTTTAATCCCCCTATTGGAAGAACACAACCCCGTAAAGTTATTTCACCTGTCATTGCAACATATCGGTCAACAGAACGCTTAGTTAATGCTGAAACAATAGATGTACACATTGCAATTCCTGCAGAAGGGCCATCTTTTGGTATTGCACCTTCAGGTACATGAATATGAATATCATACTTTTCATAAAATCCTTCTTCAAGCCTCAAACCTACTGCACGTGAACGTACGTAACTTACAGCTGCAATTGCAGATTCCTTCATAACATCACCTAACTTACCTGTTAAAATACGCTCACCTTTGCCAGGCATGACCAAAGTTTCAATACTTAACAATTCTCCTCCGACATGCGTCCATGCGAGTCCTGTAACAAGACCTACCTGATCTTTTTTTTCAACCTGTCCGTATCTATAACGAGATGCCCCAAGATATTTCTGAATGGATTTTGATGAAATTTTAACAATATTGATCTTTTCATTTCGTACGACTTCACTTGCAACCTTCCGGAGAACAGAAGCTATCTCCCGTTCTAAATTTCTCACACCAGCCTCACGGGTATACCGCCTTATAATTTGATACACTGCATTTTTTGAAAACTGGATATCTTTATTCTTCAGGCCATTCATTTTAATTTGTTTTTTGATAAGAAATTTATTTGCTATATTATATTTTTCAATCTCTGTATATCCATGCAAATAAATTATTTCCATTCTATCCTGCAAAGGAAGAGGAATGTCTGGTAATGTATTGGCAGTTGTTATAAAAAGAATTTCAGAAAGATCGTAATCAACGTCCAGATAATGATCATTAAAGCTGTAATTCTGTTCCGGATCAAGAACTTCCAGAAGAGCTGCAGATGGATCACCTCTGAAATCCATGCTCATTTTATCAACCTCATCAAGACAAAATACAGGATTGTTAACTCCTGATTTTTTAAGAGATTGTAAAATTTTTCCAGGCATAGCACCTATGTATGTTCGTCTGTGTCCTCTGATTTCAGCTTCATCTCTCACACCTCCTAAAGAAATGCGTATAAATTTTCTTCCAGTGGCTCTTGCCACAGATTTAGCAAGAGATGTTTTACCGACCCCTGGAGGTCCAACAAGACATAATATAGGACCACGAACCTTTTTAATGAGAGTTTGTACAGCAAGATATTCTACAATTCGTTCCTTTGGTTTTTTTAAACCATAGTGATCTTCGTCAAGTATGTTTTCTGCCCCATCAAGATCTGCTCTAAGATTTGTTGTTCGCTTGTACCAGGGAAGACTTATCATCCACTCAATATATCCTCGAACAACAGTTGCCTCTGCAGACATAGGCACCATCATCCTTAACTTTTTGAACTCCTGTTTGACTTTTAGAGTTGCTTCCTTGGACATTTTTTTTCGTTTTATCTGCTTTTCAAATTCATCAAGATCATCACCATGACCAGAATCTGCACCCATTTCTTTTTTAATAGCACGCAACTGTTCATTTAGATAATACTGTTTTTGGGTTTTTTCCATTTGCTTTTTGACATTACCCTTAATATTTTTATCCACATCATAAATTTCAATTTCCAAATTTATTAATCGGATAAGCAAAGGGAGTCGTTTTTTTAATGAAACAGATTCCAAAAGCTTTTGTTTATCTTCCAGCGTAAATGAAAAATGCGCAGCAACAGTATCTGCCAGCTGTGACGGATCTGATATAGCAGTAATATTATTAATTAAATCTTTTGAAAATTTTTTGTTATGTTGAGCATATTTTTCAAAAGATTCCATTACTGCCCTTATCATTGCCTCCTTTTCAGGTGATGTGATTTCATCCTCAATAACCGGGTCAACCTTTACCATAAAGAAATCATCATTTTCTAAAAACTGTGAAATTTCGGCTCTTGTTTTTCCTTCAACAAGCGCTTTTACAGTACCGTCAGGAAGGCGCAGCAGCTGTAAAACTTTACCAATGGTTCCCATGGGACGTATATCTTTTTTGCCAGGACCATCAACACTCATCTTTTTCTGTAAAGCAAAAAATATTTTTTTGTCTTTATCCATTGCATCAGCAAGAGCACCTACTGATTTTGCTCGTCCCACAAAAAGAGGAGCAACCATATGGGGAAATATCACAATGTCTCTGAGAGGTAAAAGAGGAAATATGTTTTCTGAATCAGCGGCTCCATTCTGATTGTTAGATGTCTTTATATTATTATCCATTTTTTCCTAACCTTGCTGTGAAACAAGTTTTAAAAAAACACCTATGAACGCTTTGGCCCACAAAAACTATGAAACAGGTTAAAGCATTTATCTTCAAGTCGTTTCATATAAAGTGTTATCAACATGATTAAATTAAAAGCTAATGTTAAAAAAACAAAATTTTATATATGCCTAATCAAATATATTACACCCAGTAAAAAAATACAAATTTTAGATTTTTCAGATATAGTCTAAAGTAAATAATTAAATGTATCCTCAATGGTTTTATGATAGCTTTTATTATTTTAAATGAGATTTATTTGGCTGTTTTTTGCTTACGATTATAAAATACTGCAGCGATTTATAATTAGAACATGGAAAACCAAATATTTACAGTAAAAAAAAATTAACTGTATGGAAAATACGCTTATCAAAAATATAATTATTTTTGATAAAAGGCATAACAAGAATGTTAAGCCAGGAAATTAAATAATATTAGAAATTTTTCAATTTATGCCTGTTTTTTTTGTTCATATAAAATAATTGGATCTTCGTTAGATAAAATTACGTCATCACTTATAACACATTCTTTAACATTTTCAATCGAAGGAATTTCATACATAATATCAAGCATGCTTGTCTCAAGAATTGCACGAAGTCCCCTGGCACCAGATTTTCTTTTCATGGCTTCTTTTGAAATAGCAGAAAGCGCTGAATCAGTAAATCTAAGATTTACATTCTCCATTTCAAAAAGTTTTTGAAACTGATTCACAAGTGAATTTTTTGGTTCTGTAAGTATTCTTACCATAGATGATTCACTTAATTCATCAAGGGTTGCAATAACTGGCAGACGCCCTAAAAATTCTGGAATAAGCCCATATTTAATAAGATCTTCAGGCCGAACCATCCGTAAAGTTTCGCCTAAATTTTCCTCTTTACGTTTAATAACTTTAGCGCCAAACCCCATAGTTTTTGTTCCAAAACGACTTTGGATTATCTTTTCAAGGCCATTGAACGATCCGCCACAAATAAACAATATATTAGACGTGTCAACTTTTACAAAATCCTGCTGTGGGTGTTTTCTGCCTCCCTTTGGCGGCACACTCGCTGTTGTTCCTTCAATAATTTTCAATAAGGCCTGCTGAACGCCTTCTCCTGAAACATCACGTGTAATTGAGGGATTATCAGATTTTCTGGCTATTTTATCAATTTCATCTATATAAACAATGCCCCGTTTAGCTTTATCCAGATCGTAATCAGCATTCTGAAGTAGTGACAAAATTATATTTTCAACATCTTCACCCACATAACCAGCTTCTGTCAAACTTGTGGCATCTGCAATTGTAAAAGGTACATTCAGATATCTGGCAAGAGTTTGTGCCAATAATGTTTTGCCGCATCCTGTTGGGCCAATAAGCAAAATATTACTCTTCTGAATCTCTGTATCTGAAGAAGATCCAATAAAGGAATCAAGACGTTTATAATGATTATATACAGCAACAGCAAGAACCTTTTTTGCATAGTCTTGCTCTATTACATAATCATCTAGCATTCCTTTAATATCTCGCGGAGTAAGCCCGTGTCCAAGTTGTTCTTTATCTTTTTCAGATTCCTCATCAATTATTTCACTACATAGTTCAATGCACTCATCACAAATATATACAGCAGGCCCAGCTATAAGTTTTTTGACTTCCTTCTGGCTTTTTCCGCAAAATGAACAAAAAAGATTATCATTTATATCACTTTTTCTAGTCATTTTCCGCCTCCATTTCTACAATACGATCAAGATCATCTCTGTTTTTTATCACGTGATCTACCAAACCATATCCTTTTGCCTCTTCGCCTGACATAAAAAAATCACGATCTGTATCTTCACGTATCTGATGTAATTTATTGCCTGTATGTAATGCCAAAATATCGTTTATTATGTCTCTTATTCTGAGAATTTCTTTAGCCTGAATCTCAATATCAGAAGCCTGCCCTTGCGATCCTCCCAAGGGCTGATGAATCAGTATTCTCGAATTAGGAAGTGAATACCGTTTTTTTTTGCTTCCAGCAGTAAGCAGTAATGCTCCCATACTTGCAGCTTGGCCTATACATACAGTTGCAATATCCGGTTTTATATACTGCATTGTATCATATACAGCAAGTCCTGCTGAAACTAAACCGCCAGGAGAATTTATGTAAAAATTAATATCTTTTTCAGAATCTTCTGATTCCAAAAATAAAAGTTGAGCTATAAGAAGATTTGCTATTTCATCGTTAACAGCTGTTCCAAGAAAAATAATTCTGTCTTTCAAGAGCCTAGAATAAATATCATAAGCACGCTCTCCTCTGCTGTTTTGCTCAATAACCATTGGTATTACAGGCACAATATACCTCCTCAAATATTATTAAATAAAGCACAAATAACTTATTTTACTCTAAACTACTTTTATTCATGTACCAATTTGAATTCTGTCAAGTTCTGTATCTTAAAAAAAATTTTGAATAAAAGTATACTTGAATTAACCAGAAGTAACCGTATGAAGAAAAAAACTCTATTATATCTTAAAATATTCGATTTGCTTGCTCGATAAAATAATTTTTGGTTTATCTTTTCATATCTCTTATTTGTTGAATTAATTTTCAATTAATTAGCTATGTTATATTTTTGCATCTGCATTTTCGAGCTTAATTATTTCCTCTGGCTCCACATCAACAATATTGCTGTTATCAAATATTAGCTTGATGGCGTTTTTCTCAAGTAACGTTTGCTGAAAATATTCAACTTTATCTACATTTTTCTCATAAAATTCCTTAATTTCTTCAAAAGGTCTCTTTAAAGTTTCAGCCATTTCCTTGAAACCTTTTTCTAACTCTTCATCACTTATTTCTAATTTTTCCTGCTTAATGATTTTGTCTAACACTAAATGCCGTTTTACCTGATCTATAGCAACATTACGATATTTATCTTTTATGCTTTCTACTGTATACCCCATATTTTCCAACGACGCATTTTTCATAGCAAAACTTTGCTCAACCTCTGCAACAATGCTGTCAAGCTCATAATTTATCAAAATATTGGGTATCTCAAAATCCAAATTTTCAAGTAAAGCAACATAGGCCTGTTCAGTCAATTCATGTTCTGTTCTTTTTTCATAACCTTCTTTTAAGTTGTTCATAATATCTTCTTTGAGACTTTCAACATTTTCATAATTCCCAATTTTTTTTAAAAATTCAGAATCAACTTCAGGTATGATTTGTTTTCTTATATCCTTAAATAATACTTCAAACACAATCTCACTGTTTGCCATTTTTTTATTAGCGTACTCATCAGGAAACGTTACATTAATCTTTTTTGTTTCACCTTTTTTCATACCGCATAACTGATCATCAAACTCCCTTGTAAATTTCTCCTCCCCAATCTTCAAGGAAAAATTCTCTGTTTTCTTCATTTCAGTAAATGGGTTGCCGTCTTTAAAACATTCAAAATCTATTAGTACATAGTCATCTTTGCGTGCACATCTATCTTCTTTTATTGGTTCAAACTGCGATAGCCCGTTTTGAATCATTTTAATTTGAAGATCGGCCTCATCGTCACTTGCCTTATATTTAGGCCTTTTTAGATTCAATCCTTTAAAATTAATATCATCAAAACTCGGCTTAATTTCAACAGTGACATCATAGCTGTAAGGCCCTTTTTCTTTAAGTTCTGTGGGCTCCACCTCTGGATTTCCCAATACCTCAAGTTCTGTCTCCTTGATAGCATTTAACAAAGTATTCTGGATCAACTTGGCCGAAACATCCTCATGCACCTCTTTCTTGTGATTCATTTCCAAAATAGATTTTGGTACTTTTCCGGGTCTAAAGCCTTTAACCTTAACAGTTTTATTTAGCTTTTTATAAGCTTTATCCAACTCATTGATGACTTCACCTTCAGGGATCTCTATATGAAGTGTTTTCTTTACAGAACTCAAATCTTCAACATGAACTTGCATAACGTTCCTTTCTGACAAATCTGGCACATAACAAAAATTCAATTAATATATAAAAACAATACTTAATACATTCAAATGCGATCTAAATAAAGGCTCTGGTCAAATTTGTTTTGAAACCATATATCTTTTTTATATTTTTTTTAACCTAATGGTGCGAGAGGGGAGACTTGAACTCCCACTCTTTAGCAGAACTGGATCCTAAGTCCAGCGCGTCTACCAATTCCGCCACTCTCGCATTACTAAATGACTATAAATTATCATTTATTTTTTACAACATTATGTTTTAGCACCTTTTGGAAAACTATCTAATTACAACAACCTATTCATTTAATAAACAAATTATAACTTTTATATTATAAAATATATATACTTTTTTAAATAAAAAAAATCAAATAAAAAAAACTAATTAAAACAATATTATGCTTTATTGTTGATTTTTTAGATCAATCTTTTTACCATACGTTTAAAGTAGCAAAGTTATATATAATTGTTTCTAAATAGTGATATAACAATAAGGTCAAACATTACATGTGTCAAGCGAAATTGAAAAGCAACCATTTTATGTTGGTGTTTTATAACTATTATCATATAAAATTATTTTTTCCCCCAATAATTAATATACTAATATTTTTATCTGTTTTGCCTGTTACATGCTTTGCACAAAAACTATTGTTCGACGATTTAACAAAAATAATTATTATAGACCCTGGCCATGGCGGTCACGATAAAGGAGTTGTTGGCACAAACAATACAATGGAAAAAACAATCACCTTAAAGACAGCCCGCGTGCTTGAAAAAAAACTTCAAAACAAATACACAACGTATTTGACGCGCACTGACAATTTTGGACTCACTTTAAAAGCAAGAGCAGGGATTGCAAATAATCTAAAAGGAAATCTTTTTATTAGCATACATACAGGGGGAAGTTCTATTCATACAGTAGCAGGCATGACAATTTTTTATCTAACTGAAAACGAAAGTAACAATTCAATAGAAACATCACTTGCAAAGCGATTAACCGAAAACAATCAAATAACATGGAATAATATTCAGAAACAGCATATAAGCTTAAGTAAAACACTTGCAAAATCAATTCAAACTCATTTGAATTCAAAAACTGAACATGCATTGTGTAAAATTCAAAATGCAAATTTGTTGCTTTTAAAAGGCTTGGATATGCCAGCCATATTGATAGAAATCGGTTACCTTACAAACCTGTTTGACGAAAATAAAATGAACGATTCTAAAACATTATCAGATATTGTGGACAGAATAGTTAAAGGAATTGATTTTTTTTTCAATAAAAATTCAGCATTTAGCTTGCATAAATAAAATGATCATGCTATCTACTATTTATTTTTCGGGGCGTGGCGCAACCTGGTAGCGCGCCTGCTTTGGGAGCAGGAAGTCGGAGGTTCAAATCCTCTCGCCCCGACCATTTATCTTTCTTTGTTGTAACCTTAAAGCTGAACTTACCTGTTTGCTTTTGACCTGTTTTATTGATCCTTGATACTAAACTATTTTTCTGTAAAAGGTATCTCTATTTCATATACACCAGATTTTAAGTGTGAGTTCACAGGATATTCTCCTTTTTCAAAAACTCTTATCATTTTCCTGTTTGAGGCTAAAACAGAAGCTGTAAATCCTTTTATTCCCCTTTCTTTTGCCAGCCTTACAAGCAATTTATAAAGAAATGTGGCTATACCAATTCCATGATATTTTTCATCTACAATAAATGCTATTTCAGCTGTGGAATCATTATTGCCCTTAATATATCTTGCTTCAGTGATAATATGCCCCCTGCCTGGTTGTCCAATAAGGCCAACAATTGACATGGCCCTGCTGTAATCAACATTCACATATTCTTGCATTTTAGAATGGGGCATGCTTTTTATAGGCACAAAATATCGATAATAAACAGCTTCATCAGAAAATCTGTAAAAAAGCTGCCGCATTTCTTCCTCATCAGAAGGTTTTACAGCTCTAAACCGGATATCCACACCATCAGCAAATTTATGCCTAAAACTAATTTCAGATGGATACAGGTATGCAGTTTCTTTTATAAAAAGCTGATCTTCATAAAGGATTTTCTCTGACTTTGCCTGCATTAAAAGTGTTTTACGATCATCAGGATGTGCAATATCAATAAGAGCCTGGGCCCTTTCCCTTATAGTTCGCCCATTAAGATGGGCAATCCCATATTCAGTAATTACATTGCTTATTGATTCTTTTAGGCTTAACTGATTGTCATATTGATTTACAGATATTAGTATGTTTGATTTTTGCTCACGGTTCCTGCTGGGAAGAGCGATAATTGTTATTCCCCCAAACGACATCTCTGCCCCAAGGAAAAAATCTATTACTTCTCCTGTACTTGAAATTATATTTGCCTTACCTGATTGTAAAGCTATTCCCCCCGACAAATCAACTTTACGGGCTGGAATAACTGAAACTACCTTACGGTTTTTTCTAATAAGATTAGGATCACATATTTTATCAATCCCCTGAAGCTCAACTAAAGGATTGTTATCAATCCATTGAAAAAGCTCTTTGCTCCCTAATATAAACGAAGCAACTGATTTGCCTCTCCATGTATGCTTGAGCCTGTTTGTAACAGCTCCGCTTTTTACAAGATTCATTAAAGAATCAGTAAAAAATGGCGAATGAATTCCCAAATCCTTTTTATTCACAAGATGCTTGCCCAGCGCATCAAAAACAGGCCCTAAAGCATATGCCAGGCAACTGCCATCTTCAATAATACTGGCAATATTTAAGGCAATTTTATCAAATACATCTTCAAGTGGCAAATTGTTAAAATAAAAAGGCTTTTCATCAGAATACACAAAAAAATCAAATTTTGAAACAGGAACAAGTGTATCGCCATATGTATGGGGTATATGTTTATTTATTTCTCCAACCACAAGAGTTGCCTTGTCAATGGCCTGTTGAGACGCATCCAAAGCAACACCAAGATTGCAATAACCGTTTTGGTCTGGGGGTGTAACCTGAACAAAAGCAACGTCAACAGGAATCTGTTCAGACTCAATAAGAAGTGGAATCTTTACAAAACGGCTTGGGATAAAATCAATCTGACCAGAACTTATAGCATCTGCTGCCATCCACCCTGAAAAAAAAGTTTTAAGCCGATATTTATAAACAAACAATTTTTTTGATGAAATTACATCACCAAAGCCAAAAATCTGGATAAGTACAAGGTCCTCAAGATTTCCTGCATTAGAGCTCATTAATCGTTTCACAAGGGTTCGAGGCTCAGCAACACCTGTTCCAATAAAAATATTCATTCCAGGTTCAAGTTTATTAATAATCCGCTGAGGAGAAACAACAAGTTTTTCCCAACAGATATTTTCTTTATTGATTGATTCAACCTTTTTTAATTCAGATTCACTGTAAACCATAATATAGCCTTTTACATAGTAGTTACAATTTTAATAGTGTTTTTCGGCCTGGTTCTAATTTATCGTACTAAAATCAACCTTACATCCATAACATTTGTATTTGTAGGTCCTGTTATTAGAAGATCATCTGTTTTTCTAAAAAAATTATATGAATCATTATTGTTTAAATATTGCATAGCATCCAAAGAGTGCTTTTGTCCACGCATTACAGTAAAAGGATCTACCACCGCACCTGCTGCATCAGTGGGACCATCATTGCCATCACTGCCTCCGCATAATATGATTATCTGATCTGATAGTCCTGCCAAATCACAGGCAGGACTATC
>Ga0209344_10005161_pt1 | contig 11422 bp, 13 predicted proteins | sample Cruoilmetagenom6_FD_187293 | JGI IMG/M metagenome (GOLD analysis project Ga0209344, IMG submission 187293) | Oil polluted marine microbial communities from Coal Oil Point, Santa Barbara, California, USA - Santa Barbara Oil Seep Sample 6 (SPAdes)... | ecosystem: Environmental > Aquatic > Marine...
TGTTTTGCCACAAAAAATTCAAGTAGAAGAAGTGAAAATTGATTTAGTTAATGATGAATTTCCTGAGGCAAAACAAGAAGTTATGGATACTTTTGGCGCGATTGCACAAAGTATTAAAGACGGAGATCTGGATAAACTAATTTCTTTTCATGCTTATAGTCCAAAGTTTACTGAATTTAAAAATGGAGAACCACGCAATGGTAGTGAAGCGAATGAAGCTCATGAACGCAATGTTTTTGGTTCTGTAACAGAAGTCGTAAAATTCGATGCTAAAGATTTAGAAATTGCAGTTTATGGTGATGTGGCTAATGTAACCTTTCACTCTGATTTTCATCTCAAATTCGGTGAAGACCTTGTTGTAGTAAATGACCAAATTACGTTGTTATTTGTTAAGACGGGTAATGGATGGAAAATGGTTCATGAACATCATTCTCCGTTGAAAAAAGAGGAAAGTTAAAATAACACCACAGCAATGGCTATGATCCATTGCTAAATTTCTTTTTATTAAAATACTCTTATACAGCTGTTAAAGAGTAGTTTAATTTTCGTGTTTGTTGTTGATTAATCTATTACTTTTTGGTATTATCTAGCTTAAAAAAGCTAGATAATATTTAAAAAGGTGAATATTTACCTATTATTGATCACGGCAACCACATCAATATTTTTATGTGTTTTAGTCGCCTCATAATAATCAAAAACCAAGCGTGGTTTTTGTTCTACCAAACGACCATTCGCAAAGGAACGTTGTAAAATATCTTCTACTAAAAAATCTAAAGGGTCACTTTCAGGATGGTATTCACTTTTTAAGGATAGTTTGAACACTTTCGCAGTAGTATTATACCAAAAGGCCTTCCAACCACTACGGTATTCTTTTATAAGATTAAAGGTAGTCAGTCCTGTTTGCCGATGCAATAATTTAATTAAAATTTTCCCCTCAGTTCGAGTCATTTTTTTCAATTCGTCCGTAAACTCACCTTCCATATATTTTTGCATTTTCCTGGTGTGCTTTTTTCGTTTACGCTTTGAACGCATTTTTGCCAAGTCATCATTTAGCTCTATCAACCTGTCAGCAGCCAATTTAGCATAAGGATAGGCCTTATTTACTTTTTTCCAATACCAATAATAATAACGTTTCTCTTTAGTTGTTTTAAAATTCAACTTATTTAAGATCATTATTTCATCCAAAGGTATCGTCAACGAATCTCCTCGAATCACTATCATATCATTGATAATTGTGTCTTTTTGTATTTCCTGTGCAGAAACATTAAAAGATAAAAGTATCAATATGCTAATTATAAAATGCTTCATTTTTTTCCTTATCGGATAATTTTCAATAATCGTTCCAAAATTAATACAATTCTATGACTGCTCTAAAACATTAACGTTTATTTAGCTATAAATTATTACATTCGTAAAAATAATTTTGAACAATGGCAAAAAAGACAATTTTAAATAAAAAATCACTCACTTTTCTCGAAAAATATTTAAATAATGCTTCTCCAACAGGTTATGAATGGGATGGTCAAAAAATTTGGATGGATTACCTGAAACCTTATGTTGACGAGTTCTTTACAGATACATATGGAACTGCAGTAGCAGTTATAAATCCGAAAGCAACATATAAGGTAGTTATTGAAGGACATGCTGATGAAATTTCATGGTATGTAAATTATATTTCAGACAAGGGTTTATTATATGTAATTAGAAATGGTGGATCTGATCATCAAATAGCACCTAGCAAAATTGTAAATATTCATACTAAAAAAGGTATTGTTAAAGGAGTTTTTGGATGGCCGGCGATTCATACACGAAGTAGAGCAAAAGAAGAGCCACCAAAACCTAATAATATTTTTATTGATGTTGGTTGTAAAAAGAAAGAAGAAGTAGAAAAATTAGGCATTCATGTGGGTTGTGTAATAACATACCCCGATGAGTTCCATATTTTGAATAAAAATAATTTTGTGTGTAGAGCTTTAGATAATCGTATGGGCGGATTTATGATTGCTGAAGTTGCTCGTTTATTAAAAGAGAACAAAAAGGAATTACCTTTTGGTTTGTATATAGTAAACGCAGTACAAGAGGAAATTGGTTTACGTGGGGCACAAATGATAGCTGAACGTATTCAACCCAATGCGGCTATTGTTACCGATGTGACACATGATACAACAACACCAATGATTGATAAAAAAGTACAGGGTCATTGCGAAATAGGCGAAGGGCCGGTAATTGCATATGCTCCTGCCGTACAGCAAAAATTACGAGATTTAATTACTGAAACAGCTGAAGCAAAGAAAATTCCGTTTCAACGCGCTGCACTTTCCAGAGCAACAGGTACAGATACAGACGCTTTTGCTTATAGTAATAGTGGTGTTGCAAGTGCCTTAATTTCATTACCCTTGCGCTATATGCATACAACTGTTGAGACTGTTCATAAAGATGATGTAGAAAATGTAATTCGATTGATCTATGAATCGCTGCTCAAAATTAAAAATGGTGAAACATTCAGTTATTTTAAATAGGACAGAATGTTAAGAAAACATCTGGCGAATGTTTTTAATGACTGGGCCAGCTTGTCGCGATTACTTTATAAGTTTGTCCTTCAAAATGATACTCAATAAATGCAATTATTATTACTCGCAATAGCACCAGCCTTTTTTGTTGTCGTTTATATTTATATAAAAGATAAGCATGAAAAAGAGCCAAGACGGTTATTGGTTTATAATTTTTTATTCGGTGCTATTGTTAGTATAATTGTTACCACAATTCTTTATTTTTTATTTACCGAATTTTTCCCTCCGTTAATAGAAAAAAGTGTTCTTGATCAGTTTATTAAGGCCTTTTTAATGGTTGGTTTAATTGAGGAGTTTAGCAAATACATTATTGTTAGATATTATGCGCAGCCAAAAGAAGCTTTTAATGAACCTTTTGATGGTATTGTATATGCTGTAATGGTATCTATGGGTTTTGCGGTGACTGAAAATATATTTTATGTGTTTGAAGGAGGAATTGATACTGCCATTGCCAGGGCACTTACAGCTGTTCCCGCGCATGCCACATTTGGAGTATTAATGGGTTATTTTATGGGGAAATCTAAATTTTCAAAAAATAAAACACTATTAAATCTTATTGGATTGTTATTAGCAATAGTATTTCATGGAGCCTATGATTTCTTTTTGTTTATTCCATTTGTGCCTGGAATTTGGATAGGTGCTTTTGCCTCATTATTTGTTGCATTGTTACTGTCAAGAAAAGCAATTAAAATACATCAAAAAAATTCACATTTTAGAGTATAGTTTTTATTTGTTGAAATGCAATTTCATTCCTTCATGTGAAGCTTTGAAACCAAGCATTTCATAAAACTTAAGTGCTTCGGGGCGTTTTTTATCGGTCGTAAGTTGTATGAGATGAGCATCTCTATCTTTCGCGCGTTGTATAGCCCATTTAAATAAAGTTTCACCTAAACCTTCACCTCTTTTATCTTTTCGTATTCTAACGGCTTCTATCTGCGCTCTTATACCGCCTTTGTAAGTTAGATATTGAATAAAACTTAACTGAAGAGTTCCGATAATTGAGGCATCAGAATCTTGAATTACTATCAATTCTTGATTATGGTCATTATCAATATTCTCAAAAGCTTTATAATAAGTTGAGGGTAAAGGTTCTTTATAATCTTCTCGTAACTCACCTAGTTCGTCATCGGCAATCATTTTGATGATTTGTGGAATATCTTCTTTAGTTGCTTTTCTGAATTTCATTGAGTTTAATCTAATTTTCCATCTAACCAATGGATAATATTAAGCAAGAGTTGATAATTTTCTTTTGCAATATCTCTACTCATACCAAATTTAATTTTTCCGGGACCGGCCAGTTGTGCTGTAAACATTCCCGCTTCTCCCCAAACAACAACTCTTCCTTTGCCAAACTTTTTATAAGCGCCTTGTGACCATCCTTTAACCGGAGTTCTGGGAATATCTTTAAAAACCCAGGCTGTATCTGGTAAGGTATTCACATATTCGCTATTAAATTTTAAAACTGACGTTGCATCTGACGGAATTTTAAAAGCTTGACCGGTAAAAGAAACTACATTTTTTACATTTTCTGTTGCACTCCTTCCTTTAGTAATTCTACTCTCAACTAGTGTGCTATCATTAGTTTCAAAATATGCCGTGCCTTGTGAAGTAGAAATATGAAAAACAAATCCATTGGTAAATTCAAAACCAAAAACTCCGGCTAAATCTTCAGCTGCTCCAGCCATGGGCATATGATCAGCAATCAAAAATAGGCTCCCACCGTCTTTAACCCATTGTTCTACAATTTTAATTTCTTCTTCCGAAAAAGCAGAAGGTGTAGGTAAATACCAATTTTCGACATTTATTTCATTTAACGAATTAGAAATAACGAGAATTTTTCCTTTACTCAAATTCTCATTTGTAAAAGAACCCTTATATCGATTAACAATATATCCGTCTCTCTCGACTAAATTTGCAAAAGCCTTATAACGACCTTCCTTTGTATGAAAATTATGATGGCCTTCATCTATAAAAACTACAGACCCTTTACCTTGTTCATATATTGGATTTTTAATTGGAGGGTTATAAGTGGTGTCGGCAACTTGTTGTGAATTAATGCCAAAACTTAGCGTGAAAAGTAATACTAGTGAAATGTATTTTTTCATAATGGTATTTTTTAATTGACCTGCTTTTTGAAGTTGAATTCATATACTACTAAACTGTCATTTTCATAACCTTTTATAGTTCTTTTATAATTGTCTGAATCAATAAATTCATATGTCACATTAAATGGATTTTTATAATCCTTATTTTCAAAAATGATTTTATTTTCTTCTGAGGAGATAGCCTTAAAAATTTTAGGGTTAGAATCTTTAATTACACTAAATAAAATAATATCAGTTCCAACTTTTTCTATTCTGGTTTTAGCACGATAACTAGTGTCAGTCTTTTCAATATAAAATGCCTGTTGTTGCATAAAACCTTTTTTTTCTAGTTTCCAGGTTTCATGAAGCGCACCATCAAAAGCTGTAGCTTTCCAATTTCCACTCAGTTTACTATTAAGGTTTAAATGATCCTCTACTTTAGAATTATTAGTGCCAGTGCATGAAATAAATGATATAACTATAAGTGTAATGAATACAAAATACTTCATAAATTTAATTTATTCAGGAAACAAACTTTTATCTAGCCCAGGAACCAAACGTAGGGCATTTTTATAGTATACTTTCTTGAGTACTTCATCATCAAGATCTAAACCATACATGGGCCAAAAGGCATGGTATTTTTTATGATAAGGAAAGTATTCATCGTCACTTTCTAAGACTCGAAAATAAGTAGGAAATTCTTCTGGTTGCCAACTGTCCTTTCCAAATAAAATACGGTCTTGGTATTTTGTAAAAAAAATTTTTGCAAAACGTGGTTGACGTCCGAGTTCTGCGATAACTGCAGCAATTTCAACTGACATATTAGGCATTTCATCCAATAATTCTCCTAATTTCCCTAAGTTATTTGCATACCAACCCATATGGGCATTGATAAATTGAGTTTTTGGATGTTTTCTAAACATATTGTGTTGCTCAGCAATAAGTTGTTCAAAAGGGGCAGGATTATTAGCATCTCTTTTTCTTCGTGGATGCGTTTTTAATTCAAGCCAACGTTCATTATCAGCGTCAAACGGATCCCAGAAAGATTTTGGGTCGGCCGCATGAATTATCACTGGAATACCTAACTCCCCACATTTTGCCCATATTGGATCAAGTCGAGGATCATCAATGGCAATTCGTTTACCTTCAATATCTTTTTTTTGTAATCCTAAACTTTTATATATTTTTAATCCTCGTGCACCATTTTTTACATCTATGGCCAGTTGATTTGCTGCATTCGTTGACCAATCTTTTTCACCAAATCCCTTAAAATCAACATTGGCAAAAACAACAAAACGGTTCGGATAATTGTCCGCAATATTTTTTACCGATTTTTGTAAAGATTCCCCTGATCTTCCGCTAACGTTAACCATAATACCCATGTTTAGGGTATCCATTGCCGCAACAACTGGTCCTAAATCTTGTTCTGACATTTGGTATTGATGACCATGAACATCTATAAAAGGAAATCTTGCTTTATTAATTTTTCTGCCCGGTACAACCAAAGTAGATTTAGGATTATATTCTTCAAAAGTTAAGTCTTGAGCGTTTACTGATGGAATAAGTTTAAGTGATATTACCGCTACAAGTATTAGTAATATTACCAATACCAGTACTGTTATTTTTTTAAGGTTCATATGTTGTTTTATTAGAAGTATTAAAGATAATAATATGACTTTATCTAAAATAATTTTTTGGGAAATGTTTAACATGTATTTATGATTACATTTGCTCGATGCAAGAAAAACATGCAAAACCTGAAATTGAATTTATAGCCCTAATGGCTTCCTTAATGTCTATTGTTGCTTTATCAATAGATGCTTTGTTACCGGCACTTTCGCAAATTGGATTAGCCGTAAATAATTTAAACACTACTGATAATCAGTTGCTGATCACTATGATTTTTTTGGGTTTAGGTACCGGGCAACTTGTTTTTGGACCTTTATCCGATAGTTTCGGTAGAAAATCTATTGTAATGTTCGGTTTTGCAGTCTTTGCAATTGCCAGTTTTATATGTGTCGCGGCGACGTCCTTAGAAATGATGGTTGCAGGTCGCATTTTGCAAGGTGTTGGTCTTTCGGCACCTAGATCTATAAGTATTTCTATCATTAGAGATTCTTATAAAGGTGATTATATGGCACGTGTGATGTCATTTGTAACAGCACTTTTTATATTGATTCCGGTAGTTGCTCCCGCATTAGGTAAATTTTTATTAGATAATTATAATTGGCAGGCCATTTTTTATGTGCAGTTAGGTTTCGGTGTTGTTGTGGCAACTTGGTTTTGGCTGAGGCAACCCGAAACGCTCAAGGAAGAATATAAAGTTAAGTTTGATAAATATATTTTTATTAACGGACTTAAAGAAGTTGTAAAGCATAAAGAAACCATTGGTTTTACCATTATTTCAGGCTTTATAACAGGTTCATTTATGGTATTCTTAAGCGCTTCGCAACATATATTTGAAGTACAATATAATTTAGTTGAAGAATTTCCTTTCATATTTGCCGGTATGGCAATTGCTGTTGGAACTTCTACCTTTCTGAATGGCACATTAGTGGTACGATTGGGCATGAGAAGATTAGCTTTTATTGCGCTAATACTCTTTTGTAGTGTTTCAATAATTTATTCATTTTTGTTTTGGTCAACGGCCAATCCAAGTTTATGGACACTCATCGTTTTTATGTCATTACAATTTTTTACACTTGGTTTTCTATTTGGAAATTTAAGAGCAATTGCTATGGAACCAATTGGTCATATTGCCGGAATTGGTTCTGCTATAACAGGATTTTTGTCTACATTAATGGCAGTGCCTATGGCAACTTATATTGGCGGTTTTGTTAAAACTACTGCCTTGCCTTTATTTTTTGGTTTTGCAGTTTGTGGAAGTTTGGGTCTGCTATTATTTTTGTGGATGAGAAATGTAAGACGAAGAAAAAGGTAAAAAATTTTCTTTGCAAGATAGTTTTAAGCCTTTATTTGTTCGCGTTCCTGATTGACCTAATAAGATATAAATTAATTTTCTATTTTGGTACTCTTATAATTTTATATGATCGAACTCTCGAGCCTTTTAAATGTTTTTATTGAAAATTGGGAAGTAGTTAGCTTATTTTTTTTAGTAGCTGTTCTATATTCTTCAGTTGGATTTGGAGGAGGTTCCAGTTATTTAGCAATTTTGGCTTTAACAGGATTGGCATATATACAGTTTAGAGCAATAGCTCTGCTCTGTAATATAGTTGTAGTCTCTGGAGGCGTTTATATTTTTGCTAAAAACGATCATTATAATTGGAAAAAGGTAATTCCTTTAGTCTTGTTAAGTGTACCTTTTGCTTTTCTGGGAGGTTATATAAAAATTGACCAGACTTCTTTTTTTAGTTTGTTAGGTGTTATCCTAATACTGGCGGCTTTTTTTATGTGGATTTCAAAATTTATTGTAAGTGAAACAAAAGAAAGCACAAAAGTAACATCTAAATTAAAAGATGGGGCCATGGGAGGTGTTATCGGATTTATTTCAGGAATGGTAGGAGTGGGTGGAGGTGTTTTCTTAGCACCTTTTTTACATTTAACAAATTGGGATACGCCGAAAAGAATTGCCGCGACAACCAGTTTTTTTATATTGGCAAATTCAATCGCCGGTTTACTGGGTCAATATCAAAATCCTGACTTTTATTTTGAACCTAATATTGCTTTTTTATTAATGGTAACGGTTTTCTTTGGCGGACAAATAGGTTCTCGTTTAAGTGCTACTATAATTCAACCATTTGTAATTAAAAGAATGACGGCTGTTCTGATTGCTATAGTTGGAATTAAAATTTTATTTAATTACTTAAGTTGATTTTTTTAATAAATATATACCAATTGGTATATATTTTATATATTAGCCTCATGATAATTACAAAAGCTGCAAAAACGAGTCAATATATCATTGAAAAAACGGCACCGATATTTAATAGAAATGGATATACTGGTACTAGTTTATCTGATATTACCGAAGCAACTGGTTTAACCAAAGGGGCTATTTATGGTAATTTTAGGAATAAAGAAGAACTAGCCTTAGAAGCTTTTAATTTTATTATTAAATATCAAATGGATCAAATTAGAGCCATCATTAATGATATTGATTCACCTTTGGCCAAATTATATGCCATTACAAATTTTCACCGCTCATATTATAAAATATGTATTGAGTTTGGCGGTTGTCCGCTACTAAATGTGGGTGTAGACGCTAACTATACAAATCCGGCGTTATTTGCACGGGCAAAAAAAGTAGCTGATACCTTACAAGGTAAAATAGCATCCATAATTGAGGAAGGCATTTTTAAGAATGAAATTAGAAATGATATTAACGCTATGTGCTATGGAACTAGAATATTTTCTCTTATTGAAGGAGCTATTTTTACATCGGTAATATCAAAAGATGAAAATTGTTTATTAGATATGATGAATCATGTAGATAAAATGATTCAAACAGAATTACAGGTATAACGCTATGGACCTAAAATTAGATTGGCAAAATATCAGAGAACATTTTAGTAAAAGCTTTAAATCAAGTTTACACGTGTCTATTGCATCTGTGGATTCTGAAAATAATCCGACAAATACACCTATAGGTTCGTTGTTTTTAAATGATAATCAAACCGGATTTTACTTTGAGAAATTTCCAACCAAACTACCCTTTAATAATAGCACGAATTCTAATATTTGTGTGTTAGGAGTAAACAGTAGTAAATGGTTTTGGGTAAAATCCCTATTTAATGAAAAATTTTCAACGACTCCTGCAATTAAACTATATGGAGAGCTTGGTGATAAAAGAAAAGCGAGTGAATATGAATTAAGAGCGCTCAAGAGAAGAATGGGATCAACCAATAAATTAAAAGGACATAAGTATTTGTGGGGTAAAATGGACTCGATTAGAGAAATTACTTTTTCTAAGGCAGAAAAGATTAATTTAGGTAAAATGACCAACAAATTCTAAACCATGATAGCAAAGATATTCATACTTATTGCAAGTTCTATTTTTTTAATATTAGGAACAATACATCTTGTTTATACATTTTTTACCAATAAATTTCTCACTAGAGACAGTGAAACTACAGAAAAAATGAAATCAACATCTCCAATATTAACCAATGAGACCTCAGTGTGGAAAGCATGGATTGGGTTTAATGCCAGTCATAGTGCAGGAGCAATATTTATAGGGTTGGTCAATATCGTTTTAGTATTTCAACATTTTGAAGTATATCAAAATTCATTTAATATTTTGTTGTTGAATATTTGTACCGGGATTTTTTATCTTTTTTTAGCGAAAAGATATTGGTTTAAAATTCCATTGATAGGAATTTTTATTGCGACAAGTTGTTTTATTATTTCATTGATATTACTTATGATATAATTTTTTTAATCATTTATATACCAATCAGTATATTATTATGAGTCAATTTAGAACAGATAAAAAAGAAGATATAAGATCAAAATTAAAGCGCCTTGCTTTTAATTTATTTCCCGCAATAAGAGGAACTGGAGTTTGGGTTAGTTTTATTTCAAACGATTACAGAGAAATTCATATTCGTTTGCCCTTAAATTGGCGAACCAGGAATTATGTAGGAACCATTTTTGGAGGTAGTATTTATGCCTCAACAGATCCGTTTTATATGTTACAACTCATGCATATATTGGGTAAAAAGTATGTGGTTTGGGATAAATCTGCACAGATAAAATTTAAGAAACCCATAAAAAAAACGGTTTATGCCAGATTTCTTATTACTGATGAAATTCTAAATGAAATTAAAGAAAATGTAAAAAGCAATACTACATATACCATTGATTTACCGGTACTGTTTCAGGATAAAGAAGCTATTATTTATGCTGAGATTATGAAAACCATTTATATAGCGGATAAGAGCTATTATAATTCAAGAAAAAATTAATATTTATGATGACCTTAACTTAAAGAATAATTTAGCGCATGAAATATTATTTAAAAATATTAAAATTTTACTATAAAATAGTTTCTTTTTTATCTCCTCAATTGGGTGGAAAATTAGTATTTAAATTGTTTCAAAAAGTTAGAAAAAAAGACGTTAGAAAGCGAGAGGCGGCTTTTTATACAAATGCAAGACGTTTTAAGGTTTCTTTTTTAAAACAGGATTTAAATTGCTATGAGTTAGGGGATGTAAAAGGCGAATTAGTATTCTTAGTACATGGTTGGGACTCTAATGCTGGTAGTATGTCTAAGTTTGCTTTTGAACTGGCCCAAAGAAACTATAGGGTTTTAAGTTTTGATCTACCAGCTCATGCTAACTCAACATCAGAGTATACAAATTTATATGAATGTAAAGAAGCATTTAAAAGTTTGATCGAATTTGTACAGCCTAAAGAGCCTTTTACAATAGTTGCACATTCATTTGGCTCTGCTGTAACTGCTTATACCTTATCTAAATTGAACTATAAAATTGATAAGTTTGTTTTTTTAACGAGTCCAAATTCATTATTAGAAGTCTTTATAGATTTTAAAAATTTTGTTGGGATTACTGATAAAACATTCTCATTTATGTTAAAAAATGCGGAGGCAACTATCCAGGAAGAAATAAAATATGTAAATGTCCAGGACAAATTAAAAAGCATTTCATTTACCAGGCTGTTGTTGGTGCATGACAGAGCTGATAAAATATTGCCTTATCGTTATTCAGAAGAAATAATGAAAGCAAATCACACTAATTCAGAGTTAAAAACATATGACAAAATTGGGCATTACAGAATGCTTTGGAATGA
>Ga0209344_10005166_pt1 | contig 11415 bp, 7 predicted proteins | sample Cruoilmetagenom6_FD_187293 | JGI IMG/M metagenome (GOLD analysis project Ga0209344, IMG submission 187293) | Oil polluted marine microbial communities from Coal Oil Point, Santa Barbara, California, USA - Santa Barbara Oil Seep Sample 6 (SPAdes)... | ecosystem: Environmental > Aquatic > Marine >...
ATATATGTTGTGCAAGCAGGCGATACATTGTGGATGATCGCTCGAAAACTGCATGTATACTATGATGAAATGCTGGCAGTCAACGGGCTCACAGAAAATAGTTCGATCATCCCAGGCACTGAGCTGGTCATACCTGGTCTGGGAGATCTATCAGGTTTGGTCAGTACGATTAAAGTTCCTTTTGGAGAAACCTTGCAGAGTATCAGCCGCCGCTATCAGGTTCCTGAGGAATCCCTGATAAAGATCAACCGACTGACCAGTCCTTTTGAATTATATGTTGGCGTTTCAGCAGTATTGGTGGGTGAAAACGAGATCGAGGCTCAGGATGGCAAACGGGTTTCTCTAGCGCCAGAGGAATCTTTCCTGGAAATGGCCATCAAGGAAAATTTGAATCCCTGGACATTAGTAACTGCCAATAACCAGGGAGGGAGCTGGGATTTGATCCCGGGCGAGGTACTTTTTGTCCCGGGGACTGAAAGCAGCGGTCCCGGTGGTTTCCCAGATGAGATCCGAGAAGTGGATTTCTCCCCGAACCGCTTTGTCCAGGGCCACACATATGTGATCGAAGCAAATATTCAGAATGGGGCTCAAGTTTCAGGTTCCCTGGGTGAGTATCCCCTTTCATTCTATACTCAAGATGGGAAAACCTATCTCGCTCTTCAAGGTCTTCATGCTAAAGAAAACCCTGGATTGACCTCCATCAGCCTCTCCGGGACTCTGACAGATGGCACACCCTTTGCCTTGACCCAGATGGTCGAGGTCTTCACCGGCAATTATCATTATGAAGAGATCATCGGGGTTCCCCAGAATACAGTGGGGATTGCGATAACAGAAGACGAAACAACCGAACTCCAGGAATTCACTTTACAGTCCACCCAGAATAAATTCTGGTCGGGTAAATTCTTATCCCCCGTACCGTCTGCTCTCAGTGCCGCTTACGCATCATACTATGGCGGCCGCAGATCCTATAACGGCAGCGGCTATTATTATTTTCATTCCGGGGTGGACTATTTCAGTTCGATGGCGGGAGATATTTACGCCGCAGCAGCTGGCAAGGTGGTCTATACCGGTTCACTCCTGCTGCATGGCAACACAACCTTGATCAATCACGGCTGGGGAGTGTATTCGCTGTATGCTCATCAATCTGAGTTTTTGGTTCAGGAAGGCCAGCAGGTCAGTGCTGGCGCCTTGATCGGTCGAGTAGGGTCAACAGGAAGGTCTAGCGGACCTCACCTGCACTGGGAGATTTGGGTCGGGGGAATCCAGGTAAATCCTCTGGATTGGGTCGATAATACCTATCCTTAGTATTGGTCTTTGTCTGTTTTCACATCAAATCCGTCCAAGGTTGTCGAGAGGGTAGAGTAGAGTATAATATACGGGCTTGATCAAAATTTATTCAAGGCATTATATATTCACGTTTTAGAGGCATTACTATGGCAACTGCTTTATTATCCCTCCGCGAAGATTACTGGGAGGAATATGAACTGGAAGATGAGGACATCTCCTTCCTGTATGATTATCTACTAGAAAGTGAAACTCCGTTGACCTCGGAAGAGCTGATGCCTATCCTGGTCGGAGAGCGAATCGAACGAGAGAAAGTTCGCCTGGAAAAGAAACGTCTTGACGGAAATGATATTTATTTCCCCAAAGACCAATACGAGGTGGGAGATAAATTGGTTTTCCCGGCTAGTGAATGGCAAAAAGGCGAAGTTGTTGGACTTCGAAGTGGTGAGAATCCCGGGATGGGTCAGTTTAACGTCATTCAGGTTGAATTTGAGGGTGGAAAACAGCATGAATTTGCTGCTGGTATTGATGACCATGCCCTGAACATACCTCCAGAATCCACTCAAGCAGAATCCATGAATCCTGAAGCGGTAATTTCAAGTTACCCACAGGTTTTAGTCGAGCAGATAGAACTAGGGTTGATTGTCCAAGAAGATTTCGTCCAGATCGCTGGACGGTGGTTCCTACGAGCCCTGTTGGTAGACGTGAACGATGGCCATTTGAACTTGGCTGAAGCTGTTCTGGATATGAACGAGGGTGGCCCGCTGGCAACAGCCGAGCTGGTGAAGGATATTGATCTGCCGAGCGATGTAAACAGGAATTTAATCGAGTTTTCCCTGGACCATGCTTTACAGGAAGACCCTCGTTTTGATGAGGTTGGACCAGCTGGTATTGTTGCCTGGTTTCTCAAAGGGTTGGAACCGGAAAGCGTTCAGGAGACTCCTGTCTATTTACGGTACGCACCGCTGGAATATGATCCCGAGACATTGACCGAAGATATGCTGAGCCTGGAAGAGTCACTGGATGATGAGCTGACTCCCTTAATGGAAAAGAAAGATTTCCCGGTTAAGGATGTGGAAGTGCGATTGATTTTCCCGCATTGGCGGGCAGGTACGTTGCCCCTTTCCGAAAGGGTTATGCCCTTATTCCCAACCGCTTATGAATCACCCCGGATCCGATTTACTTTGATCGATGGCAAAACAGGTGACCGGTTCCCCGGTTGGGTTGTCCGCGAGCAACACTACGTATCAGGATTAAAAGAATGGTATGACAAGAATGGACTCATCCCGGGTGGAATTGTATATATCAAACCCGGTAAAGAACCCGGAGAAGTGATCGTTGAGACAAAGAGCTCCCGCTCAACCAAGGATTGGATGCGAACTATCCTGGTAGGTTCAGATGAAGAACTGGTCTTCGCGACGTTGAAACAGATCATTTCCTCAGACTATAATGAACGAATGGCGATCGTGATCCCAGACATTGATCCGGTTGACCAGGTCTGGTTGAAATCTCAGGACGAACCTGCTCCATTTGAACAGGTTGTCGTAGATACAGTGCGCGAACTAACCAAGCTTAACCCCCAGGGCCATGTGCATGTCACCGAGTTATATGCTGCCGTGAATACGGTCAGACGCTGCCCTCCAGGACCGTTGTTTTCATTGCTGGAAACCCGACCCTGGTTTGTCCATGTTGGTGATTTGCATTTTAGATTTGATGATTCAGAGAGTATATAGATCAATTTGATTTGGAGGAAGGAGAATTTAGGTGTCAAAACCAAAACTTTCGAGTTTGCTTAAACCTACGGTTTCCACACCGTTTCAAATTGATTTTACCTGGTGGAAAGGGCAGGACCGTTCCTGGCGGGTTCACCTGCGAAGTTGCCTGTGTGACGAACATCAGGAAATGTATGCTGATCTATCGGGCGACAAAGAGGTAGACTGGATCGATCCGGAGACAGCAGAAGTGCAGGTTGTAGATGGGCTGCAGCATACGTTGATCTCTCACTGCGCTAAACAGGAACAGTTCATCACTGAACACACCACACTGACCGAATCAATGTTCAGAACCTACCTTTCCAACGGAAATCAACCCCTGTCTCCCAATGATTTGGCGGAGATATTGGAACAGTCACCCCAAAAGATACTCCAGACCATCTCCGGTCAGCGGGTTTATAAGGGGATTCGCCCGGCGCCTCAGGGATAAATGCTGGCTAAAATGATTTGCCCTCGTAGCTCAATGGACAGAGCACCGGACTTCTAATCCGACGGTTGCAGGTTCGATTCCTGCCGAGGGCGCCTTTTCACCCCGACATGGGGTGTTTTTATTTAAGCATATCAACCACCGAGGTCAGTAGGACCCCGGTGGTCTGCATGAATGTTAACCCGTGTTATGCTATAAAGGAGGAATATTTTAGGAGTACAATACCTGATTTTATATGAACTGCTTTTTTGTATCTGACTTACACGGAAAGATCTCCCGATATGAATCTCTTTTCTCCCAAATTCGGGAGGAAAAACCTGCTGCTGTATTCCTGGGCGGAGACCTCTTTCCTTCCTTTGGTTCCTTGATCGAAGGTGATTTTCTGGATGATTTCCTGGCAAAAGGATTTCTTCAATTGAAAGATGATCTTAGACAGGATTATCCCAAAGTATTCTTGATCCTCGGTAATGATGACGGTAGAGCTGGCGAAGAAAGACTGATTGATTGGATGAATGAGGAGATCTGGTCCTACATACATGGCAAATCGGTTGAATTCGGACCTTATACTGTATATGGATATTCTTATGTGCCGCCGACTCCATTTCTTAATAAAGACTGGGAACGTTATGATATTTCCCGTTTTGTAGACCCGGGCTGCATCCCGCCGGAAGAAGGCTGGCATTCGGTTGATGAACCCAGGAATCTCATAGAACATGCCACAATCCAAAAAGACTTGACTGCGTTAACAGAAGGTAAGGATCTGTCAAAAGCCATCTTACTATTCCATACTCCCCCATACCAGACAGCCCTGGATAGAGCAGCCCTTGATGGAAAAATGATCGACCATGTACCCCTTGATGTCCATGTCGGCAGTATTGCGGTGAAAGATTTCATCATGAAACACCAGCCATTGATCACGCTGCATGGACATGTTCACGAATCGGCCAGTATAACGGGATCCTGGTTGGAAAAGCTCGGTGAGACCGTGGCAATTTCAGCGGCGCACGATGGTAAGGATCTGGCTCTAGTTCGATTTGACCCTGATGATCCCCAGGAAATTACCCGGGAGTTGATTTAAAAAAATAAGGACTGAGTCCTTTCCAGAAGACTCAGTCCAAATTTTTTATCCGTGTGATCTACTGATTAAACTTGCTTGGTTCCAAGTGGAAGGGGGAAGGCGCCATCTGTGACCGCGCCGATCTTCACTGCATAGCTGGTCCGTTTTTCAATATCCTCATCTGTGATCAGGTTGATATCCAGCAATCCATCGGTTTTATATCCCGTTCTGCGCAGGTTGATCTCACTGAGGCTGTAGCTCCACCCTTCCAGCCAGGACAGCAATTCCTTGCGTTGGTTTTCATCCCCAATAAAATGGATCAGCAAGTCTATATCACTCTGCGGTCCGGCAGTAGCGTTTTTTGTGCTCCCGAATAGATAGAGTCCTTTTACGCCAAATCTCTCAGAGTTCAATTGGGAAGCGATAGCTTCGGCAGTCTGAAATCGCCAGCGCCAGTGGTCTTCTTTTGCCCGGGCTAATTGACGATTTTGTGGGGCGGTCTGTTCATCTACTAACTCTTCTTCTTCCACCAGCATGCCAACAGCCAGGTTTTTATCTGCATTCATCAGGATCTGAAATACATTTCCATTCGATACACTCTTGACATCGATCACGTGAATGGTCTTTTCGAGGTGGGGTAGATCAGGTACGAGATCAATATAAATATTAGGTGATTCCTGCAGGAACTTTAAATTGAATACAATCCCTCGATGATGTGGATAAAGGGGAAGATAGCGGATAGCTGATTCAACTAGATCCTGGAAGAAATGGGTTCCAAAAGATAGGTCAGGGGTATAGTCGCCTTGTTTTTGGGCAATCTCGATCAGGGCGGCGCTGTTATTGATATCGGAGTAAGTGACGTTCACTCCAAGTTTGATATCTCCTCTGCTTCCCCAACGCCCTGGTCCCATTAAAATGAAATTCCTCTTGGGAAGGGTACTGTTAATCCTGCCGATTGCACGCCCGACATCAAGCATTTCTTCGCGGCTGGCGATTTGACTGTAGGAAATTGGATCTACATAAACAATGTGGCTGATGTTGGATAGCGTCCCGTTTGTAACATAGCGGTTGGCGGTGAATACAAGCTTGTCATCCGGAATATCCGTCGGAATTTCCGCTGGTATGATATCGGTCCCATAACTTTGGGAGCGACATTGAAGCAAGTAAAAATCCTCTCCGTCACACGCAAATTCAATATCAATTGGATGGCTGAGCTGTTCCTGGAGTTCATCTAGAACAGTCCGCAATAATGAAAGGAATGAGCTGTTTGAGAACAAACCATCAAATGTGAATACCAATTTATCATTTTCAAAATCTGGGCCAAGTCCAGTTGGGATCATTGCCTGATCCTCTGAGATGATCGATACGAGTTGTTTGATCTTGGGATAATCCTGGCCGCATTCTTTTAGCAACTTATCGATCTTGATAGTTTCGAATCTGCCTTTTTCCAGGTTGATCACATCGATCATATGAGGAGAATAGCGGACAATCTCATCCAGAGAATTATTCACCCGTAAGCCAGGTTGGCCCGGAGCAGCCAGAATAGGATAATCATCGATCAACCGATCGACTGCACGTGTGCCGAGGCCGGGAACGATTCGGACCAATCCATCTTCTTTTTGAATCCTGCTTGACCAGCGAAATTCATTTTGGCTGAAAGCCACACCTGCATAGGCGGGAAAATAATACTTTCCAACTTGCTGACCGACGACTTCCTGAATTAGTATACCCATTTCTTCGTGGTGGTCGATCAATCCATGTTGATGGCGATATTCGATCGGATCTGGGCCATATAGGGAGGCATATACTTCCGTAATGGCATCCATCAGGCTGTTCAATCGTTCTTCCTTGCTTCCCTGGTTGGCTACGAAGAGGCTTTTGTACTTACCGGCGAAGGACATGCCAACCTGGTCCTCTAATAAACTCGAACTGCGGATTATTAGAGGTACGTCACCAAAATCATCCAGGGCAACAGACAATCCTTTGATAATCTCTGGTGGAAGGGGAGCATTATTAAATACATGGACAACGTAAGGGTATTCCTGACGTACCTCTCCAATATTGAGGTATTTGTGTTCAATGATCTCTTCCATATTATTATGTTCAATAAGTGAGAAAAGAGCATCTGATACGATATACCAGGTCTTGGGAGTTTTAACAGATTTTAAGATATCCTGATTGCGAAGGGCTTTTTGCATAACCTGCATTGCCAGGAAAATGCCTGCCCCTTTTCCTCCAAGTTTTCCGTAACTATCCGGTTGATATATGATGCGATCAGAAAGATCATAAAAATCCTCGATCTCGATATGTTTCTTGGCAGATTTGATATACCCATCACGTTCACTTAACAAGCGCCGGATCAGGGACATTTGTACACTTTGCTGCCTGGCTGTCGAAAGTACCAATCCCTGGTCAGAGAGGTTTTTATATCTGTCAATGGCTCCAAACATATCAGTGATGGACCGATTGGGCTGAACGAGAGTGTTTACCAGGAATCCGGATTGATCCTCTTTGATCCACTGCTGAATGCTATTTAATATATCCTCTTCATCAAGGGAAATTCCAGCCAGGTTAAATACTGCATCCAGAGAACCAATAGCTTCTTTATTTTTCTTGAAATGATATGGATAATTGGTTTCAATGATTTCCCGATCTTCCTGGTAGGCAGAGCTGAACAGACCCCAGAGACTTTCTGCTTCTTTGATCCCGTGTTCGCAGAGGTGATGGACCATCTTCCTGGCAATGGTTATCAGAAGGTCGGGATCGGTCTTCTTCAGCAAACTGAGAACCGCCCGCCAACCAGCTTCGCCTTCCCCTCCAGACTTTGTTCGTTTTTCAAAGACATCCTGGAGCCGGCGGTGGAGCAGGTAGTTCCCCAACTGATCTGCAATTGTGTTAATTAATCTGCGCTCTTCCAGTAAAAAAGGACCCTCAGCTTCTTCTGGTTTTTCTTCTGTATAATAAACACTGATCTGCCCTTCTATTTGGTCCTGAACAACAATATCGGAATGGATTGACCAGTCGGATTTCTGGAAGTTCTCCGACTTGTAAGTCTTGGCACCAATCTGAATGCGGGATGTGCATACCTCAGAATACTGCCATCCTGGTGGGATCACTTCTATGATTTTGGTTACTGCGTCACGTATTTTGATATTTGGCTTGACCAATGTTTCCTGTACAGCATAAAGGCAATTGAGTTCTTTTGCCCTTTCTTTTAATTCTTCAACCAGATTATTTATTGGTTTATCAGCATTACTATTCATTTATACCCCGGGGTTTTAATACTACTGCTCTGCCTGACTTTCCATCAATTTTTATCTCTAATGGGGATTTTAGCTCAATATGTCTGAGGTAAGTTGTTTTCTCGACTTCTTTTTGCTCACTTAACCATTTCCACTCAAGCTGATGTTTACCTGCTTTTGGCAGGGAGATGTAGCTTACACCAAGGCTTGTCAAATTATGGAAAAAGTGAGAACCCTGGCTCATATCGGCGCTGAGTCCTTCTTGATATGTTTCAATGATCACCCGTGAACCGGATATCTGCCCCCAATTAACCGGGATGCCCAGCCAGGGATCGGAACTGCCTAATCGACCAAATACGACTAACAGGTAGGGAGCTCCCTTTCTAACGAGACCTTGATTGATCTGTTCCAATTCCTTTGCAATATCCCGTGTCCTTTCCAGCTCAAAACTATCCGGGAGTACATAAACGATATCCTTAATATCTTCGATCAGGCCATTCCCCAGTGCATTCTCTGAGGCTGCCAGGGCGTTTTGATCTTCCAGGTCTTCCTCGCTGACCTGGATATCATCGGACGCTATCACAGTCGATCGGACTTGCAAAAGTCCCAATGATGGGGGAGAAAATGTCATAGCAAACTCGATTTCCACCGGGTTCTCAAGTCGATCCTCACAGATCTGGATCAATTCCTTAATCAACTTATTCAAAGAAAACTTCTTTAGTTGGAGTAAGGGAGCAAAATTTAGCACTCGGGGCCCGGGATTTGCCATGCCAATTTGCAGCCGATCCCCTTGAGGATCATAGGTGGAACATAATTCTTTCAGGGTGCCATCCTTTTCGGCCGTGGAAAGATCTTCCTTGATAAGATATTCAGTTTCCTGAATAGGATCATAGATCAATGGCGAACCCATATTTACAGCCCAGAATTCGGTTTGGCTATTTTTGAGAAGTTCATTGATAGATCCATAGGGTGGGGCAATCTTCGGATATGCAGGAGAGTAAGTCCAGGAAAGACCCCCATCTACGATCGTTTTTCCTAACCCAAGAGCCAGACTTACCACACCGTCTTCCGGCTTTGCTTTACCGACAGGGTAAAAATTATAGGATCGGGCAACTCCGGAAAGATCCGGATAGAACCGTATGTGGTGGCGGGACCCATGAACATGTTGAATGATCAGGGCCATTTTTTCTTCGTTGTGATCATGGCCTGTGGCGTCCCGATAACTTTTGGCGGCTTTGAAGAAAGTTGAGGCGTAAACGAATTTGATCGCCTCGGATAATTTTCGGAATCGGAAATCAGGATCGAATTGTTGGTTCGGAATCATCTTGGTGGTATAGATTCCCGCAAATGGTTCATAAGTGGCATCCTCCAATAAGCTGGAGGAGCGGACAGCGATTGGATTTCGAATATCTTCTACTAACGCACGGAGGTCGCCAAGAATATGGAATGGTAGTTCGGCCTGCTGAAAAGCATGGGCGATCTGGTCATCCGTATGGTCGGAATCCAAATATTTTTGGAGATTATTATTCTCCAGGAAAGTATCAAAAACATCAGTGCCGATTACGACTAGATTTGGAACAATGATCCGGATCTCAGGATAAGATTGGAGTAAGTCGCTAGACGATAACAGGTGCTGAAGAAAGACCAGTCCCTGGGCTTTTCCCCCTATTGATCCCGATCCAATAATCCGGATAGTATTATCCGGATTATTGGAATTTCGTTGATACGGGATTAAGTTAGGAGATGGAATGCTCTCCGATTGGTTTTTCATTATTCTAGATTATACCCACCCCCGGGCTTTGCAGGCCTTTGCCACACGGTCAACAGAGATCATATAGGCTGCGTCACGCATGAAGAGCTTATTCTTAACTGCAAATCTGCTGACGTCCAGGTAGGCAGAGGTCATTTTTTGATCCAGCTTACCCAAGGTTTCTTCCTTGGCCCAGTAATAATTTTGATTGGACTGAACCTGTTCGAAGTAACTGCAGGTGACTCCACCGGCATTGGCAAGGAAGTCGGGAATCACGTGAATGTCCCGCTCTTTGAGAACTACGTCAGCTTCAGGTGTGGTGGGGCCGTTGGCGCCCTCGGCAATGATTTTCACCTGCTGTGATATTTTGTTGGCATTCTCGCCTGTGATTTGATTTTCAAGCGCGGCAGGGACCAGGAGGTCAACGTCTTGTTCCATCCAGGCTTCAGCGGGGAGGATTTCAAATCCCAGATCCTGGGCTTTAGATTTATCTATTTCTCCAAAATGATTCGTTATTTCTGATAGCTGATTTAGGTCAAAACCATCTTTTTTAAAGAAGGTATAGGCCTTTTGCTCTTTCTGGATCCAGCAGGAAACACAGACCGGGGTTCCGCCCATCTGCTGGTAAAGTTCGATGGCATATTGTGACACATTGCCAAAACCCTGAAAGCTTGCAGTTGTTTTTGAGAGATCGATACCCAGTTCTTTCATCGCCTCGCGAACTGTGATCATCACGCCGTACCCGGTTGCTTCGGTTCTGCCGAGGGAGCCACCCATACCGACAGGTTTTCCAGTGATAAAACCGGGATATTTTGCACCATGGATAGTTTCGTATTCATCCAGCATCCATAGCATATGTTGTGAATTGGTCATGACGTCCGGGGCAGGCACATCAGTTAGGGGTCCGACGTTTTTAACCAGCTGTCTGACCCATCCCCGGCATAACCGTTCCTGTTCCAGCAGGCTGAGGTCATGGGGATCGCAAACAACTCCGCCTTTTGCTCCGCCCAATGGGATATCCACCACTGCGCATTTCCAGGTCATCCACATGGAAAGAGCCCGGACAGTGTTGACTGTTTCCTGCGGGTGAAAACGAATCCCGCCTTTTCCGGGTCCCATGGCATCATTATGTTGTACCCTGAAACCACGAAAAACGTTCACCTGTCCATCATCCATTCGAACCGGGATGCTGAATTGGAACTCCCGTAGGGGAACTCTCAACAAGTCCCTTGTTGCCTGGTCCAAATCAAGCAATTCTGCAGCATTGTCGAATTGCTCTTGAGCCATCTTGAAAGGATTGTATGATGTATCTTCCATATCGCGCTCTTTACCCTTTAATAATGAAATAATACCAAGCTCAAAATCATACCACTTCTTGAGGACATAATATGCTAAATCCTCAGGATTTGAAGGTTACATTCATCTTAAAAAAAAGCCGCAATCAAAGCGATTGCGGCTACATTAATTGTGTTACCTTTCTCCTGTTTAAGCTTCTTCTGCAGCAGGCTTTAGACGTTGGCCTAATTCTCGGTCAAGCATCAACAAACCATGGTCAGAATCACTGACGCGTTTGATATCCTCAACAACACCGCCAACATGTTCTTCTTCCTCCACCTGCTCATCGATAAACCACTGGAGGAAAGACAGACTGGGAAAGTCCTTCTCTTCCATGGCAAGGGCATAGAGATTGTGAATATCTGCTGTGATCTTCTGTTCATGGCCTAAAGAAGTTTCAAAAGCGGCCAGGGGAGAATCGAAATCTACCGGTGGTTGTTCAATCGCTTGTAAGCTCACATTGGTCCCTCGACTGTGGATATAGTCATAGAATTTAAAGGCGTGGATCATTTCCTCATCAAATTGCATTTTCATCCAATGAGATCGGA
>Ga0209344_10005167_pt1 | contig 11414 bp, 8 predicted proteins | sample Cruoilmetagenom6_FD_187293 | JGI IMG/M metagenome (GOLD analysis project Ga0209344, IMG submission 187293) | Oil polluted marine microbial communities from Coal Oil Point, Santa Barbara, California, USA - Santa Barbara Oil Seep Sample 6 (SPAdes)... | ecosystem: Environmental > Aquatic > Marine >...
TGTTTCACTGGGTTAGGATAGACTTTAAACTGATTATCTAAAGTCTCTACGGTACTCGCAGCATAACTGTAAGTAGCGCTAGATGCCCCACCAACACAAAAGGCTGTTGTAGCTGAGCTAGTAAAAGAACTTCCACTTACTAGTACGTTTCCTCCATCGGTTAAAGAATAGGATCCGTTTCCGTAAGAACAGCAAATACCGTCTCCATAAACATCGCTAATTGTAAAGGAATAACATCCTGCAGGTAGTGTTTCACTAATATTTAATGTAGAACCATCTGCTTGATTTCCGTACGTTCCTCCGGATGCGACAACACTATTAGAACCATCTGTGATTGTCCAAGATGTTTCTTCTGGATAATTATCAAAAGTAATAGATAATGTAACATCTGTACTAGTACCTGTTGACCCACCGGATGTAGATAAGCTTACAGCATCTACTGCCATATCTCCTTGCCACGTGGTTCCTGTAACACCATTAAAACGTAATTGCACTGTTCCTCCAACATACGCAGATAAATCTACTGATGCCGCTGCCCAAGCATTCCCTTGATTTCCTGATACACTCCAAACACTTGTCCAAGAACTTCCGTTATTACTACTTGCTTCTACAGCTAAGCTTCCCATTGCAGTTGTACCGTACATATGGTATGCAAACTCGAATGTAGCTTGAGATTCTCCATTTAAATCAAAACAAGGAGAATTTAAAATCGCTCTCTTTGCAGAGTAATTAGGTGAAGAAGACTCCATAAAAATATATTGAGAACCTGCAGATGCACTAGATGGTCCAGTGTTACTTGAAGGTGTAGCTCCAGATTGTCTTGTCCAATTAAAATCATCTCCACTTGCTTGTGTCCAAGCTCCAAAACTAGATTCAAAACCTTCGTTATATGGGAATGCGGAAATTGCTCCAGAACATCCAGTCGTACTTGCCGGACTTACCACTATAGATCTAGATACTTGATCTGCTGGGTTACCTGCTGCATCACTAACATTATAATTTCTGGTATAGGTACCTGCGGTATTTGTATTTACAGTTCCTGTAGTCACGATGCTAGAAGTTAAGTTTCCATCTATATTATCTGTAGCCGTTGCCCCTAACTCATTGTAGGTATCACCAACCGTTAAGTTAATCGTTGCACTACCTGTTAAGGTAATCACTGGTTTCACAGTATCTGCTACTCCTGCAGAAATATTTACGGTATAATCTTCTACTTCTCCATAAGAAAAAGCTTCACAAGATGTTGGTACACCATTATATTTCATAGAAACACGTAATCTTTTATCTCCACTTGCAGTTCCTGTTGGCACTGTAAAGGAACCACTTGCAGAAGTTACTGTAGATGCCGCTAAAGAAAATATTTGCTCTCCAGCATCTGTAAAATCACCATCGTCGTTATAATCTATCCAAGCAGCATATCCTTCGCTGTATGTAGAACCTGTCCATGCTGGCGTTACTGTTAATGTATAACTAGAACCAGAATCTAAATTAGTAGAAACACTTGTGAAATCGCTATATAATTGTGCTCCAGAAGCATTGTTAATAGCACCTACTTGTACTCTAGAAATATATTCATCATTTGCATTGTTTCCTTGCGAATCGCAATATTGAGTTCCTGTTTGACATGGTGTACATGATCCACCACAATCTACTCCTGTTTCGGTTCCGTTTTGAATACCATCTGTACATGTTGGTGCAGCTACTGCGCTACATTTATCTGATAATGCTAAAGTACGTCTTGCACCTCCAGCTTCTAAAACAGCACGCATTCTTGTTTTTTGTCCTTGTGTAAATAAGTTCATACACGAGTCATTGGTATAATCCATATAATTTTGTGGCATATCTGTAGAAGAACAAGAAGTTTGTCCGATTGGACAACCACTATTAGAGGTTTGATGTGTTGGTGTATCACTTACAAAATCATTTCCACAATTAGAATCTCCCCAAATGTGACGTAAATTAAAGTAGTGTCCTATTTCATGCGTTGTAGTTCTTCCACCATCAAAAGGAGCAGTAACAGCTCCTGTTCTACCAAAAGCGTTATAAATCATAATAATTCCATCGGTTGCTGCAGAACCTCCTGGGAATTGCGCATACCCTAAAAGATTAATTGTTTGTCCGCCAGAAGTAGTTGTCATTTTTGGCACCACCCACATGTTAAGGTATTCGGCGGTGTTCCAAGGATCAATTCCGCCACTAGAAGAACGTTTCGCATCGTCATTAGCATTCCAATCTTGACGTGTTGTAGATTTTCTAGTAATACCCGTTGTGGCATTTCCGTTTGGATCTACGGTAGATAAACAGAATTCTATTTGTGTATCTGCTGCCTGTGACCAACTATTATCTGCATCCGGATTGGTACGTCTAAAATCTTCATTTAAAACATCCAATTGCGATTGTATTTGGGCAAGGCTAATATTTTCTGTACTATTTCTATACAATACATGTACAACTACAGGAATGGTAATGATACTTCCATCTACTCGATATGCACTACTATTATTTTCTAATGCTTGGATTTTTGCTTGCGTGAAATTTTCTATTTCCGTCATTCGTTGCTCCAACTGTGGATCCAATTGCTTTCTATATTCCAGGTTTTCCATGGCAGCACATCTTCGATCTTGAGCGAAAATGGACACAACCATAAAAAAACACATAATTGATAATGTAAAGTTCTTTTTCATACGAATTTTGTATTTTTTTAGTTAATATTTTGTTGAAAGTAATGTTTTCAATTCAAAAAAATACTTAAATCATACTTTTTCGACGAAATACATTTTATCTGTAAAAAAACCCTTATATTTTACGGTTTTTCCGTAATTTACAAGAGTAAAAAGCCTATTTTTAAGCATGTTAAAAAACAAAATACTTGTTGTTAAAAACCTCTCTATTTCCTTCTTTAACAAACAAGAAGAAAAAGAAATCATACACAACATTTCGTATCACTTAAATGAAAATGAAATATTAGGTATTGTTGGTGAGTCTGGTTCTGGAAAATCGGTTTCCACTTTAGCCATATTAGGTCTATTACCAAAAAACATATCCCAAATTACCAACGGAAGTATTCTATACAAAGATGAAGATTTAACAAAACTAGATGCAAAGGGGTTTCAGAAAATAAGAGGGAAAAAAATATCTATTATATTTCAAGAGCCTATGAGTTCTTTAAATCCTTCTATGACTTGCGGCAAACAAGTTCTTGAAATTGTTATGCAGCATACTAGCTTAACTAAAACGGAAGCCAAAGCACATGTAATCACTTTATTTGAACAAGTAAAGCTTCCCATTCCTCAAGTTAGCTACAATAAATATCCTCATGAAATATCTGGCGGACAAATGCAACGCGTTATGATTGCCATGGCCATTGCTTGTGAACCAGAGATTTTAATTGCTGACGAACCAACAACAGCTCTAGATGTAACGGTACAAAAAGACATCATTCTGCTTTTAAAAGAGTTACAGGCAAAAACAAAAATGAGCATTCTTTTTATTACGCATGATTTGTCTTTGATATCTGAAATTGCACATCGCGCCTTAGTCATGTATCAAGGCAATATTGTAGAACAAGGCAACATAGAACAAATATTTAAAAATCCGGAAAACAATTATACCAAAGCGCTTATAAGCTCTAGGCCTTCTTTAGACACAAGACTAAAAACACTGCCTACCATTCAGGACTATTTACAAGAAACCACTTCAAAAGAAATAATTACCACCGAAGAAAGGCAAAAAAATCACGAGGCTATTTATAGCAAACCTCCTTTATTAGAGGTCATAAATCTAGAAAAGGAATATTTTAGCACTTCTGGTTGGTTCAATAAAACAGAAGGTTTTAAAGCTGTAAACGATGTAAGTTTTAAATTATATGAAGGAGAAACTTTAGGTTTAGTTGGCGAATCTGGCTGCGGGAAATCGACACTTGGTAAGGCTATTTTGCAATTAGATAAGGCTACAGCTGGAAGCATTTTATACAAAGGAGAAGATATTACTCAAATTTCTACCCAAGAAATGCGGACGCTTAGAAAAGACATTCAAATTATTTTTCAAGATCCATATGCTTCTCTAAACCCTAGATTAACCGTTGGTAATGCTATTTTAGAACCAATGAAAGTGCATAACCTATATAATACGTATGCAGAAAGAAAAGAAAAAGTTCTAGAAATTTTACACAGAGTTGGTTTAGATGCAGATGCATTTAACAGATATCCACATGCGTTTTCTGGCGGACAAAGACAACGTGTTGGTATTGCTAGAACGATAGCTCTACAGCCTAAATTAATTATTTGTGATGAATCTGTTTCGGCTTTAGACATTTCTGTACAAGCGCAAGTATTAAATTTATTAAATGAATTAAAAGCAGATTTTGGTTTCACTTATATATTTATCTCACACGATTTGGCCGTTGTAAAATATATGGCAGATCAATTACTGGTAATGAATGCTGGTAAAATTGAAGAGTTAGACGATGCAGATGAAATTTACAACAATCCGAAAAAAGAATATACAAAAAAGTTAATTCATGCTATACCTAAAGGGTTATAGCATGAATACTTTTTTTGTTAAATATAATAAGCTCGCTATAAATTTGAATGTGTTTCTTACTTTTTTAAAAAGTTTTAAAAAAAATAAATCCGTATTCATAATTCATAATTTTAGGTTAAGTCTATGGTAGACTCGGGTTATTATACTTGGTACATTTGGGGACTCCAAAGATGTAACTTATTTTATAATAATCAGTTAAAAAGCATAATAAATCGATGAAATACACAAAACTTTAACGTTTGAACACCTTTCGCAGTCCTTTCCTCCTCTTTTCAATACTTAAAACATGTGTTACTGGATAATAACTCCTTCCATAATTAGAGCGTTTATCTTCTCCTAATCTTTTTGCAACTTGATTCGTCATTTTAATCACAAAGACTTCTTCGGCATTAGGAAAAGATAAATCATGACCATCATGATCTACTTTTTGCCCTCTTGAAGAATGGTCCTTCTTTCTCGCGTGATACGCTTCCGTTTCATACAATTCATTATAACAATGTATCAGTTCATGACTAAGTAAAGCGACTGGAGAATTATAGCCTTTATTACGCTTAAACCATTTTTTCTTATGATTTTTTCGAAACACAACACCATGTGTATCATAAAACATAATAGCATTATGGGTATAATAGTATGCATTTTTATTTCCCGGAACAATAGAGATATTATTTACCGTATCTGTTATTAAAACATCTATAATATCCACGTTCTTTTGCATTTCTTCGTCCTGAAAAGAAATAGTTAGTGTATTGTTTTTTACTAAGAAATCTAATGCAGTGGTAGTGTTTCTAACAAAACGATCTGTTATCGTTTCATAATCTCGATCTTCTTTATATTGATAGTTAAAAAACTCTCCGTTAAGGGATTTTATTTTCATTCCGAATAATAAATACGCATTTCAATTTCATTTATCCTATTACTTTAAATCGGAAAAATGGAATTCGCCATTAGTAATAATCGATAATAGCATGCTTTTTACAGGCTCATTTCAGGAATGTCTCCTTCCACAATTAAAGTACCTTCTGTAGCATTTTGAATCTCTTCCACAGAAACTCCTGGAGCACGTTCTAGTAATTTAAATCCGTTTACTGTTACTTCTAAAACCGCTAGATTAGTAACAATTTTTTTCACACAACCAACTCCAGTTAAAGGAAGACTACAATTTTTAAGTAGTTTAGATTCGCCAGCTCTATTGGTATGCATCATGGCCACAATTATATTTTCTGCACTTGCAACTAAGTCCATCGCGCCTCCCATTCCTTTTACCATTTTTCCTGGAATTTTCCAGTTGGCAATATCTCCATTTTGCGAAACTTCCATAGCACCAAGAATAGTAAGATCTACATGTTTCCCTCTAATCATAGAGAAGCTCATTGCAGAATCGAAGAAACTAGCTCCAGGAAGCGTTGTAATGGTTTGTTTTCCGGCGTTAATTATATCTGCATCTTCTTCTCCTTCAAAAGGAAATGGCCCCATTCCTAGTACACCATTTTCACTTTGAAATTCTACTTCTATATCGTCTCTAACATAGTTTGCTACTAAGGTTGGTATACCAATACCAAGGTTTACGTAGTAACCATCTTGTACTTCTTTTGCAATTCGTTTTGCTATTCCTGTTTTATCTAACATGTTCTTTTGTTTTTTGTCATTCCTATCTTTCGTCTTTGTTCAAGATAAACTAAGGCAGGAATCTCTTAAATTGAAACTTCATTTTTACTAGTAGATTCCTGCCTTCGCAGGAATGACAGCTATTATTCCCTTTTTCTTACTGTACGTTGCTCAATTCGTTTTTCATATTTAGCACCTTGAAAAATACGTTGTACAAATATTCCAGGAATATGAATTTGATTCGGATCTAATGTTCCTACAGGAACCAATTCTTCTACCTCAACAACAGTTATTTTTGCTGCGCCACACATATTCGGATTAAAGTTTCTAGCAGTACCTTTAAAGATTAAATTTCCTGCCGCGTCGCCTTTCCATGCTTTTACAAAAGCAAAATCTGCTTTAAAAGCATGTTCTAATACATACATTTTTCCATCAAACTCTCTGGTTTCTTTTCCTTCGGCTACTTCTGTACCAAAACCTGCAGGTGTATAAATTGCAGGAAACCCAGCTTGTGCTGCTCTGCAACGTTCGGCTAATGTACCTTGCGGAATAAGCTCTACATCTAACTCTCCTGAAAGCATCTGACGTTCAAACTCTGCGTTTTCGCCAACATAAGAAGAAATCATTTTTTTGATTTGATTTTGATGTAATAATAAACCTAAACCAAAATCGTCTACTCCTGCATTGTTAGAAATACAGGTTAACCCTTTTATATTCATCTTTACTAACTCTGCTATAGAGTTTTCGGCAATACCTGAAAGTCCAAATCCACCAAACATAAACGTCATATTGTCTTGAACTCCTTGCAGCGCTTCTTGTACAGAATCTACTTTTTTATTAATCATTTTTGTAATTTTTTGGAACTGAAAAATACGAAATAAAAAAACCATTCGGAATAGAATGGCTTTGAAATTATGTGTGACTTTAGATGCGCTTGATTATTATTATTTTTTATTACTAATTCGTTGATTTAATGTAGCAATTATTTCTTCTTTACTTTCATTATATGTAGAAGCGTATAAAACTTCCCCTTTATTATTTATTAAAACATTTAATGAGAGTCCAAATTCTTTATGATTAGGTACGATGGATTCTACAAACTCAAAGTACTTCTTTTTAGGATTTTTTGATTTTCCAGATGTGATACAATATATAGGTTTATTAAAATTTTTCATTTTATCAAAAAACTCTTTGGAAGTATAGAGTTTTTTACTGTTGTCTTTTTCAATTATTAAGATATATAATTCTATATTATTCTTTTCTACATAGTTTAATAACGTTGGTAAATATTCTCTACAAGGACCACACCAAGTAGTAAATGAATAGATTACATGATACTCTTTTTTACTTGATTTTATTAATTTTAAAATAGTTTCACTGTCTATAGAATAAACACCTAAGTCTTTATTACTAGTTATTGTGTTAACAAAATCGCTTGTATTAAGAATCTCTTTAGCTTTTAATATGTTTTGGGCTTCTAGAGAACCAAAACAGAAAAACAAGAATATATAAATATATATTTTTTTCATACTTTTTATTAAAAGCTTGCTTTAATTAAAGCAAGCTTTATTAGATTGTTTTTATAATAAAATCTTATAACCACCAAAATCTCCAATTGTATTGTCTATAGCGTAAATACCTTCAGATAATAAAAGCTCTCCAGAATCCTCGTCATAAAGATCTTCATCAATATAAATATTTGAATCAAATTCATCACCTAATCCATAATCCAAATGTAGCTCAATAAACTCTCCATTTTCATCTTCATTAACAGGTATTTCTAAATTATCGCCATCAACTCTTGCAGTTCCACAAGCTACACATACTCTACAAAATCCGAAACCAATACAATTTCTTGATTTTCTACCTAATTTTACAATAATAATTTTAGACTCATCACCTAATTTAGTTTGCTTATTAATAATTGGAGAAAGAGTTACATCTTTACCATACTCCGGAGATATTAAAGAAGCACTAGAATCTTCTTGACTACAAGAATTTAATCCAACAAAAAGGATCGCTATTAAAATATTTAAAAATATTTTTTTCGTTTTTTAAAATTTTAAACCAGTTGAATTTTTTAAAACTGGTTGGTTAATAAAAATTAAGCCGAATTTTAAAGCCGAAAATGTGTTAAGCCGAAGTGTGATAAAATAATAAGCCGTTACTATTTTAATGCACTATTTAATTCTTAATAAAGTTAATAAAAAACTAGCGCTAGTTATAGATTAATCTTAATGTCATCAACAATCATTTAATCGGCTTTGATTTAAATTTTCACCTCTGACCTGACAGACGTAATAAAAAAAAAACTAATTCAGCAAGCTTTTGTAGAAAATAATCTATAATGATAAAATTTACGGTTTTCCCGTAAAAAAAACCATTCGGAATAGAATGGCTTTGAAATTATGTGTGACTTTTGAGGAACAAGTTTATTTATTGAAAAAAAGGAATAATAGCTAAGCGCCAAACTTAAAGTTTGACTCTTAGCTGATTCATTTTACTTACAACGTTATTAAACGTTTTATAAAAGCTTCTTTTATTCTTTAACTTTATATGCTAAAAATAGCCCAAGAAATGGAACAAAAATAGTTAGGTAGACAAATACCGTTTTCATAGAACTTTTTAAATTTTTGTTCTTTATTATTTTTATTAAACTTACTATCATAGCGATAATGCTAATGAAAAAAACTACATACAGAATATTTGATTTCATCATGATTTTTCATTTAAATTTATTAACAACTCTGCCATCCACAACTTAAATATACTCTTGCTAAACAAGCTGGTGCCCCAGCCAAACAGAACCCATATTCAATCCAATTCATGCCATTTATTGCATCATCTGCACAACTAATTATTCCAATAGAACATGGAAACGTACTCATTAAATATAATTAATTTATTCCAGATTCTAGTACAATTGTATTTTTTTAAAATAGATTTAAGTAATACTTATCCTTCTACATCCATTATAAAAACCTAATTAAAAGATTTGATTTATGATGGTAAATCCTTCATTAATGGGACCTCAACAGAAAAACAAGAATATATAAATACCTGTTTTTTTATGGCGTTTTTTGGTTAAAAAACCCATTCTTTTCTAAATGGCTTTAAAATTACATTTCCACCGAAACAAACAACTCCTTCCCTTAAAAAAAGGAAGGAGTTGTTTGTAATAAAAATTCAAGTTTCAAAATCATGAGATTCCTGCCTTCGCAGGAATTTATTAGAAATCTAAATCTTCTGGTACATCTTCACCAGGAGTATCAGAATCGGAACCTTGATCTTGTTTATAATTAGCACAATCTACTTCAATAGATAGATTTTTCGGCTTTTCGAAATCACTTTTAGAAATCTCTAATTCTTCATTTTCATAACAGCTTCGCATGTACATTCCCCAAATTGGTAATGCCATTGCTGCTCCTTGTCCGTAGGTAATAGAAGCAAAGTGTGCCGCTCTATCTTCTGCTCCAACCCAAACTCCTGTAACTAGGTTTGGTACCATTCCCATAAACCACCCATCACTTTGGTTTTGTGTAGTTCCCGTTTTTCCTGCTATCGGGTTTTTAAACTCATAAGGATAACCAGTGATAATCTCTTTATAATCTTTTCTATACGCATCTGCTCCTCTAGTTCTTAACCTTGCTCCAGATCCAGATTGCGTTACACCTTGCATTAGGTTTACGGTTACATAAGCAACTTCTTCACTTAATACATCACGCGATTCTGGTGTGAATTGGTATAAAATAGTTCCGTTTTTATCTTCAATATGTGTAACCATTACTGGTTTTGTATACACCCCTTGATTTGCAAAAGCCGAATAAGCCCCAACCATTTCATAGACACTTACATCTGGAGTACCTAATGCTATCGAAGGAACTGGAAGTACATCAGATTCTACTCCTAATTTTCTAACTAAATCTACAACTGGTTGCGGACCAACCTTATCCATTAAACGTGCAGTAATTGTATTTATGGAGTTTGCTAAAGCGTTTTTCAACGTTCTTACTCCACCATATTTATTATCTGAGTTTCTTGGTGTCCAAGGTTCTGGATTTCCAAATTTATTCGCTTCTATAGTAATTTGTGTATTTGGCAACTCATCACAAGGTGAAAGATGCAATTGATCTATAGCTGTTGCGTAAATAAAAGGTTTAAAAGTAGAACCTACTTGACGTTTTCCTTGTTTTACGTGATCGTATTGAAAATATTTATAGTTTATACCACCAACCCACGCTTTTACATGTCCTGTTTGCGGATTCATAGACATCATTCCTGTGTGTAAAAAAGATTTATAATAGCGCATAGAATCTATAGGCTTCATAATAGTGTCTACTTCAGAAGCTTTACCATCTTTCCATGCGAAAACAGACATTTTGGTAGGCTTATAAAAGGATGCTCTTATTTCTTTTTCCGATTTACCATCTTTTTTTAATATTCTCCAACGTTCTCCTCTGCTCATTGCTTTTTGCAATAAAGAATCTACGGCACTTTTACTAAGATCCAAGAATGGCGCTGTCGGATTTCTTTTTGGTGTGTTTTGATGAAAAAATTCGGCTTGCAATCTTGGCATGTGTTTCTCCACAGCATCTTCTGCATATAATTGCATTCTAGAATCGATTGTAGTGTACACTTTTAATCCATCACTATTGATGTTATATTTTGTACCGTCTGGTTTTCTATTGCCTTTTTCGTTGGTCCAATCTTTCATAAAAGCACGAAGATATTCTCTAAAATAAGTCGCTGTACCTTCGCGATGTGATTCTGGTGAATAACGTAAACCTAAGTCTAATTTTTGCAGCGAATCTTTTAATTTTTCGTTTATAAAATCATACTTTTCCATTTGCGCCAAAACAACATTACGTCTATTTCTTACACCAATAGGGTTACGTTCTGGTCTCGGATTATACAATGAAGAGTTTTTAAACATACCAACTAACATGGCAGATTCTTTTATGTCTAGCTCCATTGGTTCTTTACCAAAATAAATTCTGGAAGCAGAACGAATTCCATCGCCATTGTTTCCAAAATCATAAATATTAAAATATTGTGCTATAATCTCTTCTTTCGTGTATTGTCTCTCTAAACGAATTGCTATAATCCATTCTTTTGCTTTTTGTAAAATACGAGCGATTGTGTTTTTAGATCCTTCCCCGTGAAATAATTGTTTTGCAAGTTGCTGCGAAATAGTACTTGCTCCTCCGCCTTTTCCTAGTTTTACAATTGCTCTTAGCGTACCTCTTGCATCAATCCCCGAATGC
>Ga0209344_10005169_pt1 | contig 11412 bp, 9 predicted proteins | sample Cruoilmetagenom6_FD_187293 | JGI IMG/M metagenome (GOLD analysis project Ga0209344, IMG submission 187293) | Oil polluted marine microbial communities from Coal Oil Point, Santa Barbara, California, USA - Santa Barbara Oil Seep Sample 6 (SPAdes)... | ecosystem: Environmental > Aquatic > Marine >...
CATCAGCTGTTTTGGTAACAAAATCTCCCTCCCAATTTTCAGACTTGATGGTGTCAAACTGCCATTTTTGTTTACCGGTTTCGATGTCATATCCTGCCATGAAACCACGACGACCATATTTCCCGGCTATCCCGACTACAGCGCCCAAAGGTGAATCAGAATCCGTAGCATCAAGATGTAATCCATATCCCACGCCAGTGATGCCAATAATGACTGTATCCTGGTAAATCATCGGCGCCATATTGATACCCGCTCCCGAGGTACCGGATACACTGCCTAATTCAGTATCGTCCAGCGTAGTGACATCTTCCTGAATACCACTGTTTTCATCAACAACACGATTATCCCAGCGTTTTTCTCCAGTTTTAGCATCCAATGCAATCAATCTGGCATCAATGGTGCCGGTAAAAACCATTCCATTTGATACAGCCACGCCGCGATTCGCAGGACCACAGCAAATGGGATAATCTTCATCTAAATCATGCTTATAGCGCCATAATTGTTTACCACTCTCGGCGTCTAGTGCGACCACATCGTTAAATGGTAAAGAAACATACATCACACCATTCTGAACCACCGGTGTCGCCTGAAAGGTTTCATTAACACCGGTATCAAACTCCCATGCTTCAACCAGCCCCATAACATTGCTTTTGTTAATTTGGGTCAGCTTACTGTGCCGTTGATGCAGATTATCGCCACCATAAACTGGCCACTCAATCTCTGTTGCTATAACGGGCAGGGATAAAACAGTTAAAAGTCCCCCCAACCAGATGACGTGTTTTAAAGGCATGGTTTTCTCTCTCTTAATTATTTTTAGTTATGATAACAATTACTATCGAGCGAAGATTATTTATCCCGTAAATTGGATCTTATGATCCAGATCAAATCAAAGCCCGATAACCCTACAGCAAATAATAAGCCACCCTACAATCAAATAATAAGCCACCCTACAATCAAATTATAAAGACCTGTTGTTAATCAAATAAGTGAGGTAAGTAATGTATAAAACGGTCTTGGTAGGACTTATAACGTTTTTAAATATATCCCTTTTGTTGGCAGATAATCTTAGAAACGAGCCCATCAAACCGATACAACCGTTTATTATTACCGAACCCGCCAAAGTTGAACTAGGGAAAAAACTTTTTTTGATCCAAGGGCTTGTTTATTTTTCATATCCACCACTGCTGGCGACTATTTTTGTGTCCGACAAGGCGGAAAGCACGACGTGTAGCCTTCCTACATAAGTGATTGACAACGCAGGCGGCCGCAAAAATAGTCCCAGCCCTTCGGGTTGTGACTGAAAAAGCGCCACTCTGCGTGGCCTACATGGATGTAGGTCAGGGGCGTGAGCAGGATGCGGAAGCTTTGCTCGTCGCTTATTTAGAACAACTACAAAACGCCGGGAGCGTTTTTGAGCGCAAGCCCCAATGGGGTGAGATACATGGATGTATCTCACAAAAGGCGCTCCTCGTGCCTTGATTGATGCTTTTTCAGCTCACAACAGAGGCGGAGATGAAAGATAAGCAAGCCCTCGACTCTCACGTTCAGGGTTTATCTCCTGTAATTCCTGCCATAATCTCAGTATGGGAGGTAGCGATAACCTGCCAACATCTATTGGTCATAATTGGCAGCAAGGACCAATCAACTCCCCCACCGTGCTCAACTCGAGTATGAATCTGGCTCAGTTCTGGGATGGTCGGGCAGCCGATTTGCAGGAGCAGGCTGCGGGGCCAATTGCTAACCCGATGGAAATGGCTTTAAGCCACTCTCTAGCGATTGATGTTTTGCGTTCGATTCCACAATACATCGCTGCATTCAATAAAATCTATGGCAGTAATGAGATTACTCTGGATCAGGTTACCAATGCCATAGCGGCCTTTGAAGAAACGCTTGTCACTCCCAATTCCCGTTTTGATCTGTGGCTTAAAGGCAATGACAATGCATTGACTGACACTGAAATTGCCGGCTATCAGAAATTTAAGGAAATCGGCTGTGTAGCATGTCATAACGGAGCTGCTGTAGGTGGAAGCTCATTCCAGAAAATGGGGATTATGGAATCCTACCAGACCAAAAACCCGGCTGAAGGACGTATTGCCGTGACCATTAAAGATGCCGACCGCTTCTCATTCAAAGTGCCAACTTTACGCAATGTTGAGTTGACCTACCCTTACTTCCATGACGGTGCCTATTGGAAACTGGAAGATGCCGTTGATGTCATGGCCAGACTGCAGCTGGGGCAGAAACTCGAAAAACAGGACACTCATAACATCACTGCGTTTTTGAAAACCCTGACGGGCGACCAACCTAAATTTGCCTTACCACAATTGCCACCGTCTACTCCTGACACACCAATTCCAGTTCCTTTTGAAGAGTGATCAGTGAACAAAGCCCGGCAGTATTGATTACCGGCGGGCTTTTGTATTGAATATTTAATCAGGCAGGTCTGAAACCCTATCAACTACTGCCGCATATAAATCTCGAGTTGAAGCAATCGCGCCATCCTGAACCTGTTCTGCCGAAATAACTTTGCCACCAGCAGCCTGAAGTGGGCGGGTTGCTGTAGCACTGGCCACAACAGTTGGTTTATACCCCAGATTAAAGCCGCCATGCGCGGTGGAATTTACACACATATGGGTCATAAACCCTGCCAACACTATATTTTCAATATTCAGTGATTTCAGTCTTTCATCCAATTCAGTTTGCACAAACGCATTGGGAAAGTTTTTGGTAATGACGTATTCCCCGTCTTTAGGTGCTACCTCATTGGAAATCTGACCAATATCCGTAGTGAGATCGTAAGGTGAGCCCACACCACCATCATGTTGAATATGAATGATAGGGATATTTAACGCCCTTGCACGTTCCAGCAAAGCTTTGGCTTCCAAAATAGCTTTTTCTACACCTGTGAGCTGCATAACTCCTTTACGATACGTATTCTGACAATCAACCATGATCAGTGCTGAATGACTTAAATTGGCCGGCTGATGGCCCAGGCCGACAATGTCTCTCAATGTGGTGGGTGTGTTGCTCATATTGTTCCTTTAAAGAATCATTTGGATTTTATTCTGCACGATGTTGAAAACTGACCGCATAGGCTGCAGGGCGAGCCAGTAATATTGGATCGTCAGATGGTTCAATACCCTCCGGCAAAGCCAAAGGATTAAACATGGTTTTGCGTTCATATTCCAATGCATTACCTTTCACGGCTTCAATAACAATGGTACCTAAATCAACCACTTCGCGACTTTTCGGCCAGATTACCGTGGCATCATCCACTTCATCATTTTCATTGGCAATTTGCAGTTTTAGATGAAATTTCACCAGTTCTCGTGGCAAGCGTTCACGAATTTCATTCATCAAATAATTGTTATCCTGCTCACCTACCACTTTTTGTCCAAGCATTTTTTCATCTTCAAAAGGCTCAACGATATAACGTCCATAAACTGATTGACCAAGCTCATTGGTAAATTTAAACGCATTAATGCTGTGATATGACAACACCGCGAAACTGGCCGGTACCGGTTTTGGATAGTCTGCAAAAGCTTTGGCAGCTGGATTTTCCTGAATATATTTTTTTAATGGCGTGGGCGATTCCTCGCTGTTTGCTGATTTTTTAACCGCCGTCATAAACTGCAGAAATTCCTTTGGGGTAGAGGCGGGAAACCGTGGAACTGAACTTAATACCAGATCCGTGTATTCGTCATCTTCCAGACTAAAACGGACCGCCATCCCTTTGATGATTCCCCGTGGATCATTATCGGCAATATCCGGAATGCCGGTGCCATTTGAAAATCTTACAACGATAGGAGTCGCATCATCATTATTGAAATGTTCTGCTTTAGAGATTCGTGAGGCAGACTCATCTGGGTAAAAATCTCCCTTTAAAACCACACCTTTCGCATGAACCGATCGCATACCTTCATGAGGTCCGTCAAATAATTCATGCTGAATATCGACAATCTTCGCCACCGTCTCTACATCATTTTCCTCAGCATAAGCCGAAATAGATGACAGACTCATTAACAATGCCGCCATCGAACCTGTCATTTTAGTGATTTGCATGCTTGCCTCCAATATTCATTATGAATCCATTTTCATGAAGCTTCTAAATAGTACGAACCTTTCTGCCTAAATTAGTTCAGGAGTCCATAGGTTCCAATAACATCGATTAAAACAGGGCCATTAAAATCAAATTTACTTATTTGCAGTTACTAGACGACTGGTCTATTATGGGGTCACTTTAGTAGACGACCGGTCTAATATGACACGCATAGAAACAAGACAATCATTAATTCAAGTGGGTACCGACGTTATTGGTAGCCACGGATTTAATCCTACCGGCTTAAATACCGTATTGAAAACAGCGGGAGTACCCAAAGGCTCCTTTTATTACTACTTTGCCAGTAAAGAAGAATTTGGTCTGGCAATCATTGATGAATTTGCAATTGCCTATAACGATAAAATTGCCCATTTCCTGAATAACGAATCACTAAGTCCCCTGCACCGTATTCGTGCCTACCTGGATGACGGGCCGGCGATAATACGCGAGGGCATGTGTAAACGCGGCTGTTTGATAGGTACATTGGGGCAGGAATTATCCAGCCAGAATGAAACCTTCCGAGTTCGCCTTGATCAAGTCTTCGAAGGCTGGAAACAACAGTTCGGCCGGTGTCTGCAATCTGCTGTCGACTGTGGCGAACTCCCTGAACAATCCGATGTTGAACAACTTTCCGAATTTTTATTATCGGGATGGCAAGGCGCAATATTGCGCGCAAAAATGCATTCCAGCATCAAACCACTCCAGGCTTTTATCGATATCGTTTTTGCAAACGTATTGATTAACCGATAGCCATATTCTTACATTTACCGGAGGTTCTTTTATGAGCAAAGTTGCTCGTTTCCATCAGACAGGTGGTCCTGAAGTTTTACAACTGGACGATATGGAGCTGTCCCCACCGAAAGCCGACGAAGTGTTGCTGAAAATTAACACCATCGGTCTGAATCGTGCCGAGGTCATGTTTCGCAGTGGCCAATACCTGGAAACACCCAAGCTTCCTGCACGACTCGGCTACGAGGCATCAGGCATCATCGAGCAGGTAGGTTCCAATGTCAGCCAGTTCAAAACTGGCGATAAGGTCAATGTGATTCCAGCTTTTTCAATGAATCAATACGGCACTTATGCTGAAAAAGCTGTTTTGCCGGTTCATGCCATTGTTAAACAACCAGCCAGTATTTCAGACGATGAGGCAGCGGCAGTATGGATGCAATATCTCACTGCATGGGGTGCATTGATTGATATCGGACAGTTAACCCAAGGACAGACAATACTGATTCCAGCAGCATCAAGCAGTGTGGGTCTGGCCGCTATTCAGATAGCAAATCAGGTTGGTGCCACACCAGTAGCAATCACTCGGACAGCGGCTAAAAAGGCCTTGTTGCTTGAACATGGTGCCAAACATGTTATTGTCAGTGAATCCCAGCAAATAACCGAGCAGGTCCAGTTGATTACAGGTGGTAAAGGCGCGGATATGGTGTTTGATCCTGTCGCCGGACCAGCAATAAATGAATTAGCCAACGCCTGTGGAAGATTTGCACAAATTTTCGTCTACGGTGCGTTAAGTACTGATGCCACACCTTTTCCATTATTTACTGCCCTGGAAAAAGGCCTCACCTTCCGCGGTTATACCCTGTTTGAAATCAGCCAGGATGCCGAGCGTTTACAACGCGGTGTGGAATTTATCGAAAAAGGCTTAGCTGCCGGTCACCTCAAACCGATTATTGCCAAAACCTTTTTATTGGATGACATTGTTGCTGCACATCAGTACATGGAATCCAACCAACAAATTGGCAAAATCATTGTCAGCACTTCAAAAACCTAATGCTTTTCACAATGGAGGAATCCTATGAAGTTTAATCTCAAGACTCTAAGTGCCTTAACCCTTGCTTCGCTTGGTTTAATGAGTACTGCTAGCTTCGCCGATGCAGTTGATGTTGAAAAAAACCTGCATAAACTTAATGTACCTGATGGTTTTAAAGTTGAAGTCTATGCCGAAGTGCCAGGCGCACGGCAAATGGCACTGGGTCAGTCCACCGGTACAGTGTTTGTCGGTACGCGTGGCGACAAGGCTTATGCTGTAGTGGATCGAAATAAAGATCGTAAAGCCGATGAAGTGGTCACTATTCTTGACGATCTTAAAGTCGGTAACGGTGTCGCCATGTATCAGGGCAATTTATATATTGCCGAACAAAATCGTATTGCCCGCTATGCTGCGCCTGGATTTGACCTGACCCTGCCGTTTAAGGAAATGCGCGAAGTTATTTATGAAGATCTGCCTGATAAAGCACATCACGGTTGGCGTTATATCGATTTTGGCCCCGATGGCAAACTCTATGTCACTGTTGGTGCTCCTTGTAATATCTGCGATGTGAAAGGCCAGGAAGCAACTATTATCCGGATGAACCCGGATGGCAGTGGTGCTGAAATCTATGCTGAAGGTATTCGTAATTCTGTCGGTATGGATTTCCAACCGGACACCGGAACATTGTATTTTACCGATAACAACACCGATATGATGGGTGATGACATTCCACCGGGTGAATTAAACGCTGCACCTGAAAAAGGCATGCACTTTGGCTTCCCCTACTATGCCGGCGGTAAAGAACGTCATGAAGACTGGGCCGATAAAACACCGCGCAAAAAAGTCACCTTCCCGGTTGCAGAATTTCAGGCCCATACTGCTGCACTGGGCATGAAATTTTATACCGGCAACATGTTCCCGGAAGATTTCAAAGGTGATGTCATCATTGCCCAGCATGGTTCATGGAACCGCACAGAACCGGTTGGCTATCAGTTAATGCGCGTCATGTTTGATGAAAACAATGAAGTCAGTGGTCACGAAATATTTATCGATGGCTGGTTAAATGATGGTGAAGCGTGGGGCCGTCCTACTGATGTCTTGCAGTTACCTGATGGCTCGGTGCTGGTCTCCGATGATTATAATGGTGTGATTTACCGCGTCAGTTACGGTGAACAACAGAGTGATGCTCAAACCATCAGCACAAGACATGGCAATAACACGATAGAAGATCTGATGATGCCGGAGTCAGCTATCGCCCATCCGGATGGACGGGTATTTGTCACTGAAATCGGTGAATTTGGTAAAAATGGCGATGGTAAAGTCACTGTAGTGAACACGGATGGCAGCACTGAAACGCTGGTCGATGGCCTCAATGATCCAAAAGGCATCGATATGTTTAACAATACTTTATATGTCGCCGATGTGGATCAACTGGTGGAAATCAGTCTGGATGGTCAAAGCGAAGTCATGGTTAAACCAGGTAGTTTTCCAGGTAAACCAGTATTTCTCAATGATGTAGAAATCGATGGTCATGGCAATATCTATGTGTCCGACAGTGGCGACGATAACGGCAAAGATGCCGGTATTTATCAAGTTACAGCCGAAGGAAAGGTAACTGAAATCATCAACCAAAATTCCGGTATCAAACGTCCCAATGGTTTGTTAATGGATGGCTATAACAAAATGCTGGTAGCTGATTTTGGCACCGGTGACTTATTTCAACTTGATATTGACTCCGCTAAAGCCACCAAAGTGAACAGTGGTTTTGGGGGTGCAGACGGTCTGGTTCGGGATACAGATGGATTTTTATATATCAGTGACTGGAATAACGGCAAGGTATGGCAGTTAAATGAAGCGAAAGCTACGCCACAACTGCTCACCGACGAGTATGAAGCCGCAGCTGATATTGCTTTATCAGCCGATGGCAAACATATTCTGATGCCCGATATGAAAGCCGGAAAACTGTATTTCCTGCCTATTAAATAAAGCTTATTCAAGCTCTTCAAAAAGCCGGGATTTGTCCCGGCTTTTTGGTTTTTACCGATCGGATTCAGCCCCGATATGGATATATTCGAAAGAGCCTACTAACCCACCAACAGATAAAGTAATAGCAGATTAAATAACACACTCAAAGCTGCACAGGTTTGCCAGAATCGCACCGGATGACGTTCAATCAATGGCACATAGTCAGTTTGTAAAAATGCCGGGTTGGGTTTTAGCAGGTCCGTCTGCAGTTCGGATAAGGCTTCATAGCGTCGTTGTGGATTAAGCTGTACAGACTTTTCTATCGCTTTATCAACCCACACAGGAATATCCGTTCGAACCAACGTCAGAGACTGATAATTCAGGCGACTCAATTGCTGACGATTCATGTGTTTTTCAAAACGCTTTCCGTACGGTAACTGTCCGCTCAGCAATTGGTAAATAATCGAGCCCAAAGAAAACTGATCGGCCTGTACCCCTGCCTGTTCTCCCAGCAGATATTCCGGTGCAGTAAATTCTTTGGTTCCCAGCAGTTTCTTGCGTTCTATCGGCGAGGCCACATCCGCGATACCAGCAATCCGGGTAGAACCAAAATCGATAATTTTTATGACCCCTTCATCACTCAGCATGATATTGCCGGGTTTAAGATCCTGATGCAGCATATCCAGTCGATGAAATGCCCGTAATCCGGAGATCATTTGTGGGAGGATTTGTCTGACATCACTCAAGCTCAGCGGCCCTTCATCATCCAGTTTCTGTTGCAGGGTTTTTCCCGCCACATACTCCATCACATAATAAAGAAAGCGTCGTGGAAGCTTTTGCTCAACGATGCGGACTACATGAGCATTGTCAATTCTCCGGCCAATCCATTCTTCCAACTGAAAGCGTTCCAGATAAGCAGGATCATCTTCAAAGTTCACTGAAGGCGTTTTCAACACCACATTCTGCTGGGTTTCGGTATCGATTGCCAGATACAACTGACTGGTCGAACTGGCATGCAGCTCACGTAATACCCGGTAACCATCAAGAATGACACCTTCATACAATTCTGGTGGAAACGGTAACGCCGTTAATCGTGCATAAACTTCATCCGGTTTCGGTTCAGACAACTCATCAATACAAAACACTTGGCAACTTACATTATCTCCACTGCCGTTTTGCAATGCTAAGTCACACAAAACTTTGCCACACTGCTCAGGATCAGCATTACCACTTAACTGCTGTTTGATGACATTGTCGGCAACAAACTCATAAACGCCATCTGTCATCAAGATAAACACATCACCGCGTTCGACAGCCAGGTTCTTGTAATCGATTTCCAGTGCATAATCGACACCTAGCGCCCGCCCCAGATATTCTTTTCCTTCATCCAGTTTTATCCGGTGATCCTGGGTCAGTTGTTCCAGCGTATTGTTGCGAAAAAGATAGATTCGGGCATCACCGACATGGAACAAATGCGCCGTAACCGATTTGATGATCACCGCCGAAAAGGTAGTGGCAAAGCCTCGTGACATTTCCCGAAACTGATGACTTTGACCGCACAGCCAGACATTAATAGCCGTTAATACTTTGCCACCGGATTGTTTGACCGACCAGGTATCTGGCGTACTGAAATAATCGGCAATAAAGCCGGTGATGGCAGCATGACTGGCCTCACGGGCCTGCTCACTGCTGCTGATACCATCGGCAATCGCACAGATGGCACCCTTGCTTTCCAGCAGCAAGCTGTTCTCCGGAGCATAAAAACCAATCGCATCCTGATTTTCGGCTTTCACTCCGGCCCGCGAGTGTTGTCCGCAACGGACTTTCAGCATGATCTCGATCCCGTTTAATGCACGTCGATCATTTGCACGGTTCCATCCGGCAACACTTCTGCCATCTGGCCGCGCGGCTCATCCATAAATTGCACTACGATCAAGGTAACAACCGCGGTGGCAGCAATTACCCAGAAAAATAATTGCGCTGAAACCACTGACAATACCGTTAAAAACAACAATGCACCGACATTACCATACGCACCGGCCATACCAGCAATTTGTCCAGTCAAACGACGTTGTACTAAAGGCACCACAGCAAAAACTGCACCCTCACCCGCCTGAACAAAGAATGAGCAGCACATGGTTGCCAACACGGCCAACACAATAAACCATTCGGGCGTAATCAGTCCCATAACAAAATAGCCCACAGCCAGGCCTGCCAGACAAATAGTTAATGTCAGTTTACGGCCCAGCTTATCACTGAAGTAACCGCCGGTTGGACGCGAAACCAGATTCATAAAAGCAAAACCAGATGCCAGTAGCCCGGCCTGAACAACTGTAATATCAAATGTTTCACTGAAAAATAGCGGTAACATCGAAACCACCGCCAATTCAGATCCAAAGGTGGCCAGGTAAGCCAAATTCAGCACAGCAACTTGTTTGAATTTATAACGATGAATCTCTGGCACTGGCGTATGGAATATGGATTTGTTGACCTGATAAATATGGTAAAGCTGATACAAAAATAACAATACCAAACCCAGGTAAATCATCAGCGTGACCGATCCGGATAATAATGCCACACCGTTAGGAGACAGTTTCCATGCTAACAAACCCAAAGCGCCATACATTGGGATGGTCATCAGAATTAATAACGCAAAGTCACCTTTGCTGGTGACTTCCATCGCCCCGGACTTTTTCGGTTTGAAATAAGTTGATCCTTTCGGCGTATCAGAAACGCTGTTGTAATAGATAAACGCATATATCAACGCAATCAAACCGGTTAAAGCAACCGCATAACGCCAGCCCTCTTCACCGCCAAACATCAAGGCTATGGTCGGTAGACTCATCGCCGCCGCCGCTGAACCGAAATTACCCCAGCCGCCGTAAATGCCTTCAGCCAGACCAACCTGTTTGGCTGGAAACCACTCTGAAATCATTCGAATACCGATAACAAACCCGGCACCGACGAAACCCAGCATAAAACGAGCTAAGGCCATTTGTTCAAAGCTGTCGGCCATCGCAAAAAAGAAACACAACATACTGGAAATCCCCAGCAGCAATGAATACATGATTTTGGGGCCGTATTTGTCCACTAACATACCCACCACAATCCGGGCAGGAATGGTCAGGGCGACATTCAGTATCAATAGGGTTTTAACTTGCTGGTCGGTGAGGCCAAGTGTTTCTTTAATCGAAACCAGTAATGGTGCATGGTTAAACCAGACCACAAAACTGATAAAAAAGGCCATCCAGCTGAGATGTAAAATACGGCTGTTACCGTTGAAGGATAAAAATTTTAAATTTGAGGCAGACATTGTGTTCTCTCTTCAGAACGTTTGACCAACATTGGTCACCGTCTAAAGCGGGAACTATGCCAACTTGTAAGCTATTGATTTTATTAAGTACTTATTATTTAAACAGGTATCTTATGCACTTATTTAAACCATAACTATTCATGCTGCACCATGGCTGTGCAGTTTGTCAGGCGACAAAGGCCACAGCATTCTTGCCTGACTGTTTCACCCGGTACATCGCTTCATCGGCGGCTTTTAACAAGGCATCAATGTTTTCTCCATCCTCTGGATAACGGG
>Ga0209344_10005171_pt1 | contig 11412 bp, 7 predicted proteins | sample Cruoilmetagenom6_FD_187293 | JGI IMG/M metagenome (GOLD analysis project Ga0209344, IMG submission 187293) | Oil polluted marine microbial communities from Coal Oil Point, Santa Barbara, California, USA - Santa Barbara Oil Seep Sample 6 (SPAdes)... | ecosystem: Environmental > Aquatic > Marine >...
AGGGCGCACACCCAAGAACAAGGCGTCGATCGCAGCGAAGCTCCAGCGGGTGCTCGAATGCATAAAGGCCGATGAATCGCCTGAGCCCGGCGACGATCTGGACGGCTTGCGAGTGCTGATCCCGACGAGCCGATACACGACCTACCTGCAGTATGTATCGCGTGATCTGGCCCAGGTGCTCTCGCGTGCGGGGTGCGAATGTGAAATCCAAATCGAGGACGACGATTCGAGCGTGTACTCGAAGAGCAACTACCTGCGTGCGTTCCGTGAGTTCGATCCGGATGTCGTGATCTCGATCAACACACCCCGCCCATTGATCTCCGAGCACAGCCCCACGGATGTGGTGCATGTGTGCTGGATTCAGGACGCGATGGATCATTTGTTCGATGCCAAAATCGGCAAGCAACTCGGCGAGACGGACTTTGTCGTTGGGATGGTCAAGCGTGAGCTGATCGAGCAGTTTGAGTATCCAGAAAAGCAAGCCAGCTGGATGCCAATGGTCGCGTCGGGGTCCAAGTTCAATCCTCAGAAGACGATTGAGTGCCAAGACTATGACTGCGAGATCGCCTGGGTGACCCATCAGAGCGAGCATCCTGATCTGCTCAAGTCTCGGCTCGTCGATCGGATGCGGCAGAGCTCGCCGGGGGCGGTAGATGGGCTGATCGCGGTGCTCGACGAGGTCAAGCACTTGGTCACGAGCGTGCCCCATACGAGGTTATTCTTCGACATCGACCGGCTGATTGATCGGGTATTCTTCCCCAACGGGGTCAGCGAACACAACCAAGTCGCCCGATCGGTGCTGCTCAACACGCAGGTGATCCCGTACGCCGAGCGGGTGTTCCGCCATCAGGTCGCGATGTGGGCCAGCCGAATCGCGGACCGTCGCGGCTGGCGTTTCCGGCTCTTCGGCAACGGCTGGGATCAGCATCCGCAGCTCTCGGGTTATGCCGCGGGCCCGGTGGAGCATAACGATGCGTTGGTTGAGTGCTACCAGCGTTCAGCCGTGCATCTGCACGCGTCGGTGAATCAGGTGATGCACCAGCGGGTGAGCGAGTGCTTGCTCTCTGGCGGGTTGCCCCTGTGCCGTTCGCTGCGTGATGCGTTCGCGGTGGTGAACAATATGGTTGCGGTGGATGCCCATGATCGGAAGATTTGCGAGCCGGTGTTTGATGATGCCGGCGATCGAATCGGGCATCGCGTTGGGATTGAAAAAAGCACCATGGCCCAACAGATGATCGACGAGCTGCGCCGTTTGGGGATCTGCGAAGAAGACGAATATCGGGATGCATCTTTGAAATGGGCAGGGGACAAGGTGCAAGCGGCGATGGAATCGCTTTCCGATCCGATTGAGCGGGCCAATGCGCAGATGTTCAGCGATTCGACCGACTTATTCTTCGCGAGCGAATCACAGCTCGAAGCCTTACTCGATAAAGCGATCAATGAACCCGCGTGGCGGTCGGCTCGGATCGAGCAGGGCGTCGCCGCGATGCCCAAAGAGATGACCATGGATGGGTTTGTCGAAAACCTGCTTACACGGATCCACGCCGGGCTGACCGAATAAGTTAAATCCTTGATTCGGCCCACAATCCGAGCATACACACCAGGCGGAGGCGGGTCATGTCGGCGAAGGGGACATAGGACACCCAGTTGGCATCGAGCACGCCCAGGGTCATGATCTTCATCCGGTTGATTTGTTCGCTCATCGACCGCCAGTGGTTGAGTTCCGAGGACGATCTAACACTGAAGCCCTGCTTGGGGCGTCTGGTGTGCTGCGCGCCGAGGTTGGATTCAATGTATCGACGCAGCTGCGGGCGGCTCTGTGAGCTGTCGGCGATCATCTCGCGTGGATCGACGGGTTGCGACAGCCCGATGTCGATCAATCGCCGATCGAGCATCGGTGAGCGGACCTCGAGCCCGAAATGCATCGCGCCGCGATCGACTTTGGGCAGGATGGACGCGGGGCAGAAGCCGACGAGATCGAGTCGCTGTACTCGGCGCAGGTGTGGGAGGTTTGGGCGGTCCTCGTTGATGAGCCAGCTGGCCATGGTTTCGTGGTCGTACGGATCTACGCATGAGGAGGTCATCGCTCGAGCTTCCACTGGGTGGAAGCCGGGGAAGACGCGTGAGAGGTAGCCGTGGGTGTAGGAGTAGGACCCGAGGACGCTGCGGGCCAGTGCCCGGGTAGCGTCGTCTGCGTCTGGATCGGCGACCATCTGATCAATCGTGGGTTGCAACCCGCGGAGACTTTGGTCTTGGTGCCAGTTCTGCCAAGCATCAGGCCCATCTTCGCGTTGCCAGAGGTAGCCGCCGAAGGTTTCGTCGCCACCATCGCCGGCAATGACGGCCTTGGCGTGCGTTGCGCCCAGCTTGGCGATCTGCACCATGGTGAGCAGCGCCGAGTATCCCTGCGGCTCGTCATAGGCGAGTGCGAACTTAAGCATTGCTGGATCAACCGCGTCCCATCGCTCGACAGTGATCGGCAGATCGAGTGCGTTGGCGAGCCTGATCGCGTCTTCGTGCTCGCTGGCTTGGCCTTCCATCTCAAGTGTGAAGCAGGCCGGGGAGATCTCCGATGGCTTGAGTGCCTTGGCCGCAGCGATGGTGGTGGCGGCCGAATCAATCCCGCCGGACAGGAACACGCCCACCGGGACATCGGCGAGCAGGTGGTCGGACACGACCTGCTCCCAGAGATCCGCGAACGCATGCTGATTGATCGTCGTGCCTTGGATGAGCTGCTCGGGTGGTGCGTAATACCGGCTGATGCGTGGGGCGGTGCCCGGGGTCCACTCGATCGTGTGCCCAGGGGAGAGCTTGGAGATCCCGGTCCACATTGTCATCGGCGGCGGACAGCAGCTCATTGTCAGCACATGGCGGATGGCTATCGGGTTGAGTTGCTCGGTTGAGCCGGTGAGTGCACGCAATGAGTCGCAGTCGGATGCGATCATCAATCGTTCGCCGGCATGCTTCCAGACCATCGGTTTCATCCCCGCGTGGTCCACCGCACCGAACAGAGAACGCTGCTCATCGTCCCAGATCACAAACGAATACATGCCCAAGAGCCGATCGAGCATGCCCTTGCCCCAGTGGGTCCACGCGTGCAGGAGCACTTCTGTGTCGCAGCGGGAGCGGAAGACGGCGCCGAGGGATTCGAGCTGAATGCGGAGTGCGGGGGCGTTGTAGAGCTCGCCGTTGTAGGTGATGGCGATGGGGCGTCGGGCATCGACCATCGGCTGGTCGCCCGCGTGGGAGAGATCAACGATCGACAGGCGTGTGTGCCCGAGCATGGCCGTTCGGCTGGGCGCGATCCAGGTGCCCTGGCCGTCGGGTCCACGGCGAGCGAGCGATGCCAGGCATCGGGTCCAGGGTGTGGATTGATCGATATCCGCAGCGAGGCCGACGGGGTCGAAGATTGCCGCGATGCCGCACATTAGCAGGTGCCCGCAGAGTTGAGTGTTTGCAGCACCGGGGTCGTATTGACATACGCGAGGGCTTCGGGTGCACCTCGATCAAAGCCAAGTATTTCGCGGATCCACGGAAGGGTGTTGGAATCCTCTTCAAAGCTGTGCGCGTTGATGTGTTCGAGGGCGATGCCTTCAAGCTCGCTAAGATCAATCGGCGATTTCTCAGTCCAGCCCATGGTACTTATCCGCTCTTCGAAGCGTGGATAGTTGCTGTTCCAGTCGTACTCGATTGGCTGGCTGGTCGAACTCGCCGCATCCTCGAAGCCCCAGAGGGCAACGCGGGCGTCCGGATCAGTTGGTGCTCGCGATTCGAGCTGTTGTCGGATCTGCTCGCGGAACTCGTCCTTTCGGCTGCGCAGCATCGCCTTGAGGTAAATGTGCTTGAAGGACTGCTCGTACTCGTGGAGTCCCAATATCTTCGCGTAGCACTCGCGGGTGTACCCGCGTGCGCTCATCGCGTCGTGGATTCTGCTCTCCGGGCGGAGATCGTCATCGAGCGTGTCGATCAGGCCGTACGCTTCTTGGATGTACTTCGCGTTGTAGCAATGCAGCCCACGCGTAGCCAAACCGCCCACGGCCTTACAGAGGAACAATGGCGTTGCGACGAAGGCATTGGGGGCCATTTTGCCGCAGATTTCGCGGATGCGGGTGACGGCATCGTCGAGCGGGATGATGTCCGCGTCGATCGCGATCAGCCAGGGACGGCCCGAGTTGATCCCGATCTGGAAAGTCTTGGCAACCGCCGACGAGAACGGTGATTCTTGGATGACGCTCAGTTGGGCCGGGTCGGGAAGCTGGTTGAAGATGATCTGGGTGCAGACTGCCTGCGTTCGCTCGCCGGCAGCCCGGATGACGATGGTGAGTTCGTCGGATGCGGGGTACTTGTAGATTCGTGTTTTGGGCCTAGTTGACATGTCTGACATGGTCTGCTCAGGTTTGTGGGCTGAAAACGCCGAAATCTGTGGTTGCGTGTATGATAGCGGAAGGAGCACGAATATGGGCGAGCCAATCAGTGTCATTCTGCCGATGCATCGCTGGCATGAACATGCGCAGGGCGCGATCGAGTCCGTGCTCGCCCAGACGCATAACGACTTTGAATGCCTGCTCGTGATCAATGGCGACGACGAAGCACTCCTCTCCAGACAGAACGAACTGGACTCTTGGGACGAGCGGATCCGTGTGCTGCATACGCCGAAGCAGGGGATCGCCCACGCGCTGAACTTTGGGATCGGGCACGCCCGCCATGAGTTGATCGCGCGGATGGACGATGACGATTGGTCGCACCCCGATCGGCTCGCGTCTCAGGCGAAGTACATGCGGCAACATCCAGAGATCGCCGGGTGCGGCACCGGGGCGGCGTTTGTGGATCAGCACGATCAGATCCAAGAAGTTGTGACGCCCCCGATCTCGGTTGAGCAGGCACGCTGGAAAATCATGGTCTGGAACCCGTTTGTGCACGGCTCGATGATGCTCCGCAAGTCCTCGGTGCTCAAGGTTGGCGGCTACGACGAATCACTCGATCGAGCGCAGGATTACGATCTTTGGACCCGGCTCATTGATGTGGGGCTGGGTGGCGTGCCCGAGATTTTGTACACGCATCGGCTTGGCGAAAATGGGCATTCGGGGCTCAGCGAGTCACAGAGCCGAGTGACGGCTGAGCGGCTACTTGGGCTTTGGGAAGGGTTGATCGAGCAAGAGATTGAGGGTGAACAAACGGCCATGGCCAAGGTCGCCCGGGGGGACGCGAGCGGCCGGGTGGAACTCGAAGCGTTGATGGAAGCTGTTGGCCCTACGCGGACATTGCTCCAGGCGTGGATGTGGTCCAATGCGGTGTGCCCGAATCTACCAACAGATACGCCACTTCGGTTTCGGCGAGTGCTTGGTCTGGCCAGGCTGCTTAAATCAATGGGCATCGAGCGGGTCTGGATCTGGGGTGGCGGAGACTTGGGGCGGTTTGTGCTGGCTCATCGAGCATTGCTCGGGGTGGAGATCGCTGGGGTGCTCGATGACCATCGGGCGGGGCAGATGGTTGGCGAGTATGCGGTTCATTCGCCATCAGCTATTGATGCCACACCGAATACTTGCGTGGTCATTGCATCTGAGCTGTACGAGGATCAGATTTGGGAGCGATCATGCACGCTCCGCGAGCGTGGAGTGCGTCTGATCCGATTCTCGGATGGCGATGAGCCAGTTAGGCATAGCGAGCCCGCAGCAGTTGGTGGGGCTGTATGATTAAAGAATCGCCCAAAATCGACTTCGTGATTCCTGCGTACAACGCTCGGGGGACGATCACCAGAACACTTGCGTCGCTCCTGAACCAAACGGACCCACGGTGGCGGGCGATCGTGGTCGATGACGGGAGCAGTGATGCGACCGGGGAAGCTGTGGCGGCAATTGACGATGTCCGGGTATCATTGAGGAGGCAGGAGAACGCCGGGCCCAGTGCCGCTCGGAATCTCGGCTTCGTTCACGGGGGAGCACCGCTGGTGTGTTTTCTCGATAGCGACGACACGATCCATGAGGCCTTCGTTGAGCAGATGGCACCGATCGCCAGCGAGTACCCGATTGGAGCGTCATGCGGGTATGACTATCGAGGCGCTGGAGGCGAACAACTCCACCGTGTGCCGGCGATGGGGGCGTCGCGCTGGACGCGATCGGCGATGCTTGCCCTCGATCCGCCGGCGATCATGTCGATGGTGTATAAGCGGAGCGTGCTCGATCAGCTTGCATCGACGGATAATCTGTTTAATCCGGAGCTTCGGGCATTCGAGGATTGGGACATGTTGTACCGCGTGTGCGAAGCCCACGGCTGGCAGGCGAACGCCTTTGGACGCTGCGATCAGGCATTGGCAAGCTACTGGTGCACGCAAGGCTCGCTCTGTTCGTCCATGGCAACGCTTTGGGAACAGGGTCAAAGTTTGATTCAATCAAGGTCTGAATCTAAGGGAGACTTCAAGTGCCGCGTCCGTGCGTGGGGCTTGGGGATGCTCGCGGGCTGTCTTGTGGGGGATGACCAAGCAACGGCAAGCGAGATACTCGATGAACTCGGCCCAGTTGAGAAGGGCGATGCATCGGTCATCGGACACGCGATCCGCTGGCACACGATGCGCCAGCGGGGCATTGTGCTTGATTCGGTTCTGGGCATGGAACAGGCATTAGAGAGCCGATGCCGGATAGTTCTCGGTGAAGAGGGACTGGTTGATCTGTTGTCGGCCAGCATGACCAACAGCGGTGTTGGTCGGATTTGTATGCTCCTCGATACCGCGGAAGCACGAGCGGGTGAGCACGGGCGTGTGGTTATCTATGGGCTCGGGCGCAACGGACACGAGTTTGTTGAGCAGGCCGATCGGTTGGGGATCGGTGTCGTGCTGATGGACGACCATGGAGAGCAGTCTGGTGAGAGGCATCGATGGATCGAGCCCAGTTCGTTGACTGCGGATGATGTGGTGATTGTCACGCCGATGGATGCGGGGGCGATGGTCGCATCGCTGGGTCATCTGGAGCCGGGGCGTGTGCTGGTGTATCAGGCTTTGGGGTCCACGGAGCCATCATCGGTATAGAGCCGATGGACCGTGACGCCCATGGATTCAAGCGATGCTCGGTTCCTCCAGATCGAATCCTGATGGATTGCGCTGCTGATGATCAGGTCGCTCGCGCCCAGGTTTGGGATGTCTTTGGGTTCGTAGATCCTGCTATTGAGCAATGAGGTGCCGGCCTTGCTCGGGTTGTCGTCGATAAACCCGGCGATGTGGGTGCTGGTGTTCTCGAACACGCCGGCGATGTCTTTGGTGTGCTGCCCGGAGCCAAAGATGAGCACGGATTTGCCTTCGAGCGTACGCAGGTAGCGTTCCATGCGATCGGCGGCGTCGTGTGGGGTTGAGCCGCTGCGTTGGCCGGGGGGGGCGGTGTAGGACGGTCGTTGGTCTGTTGGCCATGGGCGGGCAGGCATGGCTTGCGCATGCTCGATCAGCGATTCAAGAGCATCGATATGGATATCCGTCCGGTGATGCTCGTAGGCGACCCGGTGGGCGCCGGTCGAGAGCTTGATTCGGGTCTGCTCATCAAGCTCCGAGATCGCGTCGCAGAGCTCGCGGGCGATCTGCTCGATGGGGGTGTCCCATTGGGCTTCGACGCTGAGCCCAGATTCTCCGTGGATCACCGCGTCACTGATGCCGGATCGGACCCGGGTCAGCGCGGGGACACAGCCCATGGCCATCGCTTCGAGCATGGCGATGCTCTGTCCTTCGAATCTCGACGGCAGCACCCACGCGTCGGCCCATCGGAGGTGTTCGTTGATCTGTTCGGGCGGAATCGCTCCAAGGAGTTCGATGGACTGGATGGGCTTAGATTGTTCTCTGAGCGCGGGCATCTCGGGTCCGTCGCCGATGATGCGGAGTTGGTGCTTGATGCCTTGGTTCGTGAGGCGTGCGGACAGCTCGGGGAGCACGCTGACACGCTTCTGGTATTCTTCGATGCGCCCGGTGTAGAGCAGGCGGAGGGGGCGATCAGTGATCGGCGTTCGCTGTGGGCACTGGTCGGGTACATCGATCCCGTGAGGGACATGGATGATGTCGTTGTGCCGGTCTGGCATACGCTGGCGAGCGAGGTTGGTCAGTTCGTTACTCACGGGCACGATCGCGTGGAGGATGGATTGATAGTGGTTGCAGACTGTCAGGTCGTAGTCGTTGTCGGCGTGGATCCAGCCGACGACTCGGATGAGTTCTGGGTAATCCTGGGCGATGGCGGCGATGGCTCCGAAGCAGTCGCCATGCAAGTTTGGGGACACGATGACGGGTTTCTTGGTGATGGCGTGGATGCGCCTGATCGCGTCAAGATAGACCGGGGTGAGATGGTCGAGGCACCCATGCAAATCGTCCATCGGGGGCGCATCTTCTACAACCCCAAACACATAGGGCATTAAAAACTCGGGCGGAGATTCGTTCTTGTCGCAGTGGACGACCAGCCCGGATTCGATCGAGCGTGCCCGCAGCCCGGCCACCGCACGCATCGCCCAGGTGGTGACGCCGCTGACTTGGAGATGACCCGGTAGAATGATAAGCACGAAGATGAGCCTCTAGATGAACGAATGGCGAGCATGGCGCAGCAGCAACGACCGAATATCCAACTGCTCTCGGTGATTATCCCATCCCGGGGGCGTTCGTGCAAGCTCGGGGTGCTTCTGGACACGATCGAGCAGCTTCAAGATGCAACGAATACGCCGTTCGAGGTCATTCTCGTGATCGATGGCGATGGTGAGGCCCCGAGCGGGCAGTGGTCTTATCCCCTCCAGCTGATCCATACAACACATATCGGAGCGGGTCCGGCACGTAATCTCGGAATTGAAGCGGCCACGGGCGACGCGATTTTGTTCCTTAACGATGATGTGATCCCCGAGCCGGGGTTCTTCGAGGCTCATGTGAAATCGCTGAATCAGGGGCACGATGCGGTGCTGGGTGACTCACCTTGGATCGAGCATGACTCGCCGTCGGCGGTTGATCAGTTCATCGAGCATACTCCAGCGATCTTTGATCTAAGCGGGCTGGTCGATGGAGATCGTTATGGGTTCGGGATGGGCTGGACCCTGAATCTGAGCATACGAAGATCTGTGATCGACGGGCTCGAATACGCGTTTGATCCAGAGCTCCGCCCGATCTACTTTGAGGATATCGAGTTCGCTCATCGGTGCTTTGGGGCGAGTGAGGGGATCAGTTTCTGCAAAGCCGCCAGGGCGGTCCACGATCATCGGGTGACTCCCCATGAGTACTTCGCCCGTGAGGTGCTCCTTGGGATGATGTCCATGGTGCTCTTTGAACGGAACTGTGCGTGCTATGAAGCCTTGTTTCCGTGCTCGCCCACGGAGCATGCTCGGGCGATCGGCGAGGTGCTCGCTCTGGATCAGCGTGATCACACGCGGATGCTTGCTCGGTTCATAAGCCTTGTCCAGAAACCTGCGAATAAAGCCGATCCTATCAATCACGCAAATGTGATTTACGATCTGCATCTGCCGATCAAACGCCGGGCCTTCCGGATCGGGCTCTCGGCCATGGTGCACAATAAGATCCCATGGGACCAACGGATTGCAGCCGCACATCGCTTGCTTACAGCAGATCCAGTCTTCAGTGCACTTGAGCCCGGGTCATGACGCTCAATATGCTCTCTAGCGAGGTCTTGCAGCTGATGCTCGGGGCGTTGGTCGTGGGGCGGATGATTTTCCCGCTCGAAGCGTACACCCGATCTCATGGGACACGGGCGGTGAGTTGGGTGGTCACCTTGGCGATGACGGTTCCGCTTTGGGATTCATTTTTTCATCTCGGTGGCCATGCAGATACGGGGAGTCTGCCGTCCGGGTTGATGGTGATCGCGCTGGGTTTTATGTGGGCGTTGAGTGTGCTGCCGACACGCTCGGTCTGCCCTTCGCATCGATTGCCCAGCCCGATGCTTCGTTCAGGTTGGGCGAAGGTCGCCACCGTTTTCATGCTCGGGATTTTGTTGTTTTTCCCTGCTGGGTTCGCTGCTTTTTACGCCGTCGTTTACTTCGCGAACCATGAGAAGTATCGTTTTGTGTCGCAAACCGAGCTTTTGATGCCGCACGCGTTGTCGGTGGTGATGGTGGCGTATTTCTGTGTTTCGATGTTCACGCCGATCAGCGATGAGGCGTTATGCATCGGGCTTGTATCCACCGCGGGGGCGCATTATTTCGGGTCCGGGTTCAGAAAACTCAGGACGGGATGGATCTGGGGCAATCGGCTTGGGAATATCGCGATTGCCGCGAAGACACAGAACGGATGGTCTTTGTTGAGCCATCATCGGCTGGGAAGAAGTCTGATTTTCCGCACTGCGTTCTTCGCCCAGCTTGTGGTGGTGTTTATTGAGATCTTCGCGATGTGGAGTTTTCTTGATCGGCGATTGGTCTACATGTTCTTTCCGTTGTTGATCGTGATGCATGTGGGGATACTGCTTTCAACAGGGATTTTTTTCTGGAAATGGATTATCGCCCTTGTCGGCGTGCTGCTTGTTCAGTGGTCGGCGGGGGCGATCCCGATCAATGCTCTTGATCCGTTGAGCCTGGTCGTCCTGATCGTATCGGCAGCGGGGCTTCCGTTTTTGTCATCGACTATGGCGACTCTCGCATGGTTTGATACGCCGGTGTCCCGAACCTTCAGCTTCGTCCTGCGGGCGGGCGATTCGGAGGCCGCACTCAACCCCTACGATGTCGCCCCGTTAGATGTCTTACTTTCGCAAGCTCGGCACGAGTTCTATTTCGATGGAGCGTTGCACTCGCTCGATTGCTTTGGTACGAGCAAGAATCGTGCTTTGGCGATTGCCCTGAACTCGTTGAGTTGCTCGCCAAAAACGAGCGAGGTCGAACAAAGAGACCAGGCGATCGTGCTGCTGCGTTCGCTCGGCTCTACCAGTATGCACCGATCGAGGGTGAAGCGGGAGATTCGTTTATTGATTGAGCAGCTCCGGCACAATCTTGCTTCTCCGTCGAAGATCTGGATCCCCAACTTTCATATTTGGAACATGAATCCGAGAACGGATTCGGCCGTCGTGCGTTCTATCTTGAGCGATCCGGAGGCTGAGCTCTGGGGCGTTCGACGGGTCTATATGTATTGCCGATCGAAGGACGAATCGATCCTGATCGATGAACAGCGTGTTCAGCTCCCGCTCGAACACGATCTGATTGATGAGTGATTCGGAGTTGAATAGGCCAATGTGTCCAGATTCTGCCCACGCAGGGGCTCTGAACGCATGAAACCCATGGAGCCATCTGCTATGCTGGAGCAAGAAAGTGCTCATCGGTCGTGATACAGATCCACGGGTTATGTGAGCCTTCACGGACGGATATACACTATGCCCTACCCGCCAGCCCCGTTCTCGCCCAAAGTCTGCTCGCACGAGCAGTTGCTCGCGCTGTGCCAGCGGGCCAAAGCCGACGGCCAGCGGGTGG
>Ga0209344_10005172_pt1 | contig 11411 bp, 7 predicted proteins | sample Cruoilmetagenom6_FD_187293 | JGI IMG/M metagenome (GOLD analysis project Ga0209344, IMG submission 187293) | Oil polluted marine microbial communities from Coal Oil Point, Santa Barbara, California, USA - Santa Barbara Oil Seep Sample 6 (SPAdes)... | ecosystem: Environmental > Aquatic > Marine >...
TTGCAACCAGAATGTGTTTGTACATTTGCATCTCCATTCATATCGGTTCGGTGCCATCGTCAGATAACGCTATTTGGCCCAATGGGAGCTGACGACAAACATCGGACAGAGCAAACTGAAACAGCTTATTCGTCAACACCCCGATAACGTTGATAGGGCAACGGGTTCCAAACGCGTTCGCTCAATGTATCATTTTCCGGCACCGGCGGCACCGCTGACAACAATTTGCGCGCGGCGCTGAGTTCACGTTCAGCCTCGTTTTTGTCCTGATACATGAATTCATCCGAAGCTTCTTCCGGCGCCAACGCCACTTTTTCCTGCAGGTCCGACAAAACCATCTCCTGATGGGCTTTCAGATTTGCCCGGGCCTCGATGATCCAGGGTTCCTGCAGCTGAAGGTTATGATCTGCCAAGCTGCTGTATTCGCTGTATATATCGTGATAGATCCGATTTGCGTTGGCGCGCGCATCAAGGCTCGCCGCCTCCAGATCGCGTACGGTCAGATCCTCGGGCTCAAGCGACCGGGCGCGCGAAGGGCCGCCAAGGCGGGAGTGCTGGCGGTAATACGGGTACATGCTTTGCACCACCTTGCTGACCGGGAGCGTTCCTTCGCCTGCTTCATCAAGGCCTTTCGGCTGCACGCCCTGGATTGCAATCCGTGCGGCCTCGGGGCGCACAACTTCCTTGGCGGGCAAGATGCCGTGACGCAGCATTTCGCGGATGCCGGTGCCTGAAATATTGAGCCGGTAGCGATGGTCATGCGGGCAAGTCTGTTCGCTCGCGTGGCTGGCGCAGCGTGTGCAATAGAACACTTCGTGAAACAGCCGGATGTCGATGCCGAGTTCCTCGGCCGAGTACTGGTCAAATATCGAATGGCTGGCGTATTTGTCATAATAACTGCCAATTCCGGCGTGGTCGCGTCCGATCAGGGCATGGGTGCAGCCATAGTTCTTCATGATCAGCGCATGCAGAATGGCTTCGCGCGGACCAGCAAAGATGTAGGTGACCCGCAATGGCGACATCATGGTGCGCTCGGTGGGATAGTACGTGTCCAGCACGCTGCGATAGGCCAGCATCCGGTATTCATGCCGGACATATTCGCGCTTGGCCATTTCCACCAGGGGCTGAACGAACAATCCGTCAACCTCTTCGAGCGCGTTCTTGTGAATGTACTCATGGCCTCGGTGCAGCGGGTTGGCGCCGGTGATGAAGCCGGCCACCGCCTTGAATTTCTTCTCTTCGTAGAACAGGCGCCAGGTGTCTTTGGGCTCTCGCCTGATCTTTTCAAACGGACCCCAATCGGCGCGCTGCAGCAATGTCACCGGGCCTGCGAGGGAGGTATCGCCCATGCGGCGGTAAATCGAGTCGACACCGGGATGATCGCGATCAGTGGTGCCAAACAGCTGCTGCGCGCGGCCGTTCTTGTCGTAGTCGAACAGGTCTTCGATCTTGAGGATGGCCATGGGTTCGTTGCGGTAGTCGGTGAGAGCGACCTCATCGCCGACGGACAGCCCCTTGATGATTTCGCTGTTTGTTTTGCCGACCGGCGCAAAGCTGAGCGGGACAGGCCAGATCGTGCCATCGGCGAGCCTGCCGCTCTTGAGAACCGAGGTGTAATCGGCCTGGTTCATGAAACCGGTATTGGGCGACAGCACACCCGTGGCAATCATTTCGATGGTGATGACTGCCTCAAGGTCCACGCGGATCGAGGGCAGCGTTCTGGCATATGCAATGGCTTCGTCGCGTTTGTCGGCAGGCACAACCTGATTGACCAACACTCCACCATGGGGCTTTTGTGGGTAATCCTCGAAGTTCAACTCTTTGGACATTGCGACTACCCATCCTTTCTTGAAACTAAACAGACACCCAATGTTGACGGCCAGTTCGGCTCGAAGTTGTGGCGGTTCGGGTGTTTTGATAACGGTGACCAACTCCATTTTGGCCCCGGAATGATTCCTGCCCACCAGGGCAGAAGGCTCGCAATTTTCCAGACCGGAAAAGCGACGACCTCCTGCTGGTTCAGCCCGGACCTGATGGCTGATCAGATTGCAAGGTATCTCTCCCGCAGTTCAGCATTCTCCAGAAGTTCGGCAGCGCCTCCGGTAAATACCAGTTCACCCGAATCGAGGATCACGGCCCGGTCAGAAAGCCGAAGCGCCGCGACGGCATTCTGCTCTACAATGATGGTGGTGATGCCGCGCTGTTTGATATCCTGAACGATCCGCTCGATCTCTTGCACGATCACCGGGGCCAACCCCTCATAGGGCTCATCGAGAAGCAGAAGCTTGACGTCACGCGCCAACGCACGCGCCACAGCCAACATCTGCTGCTCACCACCGGAAAGCGTTGTACCTTCCTGTTTTCTGCGCTCGGCAAGGCGTGGGAAATGCTGGTAGATTTCCTCGATCTCCCATCCCCTGTGGGGCGCGATCTGGGCCAGCATCAGATTTTCTTCGACCGTCATGCCGGGGATGATCCGCCGATCTTCGGGGACCAGTTGAATCCCTGCCCGCGAAGCCTCGAACGATTTCATCGGATGGATCGCCTGGCCTTCCAGCCAGATCTGCCCAGAGGTCAGCGCCGGATCGTCAAGCCGCGCGATGGCGCGAAGGGTCGAGGTCTTGCCGGCACCGTTGCGGCCCAGCAGCGCAAGAATCTCCCCCTTGCGAACCTCAAGCGTCACGCCCTGGACAATGTAGCTCTCACCGTAATAGGCATGGATATCCCGCAAGGCGAAGAAGGCGTCTTCCGCTACGGCAGCGAGGGGTTTGTTTTCGGCGATTGCAATACTCATTCTGCGGGTACCCCCAGATAGGCTTCCTTCACGCGCGGGTCGTCCTTGACCTCTTGCGGCAATCCGGAGGCAATGAACCGGCCTTGCGCCAGCACCGAAATCCTGTCGGCCAGCGAGAACACCACATGCATGTCATGCTCGATGATGACGATGGTCATGCCACGTTGCTTGATCGTCTTGAGAAGATCGATGGTCGTGTTGGTGTCATGGCGTGACATGCCGGCGGTTGGTTCATCAAGCAGCAGCAGGCGTGGACGCTGAATCAGGCACATCGCCAATTCCAGCCGCCTTTTATCGCCGCGTGACAAGGTTCCGGCATGATCATCGCGCCGGTCAGTGAGACCAAATTCACGCAACAGCTGTTCGGCCTCTTCACGGATGTCGGTCTGATCCTGCACCGCATTGAACATGTCCATACGGAACGGGCCATCACGCCTGGCAAAGGCCGGGGCCATGACGTTGTAGAGTACCGACAGGTCGGCAAAAATCTCCGGTGTCTGAAACACCCGCGAGATTCCGAGCTGATTGATCTTGTGCGGCGCCAGGCCGGTCAATACCGTGCCGTCAAACATCACCGCGCCACTGGTCGGTGGCAATTGCCCGATAATCACGTTCAGCAGGGTCGATTTTCCCGCACCGTTGGGGCCGATGATCGCATGGGTCTGGCCTTCGACAATCTGCAGATCGATATCTGAAAGTGCCTTCAGCCCGCCGAAGTTCTTGAACACGTCTGCGACATGCAGCACGACATTGGGGATTGCGTTACTCATTGACTGTTCTCCCGCTCGTCACTCGTCCTGCCGGGTCGTCACTTGCCTTGCCGGTTCGTCGGAGCCGTCGCATCAACCGTTCTGTGCCTTCGACCAGACCGCCGGGCAGGAACACCACAATCACCACGAACATCAGCCCCAGGGTCAGATGCCACCCCTCGCCGACAAACTTCGACATGATCGTCACCATGACCTCCTGCAGTCCGTCAGGCAGGAAATCGAAGAAGCTGTTGAGCACGTTGGTGTTGATCGCCGAGAAGATATTTTCGAAATATTTGATCAACCAGGCTCCGACGACCGGTCCGATCAGCGTGCCCACGCCACCGAGGATCGTCATCAGCACCAGATTGCCGGATTCGGTCCATTTCATGCGTTCCGCCCCGGCGATCGGATCGGTAACGGCCAGTAGCCCGCCGGCCAGGCCGGCAAACATGCCGGAGATGACGAAGGCCGCCAGCAGATAGGGCTTGGTGTTGAAACCGGTATACATCATCCGGGTCTGGTTCGATTTGATCCCGCGCAGAGCCATGCCAAAGGACGAGGCAAAGATCTTTTGCGAGACAAAGAAGCAGGCGATCAGCACCAATGCGCAGATGTAGAAACCTCCATAGCCGCCAAGTTCCACGCCAATCAGCGAGGGCATGGGCATCCCGGACGTGGTCTGACCTAGCCCGAGCATCGTGTCGATGGCGCGGGGGTCATCCCGTGCGATCAACAGGCCGGTTTCACCGTTGGTGATCGGGGTCAGCACCGAATAGGCAAGGCTGTAGCTCATCTGCGCGAAGGCCAGCGTCAGGATAGAGAAGTAGATACCGCTTCGCCGCAGACTGAAATAGCCGATGAAAAGCGCGAAAATGCCGGCAAAGATCACCGCAAAGAACAATGCCGGGATCATGTCCATCGACAGCAGCTTGAACGACCATACCGCAGTATACGAGCCGACGCCGAGAAACGCTGCATGGCCAAAGCTGAGATAGCCGGTCAATCCGAACAGGATGTTGAAGCCGATGGCAAAGATCGCGTAGATCACGAATTTCTGCATTAGTCCGGGATAGGCCGCCCCCAGGGGCGAAAGCCAGATCGGCATGGTCAGCACGATGGCGGCAAAGACCGCTAGCATGGTGAACTGTTTGCGCGTGAATGAGAACATGGCGGATCAGCTTTCCATTACGCCGGAACGACCCATCAGACCGCGCGGACGAACCAGCAGGATGACGATGGCGACGAGATAAATGATGATCTGGTCGATACCCGGGAAGATTGATGTGACTTCGTTCATCGAAGCGAAGGACTGCAAGATGCCCAGCAGGAATCCGGCCACGACTGCCCCCGGCAGGGAGCCCATCCCACCGACGACGACGACGACGAAACTCAGCACCAGAAAGTCCATGCCGATGTGGTAGTTGGGCGCCAGAAGCGGCGTGTACATTGCCCCCGCAACCCCGGCGACCACGGCCGCCAGACCAAAGACGATGGTGAAGCGTCGGTCGATGTCGATGCCCAGCACGCCGACCGTTTCGCGGTCTGCCATGCCTGCGCGGACGACCATGCCGAAGGTGGTAAACCGCATGAAGGCAAAGACCGCGCCGATAACCCCGAGCGAGAACAGCAAATAGACAAGACGCCACATCGGGTATGTCAGCTGGTTGGCTTCCATTCCGAGCCACGCCCCCACGTCTGCCGCACCGCGCAGGTCGCTGGGGATCGGCTGCGGCATGGGGTTGGCACCGAAAAAGCTCTTGACGACTTCCTGCAAGACGATGGCGATGCCGAAAGTGACGAGGATTTGCTCGGCATGACTGCGCTTGTAGAAATGCTTGATCAGCCCGCGTTCCATTGCAATGCCAATCACCAGCATCACCGGAACCGCGAACAACACCGATATCGGCACCGAATAATCGACAAGAAATGCACCCCAGTCTCCGAGCCAGTTCTGAACCAGCGGGGTACGCACCTCAACCGGGGCGCCCCAGGGAGACAAAATTTCAGGATCAATCGTGACCGTCTCGATCGTCAGCAGGAAGCGGAACACCACTGCGCAAAAGCACCCCAACATGAACAAGGCACCGTGGGCGAAGTTGACTACGCCCAACGTGCCGAAAACCAACGTCAGCCCAAGTGCGATGAGCGCATAGGCGCCGCCCTTGTCCAACCCGTTAAGTAACTGAGCGAGAAACGCGTTCATCTTTCCCCCAACCCGGCGTTAACCGTGGAAGCTGCTGCATTGCGGATGAAGGGTTCGGCGCAGATCACCTGCGCCGAAACTGCTTCTTTGATTTTATCAGTGGAGTTTGATCAGCACTGGTTTGGCTCGTAGGGCCCCAGTTCTCCGCCGAAGATCGCGGGGTCGTACATCACTTCCTCGCGCGGCGTTTTTCCGACCACATTCAGCACGTCGAAACGGCTGGTCGGAGCGTCGTTGCCGCGCACGACCAGAACTTCCTTGAAGCACTGATGGTCGCTGCCACGATAAAGCGTGGGACCGTTGCCCATACCGTCGAACTCGAAATCCTCGAGTGCCTTGATCACTTCCGGTGGATAGAAGGTGCCGGCACGTTCGACCGCATCGGCATAGAGCAGCGTCTGGACATAGCCCGTATGGGCCGACTGCGACGGTGGTTCACCGTAGGCAGCGCCGTAGGATTGCGTAAACGCCTTGGATCCTGCGTCTTCGAGCTGCCAGTTCCAGTTCTGAGTGCCTATAATGCCCTTCACGGCATCTCCAGCACCCACCGCCATCAGTTCCGAGAACATCGGGACGATGATTTCGAACTGCTTGCCGTTTGCCATCCGCTCGCGCATTCCGAACTGCACGGCCTGCGGCAAGGAGTTGACCATGTCGTGGCCGTAGTGGTTGAGGATCAGCACATCCGCGCCCGAGTTCAGAACCGGTGTCAGGTATTGCGAATAGTCTCCAATGCCCAACGGTGTGCGGACAGCCTTGACGGTTTCCCAACCCAAGGCCTCGGTCGCATTCATGATCGATTCTTCTTGGGTCCAGCCCCAGTTGTAATCGGCCGTCAGGTGATAGGCCCGACGTTCGCGTCCATATTCCTGGGCAAGCAGCGGCGCAATCGCCACGCCAGACATGTAGCCCTGGAAGAAGTGACGGAAACCATAGCGGCGCTTGTCCTTGCCGGTGGTGTCGTTGCCATGGGTAAGGCCGGACATATAGATCACACCCAGCTCGTGACACAGCGCCTGCTGTGCAACAGCCTCGCCGGTGGTCACGCAACCGGTCACCATGATCGCACCATCGCGCTCGATCATGCGCCGGGCACCATCGCGCGCCGCATCGGTATTGGTCTGGGTGTCGCCGGTCACATATTGCAGTTTGCGGCCGAGGATGCCGTTGCCCTTAAGCGACATCGGCTTCATCGTATTCATCAGGCCGCCATCGCCTTCACCGTTGATGTGCTTGACGGCAAGCTCATAGCCCTTGAGCTGTTCCAGCCCTTCTTCGGCATAGGTGCCGGTTTGCGGCACGTTAAAGCCAAAGATCGGGTCCTTGCTGCCCGGATTGTTGCAGAATGACTGCGCATGGCTGCGGCTTGTGAAAACAAGCGGCGATGCAAGCGTCGCCGCGAAACCGGCTCCCGCGGTCTTGAGCAAGCGGCGCCTGCCTAACTTCAGATCAATCATATCGTTTCCTCCCTAAGACTCGGCAAAGGCCGAATGCGTCCAAGAGGATGATTGATCAGTCTGCAAATAACAGCAATATAAACCTGATAACATTGACTTTTTTTGTAAATTCTTGAATTATCGTTCTATCATTATTGTCAATTATTGACATGTTTCGGGCTTCAGGAGGCACCATGCGCGCACCAATCGGCATCCGTGTCAGACGTCACAGAATTCAAATGAAGCAGACGCAGGCTGGACTTGCACGCGCGGTGGGGATCTCGCCGAGCTATCTAAACCTGATAGAGAACAACAAGCGCGATATTGGCGGACGGCTGTTGATGGATATCGCGGCACAACTCGAAATCGATATCGAAGAGCTTTCAGGCGACCCCGAGCAGCGCACCCTGCACGCGCTTCAGGAGGTTCTGAACGACCCTCTGCTTCATGGCCTCGAGCTTGAACAGGCTGATCTGCATGATCTGGTCGCCCGGTTTCCCGAGGTGGCACGTGCGCTCACCCGGCTCCATGCGGTTTATGGTGATGCCAACGCCGAACTGGAGGCCAACGCCAACCGGCTAAGCTCCGATCCCATGCTGTCGGAGATGCTGCACGAGGTTCTCAGCCGAATTACCGCCATGCGTTCGAGCGCCGAGATCCTGTCTCAGGTACAGGATCTCGGCGCCGAGGACAGGGAGCGGTTTTCGAGCTCCATCACCCGCGAAGCGCGCAGCCTGTCGACGACGGTGCGCAGCCTTGCCTCATATTTTGATCTCGCCTCATCGCGCAGGCGGTCAATTTCGCCGCTGAGGGAGGTGGAGGATGCTGTGATCAACAGCAACAACCACTATCCCGAACTTGAGGCGCTTGCCGACGAGCTGCGCGCCGAAGTCTTGACGAAGGGCGCGTTTGCAGAAATTGCACTTGCCGAAGCCCTGCGGCAGCGGTTTGGCATAAGCTGCCGCCGTTGGCATGGTGGCACCTCGCCCCAACCGGACGGTCAAAACAGTACCCGCCGGGCACGGTTTGACAAAGACGACAAAGTACTGTGGCTGCGCTCTTCATCGACTGCGGCAACACGGCAGTTCCAGATGGCCCGGCTTTATGCCCAGCAGGCGGGTGCCGATGTGATCGCGCAGGTTTGTGCCCGCTTCGAGTTGACGACTGACGAGGCCCGAAATCTGGCGCTTGGGGCGCTCGCGTCCTATGCGGCGGGGGCGATGGCAATGCCCTATGCCGACTTTCTCGCCGAAGCCGAAGAACGGCGTTATGATATCGATCTGCTCAGTCACACCTATACTGCAAGTTTTGAACAGGTTGCGCACCGTCTCGTCACCTTGCGCCGAAAGGGCGCCGAAGGCGTACCGTTCGGTTTTCTGCGGGCCGATCCCGCGGGCCGGTTGACCAAGCGGTTTCCGCTGCCGGGCCTGGCGCTGCCCGGATCTGGCCATGGATGCCTGCTCTGGCCGATCTACACTGCCGCCGGGGCGCCGGGAGTGGTGCGTCAGGTTTCCGAGTTCACCAATGGCGCGCGCTTCCTGATGGTCGCAAAATCAGTCAAGAAACGGGTCTCGGCATGGCAGGAACAGCCTTTGATGTTTTCGGTCATGCTGGCCTGCGACCTGTTGCATGCGGATCGCACGGTCTATAGCCGGGGCCTTGATCTGGGCGATACCGCTGCGCAGGTGCCGGTCGGGCCGAGTTGCCTGCTTTGCGTGCGCGAAGGATGCAGCCACCGGCAAGAGAGCGTATCGGCCATCATGCAATCCCAACCGATCTGAACCTTAGGTCAGGCCTCCTGCTCCGGCTCAGCCACTCCATCATGAAGCGGTAGCGTAATGCGGAAACAGGCCCCGGGAAGAGGTCCATCGACGATTTCGAGGCTGCCATTCATTTTCTGGATGATCGCGTGGCTGATGTTCAGACCAAGGCCCAGGCCAGCGGGTGATGCGGTGCCGCTTCGCTTCTGCTCAACCCGCATGAACTTGTCGAATATGTTGTCCTGATATTCCTTCGAAATGCCGCGGCCGTTGTCGGCAATGTCGACCACGTAATTCCCGCCCTCGATGCGCGATATCACCTGGACCACGGGTTCGCTGGCGTCGTTGTGCGAGATCGCATTGGCAATGATGTTGATGAAAACTTGGCACAGCCTGTCGGAATCTCCCAACACCTGAGGATCCTCGGCTAGCGAGATGCGCTCGACGGAAATCGAGTGCTGCTGCGCCAACGCTTCACAGACGGTAAAGGCCCGGACCAGCACGGCATCGGCGTTAACCGGGCAGTTCTCCCAGTTCCGCTCGCCATGCTCGAGCGCACTCATATCCAGAATCCCGTCCAACAATCGTGTCAGCCGAACGCTTTCCTGATAAATTGTCCCGACAAAACGCTTGCGCCTATCTTCTTCCAGGTCCTGCTCCTGCAGCAAAATCTGGGAAATCGAGCGGATCGAGGTCATCGGCGTGCGGACTTCGTGACTGACCTGCCCGAGGAAATCGTCCTTCTGCCGGTGAAGCTCATGCAATTGCGCATTTGCCTCCTGCAGTTGTTGGGCGGTCATGCGCAACTCGCGCGAGGTCTCTTCCAGTTCGTGGGAATATTCGATCACCTGTTGGGTTTCGTCGGCAATCCGCATCACTTCTTCCAGAGATATCGTGTCTCCTGCGACCACTTTGGATAGAAGGATATGGGCCGACGCGGCCCCGATCGAACTGGCAAGCTCACGCTCCAGCCGAATGACGAAATCCGAACTGACCGCAAAATTCAGGGCGCTTTCCCCGCGCGGGATATTGGCTGCATCAAACAGCGATTTTGCCCGGTGCCAGCCCAGCACCCGTTCGGCCAGGAAGAAGATCTCATCGGTGGTGGCCGAACTGCGGATCGCGTGCGGCTGTGCTCCTTGGGCAGAACGGAAAATATCGACGAATACACTGGACTGTAGCCGCTCCAGTGTATCTTGCCGGGTGAGGAGCGACACGAACACCAGTGCGCTGGTGTTTAAAAACAGGCTCCAGAACACCGAATGCACCAGCGGATCAAGACCATCCATGCCGAACATCGCTTCCGGGCGCAGCAAGGCAATATTCCATGGGCCATCTGCAATCAGCGCGGCAACCGTCGACGAGGTGCTTGCAAAACTGGGCAGGAACATGGTCCAGACCCAGACTATCGCGCCGATCAATACGCCCGAAAGCGCGCCTTTCACATTCGCCTGGCGCCAGTAAAGCGCGGCAAGCAATGCCGGCAAAAACTGCGCCACCCCTGCAAACGAGATCAGTCCGATGGGCGCAAGTGCATCGCTGTCGCCGGTCAGCCAGAAATACAGAAAGCCCAACAGCAATATCACAGCGATGGATATCCTGCGGCTACGCAGCAACAATCGCGCAATGCCCTGCTCGCCGGTTTCGACCAGGTTGTTTGTACGGCTGAGCGCCAGGGGCAAGACAATATGGTTCGACACCATGATCGACAAAGCGATCGATGCGACGATGATCATCGATGTCGCGGAGGAAAACCCGCCGATAAATGCAAACAGCGCCAGCCCGTCCTGTCCCGCGGCCATTGGCAATGTCAGCACAAACATGTCGGGGTTTGACCCGGCAGGCATGGTTGCCAGGCCATAGAGCGCGATGGGAAGGGTGAAAATGCTCATGAGCAACAGATAGGCGGGGAATGCCCAGCCCGCCGTGCGCAGATATTCCTCGTTGGAATTTTCAACTACGGTGATCTGGAACTGGCGCGGCAAGCAGATGATGGCACTGGCCGACAAGACCAGCACCGCCACCCAGCGGCTGCCAAAGGGGCTGCGTTCATGAACATCAAAACCGGCCTCGACGGCGCGCGCATAGACATCCGCCATACCGTCGCCAAGGCCGAATACCACAAACAACCCGACAGCAATCAGCGCCAACAGTTTGACCGTCGCTTCAAACGCAATGGCGGCCACAACACCCAGGTGCTGTTCGCGTGCATCCACGTTGCGGGTGCCGAAAAGGATGGTGAACAGCGCCATGCCTATAGCTGCTCCCAGCGCCAGGCTGACATCATCCAGCCCAGCCAACCGGTCGTTTTGGCCATGCGCGCTCGAGACGGTCTGGATTGATGTGGCGATCGCCTTGAGTTGCAGGGCGATATAGGGGGTGATCGTCACCATCGCGATCACCGTCACCAATACCGCCAATTTGCTCGACTTGCCAAAACGCGAGGACAGCAGATCCGCGATAGAG
>Ga0209344_10005173_pt1 | contig 11408 bp, 12 predicted proteins | sample Cruoilmetagenom6_FD_187293 | JGI IMG/M metagenome (GOLD analysis project Ga0209344, IMG submission 187293) | Oil polluted marine microbial communities from Coal Oil Point, Santa Barbara, California, USA - Santa Barbara Oil Seep Sample 6 (SPAdes)... | ecosystem: Environmental > Aquatic > Marine...
ACAGTCATTGATTCTTGTCATATAGAATACATCTTCTCTCCTGATCCTGCTTGGTCCTGTCCATAAAGAAGACATCCATTTCTCGGGCAGGGCCTGCAGGATCAAATTTTGAGGTTATGCACCCATATGTCAAAAAATTCCAAAAGGAACACTTCTGACATCTCCGTCCGCACAGTAATCCAGATCATTTTTCTGGTAGGTTCAATTCTGATCGGCCTCAGGCATATAATGCCGGGAGAATCTTCCAAAGGCGGCGCGTTTGATGTGTTTTGCCCCTTCGGTGCCGTAGAAACACTGTGGTCTTATGTAATGACCAGTCAAACATTGAAAACCACCTCTCCTCTAAATTTCGCTGTCTTTTTGGGGGTTCTCGGGGTTTCCTTATTGGCTGGCCGGGCTTTTTGTGGTTGGTTCTGCCCCATTGGAACGCTTCAAGACTTCCTGGCAAATTTATCCAATCGTTTTTTCAAAAACAGGAAAAAGCGGCCCACTGGTAAACGAATCAGTTTACCTTATCGAATATCCGTTCAGAACGATGCTTGGCTGCGAAGTTTAAAGTATCTAATCCTGGCAATCATCCTCCTGGCTAGCGCCTTTGCTATTTATCCTCCATTACGGGAGATCTGTCCGGCTCGGGCTTTAATCGGGTTTCAATTGACCACGCCACTGTTATGGAGTGTATTGGTCACTTTTGTGATCACTTCCATGGTTAACCGGCGCTTCTGGTGCAAGTACCTTTGCCCCCTGGGGGCTGTTTTAGCTCCGTTTAACAAGATTGCTCCATTGCGACTGGTCCTCAACCAGGCCAGCTGCACAAGTTGCCGACGCTGTGATGCTGCCTGTCCTATGGATATCCCCGATCTGACAAATAACCTTCGCAGTGCTGAATGCATTGAGTGCCTGGAGTGCCAGGAAACCTGCAATGAAGAAGGTGCTTTAGAGTTACGTCTATTCTAGAAAATTTTCCTATCTGCTTAAAGATAAAAACGGAGCCTTATTGGCTCCGTTTTTAATATCTGCCCGCTCATTTTATTTTGATCCCCCGCCACCCCACATCGGCCTACCATATTCATCCCGGATTTGGAAAACCAGCTCTTTCAAAAGATCCTGAAAACCGGATACTTCAAATTCGCCATTTTCATAGAATCCCTGGACTACCACCTGATTACCTATTTCCGGGCTATAACCCAGTTCTCGAAGGTACCGCCATGTTCGTCCTTTAATCTCCAGAATCCCGTTTTCTTCTGTCTCGATTTCAAGAGCCTCGCTTCCTAAATTGGCGATCTCTCCTCTTAAAGTTACCAGATCCTGCTCTTCGAGAATTTCCTCATGGTCATCAGCTTCAAACTCTCCAAATGCTCCGTCGCTGGCAGAATCACTGTCTCCTTGACCCCGCCCCTCAATGATCCCGCCCTGGTTTCCAAACAGGAGTCCCTGATCCGATTTGGCCGCTGTGCGATTCGCTGCGCCAAAAACCAATAAGCCAACGATCAAAATATAAACTGTCCACAATGTAATTTTTTTAACCATAATCCACCTCTAAGTAATTCTACAAATATTCAAATCTTTAGATACTATCATCAACATGGACTGCTGAAGTTCTCAAAGCAGGATCTAATCGCCGGGCAGGCCTTGGAGTAATTAGTGCTTTTCCATATTTACCGAGGACTTTAACAACCCATTTCCAATGAATCCCAAAATGCAGGATACCCGCCGCAGTCATGACCACGCCACTCCAGGTATGGATCATATCCCAGATAAATGACGAGAAGATCCAAAATGGAGCCATGGGCAGAAAAAGGAAATAGAGGCCGCTAAGGGCACAGATCAAACCACTTAAACCGATCAGGATATTGATGAACAGGTTAAATCGGCTGTGCTTATTCAGTCTACTTTTTCCAAACATGGATCGAAATCCCGTTTTGGTCATCTTGACGATCCACTGCCAATGTAAAGGGATATGCAGAGCTACCAGCGCCATAATGGCAACGCTAGACCAGGTATGAATATCATCCCAGGTATGTCGCTCAAAGAAAATTATCAGTTCATAGAAAGGATTTCTCCCTCCCTGGAACCCTCCTATCGGCAGGAAAAGAAAATATATTCCTGAGAGAATGGCGATCAACCCGGAAATTAACATGAATATATCCAGGATGATGTTATTTCTAGTTTGCATAGAAAATACTGGTTTTTTATTTGAGATCGACATAGTTCCTACCTAACCTTTCCAAGAAACGATTAATAAAAACAGCTGCTGTTAACAATAGGATCATACCGGGGGAAGATTAAGGAATAATAAACAGATTATGAAAGAAATGTTAAGATGGCCAGGAATTACATATCCAGTATCAGGAAAGAATAGGGGACTTTGTAACTTAAATCACAGATTAAACTGAAAATTTCATGGATAATTAAATATGCTATAAACTATCGATTATTAATTAATAAGGAGCACTACATGACCATCTTTGATCGAATTATCTTGCTTTTGACCGGTCTTACAGCCATCTATCTGTTGTTCTATTTCTATAAACGCTATCAGAAAGAAAAAGCCCTTTACGATGTCTATTACATGTTGGGTTTTAGCGTACTGCTCGTCTCCGGCCTTTTGCTGATATTCTTTGGTTGGGATATACTGGCATCACCCTATGTCCTCACCGTGGCTACATTGATCCCGTTGGGCATTTCGCTGGGATTGATGAACCAGTTCCGCCCCAAATATAAAAAAGTTTATTCCTGGTTTGCCCTGGTTGGATTACTGGCCATCGCTGTCACCAGCATTTTCGGAATGTCGCTCAAAAGCGTAGCTGTGCCAGTATTCCACGGCGTAGCCGGCTTGATCATCTTTGGTTTGCCAATCTATAAATGTGTTGTTGAAAAAGATGCTAAAAAAGGTTTTGGCATGGTTGGTATTGGTGGAGCTTTGATCGGTATTGGTGGAATGGCCCTGGCTTTCATGCTCGCTGGCAAACCACTATTTGGTATCTTCACCTCTGATTTCATTTTCATGATCCTGGCGCCGTTGCTGTTCCTGATGACCCTTGCGTTCACTTTTGGCTTCAGAAAAGACATTGGCAAACTTGAATAATTGCTCAATTATTCAAACGTTATAGTTCAGAAAAAAGAAAGCTATGCAAATGCATAGCTTTCTTTCTTTTTGCGTTTATTCTTCAACCGGAAAGTCCCGGTTTTGAACCTTAAATCTGATATTCTTTTTCCTGGATGGCCGATTTTTGGGACATATAGTTCAGTATTTCACGCAGTACAGTTAAGAACCCACCAACGATCAACATCGTTCCAATAATTACCAGCGGGGTTTCAAATACGTAAACCCAATTCTCACCGAAGAACGTATGGGATGGTCCTGCCCAGGCAAATATTGTCAGGGTAGTAATGCCGGCTAAGAAGGCAACTAATCCACCAGCAGCGTTTTTCTCAGATTTATCAGAGGGATTTAGAAAATCAACTTTATCCTTAATTCCGGGCAACCCGAGGATTAAGAAGTAGACCAATGTGACAACATTTGTAAAGAATTTTACGTTTGCTGGTGTTGCCTTTCCTCTTAATATCATGGATGTGAAGAATTGGGTCCCGCCTAGAAGGGTTCCAATTATCAAAACGATCATTGTGAAACGGAAAGCGTCAGGTTTTCCCTTGATCAGCTTCACCAATGCCATAATACCCGCAATGCCTGTCAAGATTGTAGTCACCATAACGATCTGATATACCCAGCGGTAATCCATAATCGCCTTAAATGCCATTCGATACCCGACATTATTTGAAAAGGCAGCACAGAATGTTCCCGCGCCTCCCAAGAGATTCATCGCAGCCGTCATGCCCAATAGAAGTATTGCCAAAACTCGTAAAATCTTTGCAGATCCTTTCATATTTCCATCTCCATTTCTAAATACTCCAACTATTGATATCAATCAAATCAGGGGGTCTCCACACTTTCTGTCAAATCCCATTGATTCCCACTGAAATGACAACGTTCACAATTCACTTCTAGCCCAATATCGTGGGAGGAAAATGGAATTGTGCCGCTTTGCAGTATTGTATCGGCTTCCCCGACCATAACCTCGTGAGACCAGGGGCTGAATGTCGTCCAGATACCAGTTTCTGGGTCGGGACCAACATCCCATCCAGCGTTATCATGGCACGCGGCACAGGAAACATCATTGTGGTCATCATCGTGGCTGAGAATCTGATCGGTATCAGATAGAACATCAGAATGGCAGTCTCCTGTCATACATGTAGTTGTAGTATTGTGAGGGGAATGACATTCCGTGCACTGCATATCTGCATGTCCACTGCCAACAACCACCAGTCCATGTTCCGGAACATTCTCGGTATTATGGCATTTCAGGCATAACTCTGAATGCGTTTCCACGCTTACATATTCTTCAAGGACAGGGATTTCCAACCACTCAACTTCCGGTTGAACTACACCTTTCTTGTCCTCCTGATGACACATCACGCAAGACACATGCTGCCAATCACTTTCCTGAATGAATGATGGGGGAATTGGCAATTCAAATTTGCACGCCTGACAACTTTCCGGAATGTCGTCCGGGGTTGGCATCCAATTCATTGGCGCGTGACATCTGGCGCATGGATTATTATTTCCCTCGCTATCAACAACAAATGAACTGGCATGGACACTTATTTCCCATTCCTGTTGGGCAACAACTGCGGGGTCCAGGTCTTCAGTTCCATTGGATTCAGATTCCCCAGATCCTTCATCTGCATCATTTCCGGAATCAGTATTCACTTCTGCCGATTCAGCTCCCTGCCCATTTGAATCAGGTTGGTCTCCTGCTGACTGACACCCAGCGACCAATAACATGGCAACTAATAAGGTCACTACAATAATCCATCGGCCAATTCTTATTTTCATCATAAGCATCCTACTTTCATAGTAAATGTGGAAGTGGGGCGAGATAGTTTCCTCGCCCCACCAGTAAATATATTTTGTTTTCTTGTTTAGTAGATACAGCTTCAATACACTGTATTAACTGTGTGGGTGTTTCAGCCTATTCCAAATCTTATCCTGGAGGGCCACCTGCGGGTGCAGCATCTGGATCAGGGATCGATCCATCAGCGGTCCTCACAGTGAGGTCCCATTCATTGTCCAAATAGTGGCAGCGGTCACAGGACACCGTGTAGACGATGCTGTGGGAAACGATTGCTGTTGTGGTAGGTCCGCTTCGGCCCATTTCTGTTAGAGTTGGCACCCAGAGATCGATATCCTCAGAAGGATGAGGACCAACATCTGCTCCGGAAGCATCGTGGCAAGCCTGACATGTAACTGTGTCTCGCATTGTTGCGTAAGCACCGAAAGCATGTTCGGGTTGTTCGATTTCTTCCGCATGGCAATCCACGCAACCCAGAGGTTCTGTGGTGTGCGGATCATGGCAATCTGTGCAGAATGTTGGTGGGGCATCTTCACCAACGAATCCACCATAATTCAGGTGGGCGCTGCCGCCTAGAGTAATTTTATGATCAACTCCGGATCCAAAGGCATTACCAGTGGTAGTCACATGGCATTTTTCACACAGCTCGGTGGTGGTGTTGACACTGACGTATTCCATCGAAATGGGGTTCAACCAAGCTGTTTCTCCTGCATAACCATCTTCCATAACATGGCAGGATTCACAGGGAATGGCTTTCCAATCAGCTTCTTCGATCAGATCGTTGCCATCACCAACCGTCATCTCCTGGCCGGGGAACTTACAAGAAACACAGTTTGGCGGTCGGCCAACTGTGGCTTCTGGGTTCCAGTTCTGGGGAGAGTGACAGCGGGCGCACCAATCATTTGGTCCATGACCTTGGTCATATGTGCTGTGGGGTCCACTTTCCCAAGCGGTATGAAAAGCCGTTTGATCAGCCGGTTCTTCAGTTGGAACTGGAGGGACTTCAGTGGGTTCAACCACAACCGTCACCTCTACTTCCTTGACGACCTCTGTCGGCTGGCAGCCACTCACAATCAATGCCAGTAGAAGAAGTACGCCCAAGATTAGCAGTTTCTTATTAGTTGAATATTTCATAATCTCTTCCTCCGGAATACACTTGGAATACATAATAGAAACAAGAAACAAGATAACTTTATTCCTTGTGTGCTTTATATCACAATCAAAGGGCAATGTACTTGATTTACATCAAGAGCCAAGTGTTTTTTCGAGTTTTTTGGGGGTGGCTATTAATTAGGTTTATAATAAAGTAATAGGATGAATGATTGATTGATTATGGAAGATTACACTAAACTTTTGAGCAGTGTTTCATACTTTAAGAATCTCAACCCTCCCGATCTGTTAAGAATTATCAATTCCGGGCAGCTTAAACGATACAAGAAAGAAGGGTATATTTACATCAAAGGCGATCCCAGTGCAGGGATGTATGTACTATTTTCGGGAAAAGTCCACCTTTGTAATTACGGCTGCGATGGCCAGTCTCAAATATTTTCTACGATTGAACCCGTAACCATGTTTAACGAGGTCACAGCAATAGATGGAGGACCAAACCCGGCCACAGCTTTAGCGGTAAAAGATTGTCTCACCTGGAATATTAGCTGTGAGGCGTTTGAAAACCTGGTAAAGAAGTTTCCTGATCCTGTAGTCGGTTTAGCTATGATGCGGGTTCTAGCAGATCGCACCAGAGAATTAATAGATCTGTGCGGGGATCTAACCTTCAGGACTGTTGTGTCACGCTGTGCCAAACTGCTGCTGGAATTAAGCCAGAATGGGACAAAGAACATTGATCGTCTCGACTTCCCCTTGGCCGACCTTTCCGCCCTGCTCGCTACCGCCCCGGAATCTGTCAGTCGCTCTCTCAGCTGGCTGGACAAGGAAGGATTGATCAAAACAGATCGCAATCACATTTCAATATTAAACGCTGATGACTTAATGAAAATCGTCACCGTAGAATCAACCTGATCCGATTAGCCAATCTGGCAAATTAAACCAGAGTATCTATACAATCCTTCTAGAAATCACCTCGCATATATTATTTACTTCAAACCCTTGAAAAAATCTTTCCTGCTTTAAAATCAGCATCAATACAGGATTCAATTTGTCCTAAATCAATGACAATTTATTCCTGTTATGTTATTTTATTTCTAGGACAAACAGAATAAGAAAACACCCTTGCCAACCGATATGCTCAGGCTATTATTTTGATTGCAACCAGGGCATCCACGGGAACAACCAGGGCTGTCTGGTTTTGCCTTTTAATAAGGATGTAAATAATCCTTTGTGTTATGGTTATGCATAGCACTGTTATTAGCATCACGCTGTATTATCTATCAGCAAAGAACAGGAGCAATATTTATGGAAGCACTAAAGAAACGCATTGATTACCTTTTCACTTCTACTCGCGGGTTGGCTCTAGTGGCAATCTCCGCCGTCGCATTAATTACCGCGATTTGGGGAACACTTTCCGGACCCATGGTTGAATGGGGGGTTAGGGACATAACAGTCAAGGTCCTGGGATTAGACCTAATCCAGGCCGAGCGTGAAGGGCGCATCATCATGCTCTACCACACCATCGCTATGACTGTTATCGCTGCTGAGGTTTATTTCATTACCGAAATCGTAAAAATTAAACACCATCAGCGAGTGATGATCAACGCCACGATCACGGTTGGCTATCTGACCTCCCTGATATTTGGTTTGATTTTTGGGTACTTTGGGCATAATTATGTTTTCCACGGCCTTTTCCTGGTTGGTCAAACCCTGGTGTTTTTCGCCGGGATATTGTTGGTCGTTGCCCTCTGGCCCTGGAAAAAAGAATACCTACTCCCTGAGGATTCTCTTAAAGCTAAAACTAAAAAAGGCGTAGATCTGGAACGAGTAGCGTTTTTAGTTATGGCCATAGCTACTCTTGTTTCCGCGACATTTGGTGCAGTTACCGGTTCATACTGGAGCAATGGCCACGAAACGTTCCTGGCCGAGGACCTGATCCGCACACCAGATAAGACCATTCTCCAGCGGGCTATTATTGGACACCTGCACATCATGGTAACGCTCGTAGCAGTTGGCATAACGTTAATTGTTGGGAAATGGATGGATTTCAAAGGGATCCTCCACAAGATTGCCATGCCATTTATGATCGTAGGAACCATTATTACTGCCATTGGCGCGCTTTCAGTGACCTGGTTGGCTTGGGCCCATACTATCATTTATGGTGGGTCATGTTTAATCCTTCTGGCGGGCTTGTTCTATGTGATCTATTCCTGGGACAAACTCATTAAGGACGGAACAGCCGATATTGAAAAACCCAATGCCTGGGATAAGATCAAAGCCTTGACCAGAGACCCCCTGAAGTTTGGGTCAGGTTGGCAAATGGTGTTCATGAATTTCACGGTCAGTTTCATTGGAATTTTCATGGCAGTCAAACTAGATGAAATTTTTAGGGTCTGGCCTCATCGCGAGGAGAGGATTACGCTAACTGGACATTGGCATATTCTTTCCGGTTTAATTGCCACCATCATTTTGTTCTATTTTGCGGATCTTTCTGGATTGAAGGGAAAAGCTCGTAAATGGTTTGGATGGATAATTATTATCGGTTCTGATCTGGCCTTTGGTTCTGTGACAGTATTTTCCATGAAGAGGTTATTTGTTGAGAAATCCGCTCAACAATCCGTTGTAAATACAACCATGTTATTAACTGATATAGGCCTTGCCGCCGTGTTAGTATTGCTGGCGTTGTTCTTACTCTGGCGCTTATTTGACCTATTTCAGAAAAAAGGTCGCTGGGCAGCTGAGCTGGCCAACGAGAAAAGAGTTTTTGCGCAAGCTGAAATTGAAGAACAAAAACAAAAACTTGAAGATCTTACTTCCCTCATTGAGGAGGTATCAGAATGAAACGCATCATTATTGTAGGATTACTTCTATTCTTGGCCGCTTGCAGTTCAGCTCCTGACATTGCATCCCAAGCCCTGCCTCAAATCATCGATACCGGCGTTGATTCAAACGCCTGGGCATTGATCCCTGCAGGGGATTTCCCCAGCGGGCAGCATGACCACATCACTGCGATGGATTCCGACTATCAGATCATGATCACGGATGTCACTAATGAACAATATGCCCAATTTCTGAATGAGGCAGTCGCAGACCAATCAATAAGTATAGGAGATGTTGAGGTTCGGGAAAATGAAAACATCTTTACGGTTTACGGTGTGTTCGGACCTTACCCTGGTGATCCATTTGACGGGTATAAACATGAAGAAAAGATTGAGGCTGGCGATCAATTACACTACTCTCTTGAAGAAGCCGCCGCCCGCATCACCCTGGATGGCAAGAATTTTTCATCTATTACTGAGTATGCCAATCACCCGGTCACCATGGTAACCTGGTTTGGCGCAAACGCTTTTTGTGAATACTATGGTTGGCGTTTACCATTAGAACTGGAATGGGAAAAGGCTGCCCGGGGAACGGAACTTGATGAAAATGGGCACGGACTGGCTTTTCCCTGGGGTTATGAAATTGAGCGTAATCAAGCTAATTTCTATTCATCCTTTGACCTATTTGAAAAAATTTATGGGAAACTTGGCAACACCACACCAGTAGGGTTGTATAATGGAGACACATACGGTGGTTATGAAACCGAGGATCAAGCAAGCCCCTACGGCTTGTACGATATGTCTGGCAATGTCTGGCAGTGGACCGGAGATGATTATCACAAACAGCATTACCGGTATTTGAGGGGTGGCAGTTTTTACTCCTTCGAGGTTGATTTGCGGGTTTGGAAACGTGACAGTGCAGGTCCAACTTACTTTTCCCCTGATGCTGGTTTCCGGTGTGCTCAGGATTGATTGGTTAGGTCCACTCAGGTAAAATAATAAATTTGAAACGAAAATTTATCAGTAAAGGTTCTAAATTTGGTACTGTGATGAATAAAATGAGATCAGGTTTAAAAACAATAAAAAGAAAATACTTTCCGCTGATTAAATCCCTCCAAACAGCTTTACTGCTCATCACCGGTATAGCGGGGTATATGAGCGCTCGCTGCCCGGTTCATAATATCCCTACAGTGTTGGGATTGACGGCCAGTCTGTTGCTCTCGATCAGCGGGAGTACTGTTTTGAATATGTGGTACGACCGGGATATTGACGCTATCATGCCCCGCACAAGCAAACGGCCGCTGAGCACCGGGGAAACCAAACCAAAAGAAGCTTTGATATTTGGTTTGACCATCTCGGTTATCGGCGTCACCTGGGCACTACTCTTAGATCCTCTTTATGGAGTAATAATCTTTGCAGGTTTGTTCTTTGATGTGGTGATCTATACCATCTGGTTGAAAAGGCTCACTGCCTGGTCAATCATCTGGGGTGGAATATCCGGAGGTATGCCAGTATTAGCAGGCAGGGTTCTGGGTATTGGCCATCTTGATTGGGTCGGAGTCGCACTGGCTTTGGGTGTGTTATTCTGGATTCCCACACATATACTCACTTTCAGTATTCGTTATCACGATGATTACCAAAAAGCAAAAGTGCCAACTTTTCCAAGCACTTACAGTTTTCAAACCACGCGTTTGATCATTGCGATTTCAAGTGTGCTTGCCACCATTGCCTTCGGAGCAGCCTCCTACGGCGTAGGATTAACCTGGGGGTTCTTAAGATTATTAGTAGTATTATCAACGGGGTTGTTCATCCTGGCAGTACAGAGCCTACGATCCCCATCTGAACGCATCACTTTTGGCCTGTTTAAATATGCCTCACTTTATATGTTGAGCGCTATGTTGCTGATGTTCTTTGCGGGAATTTAATCTATGAAGAAAATTTCCATCCTGGATCGGGTCTTATTATTGCTCACTGTTCTCCTCGCTGCTTTCCAAATCAGCTATGGTCTGAATAACCTGAGTTTCCTGGCGACCTGGAGCTACACAGCTGGCTTTGGCGTATTGCTGGTTGCAGGACTGTTATTGATAATCCTGGGTTTTGAGGGATTGGAAAGCCAGATCGTAGTGATTGTCTCCACCTTGATCCCCCTTTGCATCTCGATGGGTTTGATAGCAGAACATCTGGCCAAATTCATAATCCCTTACCTGGTTTTCGCAGCCCTTGGCTTTGCGGCCATTGCAATTACCCGCTATGCAGTAGAAGACAAAACGGCTACTATCGTTTTGGCCGGAGTCCATGGCATCGCCGGATCCCTAATCACTTTCCTTCCTATTATTCTTAGTATCCAGGGAAAAGTATCCGCTGGCTATTTTCTTGTTGGTATCGGAGGAGCGCTAATTGGAGCCGGAGGGCTGCTTCTGGCATTCCTGAAAGCCGGCAAACCTATCCTCTCCCAGAAAACCATCTTAACAGTCCTTCCAATTCTATTGGTATTGATGACTGGAGCCTTTGTTTACGGCTTTTCATTCCGATAGGAAGTTCAAAATTATTAACTCCACTTAATATATTT
>Ga0209344_10005174_pt1 | contig 11408 bp, 10 predicted proteins | sample Cruoilmetagenom6_FD_187293 | JGI IMG/M metagenome (GOLD analysis project Ga0209344, IMG submission 187293) | Oil polluted marine microbial communities from Coal Oil Point, Santa Barbara, California, USA - Santa Barbara Oil Seep Sample 6 (SPAdes)... | ecosystem: Environmental > Aquatic > Marine...
ATGTAAGCCCCTTTACGGGCGCACCTTGCTTGCCCCCTTCGGGACCATCCGCTAAACCCGCCGCAATCCCCATTTCGGGTTCGAGGACTGATTGATGGCCAAGACCAAGCAGAAGAAACCCCAGCGCCCCAAGGCCGCCCCGCCGCGCGGATTTCGCGATTATTTCGGCCCCGAGGTCATTCACCGGCAGGAGATGCTGCGCACCATCACCGGCATCTATCACCAATACGGCTTCGACCCGCTGGAATCCTCGGCGGTGGAAACGGTCGAGGCTCTGGGCAAGTTCCTGCCCGATGTGGACCGTCCCAACGAAGGCGTCTTTGCCTGGCAGGACGATGACGAAAGCTGGATGGCCCTGCGCTATGACCTGACCGCGCCGCTTGCGCGCGTCTATGCCCAGCATCGCAACGATCTGCCAACGCCGTACCGGCGCTACGCCGTCGGGCCGGTTTGGCGCAACGAGAAGCCGGGACCGGGCCGGTTCCGCCAGTTCTATCAATGTGACGCCGATACCGTCGGCACCCCCACCGTCGCCGCCGATGCGGAGATTTGCGCCATGCTGGCTGATGTGCTCGAAGGGGTCGGAATCCAGCGCGGCGACTACATCGTCCGGGTGAACAACCGCAAGGTTCTCAACGGCGTGATGGAGGTTGCCGGCCTGTCAGGTGAGGACAAGGAGGTCGAGCGCGGCATCGTCCTGCGCGCCATAGATAAGCTGGACCGCCTGGGTCAGGACGGCGTGCGCGCCCTGCTGGGCGAGGGGCGTAAGGATGCGTCCGGCGATTATACCAAGGGCGCCGGTCTGGGCGCCGAGCAAACCGACATCGTCATGGGCTTCGTCGGCGCATTGCGCGACAGCAACGCCGCGACCTGCGCCCGCCTCGGTGAACTGGTCGGCAGCTCGACCATCGGGTTGCAGGGCGTGCAGGAGCTGGAGCGCATTGCCGAGATGGTCGAGGCGCAGGGCTACGGCCCTGATCGCGCCCTGATCGACCCGTCCGTCGTGCGCGGTCTGGGCTATTATACCGGCCCGGTTTACGAGGCTGAGCTGACCTTCGAGGTGCTCGACGAAAAGGGCCGCCCGCGTCAGTTCGGCTCCGTCGCCGGGGGTGGGCGCTATGACGATCTGGTCAAGCGTTTCACCGGGCAGGAGGTTCCGGCCACCGGCGTCTCCATCGGGGTGGACCGGCTGCTGGCTGCACTCGACAACCGACTGACCCGCGCGGATGAGGTTGCAGGCCCGGTCATCGTCACCGTGATGGACCGCGACCGCATGGCCGATTACCAGTCCATGGTGGCGGAACTGCGCAATGCCGGCATCCGGGCGGAGGTCTATCTGGGCAATCCGAAGAATTTCGGCAACCAGCTCAAATACGCGGACACCCGCAACGCCCCGGTCGCGATTATCGAAGGCGCGCAGGAGAAGGAAAACGGCATCGTGCAGATCAAGGATCTGGCGCTGGGTGCCCGCCTCGCCAAGGAGATCACCTCAAACGAGGAGTGGAAACAGAACGCCGCGCAGTTCGAAGTCAGCCGCGCCGATCTGGTCAGCGAAGTGCGCGAATTGCTCGCACGGGCGAAATGACGGGCGCGTCGGTATGAGCGCCCTGGCCCGTCGCGGCAGCGAATATCGCAGGCTGGTGGACCTTTCCGAAACCCTGCTCGCCGGGTTCGAACAGGCCGGATACGAGCGGATCGACCCACCGATGCTGCATGACGCCGCGCATGTCGGCCTGGGCGGGCAGACCTTGCTGGACCTGACCTATCTGATGGGCAACGGTCTGGCCCTGCGCTCCGATTTCACGGTGCCCGTCTACCTGCTGCACGCGGAGCGGGGCCGCGATGCCGGCACGCCGCGCTATTGCTATAGCGGCCCGGTGTTCCGCCGCAGCGGCCCCGGTGACGACCGCCCGACGGAGTACATGCAGTTGGGGATCGAGTATTTCGGATCCCTGCGGCGCGAGGCGGCGGACGTACGCATCTTCGCCAACATCCTGTCCGCCCTGCACCGATCCGGCCTGTCCGACGTGCCGGTGATGACCGGAGACGTAGGCCTGTTCCATGCGGTGCTCGATACGCTCGACATATCCGAACGTAACCGCACCCGCCTGCGCGGCCTGTTCTGGCGACCCGAACAGTTGCGCGCGCAAATCGAGCGGATGCAATCGCCGGTCCCGCTGCCCGCCGACCTGACGGGCCCTGACATCGAGGCGCAGTTGCGCGACCGTCACGTCATCCAGGGCAAGCGCACCCCTGCCGAAGTCGCGGAGATGCTACGCGCTCGCGCCACCGATACTTTGTCCGCGGAGGCAGCGAACACCTTGCAGGTCTATCTCGACATCGCTTGTCCCATTGGTGAGGTTCCCGAGCGAATGCGCGCCGTGCTGGGCACGCGGCTGGACGGTGCCCTCACCCGGTTCGAGGATCGCCTGCGCGAGCTGCGTCACCGCCTGGGGCCGGAGACGGCGACCCTGCCGTTTCGTGCGGATTTCGGACGGCGGCACGAATATTACGACGGTTTCGTGTTCGAGATGACCCATGCGGATCAGATCGTCGCCGCCGGGGGGCGCTATGATCGGCTGGCGCAGAAGGTCAGTGATGCCGACTGGCCTGCCATCGGCGGCATGATCCGCCCGCAAATCCTGCTCTCTGCCTTGGATGAGGTGGCACCATGAGCGCGCTTAAATTCGGCCTGCCGTCCAAGGGGCGGCTGCAACAGGACGCGATCGACTGGTTCGCCAAGGCTGACGTGACCGTCGCGCGCACCGGGTCGGACCGGGAATATGCGGGGCGGGTCACGGGCCTCGACGGAATCGAGCTGGTGCTGCTTTCCGCCAGTGAGATCCCCAGAGAGCTCGCCGCCGGGCGCATTCACCTCGGCGTTACGGGTGAGGATCTGATTCAGGAGAAACTGGCCGACTGGGCCGCGATCACGCCCAAGGTCACGCATATGGGCTTCGGCTTTGCGGATCTGATCATCGCCGTTCCGACAAGCTGGGCCGACGTGACGACCCTGCGCGATCTGGACGATGCCGCAGCACAGTTTCACGCCAATCACGGCCATCGCCTGCGGATCGCCACGAAGTACCACAACCTCGTGCGTGGCTTTCTAAGCCAGCACGGCGTCGCGGATTTCGAGATCGTGGATTCGCAAGGTGCCACCGAGGGCACGATCAAGAACCAGACCGCCGAGGCCATCGCCGACATCACGTCGAGCGGTGCGACCCTGACCGCGAACCACCTGCGCATCCTGACCGATGGTGAGATTCTGAAATCGCAGGCGACCCTGTTCGCCGCCAGAAACGCGCAGTGGTCGCAGGCGAACCGCGAAACCTTCGCTACGTTATGTGAGCGTCTGGGCCTGTCGCCGGACCTCGGTCCCGATCTCTAACGCACGCCCAGCGCGGCGAGGGCGCTGGCCAGTTCGGGCGGCAGTGCCGTTTCATTCAGCCTGTCGGCGCTCAAATCCGCCGGCGCGTCGGTCATGGAAAGATAGCGCCAGCCCTGAAAGGGGCGGCGCGGCACGGCTTCCGTCTTGATAACGTCATCGTGCAGGACGATACCGCAGCGGCGGATGCCATCCTCACCGATCACTTCCTCCAGGCGCAGAATCCTCTGTCGGGCCAGAACCACACCCTTGAACACCCAGTAGAGCGAACCGCCCGCCAACAGCTCCGCCTCGCGCTTGGGCCACATGCGGGTGATGTGGCGATGCTCCGGCGGCTCCCCCCGTGCGGTGCGGATCGCGCGCAGACGTTTCTGCCAGTCAAGCAGATCGTCGATCCCCTCGGCGCCCACGCACAGCTTGATCAGGTTGACCGGTTCGGTGGACATGTCGGGGTCCTCTCAGGTTTCGTATCGTGATAGGCAATTATCCGATGCCGCATAATGGGACGGATTGCCACCGGTTGACACGTGTTCAACGCACTTCATACTCAACCCGCCCCCCACGAACAGATTGCAGGCCGTACCATGTCCGATTTCGCAGCCCCTATCGCGCAGCAGATTTGGGAGATGAAGTACCGTTTTCAACCGCCCGAAGGCAGCGGGGACGAGACGGTCGCGGATACGTGGCGTCGCATCGCCCGCGCCCTGGCGCAGGATGAGGACGACCCCGCCCATTGGGAGGAACAGTTCTACACCGCGCTCAGCGATTTCAGGTTCCTGCCCGCCGGACGTATCGTGGCGGGCGCGGGAACGCAGCGCAGCGTGACCTTGTTCAACTGCTTCGTCATGGGAACGATCCCGGATTCGCTCAGCGGTATCTTCGAGGCGCTACGTGAGGCGGCGCTGACCATGCAGCAGGGCGGCGGGATCGGTTACGACTTCTCGACGATCCGCCCCAGGGGCGCGCCGGTCGCGGGCGTCGGGGCCGATGCCTCCGGTCCGCTCAGCTTCATGGACGTCTGGGATTCCATGTGCCGCACGATCATGAGCGCGGGCGCCCGGCGCGGCGCGATGATGGCGACCCTGCGCTGCGATCATCCCGATATCGAGGATTTCATCACCGCCAAGCAGGACCCGATGCGGTTGCGCAACTTCAACCTGTCCGTCCTCATCACCGATGCGTTCATGGAGGCGGTGGAGACCGGGCAGACCTGGGATCTGACCTTCGGCGGCACGGTCTATCGCACCGTCAATGCCCGCGATCTGTGGGATCTGATCATGCGGTCCACCTATGATTACGCGGAACCCGGCGTGATCTTCATCGACCGGATCAACCGGCGCAACAACCTGTACTACGCCGAGGAGATCTCGGCCACCAACCCCTGCGGTGAACAGCCCCTGCCCCCCTATGGCGCGTGTCTGCTCGGCTCGATCAATCTCGCCCGTCTGGTCAGCGACCCTTTCACCGATCAGGCGACGCTGGACGATGACACGCTGAGCGATCTGGTGGCGCTGGCCGTGCGGATGATGGACAACGTGGTGGATACGTCCCGCTTCCCCCTGCCCGAACAGAGGGAGGAGGCGCAGGCCAAGCGTCGGATCGGCCTCGGCGTCACCGGTCTGGCCGATGCCCTGCTGATGGTGGGGGAGCGGTATGGATCGAAGGAAGCCGCGCGGCGGACCGAGCAGTGGCTGCACCGGATCGCGCGCGCGGCCTATCTGGCCTCCGCGCATCTGGCGCAGGAGAAGGGCGCCTTTCCCCTGTTCGATCCGGAGGCCTTCCTCGCCTCCGAAACCATGATGGAGATGGACGCCGACGTCAGGCGCGCCGTCAGCAAGCACGGCATCCGCAACGCCCTGCTGACCTCGATCGCGCCCACCGGCACGATCTCCCTCTTCGCGGGCAATGTATCGAGCGGGATCGAACCCGTCTTCGCCTATTCCTACACCCGCAAGGTTCTGCAAAAGGACGGCACCAGGACGGAGGAGGAGGTCGTGGACTACGCGGTGCAACTTTACCGCGACCTGCATGGCGACGGCCCGCTGCCCGAGCATTTCGTCAATGCCCAGACCCTCGACCCGATCGAACATGTCCGCATGCAGGCGGCCGCGCAGAAATGGATCGACAGTTCGATCAGCAAGACCATCAACTGCCCCGCCGACATCGACTTCGACGCATTCAAGGATGTCTACCTCGAAGCATGGGGCACCGGCTGCAAGGGCTGCACGACCTACCGCCCGAATGACGTCACGGGGAGCGTGCTGAGCCTGGCCGAGGCCACATCACCGCCCGTGGAAACCCCGAAATTCGAAACGCCGATCGACCGACCCGATGCCGTGGATGGCATGACCTACAAGATCAAATGGCCGAACTCGGAACATGCGATCTACATCACGCTCAACGACGTGATCGTGGACGGGGTACGGCGGCCTCTGGAAATCTTCATCAACTCCAAGAACATGGAGCATTTCGCCTGGACCGTCGCGCTGACCCGCATGATCTCCGCCGTGTTCCGCCGCGGCGGCGATGTCAGTTTCGTGGTGGAGGAGCTGAAGGCCGTCTTCGACCCGCGCGGCGGTGCGTGGATGCAAGGCAAATACGTGCCCTCGATCCTCGCCGCGATCGGGGGCGTGATCGAAAAACACATGATCTCCATCGGTTTCCTCACCGCCGAAGGTGCCGGGCTCAGCATCGATCCGGTGACAGCCCGCATAAACTCCGCCACCCCCGGCCCCGCCTGCCCCAATTGCGGCGCGTTCGAGATGCGGATGCAGGAAGGATGCCTGACCTGCGGAAACTGCGGCTATTCGAAATGTTCTGGGTGACGAGCTAAGTTGAAGCGACCATCAAAAGTTGGCCATTGGACCGGCCAAATGTCCATCGCGCCAAGCAAGTCGTGTCCATTGCGGCACGTCTTCTTGCCGGATATCCATATGCCGCCCGCACAGGTCGCAAGATGTGGTGGTTAGTTCGATATGTAGTTGACATAATAGTTATACAGGTTATGATATTTGTGTTTCGCTGTCATCCTCATCGTCGGGTTCATGCTTAGCGCCGATCAGATGGGGGGCGGCCTCGGGTCGACGGGCCTCGCGCCCCGACAGCCCGTGTCGGTCGCCGTGACCGAGCATCCCAACGATGCCGGAAGCGGTCCGTGGAAGCAACAGGCAACTTCAGAGGCAGGACGAGGCAAACCGGTGCGTCCGCCAGAGAGAACAAGCGATCGTGGGAAAGTTATTCGAACTCTGCCGCAAACAAGATGCGCTTCATAAGGCTTGGCGCCGAATTCGCGCAAACGGAGCCCGGTCAAAGTCTGAAGAGACCCGTAGTGCGATTGAGGACTTTGATCGCACTGCAAACAGGGACATATTGAGAATCCAGCGACGCCTTCGTGAGGGAACGTTTGAATTTGATCCGCAGAAAGGTGTTCTGAAGTCCAAAAGCAGCGGCGGCAAGCGCGGCATCGTCATGGCATCTGTCCACAACCGGATAGTTGAGCGGGCACTACTCGATACCTTACAAGATAAGGTCGAGGTGGCGCGCCAAGCGGGAATACAGAAGAGCAGCTTCGGCGGAGTTCCAAATCGTTCAGTCCCTCACGCGCTAAAGTTTCTAAATGATGCGTTCAAGAGTGACCATACATTCTTCGTGCGCTCGGATATTTCCGGTTTTTTCGATGGCATCCCTCGCAAGGTAGTTCTTGAGCGCATCGCTCATGGCGTTGACGATGAGCGTTTCCTGAAGTTGTTGGATGACGCCACCACGGTAACGCTTGGAAACGAGGAAGTTCTGGGAGAGGACCGATCCGTATTTCCGACAGATAGCGAGGGTGTAGCTCAAGGGTCGCCCTTATCGCCGCTCTTTGGGAACATTCTCCTACAGCCCTCGATGAACAGTTTAATGAACGCGGCATTTTATGCGCGCGCTTCATCGACGATTTCGTTTTGCTTGGACCGTCTGAGACGAAGGTCAAGAAGGCGTTTGCAAGCGCACGGAAATTCCTCGCTGAGCATGGCATGCGATGTCACGACCCTTTCGCGGCTTCAGTCTCTGCGGAAAAAGCTCAATATGGCCGAGTCGCGGATGGTTTTGATTTTCTCGGCTACAATTGCCGTCCTGGGCTCTGGCAGCCATCGCGTCGAGCTCGAAAGGGTATTTTGGAAGCCGTAGATGGCCATCTGGCTGCTGGCAGGAGGGCAATTGAGGAGGTTCGGAAGGCGGAAAATAGTTTTGCAACTCGCCAACGCTACGCTCAGACCCTCGCCTTGGTCGACCGAGTCCTGCGTGGGTGGGGCGAGTCGTTCGCATACACCACAAGCGGCGAAACCATGGACGGTCTCGACATTAAGGTCGACGAGAAACTCGAAAGCTTTCGTTCATGGTTTGCTCGGCGGATGGAATCGGCCGATCGGAAGTCGAGGCGACGTATGGGCGGCGTCGGCCTTCTGACCGACATTGAGCGTCGGGCGCTCGAAGATGTGCCATTTCGGCTCGGTCCTGCCGGTCCGTTCCGAGCGTCGAAAGCCACCACCACAATTTCAACGGACGGTGCACTGTATGCGGGGCGACGGCAGCGCAAAAAAGAACACCACCCGGGAGGCTGGGCGTTCATTGTCCATGAGACGAACAAGGAGTTCGGAGGATACGATCGTTCTACGACAAACAACCGCATGGAACTCCAAGCTGTTATCGAAGCCCTACGCTACACGGATTCAGGTGCGTCGGTAATCTTGAGGACCGACAGCCAATACGTCCATGACGTTGTAAACAAGGGCACTACAGTCAAGCGGAATAGTGACCTGTGGAAGCTCTTTGAAGCGGAAGTTTCGAAGCGGAGCGTTCGCGTTCAGTGGGTAAAAGGACATGCGGGCTATCAATACAATGAGCGGGCTGACAAGGTCGCCGGACGGTTTGCCGAGGAGGCGCATATGATGGCCGAATTAGACTTGGTGCCAGCCACGGCCGATGATGTTGGGTTATGAAAACGATACCTTCAATCTTTCTACCGTGGCGCGCCATCCTGGTGTAACCGGCTTACACACTGTATTCTGATTTCCGAACATCCCCACTTCGTGAACCGCTTTATCCTCAGTCATGGTGCGATCCCACTCGACTGGAACAAAATATTCGGCCTTCTCAGGATCTTCAGCGAACTCTCGATGATAGTCTGCATGGAGAACCTCAAGAGCAGGCCGGCCGTCGATGATAAACTCATTCGCAGGGATGCGACTCCCCGTGACCCGGCCAACGCCGACAAAGCCTTTTCCTGGGATCTTGGTCCAGATCCGATCTCCCTCGCTCAGCATACGGAGCGAGTTGCTATACTATGTGCCCCCGCCACCGGAGATGAAGCCGTAGCGAACGGCTTCATCCCAACTACGCGAAGGTCCTGCACCGAAGCTGGCTTCAAGATCGCGATATGTCGCTGGACGCAAAATGGTTCATGATCGTCAACAACTACTGGACGCCCAAAGGTCGCGCCGACGACCGTGTAAAGCAGGTCTCCTGCGGATGGGGTGCGATATCGAGGAAGCGCGTCGAAATATTCCTGTGGCACACGACGACAGCCGTCGAACTCAAGGGTGCCGCCGGAAACATTTCCAATGGTTAGGAACGCAACTCCAGAATCTACGCGTGGCGGCGGTTGGTGGTCGCCGTCGGTCACGACCCGGAAGATACTGGCGAGCCGCGTCCATGCCCATCCGGAAGGCAAGTCAAACGGAAAGTCCCCAATTTTGTCGACTTTTGCGGGTCGAACGCCGTTAGCTTGACCGTATTCCGCAATGTCCTCCTTGGCCTTTTCAAGCAGATTAGACGCCGGTTCATCTGTCGGGTCCTGCTTCACCAGTCTGCCGCGAACGGCGAGGTTGAGGATGGTTTGGCGGAGGGTTTTGATCTGGTCGGCGCGCGTGGTGAGGGCTGGCAGCGCCTCGAGGGCGAAGGCGGCGTGGGCGGGAAAGTCCTCGGGCGTGGTGTCGAGGGCGGTCAGGCGGGCGAGGCTGGCTGCGGTGAGCTTGTCGCGCGACTCCTCGCGGGTCTTGCGGGCCTCCTCCAGCCGATCACAGAGCGCCATGAGTTCATCGACCTTGGCGACGATCCGGTGCTGCTCGGCGAGAGGGGGTAGAGGGAAAGGCGAGCTCGTGAAATACTCGCTGGACACACGTTTTTGCCCAGCGGTGCCCGTCATCCTGAGAATGCCGCTCTCGATGAATTGCGGGCTCTTCATGAACAGCACCACATAGTCAGGATCAACGAGGACCGGCCTCAGAATATGAAGTTCTGTTGTGCCGCTTCCGAAGTCTCCAGTTAGATTGCGGAAAACGGTGGATTTCCCGTTTTCGAAACAGGGCGTGATCTTCGCAAGTCCAACATCGCCTTCTGCGAAATGCGTATAGCCTTTTTTGATTTCGCCCCGCATGAATGATGCGGTCGAGGAGGTCGCCGCGATCGGGAGGCTCAAGCCCAACCTGGTCGCAGAAGTTCACCAGAAGTTTCCAGATGAGCTTCGAATCCGTGGAGGCCGTTACCGAGGGCAATTCGAACTTCGAGTAGCGGCGCTGGACCTGGTAGTCGAACGAGATGCTATCCCAGAGTGTCCCGACACGGAGAGGATTACAATCACGGCACCGTCGCCCTGCATCAGGGATTTGAAGGTCTTGAGGATGTGGGTGCCTCGGACTTTGAGCCATGCGGAAACAGATCGTGGGCCTCATCGATCCAGAAGACGACCGTTCCCAGAGTCTGGAAGCGCTCGCGGAGAAGCTCCCACATGCCCCATACGGTGAGCCTCTTCTCGCCCACCGGATAGCCAGTTGCCTTGAGGGCTGCCTGCGCCACGCTTTTGAGAGTCGCAGGATTGGGGACGGTAATGCTGATCACCGGCCTGGTTGTATCGGTGGCCTCCAGTCCCGGCTGAGCGACAAGGCCGCGCTTCACGAGTGAGGTTTTCCCCCCACCCGCGCCGTCCACGACGATGATGCCTCGGGTTTCACCCGTAGACGTGAACCTTACGGGTTCGACGTTGCCCGTGTCCTCGTCGATTGCGATCACACGGTCGAGCGCCGTTGCGAGATCGCGATCCCGCTTCGTGGCAATGTAGCGCTGGCGAATACCCGCGACGGCGACGCGGATATTCTCTTTGGAGCTTTGGATATCCGAGATGCACTTGAAACGACCCAATCGCGTCTCCTCCGCAAAGGCATCAAGCCAGAGCGCGGCAATGCCCTGGGGGCGACTTACAGGTGGCTCGCGTCACGTAAGAACACCAAAGATCCCGGCGACATCCGACGTATCATGCGCGAGCACATTTTCGCGATGATCGAAGTCGCGCCAGGGACAAAGATCTTGGGTGAGAGCCTCGTTCAGCGTCGGCTCCACAGCGTCGTGTCCTTGGCTTCAGAAGCAAAGCTCAACCCCCGGACGCTCCGGAATGTCCTCGCGGCCCGCGGGCTGATCCCCGCCGAGGACAATGCCGCCGGCCATCACGTCTTCGAGGCGGCCGCGGGCGAACGCGTTGCGGCATCGATCGCACGGTCAACCAAGATCGCGTCACTTCCTGCGGCGATGAACTGCACCCGGCCTCAGGCTGGACAACTCGTCGATGAGGGCATGCTTGATCCCATCGCGGACGGTCGGAGATACGCCGTTGGGCGAACGCGAAAGGCGATCGACAACCGGGATATCGAGAGGTTCCTCTCGGCGCTGCATGCGTCCGCGCAATCCGTTGACATGGCTGCCGACGGGATGGTGACGATCGCAAAGGCCGCCGAGAAGGCAAAGCTGTCCTGCATCGAGATCGTGCATCTCGTGCTTGGCGGCTTGCCGTGGGGCGCCATCGAGTGCGTCGTCTGATGGCGAAGATGGGTCTTGAGGCAATCTATAAACGTCCCAGAACCAGCCAACCGCATCCACAGCACCCGGTCTTCCCGTATCTGCTGAGGAAGATGATGATCGACCGCCCCAATCATGTCTGGTGCGCCGACATCACGTTTGTGCCGGTTCGGAACGGCTTCTTGTATCT
>Ga0209344_10005175_pt1 | contig 11405 bp, 12 predicted proteins | sample Cruoilmetagenom6_FD_187293 | JGI IMG/M metagenome (GOLD analysis project Ga0209344, IMG submission 187293) | Oil polluted marine microbial communities from Coal Oil Point, Santa Barbara, California, USA - Santa Barbara Oil Seep Sample 6 (SPAdes)... | ecosystem: Environmental > Aquatic > Marine...
CTGCTGATGAAGACCCCCACTCCCCGTCCCGATTGGACCCGAGCGCTATCAAAATCAAGAATGCGTCTCCATGCGTATCAAATTGCCTTAATTCTGAGGCAAGCCTATATCTTCAGACATTAAAGATGCCAGACAGGTTAAAGCCTTACCACTTTTTCAAAAATGATTATATTTTAAGAGGTTAATAGAAATGACTGTTTATCCAGGTGAGCGTACTGCGCTCTTTATAGACGGTGCGAATCTCTATGCGGCTGCCCGAGCGCTTGGCTTCAACATAGATTATAAAAAGATGCTCGATGCATTTCGCAAAGAAAATCGTCTCATTCGAGCTTTGTATTACACTGCATTGGCCGAAGATCAGGAATATTCTTCAATACGCCCACTCGTCGATTGGCTGGACTATAACGGCTACACCATGGTGACCAAGCCAGCCAAGGAATTTACCGATTCCACGGGCCGCCGGAAGATCAAGGGAAATATGGACATCGAACTTGCTGTCGATGCCATGAAAATGGCGCATAATCTCGATCACATCATTATATTTTCAGGTGACGGGGATTTTCGCTCACTGGTAGAGGCTCTTCAATATATGGGCTTGCGAGTCACCGTTGTTTCCACATTGGTAACCCAGCCTCCGATGATTGCCGACGAACTACGCCGCCAAGCGGATGAATTTATCGATCTTGCCAATCTCGAGAATGAAATTTGCCGAAGTTCGGATGATCAGAACGGCAACGAGCCAGATTTCGACGACGTCTACGATACTGAAATCGATGAGCAGGTTGCAGAAGTGTGATCTCGCACACGCCTGAGATTATGCAACATCCTGAACCGCCGATCGATTGCACGCTATGCAGTCGGCTGAGCGCGTTCAGGGCGGCAAATGCACAAAACCACCCTGAGTGGTTCAATGCACCGGTTCCCTCATTTGGTGATAGCGATGCACGTATGCTGATCGTCGGATTGGCGCCGGGCCTCCAGGGCGCGAATAAGACCGGTCGCCCTTTCACTGGCGATTATGCAGGAGATCTGCTTTACGCAACCCTGGCCAAGTTTGGTTATTCTACCGGCAGTTATGACAGCCACGCTGAAGATGGTCTGGCGCTCAATAAATGCATGATCACCAATGCCGTGCGCTGTGTCCCGCCGCAAAACAAACCAACGGGTGAGGAAGAGCGTCACTGCCGGCCATTTCTGGTGGCGCGCATTGCGCATCTCTCTCAGCTCAGCGTCATAATGGCGTTAGGAAAAATAGCCCATGACAGCACTTTGGTGGCAATGGGGCATCGCAAGTCTGCATTCAAATTTGCTCACGGAGCGGTTCACAAGCTTGATGATCGCCTGACACTCTTTGATAGCTATCACTGCTCCCGCTACAACACGAATACGAGGCGTTTAACACCTGAGATGTTCGAAGATGTGTTTGTGAGTATTTCAGAATTTATGGCACCCACAGGGCCAACTGGCAGAACCACATGAAGGAAACTAACCGATGAAACTTTATGATTTTACGCTGTCGGGTAATTGCCAGAAAATCCGCATGATGCTTTCCATGCTCGGGATTGAGTATGAAACCCAGACCGTCGGTTTACTCGATAGGGATCAGTTTTCAGATGAGTTTCTTGAGCTAAATCCCTTCCACAAGGTTCCGGTTATCGACGATGACGGTTTAATCTTACGCGATTCCGCGGCAATCCTGATTTACCTGGCCCGTAAATACGGCAAACCTGAATGGCATCCCGATGACCCGGCTCAGATCGCTGAAATCCAGCAATGGCTATCATTTTCCGTCAATGAAGTGTTCAACGGCTTTGCGATGGCGCGGGCGCTTATCATTTTCAAGCGCGAAGGAGATCATGCGGCAGTGGTAGAGCTTTCCAAACATGGTCTTGATGTCATGGAACAGCGCCTCAAGGATCATGACTGGCTGGCGCTCGACCGGGTAACCATCGCCGATATCGCCTGTTATCCCTATACCGCGCTCATCGAAGAGGGCCATGTGCCGCTCGAACCCTATCCTGGGATACGCGCCTGGATTAAACGGGTCGAAGCGCTGCCCGGTTACGTTGGCATGCCGGGTCTGCCCTACGCGTCATAGGGCGAGTGCGCGAGTTAGACCGGGTTGGCTTTGAGCCAATCAAGCACGCCTGCCGCGTGCCGGTCAGGCGGGAAGACGGGATAAAATACGTGCTCGATTTTTCCATCACGCGCCACAAGCGTGAACCTTTTGTGGAGCGTCAGCCCATTCACCTCAAACGTGGGCAGGTTGAGTGCATGGGTTAGCTCCAGCCGGTCATCGGAGAGGATGGCAAATGGAAGATGCATGCGTTTGACCGCGTTGCGCTGGAAGGCTGTATCCTGCGTGCTCAGCCCATAAACATCAGCGCCAGCTGACTTCAGCTCCGCATGGTGATCGCGAAATGCACAGGATTCAGGTGTACATCCGCGCGCACCGGGAATTGCTTCCCACCCTTCATAGAATGTTGGTTCGTCTGGAACGCCTGTACGGGGATAGGCGTATATAACGGTGCGTTTGACTATTTTTCCAAGCTCTACCGGACCGCCCGAAGTTGAAGGGAGGGTTATGCGCGGCATTGCCATCCCGATAAGATGAGATGTTGATCCATCATCCTCCGGTATGGGTAAATCGTCGGGAAGTTGAAGAAGGTTTTTACTCATACCCCTGCCCTTTGTCCTGCATATTCATGTGTATGAACCACAAGCCTTGTCAGGCACTGCCTGTTATCCAGCAAGGTCCAATCACGAAAACAACTTGTGAAAATTGGCCCAGGGATTTCAAACCTATCCCTTATCGCGCATGAGCCGGGCCTTTTGCCGCTCCCAGTCACGTTTGCGGTCGCTCTGTCTTTTGTCGTGAAGCTTTTTACCCTTGGCCAGACCGATTGACAGTTTCGCTATGCCCCGTTCATTGAAATAAAGTTTTAGCGGCACGATCGTCATGCCTTCACGCTGGATACCCACCATGAGTTTGTGGATTTCCTTGCGGTGAAGCAGCAATTTTCGTGGCCGCCGGGGGCTGTGATTATTGCGGCTCGCCTGGGCATATTCAGGAATATGCGCGTTGATCAGGAACAATTCGCCGTCTTCATCGGACGCGTAGGATTCGGCGATATTGGCTTTGCCGGAGCGCAAGGATTTGACTTCGGTGCCTGACAGCATCAGGCCCGCTTCAAACGTCTCATCAATCTCAAAGTTGCGCCGAGCTTTCCTGTTTTCGGCGACGACCTTGCGGTTACCGCCACTCTTTTCCATCGATCAACCCTGCTCTATCCGTTGAGAATGCCGGCATAGACGAGGGCATCATCGACCACTTTACGGCCAGACTCAGACATCGGCACAATCGGCAAGCGCACTTTTGAATCACAAAGTCCCAGACGTTCGGCGGCATATTTGGTCGGACTTGGGCTGGCCTCCACGAACAAGGCATCATGAAGAGGCAGCAGCCGCTCATGAATCTCAAGCGCCCGGGAGAAATCTCCTGACATGCAGGCGTTTTGGAATTCCGCGCAATGGGCGGGTGCAACATTAGAAGTCACGGATATTGCACCATCACCACCATGGCTCATGAAGCCTAAAGTGCTTGCATCATCTCCTGTGAGTTGATTGAAGTCCGGCCCCATGGCAATGCGCTGACGGCTGGCTCTGGCCAAATCCGAGGTTGCGTCCTTGACGCCGGTAATATTGGGCAGCTTGAAAAGCCTGGCCATGGTCTCGACCGACATATCGACCACGGAGCGACCCGGAATATTATAGATAATGATCGGGATATCGACAGCGTCATTGATTGCCTTATAGTGCTGGTACAGGCCCTCTTGGGTGGGCTTGTTGTAGTAAGGCGTCACCACGAGAACACCATCAGCTCCGGCCTTCTTGGCGTGCTTGGCGAAATCAACGGCTTCTGCAGTGCTGTTGGATCCGGCGCCGGCGATAACCGGAACACGGCCCGAGGCGGCCTCTATGCACAGATCCACAACCCTCTTGTGTTCTTCATGTGTCAGGGTTGGCGACTCGCCCGTTGTTCCCACTGGCACCAGTCCATGGGTTCCCTGCTCGATTTGCCAGTTGACAAATTTCTGGAAGGCTTCCTCATCCACTCCGCCATTCTTGAATGGCGTGATGAGCGCCGTATAGGACCCCTTGAACTTCATAACGAATACACTCCAAAAATCGGTTCCAGCCTGAGGCCAAAATCCGCGCGCTTATTCTCAGCGCATTCTCGCGCGACAATAATCGCTTGTTTGAGCTCCGGCAAGGATGAGTGGCAACCAAGATTAAATCAATCATCATATGATCGCGCTTAAGAACAGGTTATCGTGACGCCAACCGACTCGTCACGCAAAAATGACGAGCGGTCTGATGTCAAATAGGCGATTGTCTCGGACAAATCCTTGATTGCAACCAAGTAAGGCCTACCTCATAGATCAATGTCCGTGCCCCAGCTAAAAAACGCTTCCATTGTGATACTCTTTGCCTGCCTGGGATCCATGGCCATGGGGGAAGTCTGGGCTAAGCCGTCTACGGTTACACTCCCCCTTGCAAATCCCAAACGCCTGGATAAACCAAAACGCCCGGATACTCCCAAACCCATCGCAACTCATCCATTGCCACTGAAAAACCCGTCCAGGGTAACTGATGCACAAAAAAAGCCTGAACCGCCCAAACCCCAAGGCGTAATCACCAAACTGCCACAGCTTCTCAAATACAAACTGAGCAAGGCGGACAAAATTGCCTTGAAGGCTTCCGTAAGGGCCCTTTACACACGCAGATTTTCAGTTGCCCGCACCATGATGGGTAAAATCAAGGACAGGACAGCGAACAAGCTTGTTCGCTGGTACTATTACCGCCGCAGGGGAAATGACGCCGACCCTGCACTCATAGAGAGTTTTCGTCTGGAAAATCCGGGATGGCCGAGCCAGCGCCGCCTGCAGCGCAATGCCGAAGCTGCATTGTTGTTCAGGAAAACCAGCCCGAAAAAAATCATCGATTATTTCAGCGAGTCGAAGCCGCTAACCGGGGCCGGGAAAGCGGCTCTTGCGGGCGCGTATTATGCTGAAGGCGAGAAGGAAAAAGCATCCCGTGAAATCAGTTTAGCCTGGCGGAAGCATAGTCTCGACCCCGAAATCGAAAAACACATTCTGAAGCGGTATGGCAAGCTCCTCTCAGCAAAGGATCATAAAGCCCGGGTGGACCGGCTGTTGCTACTCGACAGAAAAAGTAAAATCCCGGCGATCAAGCGTACCGCCACCTTGTTGGACAAAAAAGAGAACATGAAAATCACCGCGCGGATTGCCGTTGTGCGCCGGTTGAAGGTTGCGAAAAAACTGCTTGGGAAAATTTCAAAGAAAGATGCAGAAGGCGATGTCGGGTTCTATTTCTCTCGCATTCAATGGTTGCGGCGGCACAAGAAAGAAGAAGAAGCCTGGAAACTGCTGATGGCAGCGCCACAGGAACCGGACGCTCTCATTGCCCTGAATGAATGGTGGATCGAGAGACGGGTGAATTGCCGCTCGGCACTCAATAATGGCAAACCGGAGATTGCATATGCCATCGCCAGCAACCATGGGGCGTTATCGGGCAAGCATTATATTGAGGCCGAGTTTCTGGCGGGATGGATCGCTCTTCGCTCGCTCGCAAAGCCGGGTGCCGCCAAAGATCATTTTCTGGCATTTCGAACGGCAGCTTCAAGAGACAAGGATATTGCAAAGTCTGAATATTGGCTGGGCCGGGCCTTTACCGATCTCAAAGATATAATCGCCGCCAAAATTCATTTCCAGAATGCCGCAAAATATCCATTGACCTATTACGGCCAATTGTCTGCCCAGACGCTTTTTCCCGGCAAGGCTCCTTTGGTGCTTCCCGCCTCTTCGGAGCCCACGGAAGAAGATTTTGCAAACTTCAAGGAACGCGACACGGTGAAAGTCATCGGGCTTGTCAATTCGGTCGGACTTGAGAAGCTTGCTCCGTTGTTTTTCAACCAGATGGCGCGCACGTTGAATGCACCTGGCGAGGCCAAACTGTTGTCTGAGTTGGCGAAGGTGATGAAGCTCCCTCAATCCAGTGTCAGGCTTGCAAAAATTGCATTCAATCGTGGATTGCCGGTCGCTGAATATGCGTATCCGACAAACATGATGCCTAAATACAAGAAGATAAATGTTCCCGTGGAGCCCGCCCTGCTTTATTCGCTGTCTCGTCAGGAAAGTGAATTCAATCCAGGTGCCAAATCTCCAGTGGGCGCACGGGGTCTCATGCAAATTATGCCTCGGACAGCGCGCGCAATCGCACGCCAGCATAAGGTCAGATACCGGCGCTCGGCCCTGACCAAGAGCCCCTCCTATAACGTCATGCTTGGCGTGGCACATTTAGGTGATTTGCTGGCCTCTTATAATGGTTCGTACATTATGACCCTTGTTGCTTATAACGCGGGTGGCGGGCGCGTGAGAGACTGGGTGGAAAATTATGGTGATCCACGCGGTAGCAGCATTGATGCTATTGATTGGGTGGAGCGGATACCCTTTACCGAAACCCGCAATTACGTCAAAAAAATCCTCACTGGCGTTCAGATTTTCCGGGCCAGACTCAATGGCCCGGAAGAGGCACTGCAACTGTTGGGTGATTTGAATCGGGGACGGCGAAAAGAAGCTATGAACACCCAAACTGTGACCGGGAATTGAGCAATCAAGATGAGTGAAGACGCGCAGGAGTTGCCATATACAGAGGGAAAATACACCTCTCAAGACGGGCTTAAACTATATTGGCGGCACTATCTGGCTGAGGAATCTGATGGAGATAAAGAGCGCCAGCCATTGCTGTGCCTGCCTGGATTGACCCGGAACAGCAATGATTTTCATGTGCTCGCAATGCACGTCTCGCGAGCCTCCAAAAATCCGCGTGATGTCTATTGCATTGATTACAGGGGGCGCGGCCGGTCCGATTACGACCCGAAATGGCAGAATTATTCGCCCTATATCGAGATGTTGGACACGCTCGACTTTATGGCAATTAACGATCTGCATGAGCCAATTATCTGCGGCACGTCACGTGGCGGCATCATAACATTATTAATGGCCGTCACTCGTCCAACAGCAATTAGCGCGGTGATCCTCAATGATATTGGCCCTGTAATCGAAACCCGGGGTCTGGCCCGGATTATGGGTTATGTGGGCAAGACGCCGGAACCGGAAAGCTGGGAAGATGCAGCATTGATCGTGAAGGACATGTCGTCGCGATTCTTTACGGATATTAAAGATGAAGAATGGGTGGAGATCGCCCGCCAATGGTATATGGAGGACGATGGCAAGCCGGCCCCAGGGTATGACCTCAACCTTGCAAATGCCCTTTCGGAAATTGATCTGGCGCAACCTATCCCGCAGATGTGGGAGCATATGGACGCTCTGAACCATGTGCCGGTGCTGGTCTTGCGGGGGTTAAATTCGGACCTTCTCAGCCAGGAAACAGTAGACAAGATGGCGTCGCGGCACCCCAGGTTGAAAACTTATGATGTCGAAGAAGAGGGGCATCCCCCATTGCTGAGAGACAGACGTTCGATACGCGCGATTGATACGTTTCTGGAAAGTTGTGATCTTGATGACGGAGCCTGACGCGGCGCGGCGCACCGGCTGAACCGTAATTTACGGGTTTTTATCCGTGTCGCGCCCTTCGATGGTCCGGCTGGTTGTTTGATCTGACACTCACGGTTTTACAGGCTTTGGCATGTCCGTGCTTGCCTTTGCCGCTTTCAACCGCTTTCTCCCAATCCAGCAGCCCACTGCACAGCCGGCCAGGAAAAAGGCAAACAATAGCAAAACGGTTTGTATGATAAAATTCAGCATGACTCATGTGGGGTGTATTATTGTTGCCCGATCTTAATTTTATTTTGCGGCAGAGGTCCAGCCAACGATCACGCCGATGATGAACACGAGGATCATATAGGGCATAAGTTGTATTATTAAATAATCCATTGGTGCGATGCGGCGATCCTATTGGGATTGGCCGTTTTTCCCTTTTGCCGGCGCGGCCCCTTTAACGACCGTTACTTTTTCCGTTGATTTAAAAGCAGCGGGCAATCCGTGCCTTATAGAAGTTATAACGTCATTTGCCGTGCTCAAGTTAACTGCTCTTCCCTCGAATACGAGTGCTTTATCCGTTAGCTCCGCGCGGCCGGTTTCCAGCCTGTGCAGTTGTGTGAGGGATGCGGATACAGCCCATGTCCAGGAGCTAGGCTGCCCTGCTGCAAGTTCCATCCCATCTTTTATCTTTGACCCGATGAATAAACTTCGCGTTTGCCCCAAAATTCTCGAACGCAATTCCTCAGTTGGTACAAACCCGGTGAATGTGACGGTATTGCTCACATACTTAACTTTCCAGGTATAGGGTTTCACCACGGGTGGCGTGACGCTTGATTCCTTGAGTGTCGCACCAGCTGGAAGATTTTCTATCAAGGCCTTCTGGATATTCTGATATGCAGCCGAGTTTTCAGCCTCGCCACTGATGCGAATATCCGTGCCGGCCATGCTCACCGATCCATTTTTAAGCTGGCCTAACTGGAGAAGAGCAAAACTCACTGATCCCAACCAGATCTGCAGTGGTGGAGCGCCACCTGCAAGGACCATTTTATCGTTGATTTCCAGATCTGGCATGGACGCTTTAACGAGCCCTAATATAGCACTCCTGCCGTCTTTTGTCGGCACATGACCGCGAATTTTCAGGCGTTTATCTTTTTTGGTCGCCCACCATGTGTAGGTATCTGGAGACGCAATCAGGTTGGACTGATCTTCGACAACCCTTACACCCCAAACGTTTCGTATAACCTTGATTGCGTCATCACGATCTGATCGGGAGAATGTTAGACCTTTCAGCACTGCATTACGGCCGTCAAATAGTGCATACGCCCAGGTTAATCCGGCTTTTCGCAATGCTGCCGAGGTCCGGTCAGACAGATCCTGTTCGACCTGGGTGCGCAAACCATACAACACAAACGCGGTAATCAGAGCCAATGGGAATAGCCCCCATAGCCACTTCGTTGGTCGGCAACCCAACATCATTTCCTCACGTTCAACATACTAACAGCAACAGATAAAATGCCGCGCATGAAAACCTAAATACACAGGGTTGGCAATGGCCAAAACAATATGTGATTTTGTACGCTTAATGGTGGACACAAAACCTGTCAGGGCCTTTTTCCTCAAGTCATCTACACCAGCACCTTCCAACCTGGAAAGATTTATCTGTGGGAGGTTTTGTTTAAAATCTCAAGTGACAAGAATATCAATTTGTGTCTTCAGATTACGCAACTGGTCAAAAGCTAACGGTTCGATCCGGGTTCTGAGAATCGTGTGGCATTGAGAGTAATGCGCTTCCAGCCGGTCTGTCAGCCAATCAAGCTTTTTACCCAGATACTGGGGTGTAACCTCCATAACCAGCGGTGGTTTTAACGCCAGAAGATCACTCATGCCATCGATGACTTCAGCTTCAAATCCCTCAACGTCAATCCAGACCATGCTGATATTGTCCAACGGGATATTTTCGTTCTTCAAAATGTCCGTGAGTTTGTTGACGGATATGGTTTCAAATCCATCTCCCATATCTTTTGCGAGGCTGCTTTTGCCGTAATTCCGCACATTGCGATAGATCTTCGCCGTACCTGATTCCCTTCCCGCGGCACTGTGAACGAGCGTTACGGTGTTGATGTTGTTCAGAGTGATATTAGCCTGGGCCAGATTCAGATTTTCAGTAAGCGGTTCAATAGCAATAACGTTGGAAAAAGAACCCGATATCGCAGCATAGATGGTGTGGGTGCCGATATTGGCGCCGATATCTACAAAAACACCATCAGATTTTAGTCCTGACGCTTTTTTCAAATGTTTGAGTGCCGCAAGAAATTCTTCTCGTTGCCAAAGAACGCCACCTGCCAGCGAGCGACCAATTTTATCCGCGTGGCTTATGATGTGAATGCCATCAATTTCCTTCACCAGGGAGACCTCTTGCTCGCGAAGATATCTGTAAACCTGACGGCTTCCCCTGCGTCCGGAAACCAGCCGGTACAAAAAATGATCCCGCGCTGATTTGACCAATTTCACTGGTGAGAGCATGAGAAGAAATAGCCTTTTTGTCTGTTCTATAGAGACCTGGATTTCACGCAGTTAGCCGTAAAAAGACAGATCATGCTATTCGCAGACTTCAATGATCTGCCATTGTATGTATGCTATAGAGCAAATTCTGATCGGATAAAAAGTATAACGGGCCACAGCACATTCAAGCTGGGTACTGTTAGAACCCAACTGGAGCAGATTGCGCGCCGGATCATGTCAAACAGGGGCCCGATTTCATCACTGACACTGATGGTCTGTACTTACAGGCGGCCCGAGACATTTCCAAAATTTATTGAATCTGTCTGCCGCGTACGCGTGCCTGAAGGAATCAGGTTTCATGTCGCGGTTGCGGATAATAATTCATCGAGCCAGCTTGAGGCCTATATCGGCGAAGCGCTCGCCAAGCTGCCGTTTCCATATTTCTATGGCCATGAACCTGAGCCTGGATATTCAAACGCGCGTAACATGGCGCTCATACTGGCGGCTGATTCAGAAACCGACCTGCTGGCCTTCAGCGATGACGATATGGTGTTGGATGAGGGGTGGCTGGAGGGGCATCTGCGCAGTCATGCTGAATTTGATTGTGATGTGGTTGGAGGCGCAATTCATGGTCGCGATGGCAAGCACGAACATGGTCGCCGGTTTGCGCACGGAGAGCAATGCAATGTTCAGGGCGCGGGAAATGTTTCGTTCAGACGCTGGCTTGTCAGCGCTGACGGGCTGGCGCTGACGTTCAATCAAATTTTCAACAAAACCGGGCGCGAAGATCAGGATTTCTTCTCGCAGGCCCATACACAGGGTGCAAAAATAGTTTTCAGCGCCTACCCGGTTGTGCATGACCCATCCATGGAAGGCGACAACTGGTTGCCCGAATTGATGAACAAGTCGGAAGTCTCCGCCATCATGCTTCACAACGATATCGTTCAGATGCGCAAGGAGAAGGGTTTTTTGTCTGCGCTGCTGGCTGCGTGCTGGAGTGCAAGATTTGGTTTGAAATATCTTGTCAGCCTGTGCGGGATCGCAATCCATAAAGCGTTTGGGAAATCCCGCAAAGCCGATCTCAAACGCGTATCCGCACACAAGAATGGACGAAAATTCATAGAGGCGTTCAAGGCGCTGAATGGAGAGATGGTTTCACGCGGTGATGTGCGGCGCAGATAAGGGCAGCAAGGCCCCAGGCCAGATATTTGTTAGCTGGCGGAGAGGAAGGGATTCGAACCCTCGATACGGTCTCCCGTATACTCCCTTAGCAGGGGAGCGCCTTCAGCCACTCGGCCACCTCTCCACCGCGAGGAA
>Ga0209344_10005178_pt1 | contig 11397 bp, 3 predicted proteins | sample Cruoilmetagenom6_FD_187293 | JGI IMG/M metagenome (GOLD analysis project Ga0209344, IMG submission 187293) | Oil polluted marine microbial communities from Coal Oil Point, Santa Barbara, California, USA - Santa Barbara Oil Seep Sample 6 (SPAdes)... | ecosystem: Environmental > Aquatic > Marine >...
CATATTGAAATGTCATTACCTGCATTTGCTGTTAAATTAGGCAATACTGTTACTGTTACTTGAACCTCTTCACTTTCACAACTATTTAAAGAAGAATAGCCAACTACTGTATAGGTTGAAGTTTCTAAAGGGCTAACAATGATTGAACTAGAATTTTGACCAGTACTCCAAAAATATACATGAGCACCACTAGCCGTTAATTCTGCACTTTCACCTTCAATTATTGTAATATCCTCACTTAAGGTAACAACAGGAACATTATCTACATTGACTGTAACACTATCAGAATCAGAATTCCCATAATTATCAGATACTGTAACTGTATATGCTGTAGTTTCAGTTGGGGTAATAGTAATTGAAGCTGAAGTCTGTCCTGTACTCCATAAATAATTAGAACCTCCTGTTGCATTTAAAGTTACACTTTCTCCATTACATATTGTAACGTCATTACCTGCATTTGCTGAGAAATTTGACATTACATTGACTGTCACTTGCGCTTGTTCACTTTCACAGCCGGCAGATGAATAACCAGTAACAAAATAAGTTGTAGTCTCTGACGGACTTACTAATATAGAACTTGAATTTTGGCCAGTACTCCATAAGTATACATGAGCTCCACTTGCAGTTAGTGTCGTACTTTCTCCTTCTATTATTGTTATATTCTCATTTAAAGTAACAGTTGGAATATTATTTACAGTAACCATTACACTATCTGAGTCAGAATTTCCATAATTATCAGATACTGTAACCGTATATATTGTTGTTTCTGTTGGGCTTATAGTAATTGAAGCTGAAGTCTGTCCTGTATTCCATAAATAATTAGAACCACCTGATGCACTTAAAGTGATGTTTTCTCCATTACAAGTTACAACATCGTTGCCGGCACTAGCTATAACCTCAGGTATTACTGTAACAATGACTTGCACTTCTTCACTTTCGCAACCATTTGAAGAATAACCAACAGCAGTATATATTGTGGTTACATTTGGACTTACTGAAATAGAACTAGAATTTTGACCAGTACTCCAAAAATATACATGAGCTCCGCTCGCTGTTAATGTAGTACTCTCCCCTTCTATAATTGTAATATTTTCACCAATAGTTACATTTGACAAATTAGGTACGACAACTGTAACACTATCAGAATCAATATTTCCGTAATCGTCACTTACAATAACTGTATACGTAGTTGTCTCTGTTGGAGTAACTATAATTGAAGCGCTAGTTTCACCTGTATTCCAAGAAAAATAAGAACTACCTGAAGCTGTTAAAGTTACACTGTCACCACTACAAATCACCACATCAGGCCCTGCATCTGCAATTACTATTGATGTTACTACAACCAATACATCTTTAATAATTTGGCACCCATTAGCTGAAAAGCCGGTAACACTATATGTTGTTGATTCGGTTGGACTAACTGTTATTGATGCCGTTGTCTCCCCTGTTTCCCAAAGGTATGATTCAGCTCCACTCGCAACTAAATTTGCACTTTGTCCTTCTAATATAGTAATATCTTCAATTAAGGTTAAATTAGGTAAATCATTTACTATAACGGTGACGCTATCAGTATCAAAATTTCCGTAATCATCACTAACTGTAACCGTTAGTGTTGTTGTTTCTGTTGGACTAAATGTTATTGATGCATTATTTTGTCCTGTACTCCATGAAAAGTTAGAACCTCCAGTTGCGCTTAAAATTACGTATTCACCTTGGCAAATTGTAACATCATTACCGGCGTTTGCTATAACTTCTGGTATTACAGTAACTATCACTTGTAATGTAGTTGAACAACCATTACTTGAAAAACCTGTAACAGAATAGGTTGTTGTTTCTAAAGGACTAACGTTAATAGAGCTAGAATTTTCTTCAGTACTCCATAGATATGAGTCCGCTCCATCAGCAATTAGAGTTGTACTTTCACCTTCATAAATTATAATGTTTTCACTTATTGTTAAATCAGGTAATTCATTCACTGTAACTGTAACACTGTCTGTATCAGAAATTCCATAGTCATCAGTAACTGTAACTGTATATGTTGTAGTTTCTACAGGATTCAATGTTATTGAAGCACTTGTTTCGTTTGTATTCCATAGATAACTTGAACCTCCAGATGCATTTAATGTAACACTTTCGCCATTACAAATACTATGATCACTACCAGCATTTGCAACTACTTGAGGAATAACTGTAACTATCACTTCTGATGTACTTTGACATCCATTTGAAGAAAAACCTGTAACTGTATATACCGTAGTTTCTGATGGACTTACGGCTAAAGAATTAGAAGTATCTCCAGTATTCCATAAATAAGAATCTGCTCCTGAAACCTCAAGCGTAGTTGAGTTACCATTAATAATAACAACTTCATCAATTAAAACAATTTCTGGAGTTGGCAACACAGAAACTGTAACTTCATCTGTTTGTGAACATGTACTATTAGAAACCTCTACAGAATAAATTGTATTGTCATTTGGATTTACTGTTATCGATTCAGTTGTTTCTCCTGTACTCCATAAAAACGAATCACCATTTGTTCCAGTTGCTGTTAAAGTAACTGATTCACCGTTACATATTATTTTATCTTCACCTGCGTAAGCTGTTGGTATTGGATTTACAATAATTTCTATTTCATCAGTGTCTGAATTACCATAATCGTCAGTAACTGTTACAGTATAGGTTGTACTTTCAGTTGGTGTAAAAGTAGGAAATGCTCCAACATACCCAGTATTCCATGTATAGCTTGTTCCTCCAGAAGCACTTAATGTTATACTATCACCAATACATATCGATGTATCTTCTCCTGCATTAGCTTCTAATAACTCTACAACATTTACAGTTATTTCAGAAGTACTTTGACAACCATTACTTGAATTACCAGTAACAGAATATGTTGTTGTTACATTTGGACTTACAGAAATTTCTGAGGTCACTTCATTAGTACTCCACAAATACTCAATCCCACCATTAGCAGTAAGTGTTGCAGAGTTTCCAATCATTATAAAAATATCTTCACCTGTAGTAATATTTGGCAATTCATTTACGAAAACCGTAACACTATCCGTATTGGTATACCCATAGTCATCTTCAACAGTTACATTATAAGTTGTTGTAGTCGTAGGATTTATTGTTAGTTCAGAACCAACATCGCCTGTATTCCATGTGTATGTTGAACCACCTGAGGCAGACAATGTAACAGTTTCCCCACTACAAATTGTAATATCATCACCTGCATTTGCAACAACTTCTGGAACAACTGTTACAATAATACTAATACTACTTATACAGCCATTTACACCAACAGAATTTACAGTATAGGTCTCTGTAGATAAAGGGCTCACTGTTATAGATTCTGTAATTTCACCAGTATTCCATTCATAATTATCTCCACCACTTGCAGTTAAGGTAGTTGTTTCCCCTTCCACGATTACTAAATCTTCTGTAACAGATATATTAGGTGCATCGTTAACAAAAACAGTCACTTCATCTGTAATAGAGCAATTATTAGAAATTACTTCTACTACATATGTGGTTTCTAATTCAGGACTAACTTCAATAGATGCAGTTGTATCTCCTGTACTCCAAATATATGATGTTCCTCCAGTTGCAGTTAACGTAGTAAATTCTCCCTCACAAATAATTTGATCTTCACCAGCATCTGCCAATGGTAATAAATCTACAGTAACTGTAACACTATCCTCATCTGAGTTTCCTTCTTCATCAGAGACAGTTACAGTATAGGTTGTGGTTTCTGTAGGAGTAACCTCTATAGTTGAAGTAGTTTGACCATTATCCCATAAAAAATTAGGTCCTCCTACAGCCTCCAATATCGTTGTTTCACCTTCACATATATTTTGATCTAAACCTGCATCTGCCACAGGTAGTAAATCAAAAAAAAAGTTTAGAGAAAAATCATCAATAGCAACAATACTTCCAGAACCTCCATTTCCACTGTAATAGGTTATTACAAAATTATAAGTTCCCTCCTCGACTAAATAAGGTTCAAAGTTTAAACCAACATGTCCATTTGGAAGTCCTGCATAAATAGCATCACTCTCAATCCAGCTTCCATTAGTTGGTCCAGTCCACGTAACACCTACACTTTCAACTTCTGTACTATCATCACCACCTTCAGGAATACATCTAAAATTTATTCTATCACCTTCTTCTTCTAGATTAATCGTTGCATCTGATTCTATATTTTGAATAACCAAATCTGTTTCTGCATTATAAAGAACATAAGCTCCATAAAACTCATCTACTACGGTAATGATTGAATTATTAGTAATACCACCATCATTTGCAGTAAATATTATTTCTACTTCACCTTCAGCAATTGCAGAAACTAAACCGTTTTCATTTACAATAGCAATTGATTCATCACTACTTGACCAGATCCCCGTAATGTCTGAAGTATTAGAAGGAAAAAACTCTGTTGTTAATTGAACACTTTCGCCGAGTTCTAGAATCGAAGTTTCAGGTGTAATTAATAAAGATTCTAATGAGATAACAATATTTGTAACTGTTAATTCTGTAGTATCTGTAAATCCACCATCCATTGATGTAAAAGTTATCATTACTACTCCTTCAGAAACGGGTGTAACTATACCACCTGAATTTACTGTAGCAATTGTTTCATCACTACTACTCCATGTACCATTTTTGTTTGTTGCATCTTCTGGAAATATTGTTGCAGTTAAACTAATTGTGTTTGGCATATTTACTGTTGCAATTTCTGGGGTTACTTCTACTCCAGTAGCTTCGATTATCTCAATTCCATTAAGATCAATTTCATTTAAATATTCTTCTACACCAATATATCCGCTTGGCCAAGCATAATTAGATAAATCTTCATCTGCAGCGAAACCTCTTGCTGTTTTCCAAACGTCTGGCATGCCATCATTATTACTATCAAAATCTGATGGTCTTGTATTTTGAGGAATCGTTGGGTAAGGTATTGAAGTCTTGCTATCATAATAACTACCTTCATATGTGTCGTTCTGAATCATTAAAATATCGCTTGAATCTTTATCATCGCGGTAAGGATAAATAGATCCATTTGCATTTAGCGTTTTATCTGCACCTACATCACTTAGCAAATCAGTATAAACTTGATTAGCTGGCTTTATTGCAAAGTTTTGACCTACCAATGCAAAGGGCGTATTTGTAAAATACTGATCTGGTACTTGTGTATTCTCAGTTAAATGTGATCCAGCAAAAACTGACCACATATCTCTATCATCAGATAAAGGTGTTTCTCTTTGTCCTGTTACTAAACTACCAGCAGCATAAATTAAAGGATTATCATGAGAAGTTGTCTGTACTTTTTGTAGAAATCTAGAAGAGATGTATTCATCACCAAACCAACCAGGAAGTCTTATTCCATTTACTGCAGTTTTGTAATAGTTATTAACAACATTATATGTTCCACCTCCTGAAATACGTACAAGTCTATATTTCCAATTGTAAACTATATTATTTATAATATCGTACTGACCATCCCCTTTAGGGTTTGGAAATCTATGTGAAATGTTACTAAATACATTATTAACGAATGTAAAATCACCATCTTCGTTATCTACTCCTAATATTGTTCCTGTTTTACTATCTTGAAAAAAACAATTTTGCATTGTAATATTACCCATTGTTCCGCTACTTGAAGCTAAACTTCCAGATTCGTCACCACCATGACTAAAAGTACAGTGATCCACAATAATATTACTTCCTCCAGTAAACCAAAAAGCGTCTTGAATACTTGATGGATTACTTCTGAAACGAACATATCTGATTATAACATTACTAACATTCTGAAACATAAATTCAGATGTTAAAATAGTAATCCCTCCAGCTGGAGCCGATTGTCCTGCTATTGTTATATTGTCATAATTTGATCCACTTATAATTGGTGTGTAATCCCACTGACTTGTAGCGTCTATTTCACCACTCACATCAAATACAATGATTCGAGGACCAGGTGTCTGTATGGCTTCTTTTAAACCTCCTGGCGCATTCCAATCTAAGGTTGTTACATGTATAACTTGACCTCCACGCCCACCAATAGTATATGCACCTGCTCCTTTTGCTGTTGGAAACGCTAATTGTTGCGCATTTAATGTAGAAGAAAAAAGGAGTAAAATAAGTATTAATTTATAGCCAATTGTTTTTAGGGGTTGTATGCTAGTTCTCATAAATTTTTGGGACATTATAATTTTAAGTAGGTTTTGCAATTTAGAAAATAATAAAATCATAATGTGTTTAAGCGCTTAAATATTCGACGAAACGCAATTAATTGTTAATTTTTTCGTTAAAAAGTAAATAAATGTAAGTAAAAACACACATCATTGTTATGATTTTAATCTTTAATCATATACGGTGATGCAAAGAGTTTAGACCATATGAGTTAAACATTTAACACTTTGTCGGATTTTTTTACAAAAATAATGATGATAGTAAACAAATAGCAAAGTGATTTCTTTAGTTATACAGAGTTATTAACAAACTTAAACTCAGATTTTTTTAATTATGTTATATTATTAACTCAAAGGTTAGTAGTGTATTATGTTATAAATACTCATTTTTACTAAGATTAATTAGATTGGTAGATTTAGAGTCTATTATTATCAGTACAAATTAGTTCATTAACGCTAAAAATGTTTTTTTTGCAATTATTATACTATAATTGATTTACCTAAATATTTCTCAATTTTCTTTTTATGAAAAAATCACGAATTGCTTTAATCACAAACGTCCACTCTTTTGCTTGGCAAAAAACTATTATTGACGAATTGATTAGTTCTCCTTTTTCAGAAATAGTATTGAACATAAACGTCAAAGCTGACGATAATACGAATAGAAATTCCAATAAAAAAATACCGTTTTTATTGAAAACTTTTTTTAAAATTGATTCTAAGTTTTTCAATCCGACACCTAATGCTTTAAAAGAAACAATTACATCAGATTTATTGAGAGACATGCCTCTATTTAAGATTACACAGGGTTGCAATTTTGGTGAACTTGAAGATTACGATTTAGATGTTATAATTAACCTTACTGATAATAGTACTCCAACAGACTTGGCAGATGTAACCAAATATGGAGTTTGGTTTTTAAATCATTGTAATTTAGAAACTATTAACAAACGTCCTTATGGTATTTGGGAGATGTTAAACAAAGAGCCTGAAATGACTAGTGTTCTTAGATATATAAACACAGGAATGCAATTTCCTAAGACTATAGATCAAACATTTTCTTGTACAGATAGATTAAGCTACAAAAGAAATCTGAATGATATTTTATGGCAATCTCATTCTTTAGTGAAAAGAAATCTTAAACTTTTGTCTACCAATATAGAATTATTTGATAAAAAACTAAATTCTAACGCTTCTATTTATAGCGATAAACCAATAACTATACCTTTCTTACCTCCATCAAATATTGAGATTTTAGGTTTTGGCACGTCATTATATTTAAAGAAAGCTTTTCAAGTAATAAAAAGTAAGTTTCAATTTGATCAGTGGGCATTAATTTTTTTTAATAATAAAAACAATGAAAATCCTTACGATTTAAAAAAGTATACTAAAATATTACCACCGAAAGATCGTTTTTGGGCAGATCCCTTTTTAATTAAACACAATGACATCACCTATCTATTTATTGAAGAATTAATTTACAAAAATAAACTTGGTCATTTAGCTGTTATGGAAATAGATGATGAAGGAAATTACACAAAACCACAAACCATATTAGTTAAAGATTATCACCTCTCTTATCCTTTTGTTTTTCAGGATAATGGGAATTTTTATATGATACCAGAAACAAGTGGAAATAATGATATTCAATTATATAAAGCCACTAATTTTCCTTTAAAATGGGAATTGGAAAAAGTAATAATGAAAGATGTTGTTGCAGTAGATACCACAATATATAAAGAAGATGATACTTATTGGATGTTCACTAACATAAAAAAACACAAAGGTGAATCTAAACATGTAGAACTTAATTTATTCTCTTCTAATTCATTATTTGCAGATGAGTGGATGCCGCACCCATTAAACCCTATAGTTTCTGATATTAAAACTGCAAGACCAGCAGGAAAGCTATTTAAAGCCAAAAACAAACTTTATAGACCTTCTCAAAATTGTTCCAATCATTATGGATATGGATTAAATATATCTGAAATTACTACTTTAAGTAATAATGATTTTAAAGAAACTATAATTGCTGCTATTAAACCAGACTGGAGCAAATCTATTAATTGTACACATTCTTTTAATTCTGCAGAACAACTTTATATCAGCGATATTAAAATAAAGAGAAATCGGTTTGTCTAAATTTTAATATACTTTGAGTTGCTATATTAAATAGGAAACCATTGTTTTAACGAAATTAATTTCCAATCAACTTAAAAAGAGTGCAGATTAATTCCTTTTAGTCATATTTGCCACAATAAATTTTAACCTACATATTATGAGTATTGCAACCAAAGCAAAATCAGATCGATTATATCATCTTGATTTAATTCGTTTTATAGCTGCACTATACGTTGTATTTTATCATTATTGCTTTAGAGGTTACGCTAAGGATGGTCTTTCTATTTTAGAATTTAAACCATTAGAAAGCTTTTCTAAATATGGTTATTTAGGTGTTGATTTATTTTTTATCATTAGTGGTTTTGTAATTTTAATGTCCGTTCGGAATTCTAATTTAATAGATTTTTGTATTTCAAGATTTACAAGATTATATCCTGCATTTTGGTTCTGTGTAGTTATATCAGCTATTGTAATAGCACTATTTGGTGGATCTGTTTTTAATATTACATTAAATCAAGTGTTATTTAACTTAACTATGTTTAACGGCTTTTTTGGCGTAGAACATGTAGATGGTGTTTATTGGTCTCTCGTAATAGAATTAAAGTTTTATATTCTTATAGGAATAATATTATTTTTCAAAAAGCTTAAGTATATCAAATTCTTAGGCTATTTATTATTAGCTATCTCAATACTACAATTAATAATTCCGTTTGCAGGCGCACCAAAATTTCTTCAAGTCATCTATTATGTAACATTTGCACGTTGGAATCCTTACTTTGTTGCAGGCATGTTCTTTTTCTTAATGAAATCAGAAAAAAATATAATAAAGAATATTATTCCTGTAATTATTGCTTATGGTGTTTCTTTGCGATATGCGATTTTAACTGTTAATTTTAGAAATGAGGAATATGGTTACGGATTTTCTAATGAGGTAGTTATATTATTGATTACTATTTTTTTCATATCAACATTTTTAATAAGTACAGGGAAACTACAATTTTTAAATAAGCGTGTTTTTATGTCGCTTGGAGTGCTAACCTATCCTCTTTATTTATTACATCAAAATATTGGTTATATTATTTTTAATAATTTCGGAAATACCGTAAATAAATGGATGTTGTTAATTCTAGTAATAGCAATAATGCTTGTTGCTTCGTATTTAATTAGTAAAAAAATAGAAAAACCATTAGGAACCTTTATGAGAAACAAGCTAAAAGCAAGCCCTCTTCTTTTAAAGCTTAAAACTAAATTTTAGCGCAAGTAACTCTACAAAAATGCCATCATTTAAACTAAAAGATATATTTGATAAGGTTAACACCTCATTACGCAACCCACTCATAAAGAGCATGGTTACCGTTGCAGTAATTGGTGTCGTTATTAAAGCGATTGCTTTTTATAAAGAAACTATTATTGCTGGTAGTTTTGGATTAGGTGAAGCTTTAGATACTTTTATGATTGCGATTTTAGTACCAACATTTATACAAAGTGTCTTTATAAATTCGCTTAAAAACATTTTCATTCCTAATTATATTACAGAATTAAAAAACGAGGGTAATAAAGGTAGTTTTCAATCCATAATTTTTATTATAACTATAATCATTTCATTAATTTCTGTTTTAATAGCTTATTTTTCTATAGATATAATTTTAGAGCTTGTTTACCCAGGAAAAGAAGCATCTTATTACATACTTGTAAAAAAACAATTAAATTTTGTTTTACCAGCCTTATTTCTTTGGGGAATGTCTTCAATGCTAGGTGGTTTATTAGAGGTGGCTAACCGTTTTTTAGTATCAACTTTAGCTGAATTATTTTCTTTGCTTACAATGATTTTCTTTTTAATATTTCTAATAGATGATTTTGGACAAATGGTATTGGCTTATGGAACTTTAGCAGGTAGTATTGTTGGTTTTATTTATCTATTATTCTTTTCAATAAAATTTAATGACTTTGAAATCAGTAAACCAGTGATGAATGACAACTCTAGACTGATGGTTAAACAGTTACCACCAAAAATATCGTCGAGTTTTCTCTCTGCAATGAATAATTATATCGATCAATTCTTTGTGGGTTCACTAGTTGCAGGATCAATTTCTGCATTAAGGTATGGAAACAGCATCCCAGCTTTCGGTGTTACAATTGTAATTATGGCTATTGGTAGTGTCATACTTCCTCACTTTTCGCGTTTAGTAAATGAAGATTTAAAATCTGCATATCATCAACTTTTTAAAACTTTAAAAATTATTCTTGGAGCAGGACTTGTTGTTATTGCAATCGGTATTTTTATGTCTGATTGGTTTGTAGAACTTTGGTTAGAAAGAGGAGAATTTACACATCAAGATACTTTAAAGGTTTCCGGAATTCAGCAAATATTATTAATTAGTGTGCCTTTTAATCTGTGTACATTAATTATGGTTAAGTTTTTAACCAGCATTAATAAAAACAAATTTATGGCATGGGTTTCATTAGTAAACTTAGCGATAAATATAATTTTGAACATTATTCTAATGAAATATTACGAGGTTTACGGACTAGTAATGAGTACAACAATAGTACTGATGTTGGGTAGTGTGTTTTATTTCAGCTATACTTACAAACAATATAAAAAGATTAGGTAATGAAAATAGATTTTGTAGTAAGCTCTTTAGTTGCTGGTGGTGCAGAACGTGTACTAATCTTATTGGCCAATCATTTTGATAAAAAAGGACATGATGTTACCATTATTACATTTAATGAACCAGAAGTCTTCGCGGCTAATCCATCGGTTAAGCGTATTAGATTACATGATGGTAAAATAAAAAATCATACCATAAGAAGCATCATAAACTTATATAAATTTTATTCAGAGAAAAAAAATAGACCAGATATTCTAATGCCCTTTATGACTCAAACTAATTTTATTGGTGCACTCATAGGAAAACTTAGAGGTATTAAAGTGGTTTCCGCTGAACACAATAATCATTTAAGAGAAACAGATGTTATAGGCAAATTAGCCAGAAAGTATATGTATCGTAAATCTGATGCTCTAACTGTACTTACAAAATTTGATGAGCGACATTATAAAAGCAAAGGTGTTAATGTGCATGTAATG
>Ga0209344_10005179_pt1 | contig 11397 bp, 10 predicted proteins | sample Cruoilmetagenom6_FD_187293 | JGI IMG/M metagenome (GOLD analysis project Ga0209344, IMG submission 187293) | Oil polluted marine microbial communities from Coal Oil Point, Santa Barbara, California, USA - Santa Barbara Oil Seep Sample 6 (SPAdes)... | ecosystem: Environmental > Aquatic > Marine...
GACAACAAGGGACCTGATGGAATTCAGTCATATTGGAAAGAGAAAAACCTGAGTAGCATGGATGGCCTTCCTACAGGTCTCAAGCTTGAAGATGAATAGTTTCTGAACGGCAGCTTTGTCCCGCATAGCGGAAGTTGGGCCGTTTTCAGGCAGAAAATACCTGATAGAAAATGTCAAATGACTGCTTTGAGCCCAAAGTGACCAATGTATCCGTTGCAGCATTCTGTAACTATGGGCGGAAAGCGGACCTTCGGTGCAGATGAGATGTTTAAATCAATTTCGACAAAGCAGACATTTGCATCAAGTGAGTGGGCGGCAAGTCAGCCAACGGCCGCTCCGTGGGCAAAGCTGCCATTCATCGACGCAACGTTAATGCATGCTTTTGGCTACGTAGCAACGCTTAGATATAACAAATTACGAAGAGACAACGATGCTTGTATTGCAAGCATACGGAGCTTTATTGTTATTTTTTCCAAGCAAGTGCATCACAAGTAAGCCCCACTTTTGTTTTGAACCAATTCAATCTGTTTAATACGGTCGAGGGTATCAGATGCTGCAACAGCGGCAGATAGTAATATTTCTACCATCAAAACTGTTGAAACAACCGATGGATAATAATGTGGGCTTTCGGTGGGAGCGAAGAAAACGTGGTCTGCGTGCTCCACAAGTGGTGAGCTGCGTTTGTCGGTGAGGGCAAAAACTTTTGCTTTTCGGGCTTTAGCAAAGGCGGCAGCATCGATTGAATTTTTCGAGTATGGCGAAATGGACATTACCAACAGAGTGTCATTACTGTCTATTGAGGCGAGTGTTTCAAGTGATGTAGGCAAGCCAAATTGGTTAGAACGTATCCCTGGCAAAGCCATTTCTCCGACAGAAGCCATCATCGCGGCCATCCAATGCATAGATGAGCCAGTGCCGAGAATGTATGTACGTCTGGATTGTTTTACACTTTGGGCAAATTCTTCAACAATAGATGTGTCTAGAAGTTGTATTGCATGGGTGATATTTCTTTCTGCAGCCTGCGCGATCTTATCAATCAGTTGGTCGCCTTCGCCTAATGTGGCGGCACTTTTGAGTGCATCGGCGCGGGTGCCGAAACCCTGAGTTACGAAGTTTTGTTGGAATTCAGCTCGAAAATCCTCGTAGCTGTTATATTCTAAAGCACGCGCTAATCGTAACATTGTAGGTGAAGCGACCTCACAACTGGTTGCGACGGTTCGCATGGAATCAAGTGCAATTCTTTCTGGACAATCAAGGGCATAGCGGGCAGCAATCGCAAGTTTCTTGGGTAGCTTAGGCAGTGCTTTGGTCAGACGTTCGGAAATATCATGCATATCATCTCCATCCCCGTTTTTTGTAGCAATTGATACATTTTGCAATGAGCAAATACAACTGCTAAGCGCACCTATGTGTACCAAATGAAATTATTATTGACAATATATATCATTCGCTACATTTTGAAACACTAAGGATTCGTTGCCGATGGGATTACAATATTGATGGATACGCGTGGATTGGCATATCACTTTGCCCATTGGGCAAAAGATTTGAAACCGTCGGATATACCCAATGACGTTCAAACAACCGCACACCGTGCAATGCTCGATACCCTAGCTGTTACACTTACGGGTGCCGCCCATTCAGATATCAAAAAACTAGCAGAAACATGGCCAACCTATGGTGGCGATTCCGGATTAGCTACAGGCGGATTGGGGACTGCAGAAACTGCAGCACTTATAAATGGCGCAGCAGCTCATTTTTGGGATTTCGACGATACGAGCTATACTGGTATTATGCATGGGTCTGCCGTTGTCTTTCCAACTGTTGTAGCACTGGCACAAGAGTTAGGGTCGACAGAAGAGGAGGCTCGTATTGCCTTCATTATTGGCTCGGAAATTACGTATGTTCTTGCAGATATTTGCACCCATCAACATTATTTTAACGGGTGGTGGAGTACGACAACATTTGGCCTTATCGGAGCCACGGCAGCTGCCGCATGGTTGTTTGGGTGTTCGGTCGATCAAACAGCTCAGGCAATAGGACTTGCAGCCGCAGGTGCTGGAGGTGGCAAATCAGTGTTCGGGACGCAGGCAAAGCCGTTTCTGGTGGGTGAAGCCGCACAGCGGGCAATCACATTTGCGCGTTTCATTACCAGTGGCCTAACGGGCCCGGCTTCGGCTTTTAACGGAGAGACTGGTTTTTTACATTTGTTGAACAATGATGTGGCTCATTTCAATGAAGCTGAATCATTGGGCCAGCGCTGGCGTTTAATCGATCCTGGGTTATTGGTGAAACGGTATCCTGTTTGCTCGGCTGCGCATGCAGCCGTAGATGAAGTTGCGCGCCTTACTTTTGAGGCTGGTATAACTTCGGACGATATTGATGTTATCCACATGGAGATACCAACACTCGTTCGGATCAGCCTTGTACATGATATACCTAAGACACCGTCAGAAGCCCAGTTCAGCCTGCCCTTTGTGGTCGCTTGTGCAATAAGATTTGGGGCCGTGCGCCTGTCTGATTTAAATCTAGACTTTTTATATTCTTCGGAACAGCAATCATTGATGCGGAAAGTGCAGATTAGTGTGGCTGAAGATTTATCTACAGATGACATGCATAAGCGTTTTCCAGAAAGTGCTCGCGCAGAGATTATATTGCATGACGGGTCTAAACGGACAGGTTTCTGCGGTGAGGCCTATGGAATGCCTGCGCGTCCATTGAGCGATTTAGATTTTCATGGGAAATTCCAAGATTGTTTAAATTTTGCATACGGCACAGATGTTACGGAAGAAACACATGAGCAAGACGTACTTCACATGGTGGCAAGCTTATACGGTAATGAAACTGAATGTCCTGTAGTGCATGTAGTGTCCAGTAGAGGAGCCTCTATCTAAAATTGAACTTAACTAACGACTATTGAGTAACTGACCAAAAATGAAAACTAGAATTGCCACTCACTTAAAAATTGATGTGGTGGCTCAACAAAGGAGAAAACTATGTTAAATATACTTTCAAAAAAGGTGGCAACTGCTGTTGCTTTAGGAGCATTTGCTCTGACCTCTCTGCCTGCGCATGCTGATGTTATTGATGACATCAAGGCACGCGGCACATTGATCGTTGGTGTGAAGGCTGATTACAAACCTTACGGATTTCGCGACACTTCAGGTGCTATTATTGGTATCGAGCCTGAGCTGGCCAAAGACGTCGCCGACAAACTAGGCGTAGATGTTGAGTACGTGCCAGTGGTCAGTTCCAACCGTATGCAGTTTTTGGAACAAGGCAAAGTTGATCTTATGATCGCCACGATGACTGATAAGCCTGATCGTCGTAAAGTTGTTTCGATTCCTGATCCCAACTATTACTCTTCAGGTACGAATATTATGACCCCTAAGAAATTCGGTTTCAAAGAATGGGAAGACCTGCGCGGCAAACCTGTTTGCGGTATCCAAGGTGCGTTTTATAACAAGAAGACTGGTCGTGACTTTGGTGCTAAAATCGTTGCCTTTAAGGGTACAGCCGAAGTTTATGCAGCCTTGAAAGCAGGTAACTGTGTAGCATTTGTGTATGACGACTCTTCTCATGTAGCAACGTTAGAACAGCCAGAATGGGCTGATTATGAAATGCCTTTACCAACAATTGACGATGCTCCGTGGGGACTTGCCGTGAAGCTAGGCGAAACAAAATTCCATGACATGATGGGTGAAATGATTGTGGGATGGCACAAATCTGGTCGCATTCTGGAACTTGAGACAAAATGGGGTGTTACGAACACACCTTTCGCCAAAGAAATGCATGAAAAATATAAATAGAATTTGAACATATTGGTGGCGGAAATTGAGATGTTTCCGCCACCAAAGCCAGTAAATTTATTACAATAGAAGAATGACGGGAGGCAGAGATGGAAGCATTTTATGAATGGGCAAGAGTTCTCTATGAGAACACGGGTATAAATCTTCCCTTTATATATGACAGTTACGACCGAGATCGTATGATCAACGGTTTTTTCATGACTGTGAAACTGTCAGTCACATGTCTATTTTTCTCAGTTGTTATTGGCATAATCGGTGCTTGGCTGCAAAGCTCACCACTTAAATGGACACGTAGAATTGTTGGTGGGTACATCCAAATATTCCGCAATACGCCACCATTGGTACAATTATACTTCTTCTATTTTGCGATTGGCACTTTATTACCGAAAGTCACCAATGAATATGGCGGGCAAGAACCAATTTTAGGTGGGTTTGCCTGGGCAGTGATCTCGTTATCATTTTTTGCAGGGGCATATAACGTAGAGATTTTTCGCTCTGGAATCGAAGCAGTGCCTGACAGCACGATTGAAGCCGCTGAAGCATTGGGTTTCTCACGGCTACATATTTACAAAGATATAACGTTACCTTTGGCCATTCGTGTTGTTCTACCAGCTTTGAACAATAATTTAGTCAACTTGGTAAAAACGACAACTCTGGCCTATGCCATTGCCGTCCCCGAAATGCTGTATGAAGCGAACCAGATTTGGTCTGACAATGTGAATGTGACCGAGATGATGATTTTCATGCTGTTGGTCTATTTTGTCCTAGTTGGCGTTCTGGTTTGGGGAATGAACCGATGGGAACGGGCGTTAAAAATACCTGGATTTGGAGCGTAGGGGGATATGACAATGAAACAATCAGAAAAAAACATTCTACCCGTGATGATGCCACCGCGCGCGCGTCCGGCAGATAAATTCCGACTGAAAGCATGGCACGGAGTTGTTCTGGCATTCATTGCCGTCGTGGCCTCCATACCAGCCTTTGCCGCAGCTGATCCTACGAGGGCATCGATGTTTGAAGTACTGGCACGATGGGTACCGCTTTTATTGAAAGGGTTTGTGTTTAATGTGATCATTTCAATGAGTGCGATGGCATTTGGAACAATGGCAGGTGCAGCGCTTGGGCTAGGGCAAATTTCACTGAATCCTTGGGTTAGAAAATCCGCTTGGTTCACAACACAGTTTTTCCGTAACGCTCCGTGGCTGGTATTGCTGTTTTTCGCAATGTTCCTGCTGCCGTTCGAAATCAAAATTGGCGGCATGACCATTCCGTTGCCCGATTGGCTGAAAGCTATGTTTGGCTTGTCACTGCCCGTAATGGCCAATGTGTCCGAGATCGTTCGTGGCGGCATTGCTTCATTGCCAAGCGGGCAATGGGAAGCCGCTGAAAGTCTCGCGTTTTCACGTACACAAGTGTTATGGCGGATAATCCTGCCGCAATGTGTAAAACGTATGTTGCCGCCGTGGATGAACCTATATTCAATCCTGACAATGGCCACTGTGCTTGCGTCTATCGTCGGAGTGTCCGAAGTGATGACACTTACGGGTCAAGCACTGGCCGCAGAGGGTGGTCGCAGCGACTTGCTGATACCGTTCTACTCATTCGTCTTACTCTTATTCTTTATTTACTGTTACCCGATCGCACGATGGACAGTTCGTTTGGAAAAGAAATTCGCAGTTATTAATTAAAGGAATATCGATATGGCTTGGACTGATGATCAACCGATGGTGTCCATAAAGGACGTGCATAAATCTTTTGGTGCTCTTGAGGTGTTGAAAGGCGTCTCGATGGATGTGATGAAAGGGGAAGTTGTTTGCATAATTGGGCCCTCGGGTTCAGGAAAATCAACACTTATTCGTTGCGTGAATGCATTAAACGACATTCAAAAAGGGTCTATCCTTGTTGAGGGTCAAGAGGTGAACGACCCTGATTTGGATAAGCTTGAGTTGCGTAAAAAAGTTGGAATGGTTTTTCAGCAATATAATCTGTTTCCACATAAAACCGCATTAGAAAATATCATGATGGCACCACTATTGGTATTGAAGGATGACAAAGTCGAAGTTGAAAAGCTTGCGCGCCAGCTGATCAAGAAAGTGCGCCTTGAAGGTAAAGAAAACAACTATCCAGGTGAATTGTCAGGCGGTCAACAGCAACGTGTTGCCATTGCCCGCTCTCTTGCGATGAACCCTGATGTTATGTTGTTTGATGAAGTTACCGCAGCTCTTGATCCTGAAACGGTTAATGAAGTTCTGACAGCTATCAAGGAACTGGCTCAGGACGGAATGACCTGTATGTTAGTTACCCACGAAATGGCTTTTGCCAGAGAAGTTGCAGATCATATTTACTTCACAGATCGTGGTGTGATCGTGGAGCATGGCTCGCCAGATACTTTCTTTGATAACGCCACAGACCCACGAACGATCGAGTTTCTTGGTCAAATCTTATAATCTTCTGAAAAATCGGTCTAACCGATAAAGGTAAAAAATGCGTATAGATAGCGATAGCCTGGGTGCGGTCAGCATCCCGGACGATGCCCTTTACAGTTCAAATTCAGCGCGGGGCGCGGAGAATTTTCGGCTGATTGGAGGTGCAATCAGTACATACCCACATTTTGTGATTGCAATGGCGAAGGTCAAGAAAGCGGCTGCACAGGCTAATCTACGTGCGGGTGCATTGAACCCTGAACTGGCCGATGCGATCTGTACCGCATGTGATGAGATTATTGCGGGGCAGCACCACGACAACTTTATTGTGGCATTGGCCGAAGGGTCAGGTGGCACCTCGACCAACATGAATTTCAACGAGGTTATTGCAAATCGGGCGGGTCAGATAATTGGGGATCCTTTGGGTAGTTTCAAGCGCATAAATCCAAATGACCACATCAATATGAGTCAATCTACTAATGACGTAATCCCGACCGCGGTAAAACTCGCCTGTGTTACTGGCGCTGAACCGTTGATCGAAGCAGCAACTCAATTAGTTCATGCTTTTAGTACTAAAGCTGATGAATACCGCTCGGTTCTGCGGTTGGGGCGGACGTGTATGCAGGCCGCTCAACCGATGACCTATGGTCAGTTGTTTGATGGCTATGCGGCAACGCTAGAGCGTGCGATTGAACATTTGAACGAAGCAAAAACTGGCCTGCGAGCAGTTCCTATGGGCGGCACTGCAATCGGTACTGGTTTAGGGGCTGTTAAGGGTTATCATGACCATATAGCTACAACATTATCTGAAGAATTTGGTGTAACAATTACCTTACCCGATGATTACTTTGACGCGATGCAAGCGGCTGATGGGTTTTCCCGGTTTTCTGGGGAATTGAAAATACTATCGGAGACGATTGGCAAGATAGCAGCTGATTTGGTTATTTTGGGCAGCGGCGGGAACTCTGGCATTGGTGAGATTATTCTACCTTCTGTACAACCGGGCTCTTCGATCATGGCAGGCAAGGTGAACCCAGTTATCTGCATGATGATTCAACAAGTGGCTTTTATGGTTCATGGTCATGATGCAACGGTTTCAATCTCGGCACTTAGTGGTCAGATGGAAATCAATCACTTTGAGCCTGTGATAGCCCACGCATTATTTGACTCAATAGATCTACTGATTAATGGCTGCGCGATCTTCCGAACAAAATGTATCGAAAACATTGCAGTCGATGAAGAGCGATCTTATGCCAATCTTGAATCTTCATTTGCAATTTCGACCGTATTTTTACAGCAACTCGGCTATGTGCAGGTGTCAAAATTGGTGAAAGATTCAGTTTCTAAAGGCATTTCTCTCGCTGAATGCATCGTTGATGAAGGACTAATGACCCAAAATGAAGTCAGAAAGTCACTAGAAGCAGCAACTCGGGTTGAAACATCTTAAATGTGGGCACTCGATGTATTTTTTGAAGGCTCTACTGATCCACGTACGTGTGAAACTTTCAAGTTAAATTCTGTAAAAAATTGTTGAGAGGGAAATATGCGAACTGTTTATGTAAGTGGCAACTATGTGCCAGAGAATGAAGCAAAAATATCGGTGTTTGATCGAGGTTTTTTATTTGCTGATGCTGTATATGAAGTTACTTCTGTAATTGATGGCAAACTGATTGATTTTGCTGGGCATATGAAACGCTTGCAGCGTTCGATGTCCGAGTTGGATATGTTAAATAATGTGAATGAAGAAACGCTTTTGGATATACATCGCAAGCTTGTTGTGAAAAATAATCTAACCGAGGGGTTGATCTATCTACAAGTTACACGTGGTTCCGCTGATCGGGATTTTGTATTCACAGATGATACTCCGCATGGGATTGTTCTTTTTACGCAAGCTAAAAAACTGGTTGAAAACCCTTTAGCAAAACGCGGCCAAAGTATATTGATTGTAGAGGATCTAAGATGGGGTCGTTCTGATATTAAGTCAGTTCAGCTTTTGTATTCGTCTCTTATGAAAACACGCGCTAAAAAAGCGGGGGCGGATGATGTCTGGTTACAATGTGATGATATGATTACCGAAGGCTCTTCGAACAACGCGTATATTGTCACTGAAAACCGTGAAATCATCACACATAACTTGTCTAATGACATATTACATGGGATCACCCGCAGCGCAGTTTTGGAGTGTGCCGAAAAATTACAAATGAAAGTGATTGAAAGAGCATTTTCTATATCGGAGTTAAAAAATGCAGCGGAAGCATTTTCCACTTCGGCTTCTGGCTTTGTTAATCCCGTTGTGAAGTGTGAAAATGTTTTGATTGGCGATGGATGCCCTGGCCCTGTCTCCAAAACCCTTCGCGAGGTTTATATTAAAGAAAGCTTAAAAAAAGCAGTTTAATAACCAATAAGCTAATTATGATGGGCGTCCGCTTTGTCCCGTGATTGCGATTGATCGGCGCAGCACGCATAAATTAGATTGTATTCGCATGAATGTCCGCATTGCTGACACATGAACCTAGCAGTCCTTTACTAGGCTAACGGCAGCTTTGGGCCGTTAGCCGACATGGTAACTATGGGCGGGAAGCGGAAGTTCGCTGCGGGTACGAAATAATCACGATGTTTTCCGAAAGCGGACATTTATCATGAGCCTAGACGGGCCCCTTAGCATTCAAACGTATAGCCGCTTAAACAAGAACTCGGAGTGGCACTAAACCGTGGCAAGACCGCATATATTTTAACACAAATCGATGCCGTTCATTGGTAAGTTCTGATTTCCATAGGTATTTTGTCCAAAAGCTCATTAAGCATTATCTTGAAAGTCAATTCAGCGGGGTTTTGGCTCCTTTTCGGGTTGGTAATTAAACAAATATCAATTGACGGAAGCTTTTTGTATGGTGGCATTTGCCACAAGTTTCCTAGGTTTACATCCTTATTTGCGACATGTACAGGAAGTGCCCCTATTCCGATATTGGACATAATCATACGGCGGACCTCTGGTAAATTTGCGGATACACCCTTTAACTCAGGCTTCATTAGAGCTTGCTCACGTAACTGGGTAACAGAGTATAGCGGACCGCTTTCGATATCTGTCTGAAACGAAACTGAGGGTTCCCCCCGTAATTCTGACATTTTGATGTTTTGCTTGCCAAACAGGCGATGCTTTGGTCCACAATAAAGACCAAAAAATTCTCGGAATAAAACGCGTGTTTCCAATCGTAGATTTGCTTCTCGAATAAGACATAAACCCATTGTTGCTCGGTTTTGTTCTACACGACTTATAACTTCGGAACTTTCAGCAATGGATATCGAATAAGTAACGTTTGGATGTTTTTCATTAAATTTTTCAAGCACTTCATCGAAATGTGGTGAGACAACATGGCTGGCCATAACAATAGTGATATGGCCGGTCACTTCATCATCACGATTATTGAGTAACGCAGGTATTTGAGAGATGACCCCGAAAACAGAACTGCATTCTGCGTAAAGAATTTGGCCTGATGGCGTAACATTGAAGTAGCTTGGTCGCCTATCGATTAGCTTGCGCTCCATTGTGTCTTCCAGTCGCTTTAAAGCGCTACTGATTGTGGGTTGCTTAAGCCCTAAAAAATCAGCAGCCAATGTTATACCGCCTTGCTCAACAACAACCATGAATGTTCGAAGCAGGTTCCAATCTAGATTCCACGGAAAGCGCTGTTCGTAAGGTTTTTGCATTGATATTACCAATAGTTAGAATTCCTATTATTTATTTGCATAATGTCTAACTGATATGCAACTAAATAAAATGAGCGTGGGTAAAGCGTAAAACCACATGACTTATGCCAGTATCGTCCCGCTCAAGGAAATCAACTTGGGAGACAATGAAAAATGAGTACATTTGGAAATATTATCAAAACAGCAGTGACGGTCAGTTCAGTCGCACTTATGAGCTTTGCATTTGCGCAAACAGCTTCTGCTGACGAATTAGATTCAATTCGCGACAAGGGCGCAATGCGTATTGCCATGACTGGCGCATACCCTCCATTTAATTTTGTCAGTGAATCAAACGAAGTTGTCGGATTTGATCCGGCAATTGGAACAGAAATTGCTAAGCGCATGGGCGTGGAAGCTGAAGTTGTTACCACAGCTTGGGACGGTATCATAGGTGGTCTGTTGGCTAATAAATATGACGCAATTGTGGGTTCGATGTCGATCACTGCCGAACGTCAAGAGGTCGTAGATTTCGTTGGCCCATATTATTCTACAATGCGCGCCATCTTCACTATGTCTGGATCAGAGATTACCAGTGTCGCGCATTTAGGCGAAGCAAAGGTTGGTGTAACACTTGGCGAAACCCATGAAAAATGGGCGCGCGAACAAGGCTATAATGTCAAAACCTACAAAGGCCTGCCCGAGTTGTTGCTAGAGCTTGAAAATGGGCGTGTAGATGTCATCATTGGCGACTCGATTGCTGTTATTCTGGCTGCCAAGGCAAGTGGGCGGGATATTTCACGCATTGAAGATCTGGAAACAGAGGCCGTTGGTGCCGGAATTGCCATTCGTAAGGGCAACCCTGAACTGCTTGCCGCAATGCAAGAAGCGTTGGATGCAATGCAAAGTGACGGAACTTATCTGGCTATTGCAGAACAATGGGTAGGCGGCGACATCCGTTAACCAATCGCCGGGCCTGACGGACCTCTTCCCCGCCGGGCCCGAATTTATTTTGAGATATTGGAACTAGAAAATGAAAACCCAGTATGGTCAGTTGACGGTTGACGAGGTTCGCGAAGCCGATAAGGACAGGGTTGTCATTTTGTCCGTTTCAGCAACCGAAGATCACGGCCCACATATGCCGTTAGATACGGATACTGTTTTGGGAATGGCCGTTGCTGAAGCTGCTGCCGATAAAGCACCCGATGATATTCTTGTCATGCCCCCTATTCCTTACGGATTTAACGAACACCACAAGGATTTTCCGGGTGTTATCTGGATTGAGCCAGAAACCCTTATTAGTTTCATTACCGATGTGACCAAATCACTGGCGCATCACGGGTTTCGTAGAATTCTGTTGTTGAATTCGCATGGTTCAAACCATCCTGTGCTTGACCTAGCCGCACGTAAAACCGTTATTCAATCGGGTGTGATCTGTGTGTCGGCATCTTACTGGAACCTGATTTCCAAACGCATTAACG
>Ga0209344_10005181_pt1 | contig 11391 bp, 9 predicted proteins | sample Cruoilmetagenom6_FD_187293 | JGI IMG/M metagenome (GOLD analysis project Ga0209344, IMG submission 187293) | Oil polluted marine microbial communities from Coal Oil Point, Santa Barbara, California, USA - Santa Barbara Oil Seep Sample 6 (SPAdes)... | ecosystem: Environmental > Aquatic > Marine >...
AACGCCACATCCGCAGGACGCACCCGGGGCGTACTGGCCGCGACACGGATGAAACCATGCTGATGATAGGCGGCAAAATCCGCGTGGCCGGTGGCGCTCATGCCAATGTCTCCTCCAACATGTCCAGTACCGTCTCAAGGCTGCGTTGCCGGACCGGCTCTCGTCCGATGGCGCCAAAAGATCTGACCCGATGAACCGTGTTCTGACCTAGACGTGCAAGCGCAAAATGTACAAGCCCCTCTTCGTCACCCTCCCCGCCCGGGCCTGCAAATCCTGTGGTAGACACGGAAACATCTGCACGGGTCCGCGCCATCGCCCCTTCGGCCATCGCGCGCGCGACAGGTTCAGAGACGGCGCCGCAGGCGTCTAACATCTCCCGATCAATGCCAAGAAACACATGTTTGGCCGTATCGGTATAGGTCACAAAACCACATTCAAAGGCATGTGAAACCCCTTCGATGTCGGTCATCAGCGCCGCCACCAGACCTCCGGTGCAGCTTTCTGCCGTGGCCAGCTTCAAATTGCGCGCACAAAGTTTCCGCAAAACCGCTTCGGCGCGCTTTGCCAGTTTCTCGTCCGACAGCGCATAACTGTATTCCATGCGGCGATCCTTCGCTTTTATACCAACGGTCCAACCCCTTGGTGTTTGTCGCAGTTCCGAATGCGGCCAGCACGTTGACCCGCGACCGCCGCCTACATAGGATTTGCAAAACGTCGGGCAATTTTCGCGCGCTGAAGGGACCATAGACCACATGATCGATCTATACACTTGGACCACCCCAAACGGCCGCAAGGTCTCCATCCTGCTCGAAGAACTGGGGTTGGATTACAGCGTTCATGCGATCGATATTGGCAAGGACGAACAATTCAGCCACGCCTTTTTAAAGATCAGCCCTAACAACAAGATCCCCGCAATCGTGGACCATGAGACCGGGATCAGTCTGATGGAATCCGGCGCGATAATGTGGTACTTGGCCGAAAAACACGGACGCTTCCTGCCCAAGGGTGAGGCCGCCCGGGCCGAGGTCATGCAATGGCTGATGTGGCAAATGGGCGGCTTTGGTCCAATGGCAGGACAGGCGCATCATTTCCTGCATTTCAATCCCGGCAAGTCTGCCTATGCCGAAGAACGCTTTTCGAGCGAGGTGCAAAGGCTCTACTCAGTGCTGGACAAACAGCTTGAGGGGCAGGACTTTATCTGCGGCGACTATTCCATTGCCGATATGGCCTGTTGGCCTTGGGTGTCGCGCTATGAATGGCAGCAGATCGACCTTGCCAACTATCCGAATGTGCGCCGCTGGTATCAGCAGCTGCGCGCACGCGACGCGGTTCAAAAAGGGTATCACGTTCCTAAAATGATGGGCGAAATTCCCCAAGGTTAGTCCCACACAGCACGCCTCCCCGGGGGCGACTTGCTTTAGGTTAAGGGAACCATTCCGAAGTTCAAAAGGTTGCTTTTCCCGAGGGCAGTGCGGTTACCGGTATTCTCGGGCGTCTATTTTGCCCCTCTATTTAATGGGGAGCATCACATGACATTTTACATTGAAACCGCGCCTGACCAAACGCCGGGGTGTGCCTTGTGAGCCGCCCCGCGCGTTTCCCGTCCTTTCCTGCTAACGATGGGCCGACATCAGCCCTTTCGGATGTCGCTCAACAAACCCTTCAATCTCGCGCCGCTGACGAAGAAGGCGGCGCACTTGCGATCGGCGGGTCCATCGACATTCTGCGCCAAGCAGGTCTGATGCTGCAGGACGGAGCGGAAGATGCGCCTGCCACGGCCAAGGCTCTGATGCAAATCGGCGCAGCCAACTTGAGTGTTGGGCGTCTGTTCGAAGGTCACGTCAATGCCCTGCGGCTGATCCGCCTTTACGGGTCTAAAGCGCAGCGTAGTCACGCAGAACGGCTCATCGCCTCCGACGCGCTTTTCGGGGTCTGGGGCGCGGACGGGAAACGCCCGGTTACATTGACTCAGAGCGGAGACCTTGGCGGCGAGAAGCTTTTTGCCTCAGGTCTGGGCACGGTCACTCACGCCCTGATCACAGCGAACTCTGGCCCCGAAGTGCAACTGATACTGGTTGATGTCCGCGATAGGCAGCGCGCCGATGCGTCGCAGTGGCATATGTCGGGGATGCGCGCGACGGCTTCGGGCAAATATGACTTTTCCGGTTTATCGACGCAAAAGGACGATCTGATCGGAGCGCCGGGGGACTATCTGCGCGAGCCGCATTTCGTGGGCGGTGTCTGGCGCATCGCCGCACTGCAAGCGGGCGCTTCCGCCGGATTGCTCGCTGCCGCTGCGGGTAAACTGCGCGATATGGAGCGGCTTGACGCCGAAGCGCAAAAGGCGCGGCTGATGCAGGTCTTGATGCGGGTCTGGGCGGGCATGGCATTGGTGGAACGTGCGGCGAGCGCGGCACAATCAAACGATTTTTCGTGTGATACGCTGGTGGCCAACGCCATCGCAGCACGGCTCTATACCGAAGAAATCGGCCTTGAGGCAATCAATGCCGTGGAGCAAAGCCTTGGCTTGGGCCATTTCACACAGGCCTCTGAAACTGGCCGTATGGCGCGCGACCTATCTGTCTATCTGCGCCAAGCGGCCCGCGACGCCTTTTTGCAGCGCGCGGCCAGACACGCGCTCTCGGCGGATGAAACCATCTGGGGGCTGTTCAAATGACCGAAACACCGTCGATAGAAGCTGCTGTTTTGGCCGGGCGGGAAAAGATCATCGTGCTGGCGCCGCATCCGGATGACGAAACCCTTGGCTGCGGGGGTTTGCTGGCGCAGGCCTTTGCCGGGGCCGGGGCGCATGTGGTTTGCATGACGGACGGCAGCGCCAGTCATCCCGGCTCGACTGATTGGCCACCTGCGCGGCTGGCCGCAGAACGTCGCCGGGAACTGGAAGAAGCGCTCACAATCCTCGGCGGTAGTGCGGCGGATTTGACTTGGCTCGGCCTGCCCGACAGCCGCCTGCACGAGATCAAGGCAGATGCGATCGTCACGATACTAGAAGATGTCATTACAGCGTCTGGCGCGCGCCATATCTTTGTCCCGGCGCAAGAGGACAAACACTGCGACCACAAAACGACCGCCCAAATCGCTGCGATCTTGCGCGACCGTCATCCCGAATTGCATTTTTACAGCTATCCGGTTTGGAGCCGTTGGGACGACCCCCAGTTCGAGCAATGCACCAAGGCGCATGACGCGGTGTTTCTTGCCACTCCCACAGCAACCACTCGCAAACGTGCGGCCATCGCGGCTCATCGCAGCCAGTTGGGGCAGGTTGTGCAGGACGATCCCAATGGCTTTGTCCTGCCCGCAGGTTTTGTTGAAAAATTCGCGGGCGAGCGTGAAATATTTTGGAGGATGCCGTGATGGGCGTAGGTTTGGACCATTTGCAAGGGCTCTATGCCGATACATCCGACCCTTGGGGGTTCGCTGATAGCCCATATGAGCAAAGCAAGTTCGCCGCCACCCGCGCGGCATTGTCGCAAAGCGGTTACCGCTCGGCCTTTGAACTGGGCTGCGGCAATGGTGAGCTGGCTTCCCACCTCAGTGAACTCTGCGGCCGCTATATTGGGATGGACGCCATTGCAACGGCGCTCCGGGCTGCACGAGAGCGGGTGCCAGAAGCACGCTTTGTCCAAGGCTTCTACCCCGGCCCACTGCCAGAGGGTGATTTCGATCTGCTGATCCTGTCCGAAGTGCTGTATTTCCTTGATGCACAAGGGCTAGCCCGGCTCGCGGAGGATATTTCTGCGCGCTGGCGTGAAGCAGAGATACTCTGCGTTACATGGCTCGGCCCCACCGGCAATCCCCTCCAAGGCAATGAGGCGTTGCGCATGTTCACCGACGCCTTGCCGAGCCACGCCTTTACCTGTGTGACCAAAACCGACAACTACCGCATAGACCGCGGTCTGCCGGGGCGGCGGACATGAGTTTCGTGCGCTGCATAGACACCGCAATCATCCTTCCTGCGCGTAACGAAGCAGAGCGGATCGAAAGCTGTCTCGACGCCCTCGCCCCGCAGTGCGATGAGCGCGTTCAGGTCATATTGGTGGTGAACAACACCGATGATGCCACTGCGCAAATCGCCCAATCAGCCGCGCAGGGGATGCGGATCAATCTGCAGATCTTGGATGTCACCTATCCAGCAGAATTTGGCGTGGGCGAAGCGCGGCGGCGCGGCGCGGCGCAGGCATTGCAAACCCTACCGCATCTGCGCCATCTGCTGACCACCGATGCCGATTGCCGCGTGGCACCCGATTGGGTCGCCTGTAGCCGTCACCATTTGAAAACAGCAGATGCGGTCTGCGGCAAGGTTGATTTCCACCCGAGCGAAACCGCTTGGATTGCCGGGCTGGATCGCGCTTTGCAAGACAGCGAAGCCGCTTATCGCACTTTGGTCCAAGAGGTCTTTGCACGCCATGCGCCGAACTGCGCCGATCTGCGCGGCAGTCATGGGCAGGCACCGGGGGCAAGCCTTGGCTTCACCCGCGCGGCCTATGTGATTGCCGGGGGTTTCGCCGCAATTCCCTGTGGTGAAGACCGTCAAATCATCCGGACGCTGCGCAGCTTGGGCATGCAGGTGCGCCACGCCAGCGATCTGCGCGTCGCGGCGTCTTGCCGTCTAAAGGGACGCGCTGTGGGTGGCATGGCCGATACACTCCGTGCGCGTTTGTCGGGCGAAGCCTACTCCGCCGACGACTGTCTGCCGCGCGCGGATCAGGTGATGCGACAGGTGCGGTTAGGACAGCTTACTTCTTGGCCGCCAAAAGTTGCACCGCAAGATTGCGTACCAGTGCAAGAACTGCCTGCGCATATCGCAAAGCTTAAAAACTTCCTCGCCAATTCAAAGCCTGCCCATGCCGCCGCTTTGCCCCCACAAGGCCTGGCCTCGGTTCCAACGGCGTCAGGCCGTCAAGCGATTTACGCCGCCCCCGTACGGGACGGCTGAGCCATAGCACATTTATCAAGCGCACCCTGAGGAACCACCTCAGGCCCGTTTGGTTGGTTCTTCATAGAACCAAAGTGCGGCCTGATGAATGGCCGAGAACACATGCCCAGCTGGGCAACCAACAGGAGGAACATCATGACTGACGACACTCTTGGCAAAGGCGGCGAGCCCCGCCAGCAAACCACAGATCGCGACCGCACCCTGACAACCGCTCAAGGCGGGCCGATTGCAGATGACCAAAATTCGCTGACCGCCGGGCCGCGCGGTCCAGTGCTGACGGAAGACCACGTCTTTCGCGAAAAGATGTTTCACTTCGACCACGAGCGCATCCCAGAGCGCGTCGTCCACGCCCGCGGTTACGGCGTGCATGGGCATTTTGAATTGAAAGAAGCCATCCCCGAACTGTCCTGCGCTGACATCTTCCAACGCGTGGGCGAAAAAACCCCGACTTTCACACGCTTTTCGACCGTTGCGGGGAACAAGGGCTCCCCTGACCTTGCCCGCGATGTGCGCGGCTTTGCGACAAAGTTCTATACGCAAGAAGGCAACTGGGATCTGGTCGGTAATAACATCCCCGTCTTCTTCATTCAGGATGCAATCAAATTCCCTGACTTGATCCATTCCGTCAAACCAGCCCCAGATCGCGGCTTTCCGCAGGCGCAATCGGCCCATGACAACTTTTGGGACTTCATTTCGCTCTCGCCCGAGGCGATACATATGACCCTGTGGCAAATGTCAGACCGCGCGATCCCCCGGTCTTTGCGTTTCATGGAGGGCTTTGGCGTCCACACCTTCCGGCTGGTCAACGCCGAGGGTAAATCCCATTACGTTAAATTCCACTGGAAACCGCGTCAGGGGCTCCAGTCCGTGGTCTGGAACGAGGCGCTCAAGATCAACGGCGCGGACCCTGATTTCCACCGGCGCGACATGTGGGACGCGATCGACGCAGGTGACTTCCCGCAGTGGGACTTGGGCATTCAGGTGTTCGACGACGCATTCGCCGACAGCTTTGAGTTCGACATTCTCGATGCCACTAAACTTATCCCCGAAGAGCAGGTGCCGGTGCGGATCATCGGCACGCTGACGTTGGATGCCAATGTCGATAACTTCTTTGCCGAGACCGAGCAGGTCGCGTTTTGCACCCAGAACATCGTGCGAGGGATCGACCACACTAACGACCCGCTGTTGCAGGGAAGGAACTTCTCCTACCTTGATACCCAGTTAAAACGCCTTGGCGGACCGAACTTTACCCATATCCCGATCAACGCGCCAAAATGCCCTGTACGGCACTTTCAGCAAGACGGGCATATGGCCATGCACAACCCCAAAGGTCGGGTGAACTACGAACCAAACAGCTGGGGCGACGACGGCGGCCCGCGTGAAAACCCAGAGATCGGTTTTCAAAGCTATCCAGAAGAGGTCAGCGGCACCAAGCAACGGGTTCGCTCTGAAACCTTTGCTGACCACTACAGCCAAGCACGCCAGTTCTGGATCAGCCAGACCAAGACAGAGCAAGGTCATATCGCGGCAGGCTTCACTTTTGAACTATCCAAATGTCAGGAGGAGCCCATCCGCTTGCGCATGCTCAGCCACCTGATGAATGTGCATGACGACCTTGCCAAGCAAGTGGCCGAAGGCCTCGGCGTGACCGAGATGCCCAAGCCTGCGACCCCGGCGCGCGAACCGGTCACCGATCTCCCACCGTCTGATGCGTTAAGCATCCTCAAGAATGGGCCAGACAGTTTCGCCGGGCGCAAACTTGGGCTGTTCCTGTCGGACGGCGCTGATGCGGGCATTGTCGAGGCGATAGAAAAAGCCTTTGCCGATGAAGGCGCAATGGTGGCCATCGTAACCCCCCATATCCAGGGGGTAACTCTCTCAGACGGCAGCACCCGCGCGGCGGATGAGAAGATCGACGGCGGTCCGTCGGTTGTTTTTGACGCTGTGGCACTGGTGTTCGCAGACGACGCCAGTGACAAGATTGCCAACAACAAGCCGTCACAGGATTTCGTCTCTGATGCCTACGCCCATAACAAGTTCATCGCCTGGACCAAAGCCGCAATGCCATTGCTCAAAGCGGCGGGCGCAGACGATTTGGACGACGGAATGACCGAAATTTCGGCAGAGAATGCCGGGGAATTCGTGAAATCCTGTCGCAAGCTGCGGCTTTGGGAACGTGAAGCAAAACTGAACTGGGAATGACCTTTTTGATAAGGGGTAATTTTTGATGAGGGGCGAGAGTTCTAACTCTCGCCCCTTTTCTTTAACCTCCGAACATGCGTTCTATGACCCTGCTTGGCCCTAGATGAGGCCGATCAGGGATGCATGACAAGGGGCAGCTAGCCATGAGCCGCGATAGTGCGATTGAGACGATCTTGGCCTACTTTGACGAGGGTATTTTCCAATCAGACTTGGCGCATCTTGTGTCCTACGAAACCGAAAGCCAAAACCCCACACAGGCGCCAGAACTCTTGCGCTACCTTAAAGACACCATGCAACCGCGTCTCAGCGCGATGGGTTTCACCTGCGAACTACATGACAACCCCGACCCACGCGGCGGCCCATTGCTAACGGGCGAGCGGTACGAAGGCGATGACCTCCCAACGGTGCTGACCTACGGCCATGGCGACGTGATCCGAGCACAGACCGATCAATGGCGCGAGGGGCTGCATCCATTCAAGCTCGTCGAAGAGGGCGATCGCCTCTATGGCCGTGGCACCGCCGATAACAAGGGCCAGCACCTGATCAACATCGCCGCGATGGAAGCGGTGCTCAAGACACGCGGCAAGCTCGGCTTCAACTGCCGCATCGTGATTGAAATGAGCGAGGAGACCGGCAGCGCGGGTCTGGCTGAATTTTTCACCGAACACCGCGATAAACTCACGGCGGATGTGCTGATCGCCTCGGACGGGCCGCGCCTGCACCCGGATGTGCCGACGATGTTCATGGGCTCGCGTGGCGGAGTCTCTTTCGACCTGATCGTCGACAAGCGCGAGGGCGCCCATCACTCGGGCAACTGGGGCGGGCTGCTGGCCGATCCGGCGATGATCTTGGCCCAAGCGCTCTCGGTGATCACCGACAAACGCGGGCAAATCCAGATCCCCGAATGGCGGCCCGACAGTCTGACGCCTTCGGTCCGCGAAGCGCTCGACGGTCTGCCCATCGAGAGCGACGACGGCCCGGCCATCGACAGTGACTGGGGCGAGGCTGACCTGACCCCGGTCGAGCGCGCCTATGGCTGGAACAGCTTTGCCGTGCTGGCGATGAAAAGCGGCGTGCCCGAAGCGCCGGTCAACGCAATCTCGGCCTCGGCCAAGGCGGCCTGCCAGTTGCGCTATGTGGTGGGTACCGACCCCGAAGACATCCTGCCCTCGCTGCGCCGTCACCTCGACAAACACGGGTTTGAAGAGGTGCAGATCGTGCCGCATGACCGTGGGTTCTTCCGTGCCACGCGACTGGATGCGGATCATCCGTGGGTGAAATTCGTGGCCGATTCCCTGACCAAAAGCGCGGGCAAAGCACCGCATATCCTGCCGAACCTCGCAGGCTCGCTGCCCAATGACAGTTTCAGCGACATTCTCGGCCTCCCCACCGTCTGGGTGCCGCATTCCTACCGCAGCTGCTCGCAGCACGCCCCGGATGAGCATGTGCTGAAACCTGTCTGCCGCGATGCCTTGCGGATGATGGCCGGGGTGTTCTGGGATTTGGGCGACGGCAACACGCCGCCGCGCGTGGGCTAAATGGAACCGGGCGGGGATTCGACGCTCCTGCCCGCTTTACAACGCGGCCCGGATGCAGCTTTCGAGAGCCGCTTCGGACAAGACACAGGGATTGGCTTTCATCGACGACGACACCGCCGCTTCACGCGCCGTTTCCGCTAGGTCGCCGCCCTCGGGCATCCAGCGGCCCAACCGATCCAGCCCCCACTCATCCAACAAGTCCGACAGCGCATAGAACGCTCCGACGTCCGGCAAATCGAACCCCTCCGCCAGCCAGCTGCGCACCTCTGCCATGCGCTTAGACGGTCCCAAAGCATCCGCATTCGCCCCCAGCACCGGCCCCAGCAAGCGCCCGCAGATCAGCCCATGCGGCGCGCCAAAGCGGCCGCCGATTACGCCTGCCAGCCCATGCACGGCGCCGAGGCCTGCATTGGCCAAGGCCAAACCGCCCGAAAGGCTGACATAGGCCAGCGCCTCGCGGGCCGCGGCATCCTCACCCTGCGCAAGCTGCCGCATGGCGGCGATGCCCTGCGGGATCGCGGCGCGGCAGAGGGCATCGGTGAAGGGGTTAGCCCGCGATGAGAGATAGGGCTCGATCACCTGCACCAGCGCATCAAGGCCGGAGCCGAGGGTCACGTCGCGGGGCGCGTTATCGGTCAAAGCCGGATCGACCAAGGCCAAACGCGGCAACATTCGATCATCGCGCAGGCTGACTTTGCGCCTGGCCTCTGGCACGGCGATGACGGCGTTTTTGGTCACCTCGGCCCCGGTGCCAGCGGTGGTGGGCATGGCAATCATCGGCAGGGGGTCAGCGCTGAGCGGTTGGCCCGCGCCCACGACTTCAAGGTGGTCCATCACGTCACTGTCCGAGGGAATCAGCGCCGCAGCGGCCTTGGCCAGATCAATCACCGCGCCCCCGCCAACGCCCAGCACAACATCCACCCCGCGCCCGGCCACTACGGCGGCGCGCACGTCTTCGACCGAAGGCTCGCCGCTGCTGCGCAATTGCACAACATCGCAGCCCGCCGCCGCCAAGGCCTGCGCCAGATCATCGACCCAAGCGACCGACCCGCCGCGCAGCAGCAAGACCTTGTGCCCATAGCCGCGCACGGCGTCCACGGCTTCGCTTGCCACGCCACGGCCAAAGCGGATGCGTCCGGCGGTGGCGAAACCGAAGGGGGCGATGACCTCCATCAGAACTGCAACGTGGCGTTCACGGCGCGCTTCCAGGCACCGTACTTTTCGTCCCGCGTCGCGGCGTCCATCTGCGCCTCAAAGCGACTGTCGAGCGCCCAACCGCGGGCGAAGCCTTCCATATCGGGATAAATCCCGGCGCGTTGCCCGGCGAGCCATGCAGCGCCAAGGGCGGTGGTTTCCAGCACATCGGGGCGGTCAACAGAGGCGCCGATCACGTCCGAGAGAAACTGCATCGCCCAGTCACTCGCACTCATCCCGCCGTCGACCCGCAGGTTGGCGATCTCACCCGCCTGCCCCTGTGCCGTCCAATCGGCCTGCATCGCCTCCAGCAGGTCTCGGGTCTGATAACCGACGCTTTCAAGCGCCGCGCGGGCGAGTTCCGCGGGGCCAGAGTTGCGCGTCAGCCCATAGATCGCGCCGCGGCATTCCGCGTTCCAATAGGGCGCCCCGAGGCCGACGAAGGCGGGCACCAGCACGACGTTTTGATGTGGATCGGCCTGTTCGGCCAGCCCTTGGGTCTCGCTCGCTTCGCGGATCATTTTCAGCCCATCGCGCAGCCATTGCACCACGGCGCCCGCGACAAAGATCGAGCCTTCGAGCGCGTAGGTCGGTTTGCCGTCGAGCTGATAGGCGATGGTGGTTAGTAGACGGTTGGTCGAGGTCACCGCCGTGTCACCGGTATTCAGCAGCGCGAAACAGCCGGTGCCATAAGTCGATTTCATCATGCCGGGCTGGAAACAGGCCTGCCCGATGGTCGCGGCCTGCTGGTCGCCCGCAACGCCCAAGATCGGGATCTCGCGGCCAAAGAGATCGGGCCGCGCGGTACCGAAATCGGCGGCGCAGTCTTGGACCTCGGGGAGCATCTCGACCGGCACGTCGAACATTTTGCAGATCGTCGTGCTCCAACGGCCCTTGTGGATGTCATAGAGCATCGTGCGCGCGGCATTGGTGGCATCGGTCACATGGCGCGCGCCGCCGGTGAGCTTCCAGATCAGATAGCAATCGACAGTGCCAAAGAGCAACTCGCCCCGACGCGCTTTCTCGCGGGCGCCTTCGACATTGTCGAGGATCCACTTCAGTTTGGTGCCCGAGAAATAGGGATCGGCCAGCAAGCCGGTGCGTTCGGTGATGATTTTGTCGTCGCCGCTCTTGCGCAGCTGGCGGCAGAAATCGGCGGTGCGGCGGTCTTGCCAGACGATCGCGTTGTGCAGGGGTTTGCCGGTCTTGGCGTCCCAGACCAGCGTGGTCTCGCGTTGGTTGGTGATCCCGATAGCAGCGATGTCATCGGGGCGCAGTCCGGCCTTTTCAATCACGGCGCGGCATGTGCCAGCGGTGGTGGACCACAGATCGCCCGGGTCATGCTCGACCCAGCCCGAGCGCGGAAAATGCTGCGGGAATTCCTCTTGGGCGGTGGCCGCGACCCTCATGTCGCTGTCAAAAAGGATGGCCCGCGAGGAGGTGGTGCCTTGGTCGATGGCGAGGATATGGGTCATGGCGCGGCCCCCGGTGATTGAGAAA